>Ga0247727_10005302_pt1 | contig 26361 bp, 29 predicted proteins | sample WisWelCaveWW1625_FD_202498 | JGI IMG/M metagenome (GOLD analysis project Ga0247727, IMG submission 202498) | Biofilm microbial communities from Wishing Well Cave, Virginia, United States - WW16-25 | ecosystem: Environmental > Aquatic > Deep subsurface > Groundwater > Cave microbial mat | place...
GCGGAGGACCGGCGACACGGGTCGCCGACGGTATGACGCACCTTTGGCAGCAAGGACTTCGCCGTTGCGTCAGGGAGGTCAGGCCGGCGACACGGGTCGTGCTGGAAGCACGCCTCCGGCATGACGAAGGTGTGCCGCACCGTTGGCAGCAAGTCCTCACGGTCGCGTCAGCGAGCATCTGGCTTCCCGGCACTTACCGCACATTGGGCCGTGATGCATTGCGGAGACATCGTTTGCGCGGCATGGGGCCCATAAGCTGGGGACAAACGCGGGCGTCGGGTTTCGGCGCTGCGACCTGGACCGGTATTGTCTATACTTGGTGTTGGATCGACGGGCGGGGGCATGGGCGCGGTTCGCAGGCAACGGTCGGAGGAGGAGGGCGGGCGCGAGGCCTATCTCGGCGTCACGGCCTCGGCGCGCGGCTTTGCCTGGCGCGACCGCCTCGATGCGGCGGCGGCCAAGACGGCGGTGGCCATCGCCCAGCGCCACGGCCTGCCCGAGCTGCTGGGCCGCGTGCTGGCCTCGCGCGGCGTCGGGCTCGACGAGGTGCCGGTCGCGCTCGATCCCTCCATCAAGGCGCTGATGCCGGACCCGAGCAGCCTGCGCGACATGGACAAGGGCGCAGCCCGGCTTGCCGACGCGATTGCCCGCGGCGAGGCGATCGCGGTGTTTGGCGACTACGACGTCGACGGCGCCTGCTCGGCCGCGCTGGTGCAGCGCTTCCTCGCCGCCCACGGGCAGGCCGCGCGCATCTACATTCCCGACCGCATGACCGAGGGCTATGGCCCCAACGTCGAGGCCATCGAGGGCCTGGTGCGGGACGGCGCCCGGCTGATCCTCACCGTCGATTGCGGCACGACCAGCCTGGAGCCGCTGGCGGCGGCCCGGCGGCTCGGCGCCGACGTGGTGGTCGCCGACCACCACCAGGCCGGCGAGCGCCTGCCCGAGGTGGCCGCGCTGATCAACCCCAACCGGCAGGACGACCTGTCGGGCCTCGGCCACCTGTGCGCGGCCGGCGTCACCTTCATGCTGCTGGTGGCGACGCTGCGCGAGCTGCGCCGGCGCGGCAGCTACGGGCCGGAGCGCGCGCCGCCCGACCTGCTCGACCTGCTCGACCTGGTCGGGCTGGCCACCGTCTGCGACGTGGTGCCGCTCAAGGGCCTCAACCGCGCCTACGTGACCAAGGGCCTGCAGGCGATGCGCCAGCGGCGCAATGCGGGGCTGAGGGCGCTGGCCGATGCGGCGGGCCTGGCCGTGGCGCCCACGCCCTATCATCTGGGCTTCGTGCTGGGCCCCCGCATCAACGCCGGCGGCCGCATCGGCGATGCCGCACTCGGCGCGCGCCTGCTCGCCACCGAGGACGCCACCGAGGCCGCCCGCATCGCCCAGCTGCTCGACAAGCTCAACCGCGAGAGGAAGGCCATCGAGGCGCGCATGCTGGAGGAGGCGATCGCCCATGCCGACCGGCTGGTCGAGGCCGATCCCGGCGTGCCGCTGCTGTTGATCGCGGGCGAGGACTGGCACAAGGGCGTGGTCGGCCTGGTGGCGAGCCGGCTCACCGAGCGCTTCCAGCGGCCCGCGTGCGTGATCGCCTGGGACGGCCGCGGCCGCGGCACCGGCTCGCTCAGGTCGATCGACGGCGTCGATATCGGCGCGGCGGTGCGGGCGGCGGTCGAGGCGGGCCATCTCGAGAAGGGCGGCGGCCATGCCATGGCGGCGGGCCTGACGCTGGCGCAAGCGCGGCTCGACGATCTGCTGGCCTTTTTGGCGACCCGCCTTGCCGGCGCCACGGGCGCGGCCCGCGCCACCATCGGCCTCGACATCGACGGGGCGCTGACGCCGTTAGGCGTGACGGACGACCTGATGGCGCTCATCGAGCGCGCCGGGCCCTACGGCCAGGGCAATCCGCAGCCGCGCTTCGCCTTCCCCGCGCACCGCGTCAAGTTCGCCAAGGTGGTAGGCGAGAACCACGTGCGCTGCGTGCTGGAAGCGGGCGACGGCACGCGGCTCGATGCGGTGGCGTTCCGCGCCGCCGATCAGGCGGTGGGGGCGGCCCTGGTGGGCTCGGGCGGCATGCCCCTGCACATCGCCGGCCACCTGCGCCGCGACACCTGGAACGGGCGCGACAAGCGCGAGCTCGTGATCGAGGATGTCGCCGACCCGCGCCAGCAGGGTTAGCCGAACGGCGCCGGTGGAAGCGCCGCGCGTCCGCCGGAAGCGTCCAGGCGCGCCGCGTCGGCTTGCCTCGACCGCCAAAGCCCCCTATATCGGGCGCGCCTGGAGCCCTTCGGTGCCCCGGCCCGCGCCGCTCCCTTCGTCTATCGGTTAGGACGTCAGATTTTCAATCTGAAAAGACGGGTTCGACTCCCGTAGGGAGCGCCAAAATTGTGCGATTTCAAGCACTTATCGTTCCCAAACCTGGAAAAATCGCCCACTGAATAGTAAGGGCTTTTTCCGGGAATTCCCAAACCTGATCCGTATTCGCATCGGCGATCGTGCTGCTGCGAGTGGTGCCGCACGTGCGGCGTTTGGTGAAGGAGAACGGCAATGCAAGACTTTCAAATCCGCCCTAGCGAACACTCGATCGACATCACCGGCCTCAACTTCCATCAGCTTGAGGAGCTGCGTAGCCGGGTTGAGCATTGCGTGACCGAGATGCGGGAGACCGGTGCCCCAGCGCTGCGCGAGCAGTGGACCGAACAGGCCGCGGCGATCGGGATGACGATCGAGGAAATCCTTGAGGGCGGGAAAGCCAAGCGGGCCCGGCCACGCGCGAGCCGCACCGCCGAAAACGAATAGCTAGACAAAGGGTCCAGCTGCACGGTGCCGCTCCGCGGCACCGTGCCATTCGCCGCACCGATGATGACTCATCCGAACATCTCGAATTGCTTGGTGGCGGGCGCCACTTTGCGATCGCCAAATTGAAGGCCCTTGACCGTGCCGATGTCGCGCACGACCCGGGTGATGTGGTGGCCAGTATTGATGCCTCGCCAGTTGGTCGAATTGCCGGGGCCGCCGAAAGCCTCTCCCGTGCGGTGGATGAAGTCGTCGGCTGCTGAAAATGAGCGGCCCGCAAAGTGCGGGCTGCCCACGATGCGCCGGCAGACCTCCCGCATGACGGTGGTGTCGTCACCGGTTTCGGCGCCGCGAACGACAAACCAGTCTGAGGGTGTGGTGTATCGATAGTGCCGAATGGCTCTGCCGCCGCTCTTGCCGAACAGCATCCTGGCGCAATCGGCCGCGTAGTCGCCGAACACGAGATGCTCACCTGTGTCTTTGCCGAACTGCACCGCCATTGACCATGCTTTCCATTCATTGCGCGGGACCAGCTCATCGCCGCCATGCGCAGCCGGGTTGGCCTCTGGATAGCTTGTTCCCTGAAACACGATCGCGTACCAGCGTGCGATCTCCTCGAGATATTCGAGCGCGCCCTCGATGACACCCGACACCAATTCGGGCTGCGAGAAGTCGGCCTCCGTGAAATCCACCAGCACCGCGGCCTGCTCGGGCGCAACGTCGGCCCGGTCGAGGGCTTGTTTCAGCCGATCAGCGACGCTGGGCTCGACAAGTTCGCCGGAAGCGACGCGCAGGGCGAGCCTCAGGGGATCGCCCACTACAGCGTCCTTGTAGGCCTGCGCGCGGGCGCCTGTGAGGTCGGCAATCGACGCGACCGGCACGGCCAAGATCCGTTCGCGCCGGGCCAGCTCGAATGCCTTGGGTAGCCAGATGCCGGCGCCGGTCTCACCAAAATCCTGGAACAGGTACTGAAGGTCGAGCAGGGCGCGGCGTCCCGCCCAGTACCTTGCGAGCACGATCCCGGCGCCGGGTACGCTCTCGGTTTCCATGAGGGCGCGCTGCAGCTCGTCATCACGCTCTCCGCGCGGCGGCACAATGAGGTGAGGGAGGGTGGGCTCCTTCACATCCTCGGCCAGTTGCAGAAGGCCCTCCAGCTCTCCGCTCTTCATGCGGAGGGCAGGGACGTAGAGGGGTTTCGGGGCGGGCGTCATGCTGTCACCTCATGCTTTCGTGCCGAGGAGCTGACGGCGCACCGTGCCCTGGCCGATTTTGTTGGCGAAAATGGCATAGTCGCTCCGCTCCATGCGCACGCGCCCGAAAATGATCGCCGCGTGGATGCCGAGCTGGCGCGCAAGCGCCTCGATCGGCGCTGCGTTCTTGGCGATCCGGGCCGGCGAGCGTCGCCACAACTCTTCCGGGATAAGCAGGTTGGCCGCGAAGAGGTTGGCTTCCTGTTCGAGCTCGTCGACTGCCGGCGTGTCAAAGTTGTCGAAAAAGCCCGTGGCCAGCCCCGTGCGGTAGTGCAGGATGATGTGCGCAACCTCGTGCAGCAGGGTGAACCAGAAATTGTCCAGGGCGTCGCGCAGCAACGTCATGGCCACGACCGGTACATCACCCACGAGGAACGCCGCGCCATCGACGCTCATGCCGGTGATATGCGGCTCAACCATCAGGATGATGCCGTGCGCTTTAAGAAAGTCCGCCGCGCGCTCCGGACCGTCGTCGTGCGCGCTTAGCCGCACAAGCTCCAGCAACCAGGACACCTCGGTCGGGCGATAGGAGGAAATGCTCCGCTCAATCACCACCTCGGCGCGGCGGGTCACCTGCGCCTTCCACGACAGCAGCGCCCAGTCGTCGGAATGATCAACGACGTTGAGACCGGTTCTGAGCAGGGACGGCGCGCCGTACTTGACGACATGCTCGGCCATGTAGCGTTTCAGCTGGCTAAGCCCGTCCTCGTCCGAGGCTGGTTCGTCCTTATCAAACCAGCCATGGTCGCGCGCATGCTTGAGGACTTTACGCGCCTCGGCCGCAGAGATGTCTTTGGCCAGAGCCCAGCCGTCGGCAGCGCCGGCTGCGAACTCAAAGCGCCATTCGACTGCCAGCACGCTTGCGAATTTCAGATAGTTCGCGAGGCTGATGGACCGGTACTTCTCAGCTTCGTAACGCTGCACCGCTTGCTCGCGCAGGCCGAGCTTTCTGCCTAGCTCCTTCTGCGACAGCCCCCGTGATATCCGCGCCACGATCAGAGCCGCGCCCGGGTCGTTGCCCGCTTTCCGCCGCAACAGTTCGAAGTCGCCAGCCTTGGCCAGCTCATAGGCTTTCAACAAATCTTGCAGTTCGCGCCGCTCCGTCGTGAGCGACTTGCGCACGCCGTCCACCACCTGCGAAGGGAGCCCCTTCACGATGGCAGCCAGCGCTTGTTCGGAGGAAAGCGCCTCGTCCAGCTCTGCAAGCGCCAGGCTTGCGTCGCGGGCCTGACTTTCGGAGGCGATCAAGTTGCGAATCATCATCGCCTAGAATGCTACACAACAAATATGTTGTGTCCAACGCTCGTGAGCAAGTCGGGTGTGGAAGGCTTGCGGAGCCATCTGCCGCGGCCTACCTACATCAGCGGCCCGAAGGATGGCCTAAGCCATTGATATGGCATAACCCATTGATGCAGACATATTTTCTATTGATAAATGTCGGGTTTTTGCCTATAGTGAGTGTCGGGTTTTTGCAAGTAGGTGTATCATGCCTCGCCGTAAGACATTGAAGGACAGAATCGAGGAGCGGATCGCTCGCAAGCCGGGCGATGCGGTGTTCCTCACGCGCGAGTTTGCGTCTCTCGGCGGCGAAGATCAGGTACTCCGCGCGCTGCGCGGCTTGGTGAATGACGGCCGCCTTGTGCGTCTTGGCTATGGTGTTTATGGCCGCGCTATCAAATCGCGGCTCTCGGGCAAGCCGATGCTTTATAGCCCCGACGGCTTCAGCGGCGCGGCCCGCGAAGCACTGGACAAGCTTGGCGTGAAGTGGGAGCCCACCGAGGCCGAGCAGGCCTACAACGAAGGCCGTTCCACCCAAGTCCCGGTCAATCCGGTTGTTCGGGTCAAAGGCCGCTTCCGCCGCCACCTCCGGTATGGCAACTCGGAGCTTGTCCTTGAACGATAAGCCGACCCTTCAGGACCTGCTCGAAATCCAGCAGCATTTTGGTTTGCCGAGCCCTGCGCTCGTCGAGAAGGATTGGCATGTCGTTCGAGCCCTTGCCGCGATCGCCGCCGCCGACACCGCGCCATTCCGGCTGGTGTTTGGCGGCGGCACCGCTTTGTGCCGAGCGCACGGCCTGATCCGCCGGATGTCCGAAGACATCGACTTGCGCATTGTTGCGGCAGACAACCCCACCCGCGGGGCGCTCCGCGGGCTGCGCCACACCATCACGCAAGCTCTGCTCGATGCCGGCTTCGCGTTCGACCCCGCCAACCCTGAGCACCGGGAGACGATGTATGCGGGGCATTACACGATCTACCGGCTGCCCTATGAGCCAGCGGCCGAAGGGCAGGGCGCTCTGCGACCTGAAATCCAAATAGAGACGGCCCTGTTCCCCTTGCGGCGTCCGGCCATCGAACGTCCCGTCACGTCCTTTGTCGCTGAAGGCCTCGCCAGGGCTCCTGAAGTGGCCGCGATTGAATGCGCGACCATCCCTGAGACGGCGGCAGAGAAGTTCGTCGCACTAACGCGCCGTGCGGGCGCCGAGCTCGCTGGCCTTCGGGACAAACGGGATGTGACGCTAGTCCGGCATGTGTACGACCTCCATGTCATCCGCGATCATTATGATGCCGCCGACGTCGCCGGCCTCGCAGGTGAGATCATGATCGCGGACGCTGAATTACACGGCCAGAAATACCCCGCCTATCAGAAGGACCCACTCGCCGAAACATTGAAGGCAGTTGAAGGCATCGCCGCCGACGCCGAGTTTGCTGCTGCCTACGTCACCTTCCGCCGCGATATGGTCTATGGGGACGCACCCGATTTCGCCGCAGCGGTTGAGACGCTGAAGACGCTGGCACGGCACCTTCAGCAGGGACAAACATAGGCGGGACCACCGCGGCACGGCGGGTCTAAGCAAATTGTGTGGACAGATCCGAGACTCAGTGAACGGGACTATCAAAAATCCCTTTCGCTCCAGTATGATGCATTCATCAGTCCAGGGTACCGCGATGTGCATCCACCAACGCGTGCCCTGGCATTTCTGACAGCATCAGCACGTCGCTGCCCAACTGATTTCATAGGGACGCGGTTCGTGCCGGCACCGTCCAATCATTGCGGAAGCGAGGGATGTCATGCGCGTGGTGCGGCTCACGATCGATCGCTTCAGGGGGATCAAGCACGCGACCCTCGACTTCACCGGCCACACGCTGCTGGTCGGCGGCAACAACGTCGGCAAGTCGACGGTTTGCGAGGCGTTGGACCTCGTGCTCGGCCCCGACCGGCTCTCCCGGTTCCCGCCCGTTGAGGAATACGATTTCTACAATTCCGAATACCTCGATGCTGAGAAGCAACCTCAGCCGCTGCGTGTCGAGGTGCTGATCACGGACCTCAGCGCCGAAGTGCAGAACGGTTGCGGAGCGCACCTCGAATTCTGGCATGAAACCGAGCGCCGCATCTTGCAGAGGGGAGAAATAGCGCTCGCCGACGCGCCTCCCACGATCCCGTGTCTGCGACTTGAGACCATCGGCCGGTACGATCCGGAAGAGGACGAGTTCAACGCCGAGACGTACTTCTCCCATGGCATCTTCAAGGCCGACGGCTCGCCCGAAAAAGTGGGCAAACGCGTAAAGCGCATGCTCGGCTTCATCTACCTTCGCACGCTGCGCACCGGCTCGCGTGCGTTGAGCCTGGAGCGCAACTCCCTGCTCGACATCATCTTGCGCCTGCAGGGCGTGCGCACAGGTCTGTGGGAGCGGTCGATCACCCGTTTGCGCGACCTCTCGCCGCCGATTGGAAACGATGCCCAGGAGCTCACCCCCGTCCTGCAGAATATCGAGGAGCGGTTAGGACAATACATTGCCCTGCAAGCGCCCGGAGACGCAACCGGCCTCTACGTCTCCCAGCTAACGCGCGAGCATCTGCGCAAGACGCTGTCGTTCTTCCTCTCCACCAACGCGGACCAGAAGCCGGTTCCCTTCCAGGAAACCGGCACGGGCACGCTCAACACGTTGGTCCTCGCATTGCTCTCGTTCATCGCCGACGCCAAGCCGGACGATGTGATCTTTGCCATGGAGGAGCCCGAGATTGCGCTGCCGCCGCATACCCAGAGACGGATAGCGAACTATCTCCTCAATGATACTGCCCAATGCTTCGTGAGCTCGCATTCCCCCTATGTCATCGAGCGCTTCGACCAGACCCAGATCCACATCCTCCGCCGCGACAACACCGGCGTTGTTACGGCTACCGCCATCGGACAGGCGACCGCATTGAAGTCGAAGCACTACAAACGGCATGCCCGCAGAGGGGTCGCGGAAGCCATGCTCGGACGCGGCGTGATCGTTGCCGAGGGCGTCAGCGAGCATTCCGCGCTGCAGGCCGTGGCCGACAAGCTTGAAGCAACCGATGACACGTTGTGGCCCCTCGATCTTGCCGGCATCACGATCTTCTCGGTCGATGGGGACGGGGACCTGCCGCCGTTCGGCGCATTCTTCAAGTCGCTCGGCCTCGAAACCTTCGCCTTCTATGACAAGAAATAGCGCCCCCCGGCCAAGAATGCCGAGTTCGCGGCCAGCTTCGACATCCCCTGCGAGACCAACTACGATTGCATTGAAAAGCTGCTGGTTGCGGAGACCCCCGCCGATCGGCACTGGCAGATGCTGGACGCCGTACGGGCCGCGGGCGCACAGGGCAATCTCGGCATTCCCGCCTCACGGCCGGCGCCCGACCAGCTCGAAAAACTGATCTACGCGGCCTTGCGGTCCAATAAGGGCAATGGCTACGCCGGCCAGCTGATTGAGCTCTGCGATGTCGCTGAGTTGCCGGCCACGCTCACGGGTTTTCTTCGCGCTGTCTATGCCCGCAACCCCAAACCGCACCGCCCACCGGTGCTAGCTCCCATCGCCGCTGCGCCAGCAGCAGCTGCGAACCCGGCGGCGCCAGCAGCTCCGGCGGCCTAACTCATGCCCGGCGCGCCCCCACAACAAGAAACCGACCTCCTCAACGCCCAGGGCCACGTGTTGGTGGCAGGCGGTCCGGGCTCCGGCAAAACAACCCTTGCGCTGAAGAAAGCCCTTCATCGCATCAACGCCGGCCTTGGCCGGGGCCAAGCCGTGCTGTTCCTGAGCTTCTCACGTGCAGCCGTTGCTCGGCTCATGGAGGCCAGCGCCGGTACAATCCCAGCGGCCAGCCGCGAGCAGCTCGTCGTCCAGACGTTCCATTCCCTCTGCTGGAACCTCCTTTGCTGCCACGCCTACCTCCTGGGGGCACCAAGCCGCCTCCAGATCCTTCTGCCTCACGACGAGAAGGCGCTTTCATCCGGCATCGATCGAGACGATGCCGAGTGGCCGGCTTGGCAACAGGAGCGCGAGAGCCTCTTTCTCCACGAAGGCCGGATCGCATTCGACCTCTTTGCGCCGATGACGCTAAGGCTGCTCAGGCAAGCCAGCATCATCAGAAAACTGATCACACAGCACTACCCGCTGATCATCGTCGACGAAGCCCAGGATACGGGCGAAGACGCGTGGCAGATCATACAGGAGCTGCGCAATGATGCGCAGCTCATCTGTCTTGCCGATCCCGAGCAACAAATCTTCGATCATCTGCCCGGCGTAGGCCCCGAACGCATCGCAGCGATCCGGCGTGAACTTGCACCGCTGGAGATCGATCTTGGCCAGCAAAATAACCGCAGCCCCGGCACCGAGATCGCGCTATTCGGCAATCATCTGCTCGCGGCTCAAGCGCGCGGCGCACGCTACGACGGCGTGTCGCTGCTTCGCTATCAGCCCAAGGGCGACATCAACCTCGCATTCCGAAAGTCGCTTGCCGTGGTGTACCGGAAGGTCCGCTCGCGCACCGGGACTCGCCCGGACAGCTGCGCCATCCTCACGCCTACCGGTCGCGACGTGGCCTGGATTTCGGCAGCGCTCTCCAACGGCCCGAAGCCGGTTGCCCACAAAGTCATCTTCGATGAAGCACGCGCGCTCCTCGCCAGCCGGTTTGCCGCCTACATGCTGGAGCCCAAAAACGACCAGCTCATTGACAGCTTTGTGCCGGAAGCGCTGGACCTGCTCGCCAGCATGGAGCAGGCAGCCGGCTCCAAGACTGGACGCAAGACCGCTGATCAATACCGAGCCTGGGCGCTCGCATTGCGCCAGGGCAAGCCGCTCGGCAAACCAAACGTGCCGAAGGCGCTCAAGGCCGTCATCCGCAGCCTGAACGCCGCCTCGTTCACCGGAGATCCCCGGAGTGATTGGCTGCGCGTCAAGGCTTCGCTTCGCGATTGCGGCAACGCCGCTTTGGCCTCTGTCGCAAGTCACCTTGACTATCTCGTCGCATTTGGACGGGGGCGCTTCCTTGCCGCCAACCTCGCGGGTCTTTGGGCAGAGACCGGCAACTATGCCGGGGCGAGGGGGGCCTTCGATACGGCTCTCACCCAGGACGCGATCCTCGAAGCTTCACAGGACAGCAGCGGCCTGCATGTCATGACCATCCATCGCTCGAAGGGAAAACAGTTCGACGCCGTCATCGTGCTCCGCAGGGGCGTCCCGGCAGGTTACAAGAAATGGCGCTCATCTTTTGTATGGCGTGATGACCAGCCGCCATACATGAGAAGCCGAAAAATCCTGCGCGTCGCTATCACCCGGGCGCGCAAGCATGTGCTCATTCTTGAGCCGCCATTTCCCGCTTGTCCGCTGCTGCGCGGGCACGCACTCTAGCGGCTCGTACGTAGAAACCCATCAAGACCGCTCAAGGACTGCTTTGTGACGATCCGCTGCATCGATATCGAGACAACCGGCCTTGACCCCGCGACCGCAGCGATCGTCGAGATCGCGTCGGTCGATGTTTTGCGCGACGGCGGCATCACGAACATCCAGGAGTCCCTGGTCAATCCTGGCGTGCCAATCCCAGCCGAGTCCAGCGCAGTACACCACCTCATTGACGCTGACCTGCAAGGCGCACCCCGCCTCGACGCCATCATCGATCACTACAAAGGAGCAGACGCTTATGTCGCCCACAACGCCGACTTCGAACGCTCCTTCCTCGCGCCTTATCTAGGCGACGCCACCTGGATCTGCACCTACAAATGCGCGCTGAGGTCCTGGCCCGATCTGCTGTCACACGGCAACCAGGCGCTGCGCTACCATCTCGGCCTCATCAATCCCCATGGCATCGATCGCAAGACCTTGCTGCCTCATCGCGCATTGTCGGATGTGATCGTCACCTCCGCGATCTTCATCGAACTGCTCAAGTTCGCCAGCTGGGGTGAACTCGTCCAGTGGAGCGGCGAACCCGCCTTGCTCACCATTCTGGGATTTGGCAAGCACCGAGGCGCCCGCTTCGATGCTGTACCCGAAGATTACCTGCGCTGGATTGCCGAAGGACAGAACGAACTGCGCGACGAGGTCAAGTTCTCCGCACGTCATTGGCTGGCAAAAAGGCACAACCTCTCCTGACGTCAGCTGAAACACAGTCTGCTGCCTTGTCCCTCTACTGATCGAACATCCCGGAGAACGGCTTGTCCTCGTAGTAGAGCGCGCGCTCGAGGATCAGCGGCTCGCGCCCTGCGGCCATCACCAGCACGCGCCGCTTGGTCCGTTCCAGCAACCGCCCCAGCTCGTCAGGCGGAGTCAGGGCGATATCGCGCACTTCCTCCTGTGTTGCACGCGCTCCGCCGAGCACGGCGGACGACGACGCCCCCGATTTGCGCGTGAGCAACATGCTGACGTTCCCCAGCTTGTCACTCAGATAGCGCAACGTTTCCATGTCGGCGTTGCCGAAGGCGGTAATCACGCCGGCATTGGCTACGAAGGTCTCCCAGCCTTTCTCATAGTGCCGAGTCAGCTGACCGACATTCTGCACCACAATCCACAATCTTACGCCGCTGCCCGCCAGCTGCCCGGCCGCAGCCTCCAGCTTCTCCATGTATTTCAACCCGGCGAATTCCTCCAGCAACATCAGCACCGGCGTCGCTTTCCCTTTGCCAGCCTGCCCAACCTGAGGGCGTGGCTCAAGTGCGCCGATGGCCAGGTTGATGATGACGCGCAGCCAGCGATCGTGGGTGTCCATGTGCCGCGCCGGCAGGCACAGGAAGACGCTCAAGATTCCGCTCTTGAGGTCCTTAAGGCGGAAATCGCTGCGCTGAAGCGTCTTGCGCACGGCCGGAGAATCGAGAAATTCAGTCTGCGTGCGCGCCTCCGACAGCACCGACTCGCGCTCCTTCTCCGCCATCGACTTCAGGGCGCGGCCTGCGCCCTTCACCACCCCCTCGAACTCATCGCCCAACCCCTCCATCATCGCCATCAGGGCAAATACGGGCTCTAGGCCGAGCTGTTGCGCATTCCTCTCCAGCACCGGGTGGGTCAGCATCAGCAATTGCCGGACGCTGACCAGGTTGCGGTATTTTTCCTCCAGTGCCAGCGTCATCAGGATGATGCCCCGCACGGCAGCACGCGCGGCGGCACTCCAATGCGGATCGCCTTTGCCGGAATAGAAGACCAGTGCCTGGGCAATCGCCCCGGCCTCGTCGATCACTTCCGTGGCCTTGGGGTCCAGCTCATCAAGCGGATTGTACGAGCCCGTTGGATAGCGGCCGTTCTCGCCGAAGGGGTCGAGCACCACCAGCTTGCCGAGCTTTGCACGCTGCCGCCCGGCGATGCGCGCGAGTTCGCCCTTGGGATCGATCGCCAGCACTGACCCGGCATAGAGCAGCAGGTTCGGCACGATCAGCGACGCGCCTTTACCCGCCCGCGTGCCGGCCACCGTCAGCAGATGGCGGTCATCGTTCCAGCCGATCGCCCGCTGGTAGCGATACCCCAACAGCAGCCCCGTATGGTCGGCACCGTAGCTCCATTCGGGCCCAAGCTCTGCAGGCATCGCCCAGGTGTTTTCGGGAAGCTTGTTCTCCTCGCCTTCGACGCCGCGTAGTAACTCCTTGCGCAGCGCCCGTTCGAAGAGATTGTCCTCAGCGCTCACGCTAAGTCTCCTTGTTCTCGTGGCCTGCCACTATAGGTGCTTGATACGACGCCCAGAAACTTTGCTGCGCTCATCCACACGGCATTTCGCGGGCGAGGGGACATGACCCATGGCCGTCCTTCGAAACGGCTACCGCGACGAGCAGTGCCAACTTCATGCGCATTGCCTACACGCCACCCCACGGGCCGCAATGACGAATGTCGGGAGGTACCCCCGCCACGCGAAGCCGCGTGGCCCTCCCCCAAAATTCTATGCAGCCCGAACGCCAAAAAGCTGGGGCCCCGCCGTGTCAGAGGCGCGCAGAAGGCACCGCATCGTGCGGAGCCTAAATACCGAAAGGACAATATCATGAGCAACAAACCAACCCTCTACGCCTACGCCGTGAAAGATCGCGGCCGCAACCAGAAGGCGATCTGGACCCGTATCGGCGCGGCATGGCCGCACGAAAAGGGCAAGGGCTTCACCATCGAGCTCGAGGCCTTCCCGGTCGACGGCCGCCTGGTGCTCACCGAGCCCAAAGCGGACGACAAGACCGGCGAGGGCACACCCGAAGCCGACACCTCCGAAGGCTCTGCCAAGGAGGGCGCCTAAATGAACCGGAGCAGCACTCAAGCTGCCGACACGAGGGCCGCGCAAGCGGCCCTCACTCGGCCTCACGTCCAGGATTTCGATCGCTATCTCATGATCGACGACTGCGACGACGACGTCACCGAAATCCACACCATCCTCCGCGAGCATTCTCCTCGCGGACTGGAGGTGCTCTCATGACCTGCATGAACCTCAAACGGGCAGGTTGGGCAGCCGCCGCTGTCGCAGCCTTCGCCGAAGAGACCGGCGCCGAGCTTTGGCGGGAAGCCATCTGCGATCTGCTCTGCGACCTCGGTCACCTCTGCGACGCCAAAGGTTTCGACTTTAAGGCTGTCGTCGCCGGTGCCATCGGTACCTGGAGAATCGAGCAAGATGAGCCTAAAGGAGTCAGCAGACCATATCCCGTCACAATCACCGTCGGTGTCCCTGAGGATGCCGGTATTGTCTCGGCACGCAAGCACCCGACGCGCAGAAAACGCCCACCCCGCAAGGGCGGCGGAGGTGTGCGATGAGGACTCTCCACACTGCAACCCCCTGGTCTTACAATCGCGACGAAGGCGGCTGCCAGGGACACTTCATCAGCACAGCAGAGCTTGTCGTCTGCTATCTCGATCCACCTGAGGAACTCGATGATGATGCGGCGGCGAACTACCTCGCCGCCTTCAATGCCCGCTTCATAGCGCGTAGCGCGGTCTAGAAGGTGGCGCAAAGCGTCGAGGTTGGCGGCAATGGCATTAGCAATGATTTTGCATCAATAAGGTTCTCCGTTGTTGTGGCTGGGCGACATTAAAGGGTGCGGTGGCAAGCCACCAGAAGCTCGACCTGCCCGAATGGCCGTGCTTCCAGATCATCCAGCAATAGCGGTGCGGCTCAGCGCCTTGCGAGCCGCCAGCGCTATGAGCGCTGGTGAGCGCAACCTCGCCATCGGCAACATTCTCGATCTCGAGCAGCTTCTGCCGGAAGCCGAAGCCCTCTACCGCGCTATCATCGTCCTGCACAAAGATCGTGACGCGGATTAGACTTTGGACGGTGATAGCAATTGACGCTTCCCTGCCGTTTTATCTCACCACAACTGCTATCAAGCCAAGAGAGCTGAGTGCGCGGTGTTACCCGCAATAGCCCCAACTGCTAGCTGCGGCCCGAGGGCAACAAGCCCGCGGGCCGAACTGCTAGCAGCCCCGATAGCAGCGCGCATTGTCTTTCCACGCATCTTTGCCGCTAGCTTGTGTCCACCGCATTCCCACCTGCTAGCAGCGTGTGCACGCTGCAGTTAGCGTGCTCCCCTCTAGCCGCAACTTACTTCACTTTTGCACATCACGCGTTTTGAGTTATTTTAAGTGTGCCACCTTCTATATTGTCTGCTCTTTCCATTCCCTCTGGCTTAGTGAAATTGATTGTTTTCTCCATGCTATCAGTGACGCCAAAAGGAAAGGTAGGTATAGATAGAAACGGGAGTAGCAAGCTGTGTTTTCGTCATACGAAAACCATTCGCTTGCCGGGGCTAGCCTCAGACCTGCCCCGGACCCCGAAGCACGCTGCGCTTTGGCTGCAGATTGGCGAGTGTCATGGCAAGGCCACGACAGGGCGAGGTGAGGGATCAGCGGGTCAATTTCCGCCTGACCATCGAGGAAGCGTTACGAATGCGCGAGCGGGCGGCCCGCTCGGGGCTATCTCTGAGCGACTTTGCCCGCAATGCGGCACTCGAAAGGCCTAGCAACGGCCGACGTCACAATTACGCTGCTCCGTTTGCCATCGAAGCGGCGAGCTTCCACCAGATCCGGCTTCTCGGCGTCAATCTCAATCAGATCGCCAGGCGCCTCAATGCACAGGACCTGCCGGCGCCGCCAGAGCTGGCGCCGCTGCTTGCCGAAATCCAGTCCGTCCTGAGGAGAGCGCTGGCGCGCTATGGTACCTAACCTCGCAACGGGCAGCTCGTTCCGTGGCGCCCAGCTCTACTACCTGCATGACAAGCGGGAGAAGGGAGAGCTGCTGCGCTTGTCCGACGAGCGCGTGGAATGGACCGAGACGCGCAATACCGCGCACGACGCCGCCGATGCCGCCTTCGCCGAGATGATCGCGACAGCGCACGATCAGGATCAGCTCAAGATCATGAGCGGGCAGCGGCTCTCCGGCCGGCCGGTCGAGCAGCCGGTCATGACGATATCACTGTCATGGCACCCGAGCGAAAAACCCGACAAGGAGCAGATGCTGGAGGCCGCCGATAGCTACATCGAGCACATGCGCTGGGATGAGCATCAGGCGGTCTACCTCGCCCACAACGACACGGCGCACGCTCACCTGCACATCATCCTCAACCGCATCCACCCTGAGACCGGTCGCGTGCTGGATGATGCCTTCTCCAAGAACCGCACCCAGGAATGGGCCCGGGAGTATGAGCGTGAGCATGGCCGCATCTGGTGCGAGGAACGCATCGGCAAGGATTACAGCAAGGCCGATGGCAAGGACCCGCGCGCGCTACCGCATGATTTTGCCATCGACGCGCGGGAAGCCCAGCAGCCCTATGCCAAGCTCGAGGAAGTCGCCAGGACGCTCGACGCACGCGAGAAGGCGCAGCTCTCCCAGCACCACCAGGACGAGCGCGAGGCTTTCTTCGATGGCCGCCATCAGCAATTCCGGCAAGCACGCGAGACCGCTTACCGGGATGTGCGGGGGGACTACAAAGAGCGCTGGATTCAACATTTTCACGAAGCCGAGCAGGCTCGTCGGCAGGCAGAGCGTGACGCTGCCAATCTGGCGCTTCGCATCCTCGAATTCGCGCGGCAGGCCGAATTCACCGCCGCGTGGCAGTCGGTCTCTGACCGCGACGCCGTCAGGCGAGACGTGGAGCAGGAGATTTCCGAGCAGCGGAAGGAACTGCGGGCCCGGCAACGCGAGGAGACGCGGGAGCACCAGGACGAGGCCTGCGCCGCGCTCTATGAGGAGCGCGCACAGGCCTACCTCCAGATCAAGCAGCGCCAGAAGGAAGAACGCGACCAACTCAAGGAGCTGCAGGCTGCGCGTGCCGAAGGCCAGCCCTATGACAAGGAACGTCTGACCGAGCTGGTCACCGAACCGGTGGCGGAGCGCTTACCCGATACAGCGCCCGATGAGCGCGAGGCGCAATCCGAAGCCGCGGAAGAGGGCAGGGGGGTCGACGCAGATGAACTGACCGTTGAGCCTGAAAACTTCGCCGACGCCGCAACCACGCCCTTCGACCCCACCTTGGACAACACACCCGAGCGCATATTAGAGACCGGCCACGGCCAAGCCGAGACTCTCGTTACCGGCGCCAGCGATGGCCTGGCCGGCGGCATCGGCAAGCTCGCCGAGATCCTTGCCGATGTCATCGCCGGCCTAATCGCACCCGAGACCGAGCAGGACCGCGCCGCCAAGCGGCAGCATGCCAAGGCCCAGGCCGAACGCACGCCCGAGCCGCCGGTGACCCAACAACCCGGTCCAAGGACCTCATTTTCCTTGGAGGACGCCGAACGCCTCAAGCGCGAACATGACGAGTGGTGGCAGAAACGCAACGAGCAGAATCGCGAGCGCTGAAGCGTACTTTATCTCAATCCGCACATCAGCGGTGGATATTTCCGTCCTGAATCAATCCTTAGCCGAATCCGTTCCCGCTTTGCCTCGGTCGAATTTTTTCGCCTGCGATTCGACTCCAAAACACCGCCGCTCACAAAGATTCTCAGGCAATGCAATTTTCGCTACACCGGGCAACACGGAGAGCAAGCTGGGTTTTTGCTAGCAAAAACCTTGTCCTCGCGAAAGCGAGGATTTCGCGCTCGCTCCGCTCGAGTTTTTTTCTTTCGCATGTCCCGACCGCGCAGACACGATCCCCGCCAGCACCAACTCAACGTCCGCTTTACTGCGTACGAGTTTGCCAGAATCCATCACCATGCCAGCCTCACCGGCAAGACCATCACTGACTTTGGGCGCGCGGTCATGCTTCGGCGTCCCCGGCCAAGACGAAAGACCACGCCAGCGCTCATTGCGCTGCCGCAGCAAACGCTCCAGCGCTGGCATGCGCTAGGCCTGTCACTCAACAGCCTGACGCACGATCTAAACGCCACGCATCAGCTCACTACGCCGGCGCTTGCTACCATTGTCAGGAGCTTGCGGCGGCTGCTGCGCCGATCGTTTCCTTGGTATTTCGATGCCATCGTCGCAGTTGCGCCCTACGTCCTGGCACCGGCCGTGCGCTACCAGCTGCGCAAGATCTGCACCAACCTCGTGCAGATCGCCGACCTTTACCGTGCGCTCGGACTGCTGCCGCCCTTGAGCCTCTCGCACTTGATTGGCCGTTTCCGCACCCTCCTCAATGGCGACGGTGCCGGCCATGGTGCCTAACATTTCTCCCAATGGCCGATCCTTCCGCGGCGCCGGCGCCTATCACCTGCATGACAAGCCGAGCGCCCATGATGTCCGGCCGCGCACCTCGGCGCGGCTTGCCTTCACGGTCACACGCAACCTCGCCAACGAGGACCCACGGGCGGCGCTCGATGAGATGTGGCGGACCGCCGAAGATGCCGCACACTTGAAGGCGCTCAGCGGTACAGCACGGCAGGGGCGCAAGAATGATACGCCTGTCAAGACCGTCAGCCTCGCCTGGGCACCGGGGCAGACACCGACCCGGGCGGAGATGATCGCGGCGGGCGACGGTTTTCTGCAGGCGATGGGCTGGCAGGGCCACCAGGCCGTCTACGCCGCCCACAACGACACCGCGCATCCGCACCTGCACATCATCCTCAGCCGGGTCCATCCGGAGACCGGCCGCACCCTCAACGACTGGCAAGAAAGAAAACGTGCCCAACAATGGGCGCTGGCTTACGAGCGCGGGCAGGGAGCCTTACTGTGCAAGGAGAGGGCCGCGCGCTACGAAACCGGCGTCGCCGCGCCAGTAGATGGATTGCCATACGCCCAGGCAAAGCTCATTGCTCATCAGTCTCCCGCCGCTCGCCACGCCGTCGCGCGTGACGCGCGCGCGGCGTTCCGTCCCGCCTGGGCTACGCATTTCCGCGAACAGCGCACACTCCTTGGCGACCTCGCTCAGGAACGGCGATCAGTGCAGCGCCTGGCCGCTTCGCTGGCGCGCGAGGGCAATGCTACCGCCGCTCTCGATATCCTCGCCAGCTTCCAACGCCGGCATGCCCGGACCTTGCGTTCACTTGCGACGCAGCGTGCAGCCCTGGGTCGGGCACAATATGCCAGCTTGCGCACTCGGGTCCGAGCAGTCGCGCAGGCTCGCCAACCCGCCAGCCATGCTTCCGCGCCTGTGTTCAGGCACCCCATTGCTGCCAACGACAATCTTGCGCACCACTGCATAGTCCCGGAGCGTCCGGCTGCCCGCTCTTCTTCGCGCTTCCGTGCTCTGATGCCTAACGGTTCCAAGCCTTCGGTCAATTCCGTTCGCGTCTTGCGGGCGAGCCACCGATCAGAGCGGCAGCTGTTGTTGGCCATGCAGGCCGCGGCCTATGCCGCGTTCAGGCGCAATGGTAGCGCAGCACGACAAGCCAGCGGCCTTGCCCGAAGTGAGATCGCGCTCGCCTTCGCCAGCCGCTGGGCTGACATTCAGCGCATGCCGGCCGCGCTGCGCTCCGCGGCGGTCGCGGCGTTGAAAGCCGAACAGGCTGCCGCTCTCTCGGCCCGGCTCAGGTATCATTTGATCCGCCTTCATGCGGAGCGGCGCGGGGAGCGCCTGGGCATCTCCCGGCAGCACACCGCCGCACGGCGTGCACTCACCTACCGTCATAAGCTCGCCTGGGCCGCGGCAGCTGCCACCATCAAGGCCATCCGGTCGGCGAGGGCACCACCGTCGCCGCGGCGCAGGGGCACCGCCCTGATCGGCGCGGTCACTCTTGCGTAGGCCTTTCCACCGACGCATCGATGCGACGAGCGAACCGGCTCTTTGCGGTCACACTCACGGCCACCTTTTGGTCGCCGTCCCGCCTGTCGGCCCCAGCCTTCGGTGAGGGCCGTCATCGGGACGGGTCACATAGCCGAAAGGAAACTGACCATGAGCATCGACATCACCCGCACCCTGCCGTGGGTGCACGACGGCAACGGTCTCATCAACGGGCAGTGCCAGGGCGACGACGACGAAGCACCCTTCATCGCTGACGTTTGCGATAGCCCGCTCGATTGCACCCCCGAGGAGAAGGTCAAGGCTGAGTTCATCACTCGCGCATGCAACGCTCACACCGCCCTGCGTGAGGCTTTGGTATCAATCCTTCTGTGCGATATAGGCGAGCGACGCCAACCCAAGTATGTCGGTGTGCCGCGCATCATCATTGATAAAGCCCGCCTCGCGGTCGCCAAGGTCAACGTCGGAGAGCTGCCGCGCGGCGCTACGTGTCAATAGGCACCATTGCAACGCCATCATCGTAGGATGAAGTTTGTGCGCTACAGCGTGGCTCACCTTCAGGCCAGGTGCTAGGATGGCGCATGAGCCTTGAGTTTGTAAGTGACGAAGACCTGGTGCAGCTTGCCGAAGAGGCCGGCGAGGGCAGCCTTGAAGCCCAGCTCCTCAAGGCGTTGAGGAGCGACCGGGCACGGGATCATCAGTATTTCGCATTCCGGGTGGGCGAGTATTATTTCACCGGGCCGGCTCCTGACGCGAGAACCGAGGCCGAGCTCCTGGCCTTGGCTGACTTGGTCGAACTCGCTTCCTGACATCCGCGGGGCGGACACGACGGCCGCCTTCAGCGCCCCATGCACCACCATGCTAGGTAGCTGTGATGCACATCAAGGCAGCAACCTTGGACGACCTCCTGCACCGCGTTTTCAACAAGGCGTTGAAGAGCACCGTGCGCACGCAGTCCTCCAAAGGCCCCGCGCGCGAGCTAATGGCAGTGATGCTCACCCTTGAGAATCCCCGGGCACGCTTCAGCCGTACGGAGAAACGCGGAACCCTGTTCAGCTGTCTCGGCGAGACCCTTTGGTACCTGTCTGGCTCCAATAAGCTGGAAGTCATCGAGTACTACATACCGAATTACAGGCAATACTCGGATCTATCCCGGAGGGCCACCATTGCGCCGGGGGCCTATGGACCGCGCATCTTTGGCGGCAAGGGCAGGAGCCAGCTCGACGCGGTCATCGACCATTTGAGCACCAAGAAGGACACGCGACAGGCCGTCATCCAGATCTTTGACTCTCGTGACCTGGGGAAAAAAGACGTGCCATGCACGTGCACTCTCCAGTTCATGGCGCGCCGCGGCAAGCTGCACATGTTCACGAGCATGAGGTCGAACGACGCATACCTTGGTCTCCCGCACGATGTCTTTGCATTCACGCTGCTGCAGGAGATCGTCGCCAGGACGATTTCTCTTGATCTCGGGCTCTATCATCATGCCGTCGGCAGCCTGCACCTGTATGAGATCCACGACGCACAAGCCCGGCAGTTTCTGGCAGAGGGGTGGCAGGCGAAGATGGCCATGCCACCCATGCCCGTCGGCGACCCGCGGCCATCCATCGAATGGCTTCTCAACGTTGAAAGAGCCCTCCGCAACGGCAATCGTCATTCCCTGCGTGGCCAGAGCCTCGATCCGTATTGGCTCGACTTGGCGCGCCTGCTTCGCATAAAGGCGCTCCTCTCCGGCACCGATAGGCGCGCAATCGTGCGAGAGAAGAACGCGATGTCGTCGAAGGTCTACGACGAGTATATACGCGTGAAGGCGCAGGCGGCGAAAGTCGAAGTTGATGATCCGCAACTGCACTTTTCTGGACTGAAAGTTGTCGACAAGGCGTAGCGGAGACAGGCGCGCAGGTGAGACCGCGAGACCAGACGCGAGCTGCGCGGCTGGAGGTTGCTCTCCGGGAGTTCGATGCCCGGGTGCGTGCCCTCCCAGGGATTCGGCCGGCTCGTCATTTGCAATGCTTGGTGGCCCAGATCGTTGATAGCTTGCGCCGGATCGAGTTCGCCCATCACGTACGCGATCACCGGCACGATCCGCGCCGTACGGACCCCACGTCGGCGTTATTCGACCCGCTCAAGGCAGCTGTGCTGCACAACCGTCGTGGCGATCCAGACGAAGCGTACTGGCTCGTATTCCTCGCCACCCACTTCGGTAAGCATGCCGAAGATGGTTGGCGTCTGGCGCGGGACGTGTACGGTCGGCTTGGTGGGCCTGGCCTGTGGGACTGGCCGCGAACGAGTGCCGACTTGCCCGGGTTCCGCAATTGGGTTGCCAGGAATCAAGAGACGCTGAGAGGCGGCGACGGCGTCAGGCGCCGCTTCAGCAACCATCGCAAATATCTGAGCCTCAGGGCTGACTCTGGCGCTGGCCTGCCTGCCGTCGTCGAATCCTACGTCGGCTGGATCAATCCGCCGCGGACTCACCAGGGTCTCATCCGCGAGCTCCATCGACAGGTAGGCCAGAACCCTCCGGTGGTGTTCGGGGCGCTCTACACCTCGATGGACGTCGTCAAGCAATTCGGGAGGCTTGGCAAGTTTGACTACTTGGCGATGCTCGGCAAACTGGGCATTGCGCCGATCGAGCCAGATTCGGCCTACCTCTCCGAAGCGACGGGTCCTCTTGCCGGTGCACGACTGCTGTTCGAAGGGGATGCCGCGATCAAACGTGGTGATGGAGAGCTCGATCAAAGAGTGGCGGAACTCGACGCACAGCTGAATGTTGGCATGCAAGTGCTGGAAGATGCACTTTGCAACTGGCAAAAAAGTCCTTCGCAATACCTCCACTTCAGAGGGTAACCATCGAAGCCGTTGCCCAGCGATACCTACGTTTGAACCCATTGAGTCGATCGCGCTTGACGCGCCCCAGATGTTGCAGCTGCCCGACCACAATGCCCGGCGAGACGCCGATCTTGCGGGCAAACCCGACGATCTCTTTCACCCCCGGCCGCAAGATCATCAGCTCCGGCAGAAACGCCATCGGCACCAGGATCCTTGCCGCGAACTCATTGGCCTCCGCCTCCTCCGCGGCAGTCACCTCACTTTCGTCCTCGAGGAACAATGCGTCCTCGGCATGCAGAATGAGGTGGCCGGCTTCATGGAAGAATGTGAACCAAAACTGGTCATCGGTGCGGTACCGAAAGCTCAAGACGATGAGTGCCTTATCTGGCGTGAGGAAGCGCGTTGCGCCGCTAGCGCGGCAACCCTTCGGTGCACGGGCCACGACCACAGCCACTCCGCACTCAGCGCAGGCCGCCGTGAGCTCTGGGAGAAAGCGCGCTGGGTCTTTTATACGTGACAGCACCCTCAGGTCATGAAGCTTACGCGCGAATTTTTCTCGGTCCCATGGCCGGCAGTGGATCGCGGCACCGACGATTTCAGCCCATCGCAACCAAGCTGCGACCGCGTAAGGGTTGGCCTCGTATGTTGGGGATGTGCGAAATGCAGCAACCGACAGCTCGCCACCATATCTCTGTTGCCATGCGGCAGTGTCCGGCACGCCGAAGAAACGCAAGCAAGCTGCTACTCGATTGGCTTTGGTGGCAGCAGCATCGATCCAACCGAATTGGCGCATGTCCGCGAGCGGCATTTGAGCAACCCAATCGTTATCGGACATCGCTGTCGTTGGCGCTGCGATACGTGTCAAGTCGCTCCGGTATTGCTGTTCGCGCTTCAGCCAAAACTGTGCCGACGGACCTAGGGCTCGCTCGAGCCCCTGCGCGATATGCTGATCTATCTCAACTGAACCCTGAGTGAGTTGCTGAGCTCGCGCGATCGAAGTGCCGAGCTGCCGCGCGAGATCAGAAAACGAGAATCCGCGCATCTCCAGGATTTCGGCAATCGTGTCACCAGGTGGCGAGACCCAATTCGGTTGAAATTCAGCCGCTCTAGCCATCGTTCTTCTCGATGCTCATCAGTTTGATGCGACTGACGGCCGACCAATTGATGCTACCGTCGGGACCAAGAGGAGGCTTCAAGTGATTCGCACGAAACAGTATGCGATAGCCCGCTGCCGCGTCGAGAACCATTGTTTGAGGTCGAATTTTGGGCGCCTCGCGCGGGTTCCCTACCGCTACGTCGTTGATCGATGAAGCCGCCCGCAGATCGGCCAAACGACGCATGATGCTTTCCGCTGCCGGGGCGCCGAAGTGTTTCCTCAGGCTCTCCGCACTCTCGCAGATATCGCGAAGAGCCTTAGAGTGAAACGCAATGTCCATGCCCAACATCGACCCGCAAGAGTGCCCGCCAGCCGCACGATTCGTCCGTTGAGTTGATAGCCAGCGACTTCAATTGGTCAACGGTGGGTTCTGGGACTTTGCAATATTGCTATGACCCTGATGGTGACGCTTGCCGATTTGAATCCTGCTTTGCCTTGAATTCTTTCTGCAGGTGATGGCAGTGGTGTGGGCGCTCGCGCTGCTCGCCCAGCCCGAAGGCGGGCAGGGTGCCCCCGCCGCTCGGCGGGGTCGGGCTCTATCTCCGGGCGCCTTGCGCCCTGCGACGGAGCCAGCCGAAGGGCTGTCTCCGCCTGGACAGGTCACGATCCCTCACGCGGCGGATTCACGACTGGCGCACACCATGACATTTCAACGCTTTGCGCACCGACACTCATGCAATGGTCGAGCCGAGGCCACAGCACGGCCCGCTCCAGCCTCACCAAAAATGCATGCCCCCTGCGGGAGCCCGCACGCCGGCCGCACGGGGCCTCTTCTGGGTGAAGGCCCCGCGACGGCCGGCTCCGAAAATGCGTGCCCCCGCAGCAAGGAAGCCCTCACGAACTCACAAAGTGGCGATGGCAGCGCTGTCAATCCGACTCGGACGGTCAAAGATTTCGGCCGATCAAGAGGATAGGAGCGGGAGTCATGGTTAGGCGGCTCGCCTGCAGAAAGCCGGGCTAGGCTCCCGTCCAGATTTTCCTCACCCCGATCCGAAGGAGCCGATGATGAGCGATCCCAAATATTCCGACTTCACCCTCAATTTCAATCCCGGTGCGCGCGGCAACGACAAGGCACCCACCCTCAAAGGTAAGGCGAAGGTGATCGACGGCGACGGCACGCCTACCGAATTCGATGTCGCCGCCTGGGGCCCAAACAAGGCTCAAAGCGGCGGACCGGACTTCTACAATGTCAGCCTCACTCCTAAGGACCCGGCCCATGCTGCACGCCAGCTGAAAACCGAACTCGACGGCCCGGTTCGCAACGCGATCGAAGGCTTCGAGCTCACCAAGCTCGGCAGCGGCCGGCTGTTCGAGCGCACCGACGAGCAGATCGCCACCGCCAAGACCGGCGGCAAGAACCTTCCCAAATTCTTCGGCCATGCGCTGGTGCTGCTGCCCTCTGGTCCGGTGTACATCGATGTGTCGGCGTGGCACCGGCCAGAGCATGGTTTCTATTCCGGCAACGCGCCGCTGCATGATCGGGCGGCCGCAGCCGCCGCGCGCGCTGCCGCCAAGCCCGCGCCACGCTAAACGAGCCTCCTAGCTCATCCGGCGTGCGTCGGGCGGGCGCTTTTCTCAAATGCAGACTTTTCGCCGCTCTCGCCGGCGCAACTGGCGCCCTCAGATCCGATCTCCCATTCAGCGGATCGAGCAAGGGGAGGGAGGGGAGCGCGCGCTGCAGGATTGGCTCGACCGCTCGCGGCTCGCCTATCTCTTCCTCGACCAGACGCCACTCACCATGCCGGCGACGCACCGTGCCGATCTCAAGCGGCCGGATTTCCTGGTGGCGATCGATGGGCTCGGTACCGTGGCGGTGGACGCCAAGGTCAAGGCCTTCATCGGCGGTCACTTCGTGCTCGATCTCTCGGAGCGCCGGCGCCTCGACGGTTTTGAAACCGAGTTCGGCATGCCCGTCTGGTATGCATGCTTTCCCCCAGCCGAACCGCGCTCAGCCTATCTCTTTCGCAATCGCGACCTGATGGGCGCGGCAGTGATCCATGATCCAGCCAAGGCGATCATCCTTGCGCCGGTGGCTCTTGGATTTGCGGTCGAACCCGCCTCGGCCTCCTTCGCCGCCGCAATGCTGCGGGCTGACGCGCCGCGTGCAGCGTTGAAGGCGCTTGATCCCTTCCTTGCCGGACGCCGCCCCGCTGGCGGCCCCAGCCGTCGGTGAGGGCCGCCATCGGGGCAGCTCACAACGACAAAAAGGATAGAGATCATGAGCCCACGCCAAACCCCCAAGCGGGATATTCACGCCGAAATCACCCAGGCGCTGATTGCCGCCATCGAGAAGGACCCGGGCCACCCCGTCATGCCCTGGCGGCGCACCGGTGGCGCTCCGCTGTGGCTCCCGGAAAATGCGCTGACCAAGAACCGCTACAACGGCGTCAACGTCGTCTCGCTGTGGGTGGCGGCCGAGGCCAAGGGCTACAGCACGCCGATCTGGGCGAGTTACAAGCAATGGGCACAGCTGGGTGCGCAGGTGCGGGGAGGGGAGAAAGCCAGCCTGGTCGTGTTCTACAAGGAGTTCACGGGCGAGCCCAACCCGGATGACGAGAAGGACGACGGCACACGCCGCGTGGCGCGTGCCTCGTATGTCTTCAATGCAGCGCAGATTGACGGCTACACCGTGGGTGAGCCGCCCGAGCCATTGGGTCCCGTCGCGCGCATCGAGGCAGCCGATCGGTTTCTGACACAGACCGGCGCCCGGATCGAAGCTGGCGGCGAGCGTGCCTACTACCGCCCGTCAACCGACACCATCCACATGCCCGACGAAGGCTTGTTCACCGGCACCGAAACCATGAATCGTAGTGAGGCCTGGTACGCCACCGCCCTGCACGAGTTAGGTATTTTCTGACGTGTCATTGTTCGGATGTGCTCAGGCGGCAACAGTCAGTCGCCCGGTCTTGCGGCGCAGCTCCGCAGCCTCGCGTTCGCGAGATGCGAGCCGGTCCTCAGCTTG
>Ga0247727_10005303_pt1 | contig 26353 bp, 22 predicted proteins | sample WisWelCaveWW1625_FD_202498 | JGI IMG/M metagenome (GOLD analysis project Ga0247727, IMG submission 202498) | Biofilm microbial communities from Wishing Well Cave, Virginia, United States - WW16-25 | ecosystem: Environmental > Aquatic > Deep subsurface > Groundwater > Cave microbial mat | place...
CCTCGAAGCTGCCGTCCGCGCCCGGCGGGGCAGGCGAGACGGCATAGCGGCCCTGGCAAACAGCGATCCTGGGAGGCAGCCGCGAGGCTTCGAACGCATCGAAACCAAGCTTCAAATCGCGCCAGAACGTCGCCCACCGCACGTGGCCGCGCCGCGCCAAATTCTCCTCCGTCATGCGAAACGGAAAAATGTGCACATGGAAGCGGGGTTGGCCTTGCTTCAAGGCAGCGCTCACCAGGCGCCAGATCTCGTCGATAACCGCATCGGTCATGGCGAAACAGCCAATCGACGAGCAGCCGCCATGCACCATCAGGTAGCTGCCCGTCCGCTGGTGGGCTCTATCGAGCGCATTGGGGAAGCCCAAGTTGAAGGAGCGATGCCAGCGGCTGGCGGGATTGAGCGCCTTCGCGTCGACGGTGTAGAAACCCTCCGGCGCCTGCCAGTCGCCTTCCAGCAGCTTGGGGCCGAGCTCGCCCGACCAGCGGCAGATCGGATAGGTCGCAAAACGATGGAAGCGGTCGCCGCGTTTCATCCACAGCTCGAGTTCGAACTCGCGCTTGAAGATACGGATGAAAACCGGCGCCCCCAGCGAGACCCCGTGCGCCGCAAGCCGTCCGTCCAAGTCAGCGAGGTCGGGTGTTCCAGGCAAGCGCACCCCGCTTGCCGCGTAGGCCAGCCGGTGCTCGCGCTCCGCTTCGATTTGGATGCGATCCCAGTCCTGATTGAGCATAATGAGCGCGATGCAGGCCGCAAGCACGGCCAAAGCAAGCCAAACTTTGCGCGTCAGCACCGCAATCGATCGGCGGCGCCGGGGCCGGCCGCCGATCACCTGTCAGCCGTGCCTGTAAAGCTGAAACTCGGCAACAGGCGACGCCACCAAGACGCGCTGGGCTCCGGTGTCTTGGTCAAGCCCGACATTGGAGCCTCTGGATCAAGGCTCGCCAGCGTTCGCAGCTTTTCGCCCGGCGCGACAATGCGCTCCTCGGCATATTCCTCACCGGGCTTCGGGCTGAAGGGGCTCGGTGCAGGGCGCTGAAAGGCTGGGCAAGCGGCCTCGGGCTTGAGCTTGGCAGGATCAGTCCCGGACATTTTGACGTTTACAACGTAGCGTCGACTGCAGACGGCGACGGCCGGCACCTGCCGCGTCAGCTCGAAATAGTCGTACCCCTCTTTCAACGTCCTCCAGAAACGCCGCCATTCGCTCTTGGAGTGCCGGGCCATGTTGGCTTCGGTCATCCGGAACGGAAAGGCGTGCACGTTGACCGCCTCCTGACCGCCAATGAATGCCTCGCGCACAAGCGCGTAGATTTCCTCCATGAGCGCATCGGTCATGGCGTAGCAGCCCGCCGAGGTGCACTTGCCGTGCACCATCAGGGCATCCCCGGTGCGCCGGTGCGACTTGTCGAACGGGTTTGGATAGCCGAGGTTGAAGGCCAGGTGGTGCTTCGAGCCTGGGTTCATCTGCTCTCTGGTGATCGTATAGAACCCCTCCGGCGATTGCCTGTCGCCCTGTCTCAGCTTGGGCCCAAGCTGGCCCGACCAGTTGCAGATCGGGTAGGTCTTGAAGTGGTAATAGCGCCCGTCATCGCGCAGTTTCCACACTTCAAGCTCCGACTCCTCCTTGTAGATTCGGATGAAGATTGGCGCCTGCACGTCCATGCGCTTCTTGCCGAGAAGCATGACCGCCTCGTTCGACAGGGGGGTCAGATGGGGAGCCATCTCGATCTTGGCGCAAGCCGGAAGCACACAGACAACAGCCGCAACCGCCAGGATATGGCGGGCGTGCCTAAACGTGCTCCCCAAGACGGGCCAACTCATACGCTCTCCCCCGAGGCGCCGATCACAAGCGATTTGCAAACAGAAATATGCACTTAAGCTGGTCTAGCAGCGAGATTATCGCATGGAGGATCGCCCAACAACCGGGCTTGCAACGCCCCTCAACAGGCGACGTTCACCCGTTGCACCGAAGCCACATGGGAGTGGCTTAGAGATTGCGGCCGATAGCGAGGTATTTGTCGTGCCGCTGCCGGCGCACGCCCTCGGCATTGAGGCCGGAGAGCTCGGCCAGGGTCTTGGCCACGGCGTCACCCGTGCGGCGGAACACAAGGTTCGCATCGCGGTGCGCCCCACCGACCGGCTCCGGAATGATAACATCGATGACGCCGAGGTTTCTCAAGTCTTGGGCGGTGATTTTCATGCCGGTGGCAGCGTCGATCGCCCGCGCCGCGTCGTGCCACAGTATCGAGGCCGCCGCCTCCGGTGAGGCGACCGTGTAGATGGCATGCTCCAGCATGAGCACGCGGTTGGCGGTCGCAATAGCGACGGCACCGCCTGAGCCGCCTTCGCCGATCACAACTGCAACCAGCGGTACGCCGAGCGAAAGGCATCGGTCGGTGGAGCGCGCAATCGCCTCGGCCTGGCCGCGCTCCTCCGCGCCAATGCCGGGGTACGCGCCGGCAGTGTCGACGAGGGTCAACACCGGCAGCGCGAACTTCTCGGCCAGGTCCATCAGCCGCACCGCCTTGCGATAGCCCTCCGGGCGGGCCATGCCGAAGTTGTGCTTGATGCGGCTTTCGGTGTCGGAGCCTTTCTCGTGGCCGATCACCACGATCGACCGGCCGCGAAAGCGCCCGATCCCGCCCATGATGGCGGCATCCTCGGCGAAATAGCGGTCGCCGGCCAGCGGTATGAAATCCTCGATCAGCGCGGCGACGTAGTCGAGGCAGTGCGGCCGGTCGGGATGCCGGGCGACCTGCGTTTTCTGCCAGGGCGTGAGCTTGGCGTAAGTATCGATCAGCGCCTGGTGCGCCTTTTGCTGCAGCCGGGACACTTCCTCCGTGATCGATACCGCATCGTCGTCGCTGTCGATGGCCTTGAGATCGGCGATCTTGCTCTCGAGTTCGGCGACGGGCTTCTCGAAGTCGAGATAGGTGCGGACGGTGACGGGGCGATCCATCAGACGTTTCTTGCCGGAGGGATGAGGCGCAATGCACGCGAGCAAGTCGCTTGTGCGGACATTTGCTGTCGGCTGCCAGATAAGTCAAGGCGACAGAGTTAACGGTTACGTCACGGCCTCGCCCGCGAATGTCTTGATGGCTCAGTCCTTTTGGCGCCGTCTCGCAGCCAGCGGATGGTGGTCGAAGACCAGCTTCTTCAGCCGCTCTTCCAACACGTGCGTGTAAATCTGTGTCGTCGAAATATCGGCGTGGCCCAGCAACTGCTGCACCGAACGCAAGTCGGCCCCGCGGTCAAGAAGATGGCTGGCGAATGCGTGCCGCAGCACGTGCGGCGACACTCGTCCGGGGTCGAGACCGGCATCCGCCGCCAGCTGCTTCAGCTCCTGCGCAAGGCGCTGGCGCGTCAGATGGCCCTGCGCACCGCGAGAAGCAAAAAGCCACCTCGTCTTGACCATCGGCGCCACGCCGTCTTCGAAACCGACATTCAGGTAGCGATCGAGCGCTGCCCGGGCCGCCTGGTTCAGCGGCACAATGCGTTCCCTCCCGCCCTTGCCCTTGATGGCAAGCACACGGCCGTCGCCCGTCAGAACCGAGCGCGGCAGCGTCACCAGCTCGCTCACGCGCATGCCGGTGGCGTACAACATCTCGATTAGGGCGTAGAGCCGCAAAGCGCGCACGCGGTCGCGACCCGTCGTTCCTGGGATGCGCAGGTGCGCCGTTTCGATGAGGTGATCGACCTCCGCCACAGAAAGCGTCTTGGGCAGCGGGCGCGGTCTCTTCGGGCCGGCGAAACGATGTGCAGGATCCTCTCGAATGACGCCCTCGGCAGCGAGAAACCTGAAAAGCTGGCGGATCGCCGACAGGCGCCGTGCGCGCGAAGCCGGAGCCAACCCCCGCTCGGCTGCCCCGCGCAGGTAGGCGGAAATGTCAGCGGGCGCAGCGGCCGGTAGCGGCCGGCGGCGCGCGCCGAGGAAGGCCAGGAAGTCGTTGAGGTCGCGGCTATACGCCTGCAGAGTGTTGTCTGTCGCACCCCTTTCGGCGGTCAGCATCTCGATGAACCGGCCGATGAGTTCATGATCGTGCGCGTTCATGATCGATAGCCGGACGTCTGCGCAGAGATGGCAACAGAGCCTCGAACCCGAGGTTCCGGGCGCGAAAGCTAGCGTCGGACTTTAACACCCGGCACTGTCGTGGACATCTCTCCCTGCTCCGGTTCCAGGAATATGGCCGCCACATAGAGTCCGCCAAGGACCGCTGCGCCCATAATCCCGGCGACAATGAGAAACCGGAAGAGACTAGGCATATGGCGAAGCTGCTCCCTCCCCGGTAATGTTCTAGCAACAACGACGCCACTATGTCTCCCGGCAAACTCAGTAGCATGTCCGACGGACGCTAGTGGGCGATGCCGTTCGGTAGGCGAAGCGCTAGGCGATACAGACGTAGGAGAAATGATGCGATTCGCCTCAGGAGGCAAAGACGAGCAGGTCGACACCGGGCGTGAACGCAGGATTCGTGACGGCTTGGGCGCCAGGTCTGTTGTACTGGTCGGCATGCCCGGTTGCGGAAAGTCGGCAATCGGGCGCCGCCTTGCTCCGCGCCTGGAATTGCCCTTTGTCGACGTGGATGACGAGATCGAACGCGCCGCCGGCAAGACCATCAATGAGATCTTTGCCGACCACGGCGAGCCCTATTTCCGCGACGGCGAGCGCAGGGTGATCGCCCGACTCCTCGCCTCCGGCCCCCAAGTGCTGGCGACCGGCGGGGGTGCGCTGCTCGCCGAAGACACGCGCACGAACATTCGCCGCTTCGGGATTTCGATCTGGGTCAAGGCGGATATGCCCGTCCTGGTGCGGCGGGTAGCCAAGCGAAGCAATCGCCCGCTTTTCGAAGGTCGCGAGCCGGAAGTCGTCGTGAAGGAATTGATGGAAGCGCGCTACCCGATCTACGCAACGGCCGACATTGTCGTGGAGAGTCGCGATGTTCCTCATGACGTGATCGTGGGCGAGATCATCGAAGCGCTGATGCAAAGTCCGATGCTGGCGGAGCCGCCCGGCAATCGCGAGGCGTCTTCGCCATGAGCTCCGGTCCGTCGCATCAGCCGAAAGGCGCGGGCAAGGGACTGCCGGGCGAGCCGGCGGCTCTCCATGTCGGACTCGGCGATCGCTCCTACGACGTGCTGATCGGCCCCGGCCTGTTGACGCAGGCCGCCGAGTTGATCCAAGCGCGGCTTGGCGCGCCCAGATGTGCAGTCGTCACCGACGCGAATGTTGCCAGGTACCACCTCCATCCGCTGGAGCAGGCGTTGGCGGCGCTCGGCCGCCACGCAGGCACCGAAATCCTCGCTCCGGGCGAAGGGACGAAATGCTTCGCCGCACTTGCGCGCCTGTGCGAGCGCTTGCTCGAAATGGGACTGGAGCGCGGCGGGCTCGTCGTTGCGCTGGGAGGCGGCGTCATTGGCGACCTGGCGGGCCTGGCTGCCAGCCTGGTGCGCCGCGGCATCCGCTTTGTGCAGATACCCACCACGCTGCTCGCACAGGTCGATTCCTCGGTCGGCGGCAAGACGGGCATCAACACGCCGCAGGGCAAGAACCTGGTTGGCACCTTCCATCAGCCGAGCCTGGTGTTGGCTGACATCGGCTTGCTGGAGACTTTGCCGCCGCGTGAGTTTCGCGCGGGCTATGTCGAGGCAGCCAAGTACGGCCTGCTGGGCGATGCCGCCTTCTTCGGCTGGCTCGAGCAGAATTGGCAGGCGGTGTTCGCTCACCGGATGGATGCGCTGGCGACCGTCGTCGGCACAAGCGTCAAGGGCAAGGCCGCCATCGTTGCGCGTGACGAAACCGAAACCGGCGACCGCATGCTGCTCAACTTGGGCCACACTTTTGGGCACGCACTGGAGGCTTGGGCTGGGTACTCGCAGCGGCTGTTGCATGGCGAGGCCGTAGCAATCGGCATCTGCCTGGCATTCCAGCTTTGCCTTGAGCTGGGGCTGGTGGATGCAGCCAGCGTGCAGCGTGTCGTTACCCACTTTGCTGCGGTTGGGCTGCCGACGCGCATCGCCGACATCCCGGGCGAGTCGTCGCCGGACGCGGCCTTGCTCATCAAGATCATGGGCCAGGACAAGAAAGTATGCGACGGCAGACTGACACTGGTCCTCGCCCGGGGCATCGGCGCCGCGTATGTCTCGCGCGACGTTTCCATTGCAACGGTTCAGGCGTTCCTCGAACGTCAGATCAGCCAGGAGCGGGCATGAGCGCGGGCGGCATCACGATGGCCGCTGTCAATCTACGGGGGCTTCACCAGGCGCGTAGGCACTGATCGCGAGAGCGTGGACCTCGGCCCTCAGCTCCGCCGCCAGCGCCTCGTTGACAAGGCGATGGCGATCGACGCGCGACCTGCCGGCGAACATCGCCGAGACTACGAGCACGCGAAAATGGCTTTCGCCCGTACCGGGCGAGTTGCGATGCCCTGCATGCAGATGCGACTCGTTGACGATATCGAGCCGGATGGGCCGCAGCGCCTGCAGAAGCTTCTCCCGGATGGTCGCTTCGACGGACATTCCCCGACCCCCTTGATCCCGGCGTGTCAAGCTCGGCTGCGGCTATAGCAGATGCGCAACGGCCCGGGCGAAGGCCGCCAGCCGAGCCTTGTGCCCTGGCAGGCTAGCGCTCATACTGAGCGCGATGAAGCTTGATTCAAAGCACTTTGACTCGCTTCGCGCCAAACCCACAGGGGAGGTGGCGTCGCGCGCCGCTGCGCCGACTTGTCAGTGGAAGGGTTGCCTCGGCGCTGGCCGATATCGGGCGCCTATGGGGCGGGAAGGCGGGTACTATCTATTCTGCCTCGATCATGTGCGGCAATTTAACGCCTCCTACAACTATTTTGATGGCTGGAGCAATGCGGACGTAGAGGCGTTCCAGAAGGACGCTGTCACCGGCCATCGGCCGACATGGAAAACCGGCTCTGACGGGGAGCGCGCGTCCGGGCACAAAGGCGGGTTCGGCCGCGCTTTCGAGGATCCACATGCCTTCCTCACCGGCCGCCTTGGCCGCGCCGGGACGCCGGCGCGCAAGCTCAAGCCGTTGGAGCGGAAATCCCTAGAGGCGCTCGGCTTGGCGGAGGGTTCCGATCGCGCCGAGATAAAGGCCCGCTTCAAGGAGCTGGTGAAGCGCCACCACCCCGATGCGAACGGCGGCGACAATAGGTCCGAGAACAAGTTGCGCGAAATCATCCAAGCCTATAACTATCTCAAGCAGGCTGGGCTCGTTTGAGACCGGCAGTAGAAACGGAACTATCTCTTGGCTGATCCGGTGCGCCTCTCGCCGGCACCGGGAGCAAACATCCGGAAACAAAGGATATGCCCGCCCAAGCTCAAGCCGGGGTTCCCGGCATGCCTGACATGAAGGTGTCTGTGCGCCAGCTCTTCGGCATCGACACAGACCTCGAGGTGCCCGCCTTCGCCAGGCCCACCGACCATGTGCCGGACGTGGACAGCGACTACGTGTTCAATAGGGAAGTCACTCTGGCAATCCTTGCCGGCTTCAAACACAACCGGCGCGTGATGATCCAGGGCTATCACGGCACCGGCAAGTCTACTCACGTTGAGCAGGTGGCCGCCAGGCTGAATTGGCCGTGCGTTCGTATCAATCTCGACAGCCATGTCAGCCGTATCGATCTGATCGGCAAGGATGCGATTGTCCTGAAGGAGGGCAAGCAGGTCACTGAGTTCAGGGAAGGCATGCTGCCCTACTGCCTGCAGACCAATACGGCGCTTTGCTTCGACGAGTACGATGCCGGCCGGCCGGACGTCATGTTCGTCATCCAGCGCGTCCTCGAGCAGTCGGGCAGGCTCACCCTGCTCGACCAGTCCAAGGTGATCCGGCCCCATCCCGCGTTCCGCCTGTTTTCGACCACGAACACGGTGGGGCTTGGTGACACCTCCGGCCTCTATCACGGCACCCAGCAGCTCAACCAAGGGCAGATGGACCGCTGGTCGATCGTGGCCACTCTCAACTACCTGCCGCACGACGAGGAAACGCGCATCGTGCTCGCCAAGGCGAAGAGCTTCGGCAAGAGCGAGGCCAAGCGCAAGGTGGTCTCCAACATGGTGCGCGTTGCCGATCTGACCCGCAACGCCTTCATCAACGGGGACCTTTCGACCGTAATGAGCCCGCGCACGGTGCTGACCTGGGCGGAAAACGCCGAGATCTTCAACGACATCGGCTTTGCCTTCCGGATGACCTTCGTCAACAAGTGCGACGAGCTGGAGCGGCCGCTGGTGGCTGAGTTCTATCAGCGCTGCTTCGGCGAGGAGCTGCCCGAGAGCGCCGCCAACGTCGTACTGTCGTGAGCAGCAGGCGAGGTGAAGGGGTGTTTGGCGCCATGCCGCGGAAGCTCACCCTCGTCCTGGCAGGGTTGCTAGGGATAGCAGTGATAGTTGGCGTTGCAGTGACACGTGCGATGCTGCCGCAGACCGCATGCAACGTCAGCTACGCCCAATACAGGGCATTGCCGATGAAAATCAGCTACGACAAGGCTAAGGGCCTGCTCGGTTGCGATGGCGTGCTCGTCTCGCGACAGGCGGACGATGGTAAACCCGTGCTCGAAACCTATGCATGGCGAGGCGCTGCCTGGCTTTACGGTCGGGTAGAAGCTGGGTTCATCAATAACTCGTTGGAGATGAAATCCCTCAATTTGGCTGACGTATTTTCTCAGCAATCTGAAATGGCGTCGACCGACGAAGGCCGCCGTCACCTCCCTTGATATCGACCTATTTCTTGGAGCAACCATCGCTGAAGCCGCGGGACTCGGGCGAAGCATGTCGCAGATCAATCGCAAGGAAAGCCCGACTGAGCCCTTCAAGCGGGTCCTGGGACTGGCCGTGCGCGCCATCGCCGGCGATGACGAGGTGCAGGTTACCTACGCCCCGGGCAAGCCGGAGATCGACGGCAAGTCGGTCCAGCTGCCGGAGCCTTCGCGCGTTCCCTCCGCCCGCGAGGTAGCGGTGATCCGCGGCTGGGCAGACAGCCTGGCGCTGACCGCAGCGTGCCATGACGTGAAGCTGCATACCCGGCTCGCGCCGCGGGCAGGCCCAGCCAAGGCCGTGTTCGAGGCGGTGGAGCGTGCCCGTATCGAAGCCCTGGGCGCCAACCGAATGCCCGGTATGGCGGCGAATCTGACCGCCCGCGTTGAAGACCAGTACGGTCACGGCCGGTATGCCGAAATTACAGAAAGAGCCGATGCACCCCTGGAGGACGCGCTCGCGCTGATCGTACGCGAGCAGCTGACCGGCGCCGCTCCGCCGAAGACGGCCAAGGCCATGGTGGAGCTGTGGCGCCCGTGGATCGAAGATCGTGCTGGGCGCACAATCTCGCGGTTGAGCCAGTTTGCGGAGGATCAGGCCTCCTTCGGCCAAGTGATGCGCGACGTCCTCAAGACGCTGGACCTCTCCGACGAGCTGTCCGAAGGCGAGCGCGAGGAAGGCGATCAGGAGCAGTCGGAAGGCGGCGAGCAGGAGGCCCAGGACCAGCAGGAAGGGCAGGACGCGCAGGAACAAGAGGGCGAGGACCAGCGTGGCGAAGGCGAGGAGGGCGAGTCAGTCGACGCTCAGGACGCCGATGCCGATCAATTCGACGTCGATTCCGACAGTGACGAGATGGCAGACGCGCGCGAGCCATGGCGCCCTAACGTCAACATTTTCGATAACCCGGAGGCGTTCGGATACAAGGTATTCAGCCGCCAGCACGACGAGGAGATCGCGGCGGAGAACCTCTCGACGCCGGACGAGCTGGAACGACTCAGGTCGTTCCTCGACAAGGAGCTGCGGCACCTGCAAAGCGCGGTCGGCCGGCTCGCCAACCGGCTGCAGCGCAAGCTCATGGCACAGCAGAGCCGCGCCTGGGACTTCGACCTCGAAGAGGGCATGCTCGATGCGGCGCGTCTCACCCGTGTCGTGACTGATCCGCTCCACGCACTCACTTTCAAGCAGGAACGCGACGCCACTTTCCGCGACACGATCGTCACGCTTCTGCTCGACAACTCGGGCAGCATGCGCGGGCGGCCGATCATGGTTGCAGCGTGCTGCGCCGACATTCTCGCGCGCACGCTGGAGCGATGCGGGGTAAAGGTCGAGATTTTGGGCTTCACCACCAAGGCCTGGAAGGGCGGCCAGGCCAGAGAAGTCTGGCTCGCCGCCGGCAAACCGCCCAACCCAGGTCGCCTCAACGACCTTCGCCATATCGTCTACAAGTCGGCCGACGCACCCTGGCGCCGCGCCAAGCGTTCGCTGGCCCTGATGATGCGCGAGGGGCTGTTGAAGGAAAACATCGACGGCGAGGCGCTGGCCTGGGCGCACCGCCGCCTGCAGGGCCGGCCCGAGCGGCGGCGCATTCTCATGATGATCTCGGACGGGGCGCCGGTCGACGATTCGACGCTCTCCGTCAATACTGGCAACTACCTCGAGCAGCACCTGCGGCAGGTGATCGAAGAGATCGAGACGCGCTCACCGATCGAGCTGATCGCCATCGGCATCGGCCACGACGTTACGCGCTACTACCGCCGCGCCGTGACGATCACCGATCCGGCGGAGCTTGCGGGCGCCATGACGGACAAGCTGTGCGAGCTGTTCGAGGAGGGAGCGCCGCGCCTCTCGCCTCGGCCGACGCGTGTCCCGCGCCGCAAGCTGCACTGACCCACCCCCTGAGCATGACTCTGATGGAGCAGGACCGGGAAATCATGGCTCACCCGAGTGGCGCCGATTGTCTCACGCGCCGTGTGGTTCTGGGCGGGCTTGCGGCAAGTGCTTGCCTGGCGGGCGCGCCGTGTGCTGCCGCTCAAACCGAGGGGCCAGGCGAGGCTCTGGAGACGCCGATCGCAATCACCGCGAGGGCGATTGCGCATTTCCAGCCCGGCCAGCCGGACGCCAAGCGCTTCGGCGATATGGAGTTTCGCGGCGGCCTAGCGCTGACTTCGGCATCTGAGCACTTCGGCGGCTGGTCGGGCCTGATCATGGAAGCCGACGGCAGGAGCCTGCTGTCGGTCTCGGACGCGGGTTCCTGGCTCCGGGCAAGCGTCGACTATGCAGGCAACAGGCCGATGACCCTTGCGCGCGCGCGCATCGGTCCCCTGCACGCCCTCCGCGGGCGCCCCTTGAAGGACAAGCGCGAGCAGGACGCTGAAGCGGTCACGCTCGTCGATGGGTCCCTTGAAACGGGGACATTGCTCATCGGCTTCGAACGCGTGCATCGCATTGGCCGCTTTCACATTCGCGGGGGACAGTTGCAACCCCCCTCCGAATACCTGAGGCTGCCTGCGGAGGCGGCCCGCATGCCGGCCAATCAGGGAATAGAGGCGCTGGCCGTCATACAGGCCGGTGCGCTGAGGGGCTCGGTCGTTGCCTTTGCCGAGCGCTTCACGAGAGGGAGCGGGTATCACACCGGCTGGATCTGGGTCGGAGGCGAGCCGCATCGCCTGCAGCTGCGAGATATCGATGGATTCAACATCACCGACGCGGCCGGCCTGCCGGACGGTGGCCTGCTCGTCCTCGAGCGCTACTTCCGTTGGACGACAGGCGTCAGGATGCGCATCCGACGCCTTCAGCCAACCGAGATTAGACCTGGCGCGCGGTTGACCGGGCGCATCGTGATCGAGGCGGACTCAGGCTATGAGATCGACAACATGGAGGGCATTGCCGTGCATCGCGGGGCGGGCGGGGAGACCATAGTATCTCTGATCTCCGACGATAACTTCAACCGTCTCCTGCAGCGAACGGTCTTCCTCCAGTTCACGCTGGCGGGCTGACCGCTCCCTACGCGGTCGCTTGCTCGCCGTGCGCCTTCCGCACGGCTCGCTTTAGTTTCTGGCAGCGATCTGAGAGTGTTTCGTCCTTCGCCTTCATGAGAAAGGCATCGAGGCCGCCGACGCGCTCGACCGACTTCAACGCATGGGCGCTGATCCGCAAGCGCACTTTCCGCTGCAGGGCGTCGCTGATGAGAGTTACATCGACGAGATTGGGCCTGAACGTGCGCTTCGTCTTGTTCTCGGCATGGCTGCGCAATTGTCCGGACATCGGGCCCTTGCCGCTCAGCTCGCATCGGCGTGTCATTCAGAGCGTCCTCGGTAGCGCGCCTCCGGCGCGCGGTCTGCACTGGGCGGCCGTTCTATACCAGAAGCCAATGGCGTCAAGGCTTTGTGCTGGCCTGAGCCATCTGTTACGGTAATCTTTACCGGTGATGAATAGCTTGCTGGAGACACAGAATTGACGCAAACCCAGCTAGCGTACCGCGGAAAAAGTGCTGGCGGTTGGGTTGCGTCGCTGAGGGAGTGTAGAGGCTGCGTCATGAAGCGCGTGGGGCCAATCCTTGCAAGTCTTGTGTTGTTCGTCACGGGCGTCGTCCTTGCCGGCCGGGCGGAGGCATGGCCCGCTACGGTGCGCGCCGTCTACGACGTGAATTTCAACAGTTTCAACGTGGGCACGTTCGAGTTTCTGTCACAGTCCGAAGAGCAGAGCTACACCCTGACCGGCAACGCGCAGCTCACTCTGCTGCTCGGAGCCTTCACCTGGATCGGCGAGACGCGCGCTTTCGGCCTGATCGCCAATCCCACACCAAAACCTGCGGCGTTCTCGTTCGACTTCCGGGCCAACAGCAAGACCGGCTCGACAAGAATGGACTTTGCCAACGGCAGGGTGTTCGACGTTAAGCATTCGCCGCCGGCAGCACCGAAGTCAGACACCGTGCCGCTGCGCGAGCAGCATTTGAAGGGGGTTCTTGACCCGCTCAGCGCTATCATGGTCGTAGCGCGCTATTCCAATCCCGATCCCTGCGATCGCCGTCTGCCCATCTTTGATGGCAAGGAACGCTTTGATCTTGTCCTCACCTACAAGGGACAGGTGAAGGTGAGCGAGCAACAGCCAAGCGGCCAACCTGCCATCGCCCATGTTTGCCGCGTGAAATACCAGCCGATTGCCGGCCACAGGATCGATGCCGAGAGTTCGTACCTTGCGACGACCGATGCGATCGAGGTTTCGCTGCGGCCGATCCCGAGCGCCAATGTGCTCGTTCCGTATCAGATCACGATTCCAACGATGATCGGCTACGCCACTATCGTCTCAAAGCGCGTGGAAATCGAATCACCTGGGCTGCCCCAGATCGCTCTCCTGCACTAAACTCTCCTGCATTGAAGCGGCTGCGCGGCGGCCGCATGAGCTTTGCGTGACGAGGTGAGTTCCTCTACGTTGCAAACCGCCGCACTTGACGCCGGGAGGAAAATTGCGCTCCCACTTGCCGCTCGGTGCGACCGCTGCGGAAAGCAGCGTCTGGCGTGGCCTTTGCGGCATGAGCCCTTGATCTTGCCGCATCGCTCTGCAATGCCTCCGATAGGATGATGCCGAAGGGCTTCCCAATGAGCCGCCATTTCGAACACCGCATTCGCAATGTGACCGCTGTGCTCGGTCCGACCAACACGGGCAAGACGCATTTGGCGATAGAGCGCATGCTGGGGCACCAGTCCGGGCTCATTGGCCTGCCGCTGCGCCTACTGGCGCGTGAAGTCTACGACAAAATCGTCGCACGGGTCGGCGCCGACGCTGTTGCTTTGGTGACCGGTGAGGAGAAGATCAAGCCGGACCGGCCGCGCTACTACGTATGCACGGTCGAGGCGATGCCGCGCGACACGGATGTCGATTTCCTTGCCATTGACGAGGTGCAGCTTGCGGCCGATCCGGAACGCGGGCACATCTTTACGGACCGCCTGCTTCACTCACGGGGGCGGGGGGAGACGCTGTTGCTTGGCGCGCAGACCATGCGCCAGGCGATTGCCGATTTGATACCGGGGGCCAATTTCATCTCGCGACCCCGCCTGTCGAAGCTCACCTATGCGGGCGAGAAGAAAATCACGCGCCTGCCAACGCGCTCAGCGGTTGTCGCCTTTTCTGCCGCCGAGGTCTATGCGATCGCCGAGTTGATGCGCCGCCAGCGCGGCGGCACCGCCGTGGTGCTGGGCGCACTCAGCCCGAGGACGCGCAACGCCCAGGTGGCACTGTATCAGTCGGGCGATGTCGACTTTCTGGTCGCCACTGACGCCATCGGCATGGGCCTCAATCTCAACGTCGACCACGTTGCCTTCGCGGGCGTGCGCAAATTCGACGGTCAGATACATCGCGACCTCGCACCGGCTGAGCTGGCACAGATTGCCGGGCGCGCCGGACGCTATATGAACGACGGTACTTTCGGCGTTACCGGCAATATCCAGCCGTTTTCCGCTGATATTATCGAGCGGCTCGAATCGCACACGTTCGACAATGCGAAGTCGCTGCAGTGGCGAAACCGGGACCTCGACTTCGGCTCGCTGGACCGGCTGCGGGAAAGTCTGCGTCGGGTTCCGGACGAACTGCGTCTCACGCGGGCCCGCATGGCGGACGATACCATGGCCTTGGAAAACGTCAGCGGCGACCGCGAGCTGACGGCCTTGGCTAACTCACCCGAAGCCGTGGCGCGCTTGTGGGATGTTTGCCAGGTCCCCGACTATCGCAAGATTTCCACCCAAGACCATGCCGAGCTGGTCGCCACCCTTTACAAGTTCCTGATGAGCCCCGCTGCGCGCATCTCGGTCGACTGGTTCGCCAAGCAGGTGGCGTTTGCCGACCGCACCGATGGCGACATCGACACGCTAGCGACCCGTATCGCCCACATTCGCACCTGGACCTTCGTATCGAACCGGGCCAACTGGCTCGACGACCCCGAGCATTGGCAAGGCCGCACGCGCGAGATCGAGGACAGCCTTTCTGACGCCCTGCATGAATGCCTGACGCAACGCTTCATAGACCGGCGAACGAGCGCCCTGATGCGCGGCCTCAAGGAGAAGGATGAACTGGCTGCCGAGATTGCTCAGGATGGTGCCGTACGGGTCGAAAAGCACTACGTGGGCCGCTTGCAAGGATTCCGCTTCTTCCCGGACACCGAAGCCGAAGGCATCCACGGCAAGGCCGCCCGCACCGCCGCAGGCCAGGTGCTGGTCAAGGAGCTTGCGATGCGCGCGCGCCGCGTGGCGGCGGCCAAGGCCGATGCCTTCAAGCTGAGCCGGCGCGGTGAGATTCTTTGGCGGGACGAAGAAATCGCGCGACTGGAGGCAGGCGACCACTTGCTCAAGCCAATCGTCGTCCTTTCGGCGGATGAGTCTATGAGCGCGTCAGACAAGGAGAGGGTGCAAGAACGTCTGAACGGCTGGGTCGGCGAAACCATCGGTGAGCGGCTCAAGCCACTAGTCGAAATCGCTGTCGCGCAGGACCTTTCCGGGTTGGCACGCGGAATTGCGTTTCAGTTGGGCGAAGGCTTGGGGATACTGCGGCGTGAGGCGGTGGCCGAGGAGGTGCGTGCGCTCGACCAGCCGGCTCGATCACAGCTCCGCAGCTACGGTGTGCGTTTTGGTGCCTTCAACATCTACTTTCCCGCGCTCCTCAAGCCCGCTGCGGTTGAACTCTCACTCGTCCTGTGGGTGCTTAAGGATGGTCCCGCGAGTGGCCTCGACCTCGCCAGCCCGCCCGAACTGCCGCGCCCGGGCTTGACTTCGCTTGTCGTCGACACGGCAATGCCGGAGGCGTACTACCGCGTCACCGGGTACCATCCTTGCGGAGCCCGGGCAGTTCGGATCGACATGCTGGAGAGGCTAGCGGATCAGATTAGGCCGCTGGTGGCATGGCGGCCGGACCCGGCTAGCCCGAACCCGCCCCCCAAAGGAGCCACGGGCGATGGTGGCTTCAGGGTCACGCCCGAAATGATGTCCATCTTGGGTTGCTCGTCGTCTGATGTGGGGGAAGTTCTGCAGAAGCTGGGCTTCCGACTCGAGCGAGTGCCGTTGGCGCAGACCGAAGATGAGCCGGCTGCCGATTTGACCGCCGCACCCCTTGCCGGACCAATCGCCGGTGAAGCAAACGGCAAAGGCCTGCCGCCACCATCCACAGCGATTGCAGCACCAACGGGTGAGGACCGTGTAGGTGGCCGCGCCGAGCCTTTGGGCAAGAAGGAGCCAACAGAGCCCAAATGGGATGAGATCTGGCGGCCACGGAGGCGGGGGCGCCAACCTGATCGTGCTCGCCAGGGCCGCCGTGCCCCCACTGGGCCACCCGAGAAGACGGCGGTCCCCCCGCGGGGCAAGGAAGTCCGGCGCAACCGGCGCGAGGGTAGGCACGGCGCGGCCAGGCGCAGGGAAGAGCGGCCCCGTCCCTATAGCCAATCGGCTGCACCAGCACCCAAAACGGGCATCGATCCCGACTCGCCGTTTGCGGCTCTGAGCTCGCTTAAGGCCGCGTTGGAAAGGCAAGGCCAGGAATAGCGGTCGCGCGGGATGGGCCTGGACAGCAAAATTGCGGGCAAGCTGACTGCGTCGGTCCAGCGACTTGACAGATGGCTCTGGTTTGCGCGGGTGCTGAAATCCCGGACGTTGGCCGCGCAACTCATCGAGCGCGGCCAGGTACGCGTGAACCGGGTGCGTGTGGTGAAGCCGAGCCACACCCTGCGGGAGGGCGACGTTCTTACCGTCGTCCTCCATGGGCGGGTGCTCGTTCTCAAAGTGGTTGCGGTTGGACGGCGGCGCGGACCGCCCATGGAGGCCACACTCCTTTATCAGCAAGTCGACTTCCACGATGGAGCCGGATCGACTGAAACCCACAATGTCCAAGTAACGGGCGGGCGCGGCGTCGCGTTGTGCAACCGGCGGCCAACCAGGGGGCCCGCAGGGCGCAGATAGCACGGCGAAATCGTTAAGGCACTTGCACCTTGCGATACAGGCCCCATCTGTGGCAACAGATGGTGTCCCCATCGATAGCTAAGCGCCACTACTCCGTTGGCCGTGGCTTGAGCGCGCATGACCTACATCGTCAACGAGAACTGCATCAAATGCAAGTACACCGATTGTGTGGAGGTCTGCCCAGTAGATTGTTTCTACGAGGGCGCCAACATGCTTGTCATTCATCCGGACGAGTGCATCGATTGCGGTGTCTGCGAACCGGAGTGCCCCGTTGACGCAATAAAGCCCGATACCGAGCCGCGCCTCGAGAAGTGGCTCGAGCTGAACCGCGAGTATTCCGAAAAGTGGCCCAACATTACGTCGAAGAAAGAAGCGCCTACCGGCGCAGATGAATTTCGTGATGAAAAGGACAAATTCAATAAATATTTTGCCCCTGAGCCCGGTTCGGGAGATTAGTTGCGGCTAGTTCTTTCTGCGCGCCGTAGTTGCACAAGCTCCTGAGGTGGAGCATCTGACGAACTTAAGCAATTTGTGCGACGGAGGGCCGACTAGCGGCCTCCACCCGCTTCAAGGCCGGTGAAAATTGTGTTATAGTGTTTTCGCGTGGGTTGGATGGTGAACAAATCTGGAACGTATGATCGCAAGTGAGGCGATTCTCCCACGGTGCACGACGTGCAGATGGCAAATTCGTCCTTGTCGCGGGCGCGGTGTTTGGGCAGCCAAAGGACAGGACCTAGCGGGCAGCCAGCTGTGAGGGCTGTGGAGTCGAGGCGTCGACGTGGCGTCGGCGGCCTTGCTTGTCTGTTCGGGGCTCAGAGGGACGAGCGCAAGGGGTTTCTAGTCTGCACGCGAATGTAGAGTGAGAACGACATGGCACAGAAAATGGCATCGAGCAGGAGTGGGGCAAAGAAGGCTAACAAGAAGCCCGCCAACCGCAAGGGTATGCACCCTGCGTCGGCTGCCAAGGCCGCGAAGCCGAAGAGTGGGTTGGCGAAGGCCCAAACCAAGGATGCGTCAAAACGCGTTCCGGCAAAGCAGAAGAAGCAGCCCCTACCCGCGGTCAGATCCCCCGCCGGCAAGCCGCCGACGGTGCTGAAAGTTGGGCCAGCGAATGTGGCGGCCAAGCCCCGGGGGCCTGTGACCAAGGCTATGGTCGCGATCAGGGAGGCGATGCCGACCGTTGCTCGTCCGGTGATGCCTCCCAGCGTTCGCACGATGCCGGCGGCGGTCGCCAAGGCGGCCGGTCAGAAGATAATTGCCCCTCCGTTGGGCCAGCCCGCAACTGGGAAGGTTGCAGCACCGCCGAAGAAGCCTGTGCATCAGCGGCACGGCTTCAAGATCAGCGAGTGGATTGTGTATCCCGCGCACGGTGTTGGGCGGATCGTGGCAATCGAGGAGCAAGAGATCGCCGGAATCTCGTTGGAGCTGTTTGTTATCACCTTTGACAAGGACAAGATGACGCTCAGGGTTCCGACCGGCAAGTCTCAGAGCGTGGGCATGCGCAAGCTGGCCGAAGAGGGGACGGTCAAGAGGGCGATGGAGACGCTCAAGGGCCGGGCACGCGTCAAGCGCACCATGTGGAGCCGACGCGCCCAGGAGTACGAGGCCAAAATCAACTCTGGCGATCTCGTCTCGATTGCGGAGGTGGTGCGCGACCTCTACCGATCGGAGAGTCAGCCCGAGCAATCCTACTCGGAACGCCAGCTCTACGAGGCCGCGCTTGATCGCATGGCGCGCGAAATTGCGGCCGTTGAGAAGCTAGATGAACGTGGCGCCGTCCAGCGTATCACCGAAATCCTGGCGAAGAGCGCTCGCGGGCGCCGGCTGGCTGCAGAAGAGGCCGAAACAAAAGCCGCCTGAGCAGGAAGGGCATGCCTTATCGGAACCGTCCGGCCTTTTGGGGCCGGGCGGTTTTTCACTTCAAGCGACGAACCGGGTCGGGCACTCTCGCTTCCAGACGCCGCCAGCGACTCGACTGTCCCAACGGCAATGACTACGTTGCCGTTGGTAAATTTTGGTGGGAAGCCCAAACATCATGGTGCGCGTATCGTCTCTCAGGATGCGGCAGGCGGCCCTAGCGGTTTTCGCTGTGGGGCTCCTTTCGATCCCCGCCGCCGCAATCGCGCAGCGGGGCGAAGAACCGGCACTGGACGTCCCGTTCGTGCCGACTCCCACGGAGGTGGTCGAGCGCATGCTGCAGATGGTCGATGTCGGGCCCGGTGATTTCGTGATCGATTTGGGCTCCGGCGACGGCCGCATAGCCATCGCCGCTGCCAAGAAGGGCGCGCGGGCACTGGGGGTCGATATCGACCCCCAGCGTGTTCGCGAAGCACAGGAGAACGCCAGGAAGTCGGGCGTAGGGGACAAGGTTGCGTTCCGGCGCGAGGACCTTTTCGATACCAGGATCGGCGATGCCACGGTCCTCACCATGTACCTGCTGCCCGACGTCAACATGCGGCTGCGCCCGCGCATTCTGGATGAGCTGAAGCCGGGAACGAGGGTGGTTTCCCACGCGTTCGACCTGGCCGACTGGAAGGCCGATCGGTATGCTCAAGTTGGACATCGGCAGATCTTCATGTGGGTCGTGCCGGCCAAGGTCGCCGGCCGCTGGCACCTTCAGTTCGGTACAGAAAGCCTCACCCTGGTCCTGGAGCAGCGACACCAGGGGATTGAAGGGATTGCAGAAATCGGGGGGAAGACAGTGCAGATCAGCGGCGGCGCCCTGAGTGGGCTGGAAATCCAATTTGCGCTTTCCGATGGGAGGAAGTTCCACGGCCGGGTTTCCGGCGACCGCATGGAGTCGCAGCCGGCCAGCGCCGGCGCGACACCGACGAAGTGGCACGCGAGTCGAACACCGTAGGTTCCGCGTCGCGCGCGCGGCTTCCTGTTCTTTCAACCCCATGCACCAGGTCCAGCCATGCCCCAACCGGCCGCCTCTGCAACACCGCGCCAGACACTTTCCACCTGGGATGGGATTGCCTTCCTGATCGGCATTGTCATTGGCGTCGGCATCTTCAAGGCGCCGCAGCTGGTGGCCCAGTTCACCGGCAACACCTGGGTGTTCATGGGGGTCTGGCTGCTTGGCGGGCTGGTGACGCTGATTGGCGCTCTTTGCTATGCCGAGCTGGGTAGCGCCTACCCACACGCGGGGGGCGAGTACCATTTCCTGTCGCGGGCCTACGGGCGAACCATCAGCGTGCTGTTTGCCTGGGCGCGCGGCACGGTGATCCAGACGGGCGCCATAGCTGCCGTGGCATTTGTCTATGGTGAGTACGCGTCGACGCTCATGCCCTTCGGCCCCTACAGCGTCGCCATCCACGCGGCACTCGCCGTATCCGTGTTCACGGCGATCAATCTGATCGGTACGCTGCAGGGCAAGCTCGCGCAGCATGTGTTCACGGTGCTCGATGTCGCCGCCATCCTGCTGCTGATCGTTGCCGGCCTTTTGGTAAGCAGTCAGGGCGGATTCTCCGCGCCGGAGGCTGTCAGCCTGAGCGGTGTCGGTTGGGGCGGGATAGGCCTGGCCATGGTTTTCGTTCTGCTCACGTACGGGGGATGGAACGAAGCGGCCTACCTTTCGGCTGAATTGCGCGACGTGCAGCGCAACATGGCGCGAACGCTGGTCATCAGCATCGGCTTCGTGGTGGTCGTCTACGTGCTGGTGAACTTTGCCTACGTCGGCGTGCTGGGCCTCGAAGGACTCATGAAGAGCAATGTGCCGGCAGCCGCCGTCATGGGCCGCGCGTTCGGCGATACCGGCACCTTCATTCTCACGCTGTTCATCTGTGGCGCCGCGTTGAGCACGCTCAACGCCACGATCTTTACGGGCGGACGCGTCTATTTCGCGCTTGGACGCGACCTTGCCGGTCTGGGCGGGCTCGGCGTGTGGAGCGCGCGCGGAGAAAACCCTGCCAACGCCTTCCTGCTTCAGGGCGGGATTGCCCTGGCGCTGGTCCTGCTCGGCGCCCTCGACCGCAAGGGGTTCCAGACGATGGTGGATTACACCGCGCCGGTATTCTGGTTCTTCATGCTGCTCGTCGGCATTGCGCTCTTTGTGCTGCGCTGGCGCGAGCCGGAGCGGGACCGGCCCTACCGCGTGCCGCTCTATCCGCTGACGCCACTCCTGTTCTGCCTCACCTGCGCCTACATGCTGCACGCGAGTGTGGTCTACACCGGCTTCGGCGCCCTCGTCGGCATTGCCGTCACGCTCCTCGGTTTGCCGCTGCTTCTGCTTGGGCGCGCCACTCTCGCACGGGCGCAATGACGGCCTCTGGGTCCTGCAGCTGGCAGGCCCGCGACGGCCTCTCGGAGCAGTCAGCGAGAATTCTTCGCGCCCCGGCCCATGGAGCCTCGGGCGCCGGACGTACGCCATAAATGTGCCAGCCAATGAGCCGCCGTACCGTGTTGCTGAGGGGGCTTCGTCTCGGTTGCCCGGCTGAGCGGCGTATGCAGGCTTATTTGCCTCCGCCAAATATCGTGGCCGTCGTTACCACGAGATTGCAGTGACCGATCCCTTCCGACCTTCAGCGGATCGCCGCGAAGTCCGAGAGGCTCAAACACCCCGCAGGGCTATGGTTTGCCCGGTGGCCAAGGGAGACGAGTGCCCACACGTGTTCGTGGTGCATTGCCTAGGCCACGTTCTCGCGCTAGGAGTTGCTGTTCCCGTGCGGAACAGGCCAACCTGTAGAGTTCCCCTGAATTCTTGCCGAACAGGAACGTTCAACGGCCACATAGCACCCTGATTTGCAAAGAGCGCGGGCGTAGTTCAGTGGCAGAACATCAGCTTCCCAATAGGCACATGATTTCAACTATTTCAATAACTTATGTCGCGCTGGGCTCTCTTTGGGCTCACCGGTCAAATTGGAGCAATGCGGAGCGATATGGGAGTAGGCGTCCCGGTGTTGGGCGACCCACTCGCGCATGCCACATCAGTTCGACATTCGACGATCCGTGATTAGATGAGATCGGATCGATAGGTCCGCTGACCCTCCGCTTTTCCCCGTAAGTAGGGAGGAGCTGGTCCTTCCGAGTCGTGCCAGCTCCGGTCATTCAGGACGAGATCGATCCGCCCACTGGTTGCGCTCCGACCACATCACGCCTGATGTTCTGGAAGCCCCCTCTGCCGGGTCGTGGCAGTTCACGTCCACTGAAAGACCGCGAAAAGATAGCGGACCAGATGCCGAGTAAGACGATGTCCGGCCACCGCTCTATGGTCCTGAGAGCCTCGGCTACGCCTTGAGCACCACCAGATCGAGAGGCTCGGATACGCCGGCCACCGACGAGTCTGGCAGGCGCTCGCGGCTGGCGACGTATCCCTGGGCGACCGCCAGCTCGTAAGTCGTCGCCGACGTCAACGCTCGCGTGCACGCCGCCTTGTTGTGCTTCTCGAGTTTCGCCGCCAGGTTCACGGCTTCGCCGATCACCGTGTACTCGAGGCGGTCGCCGCCGCCGAGCGTCGCGAAAACGACCGGCCCGGCAGATGCGGCACCGTTGACCTCGAGCGGCGTGGCGACACCGAGAGCCGGCAGCGCTTGCCGCCAGCTCTCGGCCTCTTGCATGATCGCGTCGAGAGCACGTAGCGCGTCGGCGGCGGCAGTCTTGGACGGCATGACCGCACCGAAGGTCGCCATCACGCCATCGCCAAGAAACTTGTCCACCACGCCACCGTGCGCGCGCACGATGGGTATGATCCGCACATGGAAGCTGGTTAGCATCTGCACCACGTCTCTGGGCACGACCGTCGTCGAGAACCGCGTGAAGCCTCGGATGTCGAGCATCAGAATGGCGGCGTCGCGTTCGACGGCATGACCGGCTTCGATCAGCGTCTCAGAACTTGCGATCGCGTCGGCAACGCCCTTGGACAGAAACCTGCGAATCTCCCGACCTGCCGCCTCCTCGCGCACCGCCGTTACCAGCATCGCCTGGGCGCGCCGGACAGCGATGGTGAGTAGCGCCGTCACCATCAGGATGGTGAAGATCTTGTCAAACTCGGCGCCGATCAAAATGCTGTTGCTGGTAACGTAGGTGACGAAATTGCGGGTTATCCCGGGTCCATCGGAAGATTGAATCGCAAGGATCACGAGCAACGCCCAACCGGCTGCGGCAAACAATCCGGCAGACAGCACGTAGCGAGGATCGAATCGCAAGGCACGCAGCGCGATGAACGCAAAGATGTAAACGAAGGTCGGGACCTTGAGCGAGAACGCGGCCGGCTGATCATATTGCAAGTGGAACGCCCAGATGAGCCCCAGCAGAAGCGCCGTGTCGACGAGCATCGACAGCACGAGCAACCAGCCCGGCAGGAAGCCGCGGTGGGCGAGCCAGAGCCGTGCGGCCGTGAAGCTCGCATAGCCGGTGAGCGCCAACGGAACTGGCGCCAGCATGCTCATTCCGGCATCGAGCGGGCGCGGTGCAATTGCGTAGAGGGCCGCAAAGGTCGCCGCCATCACCAGCTGTACCCAGCCGATCAAGCGCTCGCTCTCCTCCTCCCGGGCGCGAATGAGCGCGGCAACGCGGGCCGGTACCGCGATCGCCCTCGCCTCACCTAGGTGCGTGAAAAGGCTCCTCGGCAGCGCCTTGCGCAGTGTCTCGAACAGGGGCACGGCTACATCTCCCAGCAGGCAACTGGCTGCAACAGTCCAGCGTGACCGATGCGGAGCGGTAACCTAAAGAAAGACGTCGGCAAGATCGACCGTCGACGATTGGCCGACCTTGCCGAAATTGCCGTCCGACCACTCGGCCGCTTTGGCGCGCCCGCTGTCACGCAGGCGGCACAGGAAGTCCCAATCCGGGTTGAGCTTGGTCGCTACTCCGAGCTCGGCCATCGCTGCGTCGTCTCGGATCGAATGGATGAGCATGCGGCTGTATTTGTCCCGATCTAGGACGTTGTCGTCGATCAGCTTGGTGACGAACGCGACGGCGCGCATCTCGCGCATCAGCGAGGAGTTGAAACTGATTTCGTTCATGCGATTGAAGATTTCCGCCGCCGTCATGGGGAGCTTCTTGCGCTCGATCGGATTGATGTGGACCAGGATTACGTCCTTGGAACCGCGGTTGTAGATCAGGGGAAAGATAGCGGGGTTGCCCATGAACCCACCGTCCCAATAGTGCTCGCCATCGACCTCCACGGCGTGGAACAGATACGGGAGGCAGGCAGATGCAAGGACCACATCGGCCGACATGGCCTCGTTCTCGAACACCTTGATCTTGCCCGTACGGACGTTGGTGGCGGACAGGAAGAGTCGCGGTGCCTTGTTAGATTTCGCCAGCCGATCGAAATCGACCACATCTGTCAGCACGTCCTTCAGAGGATTGAGGTTGAAGGGGTTAGTCTGATAGGGCGAGAAAATGTGCGTCATGGCCTGAAAGAGGAAGAATACCGGCGAAACGTCGGAATAGGGGCCGCTACCGTGCAGCCAGTGTTCCCACGGAAACGAGCGGACGGGACTGTAGAGCTGGCCGGCATTCGAGATCTGCCGCCAGAACTCTTCGAGCTTCGCCCGCGCGCCGTCCGGCCCACCGATCGATAGCCCATAGGCGGCAACGACGGCGTTCATGGCGCCGGCGCTGGTTGCGCTCATCGCTTCGATTGTGAGCCGACCATCCTCGAGCAGCCTGTCGAGCACGCCCCAGGCGAAAGCGCCATGCGCACCTCCGCCCTGCAGCGCCAGGTTTACCGGTTTCTGATTGGCCCTGGGTGGCGTCCCTCCCTGATGCCGGGTCATGGTATCGTCCATCCACTGTCCACAAGGAAGACCGCAATTCACCTCGCCGAAGCCGCGTCGCTGGTCGCAAGCGAACGCCGCGCAATCGGCAAGCGCAATGCACGGCACAGGGCCCTGTACCTATCCATCGTTACGGTACCCCATTGCGTGTTTCGCCAGCGCCATGGGTCGTTGTCGCCGTTGCGGAATGCGTTGAGGCGCGATCCCACTCGGTCCCCCCAGTCTCATTCGGGGTCATCAAAGGTCGACTACGATCTCGCCGCCAGCAATCCTTGCCCGTGAACAGCAGAGAATAATCCTCGTCTCGCGCTCCTTCTTGCTCAGCACGTGATCGCGATGTTCGACCTCCCCGCGCAATATCCGTGCGGAGCAGGTGCCGCAGATACCGTCGGAGCACTTCATGTCGACCACGATGCCCGCTTCTGCCAACGCATCGGTGCCTCGCTTGTCGGCCGGCACCTGGATGGTCTTGCCGCTCTTGGCGAGCCGCAGGACGAAGGCGTGGTTGACGTAGTCCGGCGCCTCGGGCACCGAGAAGTACTCCTTGTGCAGCGCCTCCTCGGGCCAGCCCTTGCCCCCGGCTTCCGCGTAGATGGCATCCATGTAGCGAGGCGATCCACACGCATAGAGGTGGTGGGTTGGCGCATAAACCGGAACCAGCACCTCGAGATCCGCGCGCTGGCCCTCGTCGGTGAAATGGAGCTGCACCCGTTGGCGCCAAGGGGCACTCTCCAGGTCTTCCAAGAACCCGGCGGTCGTGCGGCTCCGAGCACTGAAATGGAACGCGAACTCGCGCCCCAGAGCATGGAGCCGGTGCGCCATCGCCAGCAGGGGCGTGACGCCGATGCCGCCAGCGAACAAGAACGCCTTGGCTGCATCTTCGGCAAGGCGGAAGTGATTGCGCGGCGGCGAGACGAACACCTTGCGGCCCTCGCGGAACACGCGATGCATCAGCGAGGAGCCGCCGCGGCCCTGCAACTCGCGTTGCACGCCCAGCACATATCTCGAGGTGTCGGTGGGGTCGCCGGCCAGGCTGAACTGGCGCAGATACTCAGGCGCGATGACGACATCGACGTGGGCACCTGCGTCGAACCTTGGCAGCGCCGAACCGTTGGCCGAGACCAACTCGAAGCGCACCACGTCCTCCGTCATGTCCTCGCGGCGCTTGACGATGACGGGGAACACCGGCGGCGGTCCCTCTGGCATCTTGAACTGCGGCACGAGCCCCTCGGTCTTGCCGCGGGCGAGCCGTGCCTTGTGTTCGGCGGGGGTGAGCAGGCCGCGGTAGCGCGCGATACCCGCCTCGCGGTTCACCGGGTGCGCCACCGGGTAGGGCGGCGGCATGACGTCGGCGGGATAGACGGCGAGCGTCTGCTCCGCGTGCTTGAGATCGAGGTTGAGAGTGAGCCCGCGCTGGTTCGTGGTCCTCGCCCGCTTGTGCTGCATGGTGGCCCTGTCGAGCTCGATGTCCCACCACCATTTCTTCACCGGGTTGATGCCGCCCCTGCCGAGCCGGTCGTCGAGTTTGGCGATCCACCGCGCCGCCTTCGGCCAGCGCATCGCCACCCAGCGGAAGGCGCTCTCGGCAAACAGTCCTTCGAGGTTCCATGGGCAGGTCTTCATGCAGCGCCCGCACATGGCCCCGCCCTGGTTGGTGATGCGGTAGCGCGTGCACTTCTCCGCGTCCGACTTCCAGATCTCATAGCCGTTGTACATCAGCTTGGGACCGGCCGTGATCGCTCCCGATGGGCACTCGCGCGCGCACTTGTTGCAGTTGCTGCAGAAAGTCTGCAGGCCGAAATCGATCGGCTTGTCGTAGGCGAACGGCATGTCCGTCGTCACCACACCCGACTTGAGCCTGGGCCCGAGATACGGGTTGAGGATGACCTCGCCGATGCGCGACACTTCGCCGAGCCCCGACAGGAGAAGGAG
>Ga0247727_10005304_pt1 | contig 26351 bp, 18 predicted proteins | sample WisWelCaveWW1625_FD_202498 | JGI IMG/M metagenome (GOLD analysis project Ga0247727, IMG submission 202498) | Biofilm microbial communities from Wishing Well Cave, Virginia, United States - WW16-25 | ecosystem: Environmental > Aquatic > Deep subsurface > Groundwater > Cave microbial mat | place...
GGGTTATTGGTTGATGCGCTTCCAATTGCAAAAACTGGAATTGCGCACGTGTTTTTACGCCTTATAGCCGCGCACAAAACGATTGGCGCCATAAACGGACATGGGACAGTATTCGATGTTGACAAAACCGGCTTCGTGCAACCACCGTTTGGTCTCTTCCGCGGTGTGATTCCTTCCGGTTTGGGTCGTGCATAGCAGTTGAAGATCGACGTAAACGGCCCAGCGTCCGCCCACGCGATTTTCCTGCAGAAACTGCGCCTGGACAACCAATGACCCACCGGGGTTGATCGCCTGGTGCAGCCGTTGCAAAAGCTTGGTTCTAACGCGCGCTTCAAAGCAGTGCAGCATATTCGAGGCAAGGATCAGGTCATACGAGCCGGGGATTTCGTCTTGCGCTGCATCCAACGGCAAAAAATGAACTTCGTTTTCAAATGGGTAGCGCTGCCGGACTTCCTTCGCCACTTCCAAGATTGCCGGCAGATCTGACAAATAGAGTTTCAACCTCGGGTTATGCATGCCGAGAAGATAGGCGTACGTGCCGGCGCCACATCCTAGATCCAACAACGTCCGACAGGCGCTGGTATCAATATAATGAACCAACAACTTGCCGCGGAGCGCCGCATAGTTGTGCATGGCCAAGACAGATTCTCGCGTGTGCGCTTGATCCGCGCCAAGATAAATGTCCGGAGGAATCGTCGGGCCGGATTTCAAAACGGCTTGATCAAGCCTGGTCAGCGCCATACTGAATTCATTCTGCAGGCGCAGCCAATTGCCGAGATATTCCTCGCCGGCCGAGGGTAGCAAGACGGAGCGACAAACGGGCGCCAGGCGATAGTTGAGGCCATCCTCGGTTTCAAGCAGCTTGAGCATGACGCCGGCATTCAACAAGCGGGCCAGCGTATCCGGCTGCGCCTCCAACTCGGCCGCCAACGTCTTCACATTTTTACTGTTTTCACCGATGCGCTCAAAAATATTCAGCTTGAGCAAGGCGAACAACATGCATGATTGAAAATAACCCTCGGCGATGGAAAGCACCTGGAGTTGATCATTTATTTTTTTTCGATCAGACGTCGTCGTTGGTTGGATCATTAGCGTTCTCCTTAATAATAATCTTGCGTGCGTCAGCGCCGCAATGTATGATTGATCATTCTCAACGGTTCTGTTATTTTCATTTGGACGTGGACAGGTTCGGCTCAAAAGCCCTTACGGACGCACCCGCGGAAAGACCAAGCGGAATTTTGTCCGCCTTTTTGCGGAGCGCCTCATAGATTCCCTCCGCGATCAGCCAGTGTCCTCTGGCGTTTGGATGCTTGTCCCAGGGCGCCAGTTGCAAATAGGCGCCTTTCGCCCGGTCGTAGACGTTCGTCAGGTTCAAGACATTGAACCCGGCTTGTTCGGCGGCGCGGACAAGATTGACGGCCTGCGCGGAATCGTTTATCCCCGGCCGCGACGGCAGGCAAATCCACACGGGAAGAATATTGCGCTGCCGGCACTGCTCCACAATTCGGCCGTAAGCCCACTCCATGATTTCTTCGTTATAAGGCTCAAGAAGCTGGGCCACCTTGCTCGTTTTCATGACGCGCTGGACGCCGGCGCGTGCCAGGATTTCGCGCAATCCCTCGTATGGAATCTCTTTCGGGTCGATTTCTTTTGGGGTGAGCGGCGATTTAAAAAACTTCCGGCCCTCTTCGCTCGCATGCGCCACGCAGAACACCGCGTGCGGCTGAAAATCCAAAACCTTCCTTTCGAGATTGATGAGCTGCTGCAGAATGTGATAGCCGCTCACGCTGAAATTCAAAATTTCGTAGCGGTCATATTTGGCGCCGGCATGCTCGCGGTTCAAGCGTTTTTCCAAAAGATATTCAAACGTTTCCTCGTGCATGATGCCCGAGCCGATTTCCACCGAGCCGCCGAGCAGCGCGATGCGATAGGCGCCGGGAGCAGGCGTTTTCTCGCAGTCGTCATCCCGCATGCCCCAGCGATTCGTTATGAACGGCGCATACTTGATAGAACCATCCAGCAAGGGCAGGAGTTCGTAACGCAACATGTCGTCAGTCCGGCGAATCGCCGCGGTTTGCGTCAGCGGCAGCCAATCATCCGGCCGCTGCGCGTAAAGCTCTCCAAGCTGTGAATTGAACTGATTGACGTTGCCGAGATTCTCGTAGTACCCTTTTTGGAGCAAAGCTTCATCCCGCTCATTGAGCCGATTCGTTTTCAGATCGACGATCAAGTGGCTCGCCCTGGTCCCCAGCCGGTAGGAAAATTCGGGCTGCACCAGGAAATAGAGCAGCGCGATGGCGGCGGCGAGAGGCATGGCGAGGCGAAAAAACGCGGGATCAAAAGCTCCGCGCGGCGCAATAACTTTTGCAGGCTTTACCGCTTTCGCTTCATTCGCCGGCACGATCCATTTCTCATACACCAGCATGGCTGCACCCAGCACGACGGTGATCGCTGCAAGCGCCGCCAACACGCCGAGCCCGGTTACCTTCGCGCCAGACAAGAGCACCACCCAATCCTCGAGGGAGGGGCTGATCCATATCGACCAGAGAATCGTCATCACCACGAAAATGCCGGAGGCGCGCAACGCGTGCAACCCGATCTCGCCCAGCGTCGCCGCGCGTTTGACCAGGGCGCGTTGGCGGCCATGCTTCGCTTCATAAAGCGAATTGATCAGCACAAACAGGCCCATGCCCAACCAAAACAAAATATCCGGCGCCGAGAGCATGAACGAGCCGCGAATCCAAAACCATTGGTAGCCGTGAAAAAACCACGTCATCACAAAGCCCAAAAGGGTCGCCAGCGCCAGCTTCGTGATGTTCCCGACTTTGCGCATCTTGAAATAAGCCGGATAATAAAACACTTTTTGGACGAAATCCTTCCAGTAAACATTCACGCGGCGCCAGTAATCAGTGAAGCTGATCGACAACAGGAAATTATCCATGATGCGCGGCAGATTGAAACCGAACAGGTGCAGAATGCCGACGATGATATGAAACTGGCCGGTCATCCGAATGAAGAGCAGGTAATTCGACGCCATGTATTGCACCAGGCTGCCGGTGCTCTGCACTTTTTCCGGGGTGATGACCCAGTAATAATTGATATAACGATAGATGAGAAGGTGAACGACGCCCCAGAACATCCAGCGCAATCCCGTCTGATAAATCCGATGCCGATCGTCGTCATAATAGGTTCGGCAAAACGTGCTGTAATCCACCACGGGAAACAGCGGGAAAGCAATGTTGGGGAGCAGAAAGAAATACGACAGCGTGCGGCTAAAACCCGTGGGCGCTTTTTTGTGCTTGAGATCATAAAGATAAACGATCATCCGAAACATGAACATCGAGGCGAGGACCGGCCAGACCGCTTTCGTCCACGGGGTCTGCAGATAGCCCGTGCGCATGGCGATCAAAGCCGCCACCGCCAGGAGCAGGCTCGCCACCCGCAGCCAAAATGCGATCGGCAGATGGCAGATGCCGATCAATGCCAGACTGACGCCGATCAACCACGCGCCGTCGGCCAGGCCGAAAACGCCCAGGATGCCGCCGAGCGAGAGCAGCAAAAAGAAAGGCAGGCGATATGGCAGCGGCAGAAAATAGTGAATGATAAAACCATAGAGCGTCAGGAGCATCACGTTATGATAAAAAGCGCTGTGCTCCAGAAAGCTCATCTGCATGACCACGACGAGAAGGCTTAACTGCACCGCAATGGCGATGAATTTGAGCAAGCCCTGCCAGTCCAGCGCCAGAGGTTTGAGCCAATCAAGCAAGTAACGTTGGCCCAGCGTAAGATCCGCGGCCGCGCCAATAGCCATGATCGCGAGGCCAATTTGAATCAGCCTGTGTTTTGCCCCCCCCTCTTCACCGATCAGGCTATTGAGGCCGATCAACTCCGCTCCCAACATGGCGGCGATGATGGCCGCACCAATCACAAACGCATAAATCGGGAGCCGTGAGATCGGCGGCATGGTTTTCCGTGCAAGTTGCGTGTCAGTGTTTGCCATAAGCCTTCCTCTTAAATGGATTTTTGGATCGTTGGATCATTGGATTGCTGCAGCGTTGGAAGTTGCAGTACTCCAGCACTCCATTACTCCAGTTTACAACCCCAACCACCGCGCGATGATTTTACCACGAAAATGATGTAGCGCAGGCTTCCAGCCTGCATAGGCTCCAATTGCAGACAAGGTCTGCGCTACATTTTCATCGTGATGGGTGTACAAACGAACATGGAAATTCTTCCAGAATGACATGACCCAGACGCTTGTTGAACAAGCTCACTGCAGCAAAGTCATTTTCATCACTCGCGAAAAATGGCCGACGCGAAGCTGGCAAAAATATACGCCGTTGACCACGACATTTCCCCGCTGATCTTTTCCATCCCAGCGCACCAGATGGTCGCCGGCCGGATACAACGCCTGCGCCAACACGCGAATTTCCTCGCCAAACAGATTATATATTTTTACCTTCACCGAGCCGTTTTCCGGAAGCTGAAAACGTATTTCGGTTTCCGGGCCAGCGGGCAGACGACCAAAGGGATTGGGATGATTTTGCCACAACTTGAACTCCAACGGCTGCGGCGTATGGCCGGAAACGCCCGTCGGAATGATCGTGGCGCAGGCCTGGTTGCTCCGCGCCGATTCATTCCCGGCCGAATCCGCCGCGCTCACCGTGTAACAATACTGTGCTCCCGGAATCAAACCGCTATCCAAATACGACGTGCTCGCCGTCACTTTGAGCAGAGCGCCGCCGCGAAAAATTTTATACTTAACGCTGCCGGAGTTGTCAGCAGCCGGATTCCACGTCAGATTGATTTGACTGGAGGTCATCACCTTGGCGCTCAAGTTCGCTGGAACCGCGGGCTTCACATTATCGCGAAACCATGGCCGCGCGGCGCCGTCCAGCATCAGAAAATCGTACCACTGTTTTGCGACCGCCGTTAGCCCAGGCGCGCAAGGATGGGCGCTATCGATTTGAAACCAATCCTGCGGCCAATTCTTATCCCATATATAAGGTCCCCAGGCCATCCAGGGCGCCCTGGCATTCGGTCCGGAAAAATCCAGGAGCGAATCCGTTCCGGATATCTGGCTCTCAATCAGCCATTTCACCGAAAACCCTTCTTCAAAAGCCACCGGCTCGTGGTTATCGTCGGCAGCCGGGAAACATTTCCAACCGCCATAGCATCGGCTGGTGATATAGAGCAATTTCAAATTCGGATATTTGACTTTCACATCGAGTATGCGCTGCTTGAGCATGCCCTGGGTAACCCTGGCATGATTGGGAAATCTTTTGCTATCGGCAGTTGTAAACGGCGGCTCCGGGTTTTTGGGAGCGCCGTTGGAAAACTGCCCATGGTTATTGCTATGCTTGATCAGAGCAATTTGCACTTGTGGATCGATGGCGCCCACGCCTTTGCTCACCCAGCAGATCAAGTTGCAACCACCTTCAGCCAGGTTGACGAACTGAAATTGCGGATTGACGGCCGGGTTGTTTTGAATAAATTGTTCCAGCAAAGCCTCCATCTCCAACCGCGTGTTCGATATGCCTTCGGCTATCGCCACGATCTTGCCATTGGCCAAATCGACATTGCCATTGGCATTGAGAGGTTGAATCTTCGCCGCCAGGGAGTCGCCGCTGGCGCGATGGCTGGCGGGCATGGTGTTTTGCTTTGAGTACAAGAACGTGGCGTACGAGGTTTGCGAGCGATCGGTTTCCGAGATATAAATCTGGCCGCTCGTCAAGGGCGGCAGCGACAACGGCTTGACGCCGAATGCGCAACTTAACGATGACGGCAAAACGGTCGCGACCTCGCAAGGTTGCGGTTGGCCAAAAGAGCTTTTGGGCGTCATGACCAGTAAACTGGGAATTAGCAAGATTCGGTAAATACATTTCGTAGCCATTGCAAAAAATTCCGGTTGTGAAAATGCGATGATAATCTCTTCATCGTTTCCGTTATTCGGCGCCGGACGCGGACGCCTCCGGCGCCACCGCGGAAAGACCAAGATGAAGCTTGTCCTCGTTTTTGCGGAGCGCTTCATAGAGCTTCTCCGCGATCAACCGATGTCCCCTGGCATTCGGATGCCTGTCCCAGGGCGCCAGTTGTAAATAGGCATTCTTAGCCCGATGGCTGGCGTACACATCCGTCAGGTTCAAGACATTAAAACCCGCCTGCTCAGCGGCGCGGACAAGTTTGTCGCCCCGAGTGGAATCATCTTGGCTGGCGGGCAAAAGAATCCAAACCGGAAGAATATCGCGCTGCCGGCAATACTCCACGAGATAACTATAGGCCCACAACATGATTTCGTCGTGAAAAGGCTCGAGGCGTTCGGAAGCCTTGTTCGTTTTCATTGGTCTGGTGATTCCGGCCCGGTGCAGGATTTCCCGCAAACCCTCGTATGGAATCACCTCGGGGTCTATTTTCCCCGGGGTCATTGGGGACTTGAAAAGCTGCCGGCCCTCTTCATTCGTATGCGCCACACAGAATACCGCGTTCGGCTTAAAGGCCAATGCCTTGTTTTCAAGCACGAAGAGCTGATGGAGGATGTGATAACCGCCAACCGCAAAATTCAGAATCTCGTAGCGGGCGTATTTTCCGCTCGACAGGCTACCCCGGTCTGGGGATTTTGAGCCGGTGTGCTCACGATTCAAGCGTTTCTCCAGAAGATCTTCAAACGTTTCCTCGTGTACCACGCCCGAGCCCATTTCCACGGAACCGCCCAGCAGCGCAATGCGGTAGGTGTTGGGCAAAGGCGTTGGCTCGTAATCATCATCCCGCATGCCCCAACGATTCGTTTTCATCGGCGCATCTTTTAAAGAACCATCCAACGAGGGCACGAGCTCGTACCTCAGGAGATCATTGGTCCGGCGAACCGCCGCGGTTTCCGTCAGCCCCCGCCAATCATCCGGTCGTTGCGCATAAAGATCGCCGAGCTGCGTATTGAACTGATTCACGTTGGTGAGTTTCTCGTAGTACCCTTTGAAGAGCAACGCTTCGTCCCGTGCATTGAGCCGGTTCGTCCGCAAATCCGCGATCAAATCGCTGGCTTTGGGCCCAAGGCGAAAATAAAACTCGGGCTGAACCAAAAAGTAAAACAGCACAATCGCGCCAGCCATCGGCGCGGCGAAGCGGAAAAACGAAATTTCTTTCTCACGCGCTGTCGTCGTGAGCGCCGGCCATTTCTCGTACACCAAGATCACGGCGCCAAACGCGGCGACGATCACCCCGAGCGCGGCCAGCACACCGAGCCCGGTCACCTCCGCGGCGGCCAAAAGGGAAAACCACTCGGCGAGCGAGGGGCTGATCCACATCGACCAGAGCACCATCATCACCACAAAGATGCCGGCGGCGCGCAAGGTCTTCGAAGCGATCTCGTCCAGGGTGGCAGCGCGCTTGACCAAAACTCGTTTGCGGCCATGCTTCGCTTCGTACAGCGAATTGGCAAGCACGAGCGCGCCAAGGCACGTCCAAAACCAAACATCCGGCGCCGAGAACAGAAACGTGCCGCGAATCCAAAACCACTGATAGCCGTGAAAGAACCACGTGATCACAAAGCCCAACGCGGTCGCCAGCACTAGCTTGGCGGCATTCCCGAATTTGCGCATCTTGAAGTAGGCGGGATAATAGAACACTTTTTGGACAAACTCTTTCCAATACGCATTGACACGACGCCAGTAATCGTTGAAATCGGTTGCCAGCAGATAGCGATCCATGATGCGCGGCAAGTTGAAGCCAAACAAGTGCAGAATGCCGACGGCAAGGTGGAATTGGCCGCTCAGCCGCAGGATGAGCAGATAATTCGAGGCCATGTATTGCACCAAAGTGAACGTATCCTTCACCTTCCCCGAGTCAATGATCCAATAATAATTGATGTACCGGTAGATCAGCAGATGGATAACGCCCCAGAAGATCCATTGCAATCCCCGCTGATAAATCCGGTATTGATCATCGTCGTAGTAAGTGCGGCAAAACGTGCTGTAATCCACCACCGGAAAGAGCGGAAAGGCGACGTTCGGGAGCAAAAAGAAATAGGCGAGCGCGCGCGCCCTCCCGCCTGGCGGGACTTTCTTGTGCTTGAGATCATAAAGATAAATGATCATCCGAAACATGAACATCGAAGCCAGAATGGGCCAGAGCGCTTTGGTCCACGGCGCTTGAAAATAACCGGCGCGCATGGCGATTAGCGAAAACCCGGCAACGAGCAGGATCGCCACACGCAACCAAAATGAAATCGGCAGATGGCAAATACCGATCAGCACGAGGCTCAGGCCGATCAGCCAGGCGCCGTCTGCCAGGCCGAAAACGCCGATGATGCCGGCCAGCGAGAGAATCACAAAGAAGGGCAGGCGATACGGCTGTGGCAAAAAATAGTGGATGACAAAACCGTACAAGGTCAAGAGCATCACGTTGTGATAGAACGCGCTGTGCTCCAGATAGCTCATCCGCATGATCACGGCGAGCAGGCTCAACTGCACCGCGATGGTCAGGAATTTGAGCAAGCCTTGCCAGTCCAGCACGATGGGTTTGAGCCACACGAGCAGGGAACGTTGCCCAAACGCAAGATCTGCCACCGCGCCGACGCCCAGGATGATCAAGCCGATTTGGATCATTTTGCCCTGCCAAACACCGTCTGCACCGAACAGGCTGCTGATGCCAATCAGCTCCGCGCCGGCAGCCATGCCGGTGATCACGGCGCCGATCACAAAGGCATAAATCGGGAGCGCCTTGAGGATGGAGATGGAAGCCCCGGGTTCTTGTGCGCGTTGAGTCTCAGTTTTTGCCATAACCGTTCTCCATGGTGGTGATGAAACAATCTGCGCCAGCGCATTTGCTCAGGATAGCGAGTTGTTTGGCAAGCTGGGCAATGAGCACGGAGTCAGTGGTGGCATAAAGATTCTGAAGTTGATACGGGTCTTTATGCACGTCGTAAAGTTCGCACTCATCCGTGGTGGTGTATTCGACGTACAAATAATCTTTCGTGCGCAGCGCTTGAAATGCCGGTGTATCCTGCCTGTCGTTTTTGCTGTTATGCTCAATGCCATGCTCAAAGAACAAGCCTTGCCGCCAGCCGTGCGTTATCAGCGCCGCTTGCCGCCAAGCGTTCGCTGGCGGCGGATTGTTTTTCAGCAGCGGCCCGAATGAGCGGCCGTCCACAAAATCCCCCGCGGTCGCGCCGGCCAGCTCCGCAAAAGTTGGCGCGAGATCGACGTCCTGCACGAGGTGTTCGATCTTTTGCCCGCTCGACACGCCCGGGCCGCGCACGAGCAAAGGCACATTCGTTGACTCATCATACGGCGTGTTTTTGCCGGAAACAATGCGATGCTCGCCCCGATGAAAGCCGTTATCGGAAACGAAAAAAAGATACGTGTTCTCGAGCTGCTCTTCCACCTCGAGCGTGGCAATGAGATTTTCAATCATCTCATCGACGGCGCGCAAGGACTGCAAACGTCGGCGATAACCTTTGTCGAGCTGCGCGATTTCCGTGTCGCTCAGCCCGGTTTTATTGCGCACCCACTCCGGCTTGTCGCTTAAATCCGCCTCGTTGAATGAGGGCGGCGACGGCGCTTTGAAGCCCTGAAATTCTTTCCCATGGCGTGGCGCTGGCACGCTCGGACTGTGCGGCGCCGAGGTCGCGAGATAAATAAAAAAAGGCTGCGTCCTATTTCGCCGAATAAAATCTGCGGCCTGGCGCGACAGCACGTCGGTCTCGTAATCTTCGGGTTCGTCGCCGTACGAAACGATTTTGCCGTTCGCATTCATGTCGTAATTGAAATAATGCCTGGTGCGTTCCTGAATCAAGCCGTACCACTCGTCCCAACCTTTGGGAATATGAGTGGGCGAATCGCCGGGATAGTCATTGAGATACTTGCCAAATAACGCCGTGCGATAACCGGCCGTTTGCAGCCAGGTCGCGATCGTTGAATTTTCGTGGCCCAGTTCCCGAAATTTTTCGAAGCCGCCCAGCGGGGCCCGGTTCGTTTTCACCTGATGGTTTTGCGCATATTGGCCGCGCAGAATCGAAGCGCGGGCCGGACAGCAGAGCGCCACATTGGCAAAATAATTGGTGAAGGTCGCGCCCGGCCCGGCAACCAGCGCTTGCAAGTTGGGCATGAGATCAACGGACCGCCGATCAAGATCGTCGGTGACGATCAGAATAATATTCGGCCGCTCCACCGGTTGGCGACAACCGCTCTGGGAAATAAAAAAAACGACGACGACGATTTTGAGAAATTGCATAAGATAGTCGAAAAAATTTGTACGAATTCCGAATTTATCGCTTTGTTGCTTTTCATCCGTTGGTCTTAATCTATCCGTTGGAGGAAAACTTTCAGAATTTTATTCTGTCTTTGAAAAGCTAAGCGCCTATAACCCCAACCACCGCGCGATGATATTCTTCTGCATCTCCGAAGTGCCGGAGTAAATCGTGCCGGCAACGGCGTCGCGCAGCGCGCGCTCCACTTCGTATTCCGTCATAAAACCGTAGCCGCCGAAAATCTGCACGGTGTCCAGCGCCGTTTTGAGCAGCGCCTCGCTGCCAAATAATTTGGCGATAGCGGCGTCGAGCGAAACTTTTTTCGAGCGCTCGAGCTCCGCCGCGGCTTTGTAAGTCAATAACCGCGCCGCTTCCAAATTCACCTTCATCTCGGCGATGCGATGCGACACGGCTTGAAACTTTCCGATCGTTTGGCCGAACTGCTTGCGCGTGCGCGCATGCGCCACCGACTTCTCCAACAAGCGCTCCATCGCGCCAACGTGAATCGCTACGAGGCAAGCTCTTTCCCAATCCATCGAGTGCGTGAATTGCGTCGAGCCGGCCCCGGCTTTGCCGAGCACTTGCGAAGCCGGAACATACACATCTTCATACACCAGCTCGCCGATCGGCGAGGTGCGCAACCCCATTTTATCCCATTTCTTGCTCGACCGAAAACCCGGCGTTCCCTTCTCCACCAGAAACGTGGTGACGCCCCCGTGATAGCCTTTCTCCGGATCGGTCATCGCGAACGTCACGGCCAAATCCGCCACCGGACCATTCGAGCTGAACGTCTTCGTGCCGTTGAGGCGAAAGCCGTCGCTGTCGGGAACGGCGCGCGTTCGCATCGCAAACGCATCGGATCCTGAATCCGGCTCGCTCATTGCGTTGACGGCGATGATTTTGCCGTCGCACAAGCCCGGCAGATATTTGCGCTTTTGCTCTTCGCTGCCAAATTTCCAGATCGGAATCACGCAGGCGAGCAAATGCGCGGCAATGGAAAACGCCAGTCCGCCGTCATGACAGCCGTATCCAAACGCTTCGAGCGCAATCGCCGTTGAGAGCGGATCGAGTCCGCCGCCGCCATACTCTTCCGGCGCCGGCAGACCCGGCAGTTTCATCTCGCCGCATTTGAGCCAAAGCTCGTGCGGAAAAATCTGCTCGCGATCCCGCTTCGCCACGCCTTCATTCAGCTCTTGCTGCGCGAAGCGGATAATCTCTTCACGCAGGAGTTTTTGTTCGTCGGTATAAGAAAAATCCATTACATTTCCTCCATCCTCGCCGGTTGGTATTTGCACTTGCGCATGGCGTGCAAAGCCGGGGAATCCACGATGTCGTCGTTGAAAATGCGGCCGGCGAACATGTCGATCATGCCTTCACGATGGCGATGGTGCAGGAGCATCACGAATGGCAGCGGGCGTTCCCAAAAAACATCCACTAAATCTTGAATGATGTCCTGGCCGCGCTCCGAGCGGATTTGATAATCGGCGAACGGGTTCTCGTCGTTCTTCGTTTCGCCGGACAAATACTGCATAATGGCTTGTGTCGCGAACTCGCCGTCCTTCAGCGCGAAGTTCACGCCGAAGGAAAAAATCGGGTCGATGAACCGATGCGAATCGCCGACACAGAGAAAACTCTTGCCGGTGTACTGCTTGATGTGATAAGAATAGTTCGAGGCCGTGTACACATCTTCCACGAACGTCAAATCCGGCAGACGTCTGGCCAGCTCGCAATTGAGCGTTTGCAGCTCGCGCAGGAGAAAATCATGTTTGGAGAGTTTTTGCGAGTTGTAATATTCACTCGGCACGACGACGCCGACGCTGGTCACTTCGTCATCCAACGGAATGAACCAGGCCCAGTGATTTTTTTGCCGGTAGAAAATCAACGTGTTGCCGCCGGCCTCGCCGGGGTCGCGCACCGCATTAACGACCTGCGAAAACACGGCGAGCTGCTTGTCATAACTGCCTCTGCCCTTGCCGCCCATCGCCGCGCCGGCATTGGCGAGAAATGTAGATTGTCCCGAGGCATCGACCACCACCTCGGCTTTGAGATCTTCCATCTTGCCTTCCGGCGTGCGAATTTTAACGCCGGTGACGCCATCGCCTTCCAACATGGCGCCCACCGCGCGGCAAGGAATCAACTCGGCGCCGCGTTCGACCGCGGTATCGAGCAATTTTTGATCGAACGTGCTGCGCCGCACCTGCCAGGTCGTGGTGTCGAGCAAATTCTTGTCTTGATCCCGCCGTTTCACCGGCACCCAGAAAGAATTTTTGCCGTTGGGGCCGTAAACATTGACGCCGTGTTTGACCGGCCACTTCATGCTCTCCATCCAGTCTTCAAGGCCGAGCGCGCGCAAAGAGCCGCCGACCTCGCCGGTCAACGATTCGCCGATGTGAAAACGAGGGAAGCGCTCTTTTTCGAGAAGGAGCGGCTTGATGCCGTTTTTTAACAGATACAGGGCGCTGGCCGCGCCGGCCGGACCGCCGCCGACGATGATGACGTCATGCTTTTTGCTCATTTGCGGTTGCATCGAATTACCTCCACCGTGGAAAAGTTAAACACAAGTTTTTTGTTTTCAGTTTTGGTCAACGCAATAAAGTCATTTTCATGACCTGCGAAAAACGGCCGGCGCGAAACCGGCAAAAATACATTCCATTTACCACGCTATTTCCCTGCCGATCTTTTCCATCCCAGCGGACGCGATGATCGCCGGCCGGATACAGCGACCTGGCCAGCGTTCGTATTTCCTCGCCAAACATATTATATATTTTTACCTCCACGGCGCCAAGCTCCGGAAGTTGAAAGCCAAATTCAGTTTCGGGGCCGAAGGGATTGGGATGATTTTGCCATAACTTAAATTCCAACGGCGGCGAATTGCCGGAAACGCTCGTCGTCAAGGTTACGGCACAGGCTTGATTGCTCGAGGCCGATGGATTACCGGCCGAATCGACCGCGCTCACCGTGTAACAATATTGTGTCGCCGATTTCAAGCCCGTGTCCGAATACGAGACGCCAGCCGTTATTTTGAGCAACGCGCCGCCGCGAAGAATTCTATACTTGACGCTGCCGGAATTGTCGGCAGCCGGATTCCAGGAAAGATTGATTTGACTGGAAGTCACCACCTTGGCGCTCAAATTTGCCGGAATTGCCGGCGTCACATTATCGCGAAACCAAGGCCGCGACGTGCTGTCCAACATCAAAAAATCGTACCATATCTTGGCAAAGGCCGTTTCTCCGGGGGCGCAAGGATGGGTGCCGTCTGCTTCAAACCAATCCTGCGGCCAACTGGGATCCCATAAATAGGGCCCCCAGGATAGCCACGGCGCCTTGGCATTGGGTTTGGAAAAATCCAACAGCGGATCCGTTCCCGCAATCTGGCTTTCAATCAGCCATTTTACCGAAAAGCCTTCTTCAAAGGCCACCGGCTCGCGGTAAGACGTGGCGGCCGGGCTGCATGACCATCCGCCATAGCTTCGGCTCGTGACGTAGAGCAATTTCAAATTTGGGTATTTGATTTTCAAATCGAGTATGCGCTGCTTGAGCATATCTTGCGTGACCACAGCATGATTGGGAAATCTTTTGCTCTGCGCCGTAGTAAACGGCAATTGCGGATTTTCGGGCGTGCCATCTGACATCTGCGGCCTGTTGTTGCTGTGCTTCAGCAAAACAATTTGCACTTGCGGGTCGATAGCGCCCACCCCTTTGTTGACCCAGCAAATCAAGTCACAGCCGCTTTGGGACAGATTGACGAACTGAAACTTGGGATTAAGCGCCGGATTGTTTTGAATAAATTGCTGCAGCAAGGCCAGCATCTCCTGCCTGGCATTTGACATGCCTTCGCCAATCGCCATAATCTTGCCGTTGGCCAAATCAACTTTGCCGTTGGCGTCCAAAGGTTGAAGGCCCGCCGAAATGGCGTCGCCGCTGGCGCGGTGGGTCGCGGGCATGGTATTTTGATTCGAATACAAATACGTGGCATACGGCTTTTGCGTGAGATCCGTTGCCGAGACATAAATCTGGCCGCCGGTTAAAGGCTGCGGCAGCATTGGTTTGACGCCAAAAGCGCAGATTAATGCTGACGGCGAAACGTTCGCCTCAGCGCAAGGCGTCTGGCCAAAAGCGCCGGCGTGCGCCAACGCCAACAAAACCGGGATGAGCAAGACCCGGCAAATATATTGTGGAACCATGGTTAATCTCCTAAATCTTTCTATTTAGCTTGTGCAAGATGCTTTCGCAACGGATGTTCCGAAGCCGCGCGAATCGTTTCGAATTCACTGCGGATTTCGTTCAAAGTTTCCAGGGCGGCAGCGTCATAAACTTCGCCTTCGCAAAGCCGCAACACTTTTTGACGATGCGAGCTATCGGCGATGACGCGGCCAAAAATCGGCGACACCTCATAGAACAAGCGCACGAAGTTTTGCCAAATTCCCGCGCTCGTCCGCAATTTTTTTTCATAATCCGCCAGCGCCGCCGCGCTGGTGTCATTCGCCGCCAGCGCTTGCACGAGAGTTTCAGCGGAAAATTTCGCCGAGTGCATCGCCGCGCCCAAACCGGAAGAAAAGATCGGATCGATGAAGAACGCCGCGTCGCCAACCATCATCCAGCCGTCGCCGGCAAAACGATCCATCATATAACTATAGTTACCATCCAGGCGAAATTCCCGCAGACGGCCGGCACTCCTGAGGCGATGCGCCAGCGTCGGGTTCAAGCCGGCCGCCCATTGAAAAAATTTTTCAACGTCTTCGCCGGCTTTGACGAAATTCTCGCGATCGGTCACCACGCCGATGGAAGTCACCTCGTCGGTAATCGGAATCTGCCAGGCCCAGCCGCGGCGGATCGGCAGCAAATGCACGTGCGTAAAATCAGCCGCCTCTTTTTTGCCGCGATCGACGCCGGTGAACCAACTGTGCACCGCAAACTGGCGGAACTCCGGATCGGTTTTCATCAGGTTGAGCTGCCGGCCCAGCATGGCTTGCCGGCCGGTGGCATCGACGATGACGCGGGCTCGCAGCGAGATTTTGGATTCGCCGACTTTCGCGGTAATGCCGTTGGCCGCGCCCTGCCGATTGAACTCGATGTTTTCAACCTGCGCGCCGGTCACGACTTTCGAGCCGTTGGTGCGCGCATGCTGCAGCAGCAGGTCGTCAAACTTCGCGCGATTGACGTGATAGGCGTGATTCATTTCGCCCAAATCATCAAAATCGAGATTGACTTCCGCGTCATCAAACCACGCGGACCAGCCGACGCCGCGACGGACGATGAACTGCTCTCTTTCCATCACCGGCAGGAAATCGATTTCTTTAAGAATGGGCATGGTGGCGCAAATCATCGACTCGCCGACGTGCGGTCTGGGATGATGCGCTTTGTCAACAATGATGTGATCGACGCCGGCGCGATTCAAATACGCCCCGAGCACGGAGCCGGCCGGGCCGCCGCCGATGATGATCACTTCGGCGTCCAATTTTTTATGCCGGATCGGGCTGGCCACTACGGACGGCGATGCTGCTTTGGCATCGGGGCGTTGAGCATCGAGGCCCAAATGATCCAAGCCCATCGTTTCAAAAATCTCGTCGCGGATTTCGAGATACGCCGGCGAATCAATATCCCGCGGCCGCGGCAATTTGATGTCAACAATAGAGCGGATCGACGCCGGGCGGCGGCTCATCACCACAACGCGATCGGCAAGCTGCACGGATTCTTCCACGTCGTGGGTGACGAAGAGCACGGTTTTCTTTTCACGCTGCCAAATTTGGATCAGCTCGGAGCGCATGCGCAGTCGCGTGAGAAAATCCAGCGCGCCAAACGGTTCGTCCATATAAAGAATATCCGGATTGGCGGCGAGGGCGCGGGCGATTTCCACGCGCTGTTTCATGCCGCCGGAAAGCTCGCGCGGATAGGCTTTCTCGAAGCCGGTCAAGCTCACCATGTCGATGTAATGCTTGACGATGCGCCGCCGCTCTGCCGGCAATTTTTGCAGCAGGCCGAAGCCGATATTTTCTTCCACGGTGAGCCAGGGGAAAACGCCGTTTTCCTGAAAAATGAAAACACGGCGCGGATCGGGACCGGCAACGGGCTCGCCGTCCACTTTCGCCACACCGCTGGTCGCCGACAAAAATCCGCCTACAATGTTGAGCAAAGTGGATTTGCCGCAGCCGGAGGGCCCGACGATGCAAACAAATTCGCCTTCGTTTACCTCGAGATTGATCTTCTCGAGAACCGGAACCGTGGAATCTTTCTCCTTGCCGGGGAAAGTCATCCACAAGTCGTTGATGACTATCTTGGCATTCTTTTTCATATTAGAATCTCACCGGTATCATGAGGTAATACAGATTGTGAGTTTTTGACAATCCTGTGTGTTTAATAAAATCTCCTGGCATGAAGCGCGCATAACCGACGAGCAGGCTCACATGCACGTTCACATTGAACGTCACTTCGGCGTCAATTTCGTTGCCAACTTCATCGCCGGCGGCGCCGGTGGGGTCGCGGCGCGATACCACGCCAGCGGCGTTGTAAAGCGCCTCGCGTTCCTGCGCCAGTTTAAAGTTAAGGCCCTGCACTTTCGCCGACACCCGTTTATGCGGCTTGACGGTCAGCGACAGCGTCACGGCTTGAATATTTTGCCGCGCCACCTGATCGGCCCAACCGAAATAGGGATGCGCCAACGGGAAAAGCTGGTTGAAGGTTTGTTTCTTGTCATCGGCCGGATCCTTGTCGCCCGAAGCGAGATCGAAGCCGAGACTGAGGCGCGGTTTCGCCCAGGCTTTGTTCAACGTGTAGCCGCCTTCGAGTGCGAGCATATAGGCGCTGATGTCGTCGACGCTGAAACTGCCGAACTGATACGCCGCTTCAGTGGTCCAATCGAAATTCTTTGCAGCGCCGTCGTAAGCCGCGCCAATCGTGTGGCACTTATAAGTGCCGGGCACATCCTTTCCGGATTTGGCCAGCATGTCATCTTCATCCAATCCCAGATAATAAGCCGAAAAGGTTTTGCCTTGGTTCGACCGCTGCATATAAAAACCGGTAAAGAGTTGGGAATCATTGGCGCGATCAACCTCTTCGGGATCATGCTCGACCACGCGCGTGGCGAAGGCGTCGAATTTCCATCCGGAGGCGTTCGCCATCAGCCGCACGCCGTCAAACGTGCGGCGCGTATTGACCCAATCCAGCGGCGAAACCAGGCGTTGTTTGCCGTATTGCATTTCTTGCCGGCCGGCGCGAAGCCCGAGCTTGCTTTTGGCGTTATTCAAAAACCAAATGTCCGCGAACAAATTTTGAACGTCCGGTTTGTCGTGCGCCGTCAGCGGCGCCGGCAATTCATTGTCGGTGATGCCGGCATATTTAAATTCGCTGAACAAGCGCACGCGGCTGCCGAGATGCAGATCGCCGAAGAGGAAAAGGCGATTCAAATAAAAACTCTGGGTCTGCGGATTGGAGGCGCCGAACCTGCGATTCTCGTCGCGCTCGAAGCGAAAGCGATAACTGCCGCCGAAGGTCAGCGCCACGTTGCTGCCGACGGGAATTTTTTTGAGTTGATTAAGCGGGTCACTGCCGCGGCTGCCGCCGTTGTTCAGAAAGCTGTAATCGTCTTCGTAACGCACGTTGCTATAAACCGGCCCTTTGGGTGGTTGGGCCAAAACGTTTCCGCCACACCACACGAGAGCGCAAAACATCATTGCACTCGTGATGAAAAATCGTGAGAAGGTTTTCATAAATGCTCTCCCTAATGACTCAATGACAACTTAATTACCTGCTGAAACCCCAGCGCACTTCGTCGAGGTTCTGCAGCCGTCGAACCAACAAATCCAAAACCAAACCGATCAGGCCGATGAGCACCATGCCGGCGACAACGAGATCGTAACGCATGCCGGCGTTGCGCGCATCGATGATGAGATAGCCGAGGCCGGAATTGACCGCGATCATTTCAGCGGCGACGACGACGAGCCACGCCACGCCCAACGCCAGGCGAATGCCGGTAATGATTTGCGGCAGCGCCGCCGGAAAGACGATCTTCTTGAACAACTCCAAACCTTTGACGCCGAAATTGCTCGCCGCGCGCAGATACACAAGCTGAATATTTTGCACCGCGGCGATCGCCGCGGTGACAATTGGAAACAAGCTCGCCAAAAAGATCAGAAAGATCGGCGCCATGTCGCTCACACCGAACCACAAGATCGCCACCGGAATCCACGCGATCGGCGAGATCGGCCGCAGCACTTGAATGGCCGGGTTGAACGCATGGAAAGCGCGTCCGAACCATCCGAGAATGAGGCCGAATGGAATGCCGATCACGAGCGCCAGCAAAAATCCGGCGGAGACGCGAAACAACGAAGCGATGATGTACTTGAGCAGCACGCCGTGGCGAACGAGATCGGCCATGCCGGCCAGCACTTGCGCCGGCGTCGGAAACACGGTGGTGCCGGACCATTTGACCGCCAACTGCCAGATCACCACGAACAACGCGGCGACGAGCAACGGCAACAAAATCGGTTCATAACGGGATTTCATTGAACACTCTCCTTTGAGCTGTCGGCGGAACTCGCTTTGGGTTCCCAATCGTAAGCGGTGGCGTTATGCGTCTTGTCTGAAAAACGCGTGTCGGTGTACTCTTCAAAAATCAGCGGTTTTTTCAAAATGCCGGATTCCGCGGCCAGCATCTCAATCTGCTTAAAATCGTCCTTTAGCAGCGCCAGTTTCGAATAGGTCACGCGATCCGGCGGCGTGCTCAACACATATCGCAGTAGCCGCGGATGCTGGTTGTAATAGCCCGGCCCGACGGCGCCGGCGGTTTGCATGCGATGCTCCATGCTGGCCTCGAGCCATTTGCCGCTTTTCGCAATTCCATCCACCAACCCTTGCAGCCATTCCGGATGCTCGTCGATCGTGCGCTGCGGCGCCACCAGCACGCACGAAATGAAATTGGGCCACAAATCCTTGGCTTGATACAGCACGCGGCCGTAGCCGTCCAATTCGGTTACCGCCATCAAAGGCTCGCCGGCAATAATGGCGTCGACGGCTTTGCTGGACAACGCGGCCGGCATATCCGGCGGCGGCATTTCCAAAAGCGTGATTTCTTTGGTGGAAAGGCCGTTTTCCTTCAAGCCTTTGTAGATGAGCAAATGCTGATTCGAATAGCGATTCGGAATCGCAATCTTTTTGCCTTTTAAATCTTTAAAGGAATAAATGCTCGATTCCTTGTGCACCATCAGCGCGGTGCCGTCGCGATGGCCCAAGTACACGATCTTGACCGGCACGCCGCCCTCGCGCAGAGCCAACGCCAGCGGCGCAATCATGAACGTGGCGTCGAGATAACCTGACACCAGCGCCTCTTTCATTTCCGGAAAACCGCTGAACCTCACGGGTTCATAGAAGCCCTTGCCGACGAGATTGACGTTGATCCAGTCGGTGACCGGGCAGGTGAGGTGTCAGGTGACCGGCAGAAAGCCGACGCGGAATTTCTTTTCTTCCGCCGCTTGCTTGCCGCCGATTCCTAAATTTTCAAAGCCGACGTTTTGCCAGAGGTGCAAAACGCCAAGCGCTACGACCACACCGACAACGGTTAAAACTGCTTTCGTTCTTTTGGACATTGGCCTGCCTCCTTGGTTTATAATGAAGCGTCATTTGCTGCGCGTCATTAGTCATTCGCTTCGCTGTCATTAATGCCGAATGACCCGACGGCTGAATGGCTTTTTTCAGAAAACGATTTCATCCAACACCCGAAACTTATCCGAAGTGGTCAGTCCGTCTTTCAAATTGCGGGACATCTCCACGAAATTTTCAGAGCGGGTCGTCAGCTTCGATACAACGTACATCAGCTCCTGCTCCAGCGAAGTTTCCCATTGCAGCTCGGTCTTGACCATTTCAATTTCTTTGTCTTTGCAGCCATAATGCGGCAGGGCTAAAGCCCGGCTGGTTTCGAGCCGGGTTTGAAACTGCCTGGTGAAATACGCCTGACTATCGGCGGCCCGTCTCGGGTTCTTCATCGTGCGGTCAATTGCCCAGCTTGCCAAAGATCCCGAATACATCGCCATCACCACGCCGATGGAAAAAATCGGATCGGTGAAAGCGGCGGCGTCGCCGACGAGAAAAAAGCCCGGGCCGGCCACTTCCGTCGGGCGATAGGAATAATCGCGGATCACGTGAAAACTGCCTTCGCAGTAGGTCGCATTTTCCAACAGACGATTCAAGTAGGGTATCTCACGGCACCGGCGCAAAAAGTATTGCTCCAAAGCCTCGTCGGATTCTTTGATCGCTTTCATCTGATCTTGCGGCAGCACCAAACCCACGCTCGTGCTCTCGCGCTGCGGAATGTGCCACAGCCATCCCCAGCCGTCGATATTGGAAACAAAGGTGGTGGGCGGCACGGCGCGCAGCTCATCAAAATTATGCGCTTTGCCGTCCGCCGCAAAATATTTTGAATCATTAAAATAGCCCCAAATGCTCATGAAACGAAAATCCTGATCGATGGCGCGAAGGCCGAGCTGTTTGGCGATGACGGCATGTTGTCCGCTCGCGTCGATAATAAAGCGGCAAGCAATCTCGTCCACGGTTTTTTCGCCGTTCGGGCGATACGTCACACCGACCTTTTCGCCGTGATCGAAATTCGCATTGACCACGGCAACTTCCTCGAAAATTTGTGCGCCCTGCTCGCGGGCATGCTCCAATAAAATATAATCGAGACGGTCTCTCTCAACGTGCAAAGCCGGACGTTTATAACCAAAATCTTTGAAAGCCACTTGCCGAATGACGCCGTTCCAAATCACCGTGCCGCCGGATTTCGTAATGAATCCTTCTTCCTCGATTTTTTTATCGACTTTGATCTGCTCGCAATACTTCCAAAAATGCGGAATAATGCTCTCGCCGACATTATAACGCGGGTGTCTGGCTTTATCAAAAAGCGCCACTTGGTAACCCATCTGGCTCAGCGCGGTTGCCGCCGTGCTGCCGCCCGGACCGCCGCCGATGACGACGACGTCGCAATGTTTAGGTATAGTCATGATCAAAATCTCCTGGTGTTTCGTAGTTGCGCCCGTAGTTACGCTCGTAGTTACGCCTTCAGGCGTCGCGTTTGCAATCAAGCCCCAATGCCTAAAGGCATCACTACAAACATCATTACAAACTTTTCAGCCGTTGATAATCAATTTTATCCGTCGACGTCTTGGGCAGAGTTTCCAAAAATGCAAAGAGATCGGGCGCCATGTACGATGGCAGATTTTCCGCGCAAAATCCTTTCATCTCGATGAGTGAGGGGCGCTGGCCGTCTTTGCAACTGAGAAACGCTTTGACGCGCACACCGTTGGCTTCATCCGACAGCGCAATCACCGCGGCCTCTTTGATTGCAGGATGTTTGTAAAGCCCGGCCTCGATTTCGCCGAGCTCGACGCGATAGCCGCGCTTTTTGATCATGCGATCGCGGCGGCTGACGTAAATATAACCTTCGCCGGCCTGCTCGATCACGATGTCGCCGGTTTTGTACCATGGCCGGCCTTCGCGATCTTTGATAAAAGCATTTGCGGTGCGTTCCGGCAAATTCCAATAACCTTGCATCACGCCGTCGCCCGTGACGACCAACTCGCCCTCCTGCCCGGCGGGAACGTCATTTCCTTGCTCATCCACGACTTTGCATTCGACATTTGAACAGGATTTTCCGATGGGATACGGTGTGCTGCGCTCTTCCGGAATCGCCGCCGGAATTTCGGAGTACGTGCAAACGTTCGTTTCCGTCGGCCCATATAAATTGAAATAGCGCGGCTGCGGCCAAAATTTTTTCAGCGCGCGCAAATGCTTCACCGGAAACACTTCGCCGGCGAAAAAAACGAGCCGCAGCGCCGAATAATCGAACTGCTCGAGTTTTCCATATTGCGCCAGCAGGCTCAAAATCGACGGGGTCGAATACCACACGGAAATTTTTTGTTCCGCGATCAACGGCGCGAGCAGGCCCGGAGCTTTGCCGGTTTCTTCGCTGATCAACACCAGCGTACCGCCGTGTTTGATCGCCAGATAAATATCCAAAATCGAGAGATCGAAATGAAACGGCGCGTGCGACGAGAAGCGGTCGTTGTGGTTCGGCGCGAAGGCTTCCGAACACCAGTGTACGAAGCTGGTGCCGTTCAAATGTGAAAGCATCACGCCCTTGGGCAAACCGGTGGAGCCGGAGGTATAAAGTATGTAAGCCAAATCGTCCGGCTGCGTCATCACCGTGGCGACCTGTGGCGCCGGATCTTTTTCTTGCGCTTCGTCAAGCGTTTTTTTCAAAAAGACGCCGCCGCCGGTTTCATCGAGCCGCAACAGCGCCGGCATTTTGCCATACGCCGCTGCTTCCGCGCAAAATTTTTCCGCGAAGCGCTTTTCCATGATGGCGACTTTGACGGAGCAATCGCTCAGAATATAAGCGCCGCGGCTCACCGGCGCATTGGGATCAACCGGCACGTACGCCGCGCCGGTTTTGAGAATGCCGAAGATCGCAGCGACGGCGTCGATGGATTTGCGCATGTAGACGCCGACGCGATCCCCGGGCCGCACGCCGAGATGGCGCAAACGGTCGCGGAGCCGATCGGAAAGCGCCGCGAGATCGCGATAGGTAATTTCGCCTTTTTCCGGCTCCACCACCGCGGGATGATCGGGCCAAACGCGAGCGGCGTCATCGAGAAACTGGTGCAGGACATGAGGTTGTGTCATTGTTTCTTCACCTGTAAATACGGCAATTTTTTTATCCGCCTAAATCCGTTGGTCGTTTTTCCATCCGTTGGGCACAAAAAAATTTAGAATTTTTTTCTAACTTTCGTAAATCAATGACTTATTGTCGCTCTGGGCCTGTGCTTCTTTGGCTTTTTTCTTCAGTCCGGCCACAGCTTTCCAACTTCCATCCTGCCGCTGGCGAAAACGAACTTTGAGCTGTCGTTGGCTCTGTTTCACCCTCTCGGGATCGACTTTCCAGGCATAACCCAGCGTCGAATGATTAAAGGCATAATTAATTCCCTTCCCGGAGCCGTAAAAGCCCGGGCACTCGGTTTTAAAATTTTCCTGCCACCATTGCTGATTATAAAACACCGCCACGACATTGACCGAAAACGGCTCGTGACAATAAAACTTGCAGCCTTCCTGCAGTTTGGGCCAAAGGTGAATCAGGCAGTCTTTGACGGAACTGGCCAAATCCGCATCTTCAAAGACCATCGCAATCTTGTCCGTCTCCAGGTCTTTCAGCGTTTCATTAAAATAACCTTTGACGAAACGGCAAACTTCAGGACGTCCATATTGGGCGACATTTTGTTTGACGCCTTCGAGGCCGCCATCGCTGCTGTAATCGCCCTTCTTATAAACGTAGTACGAATTTAAATCGGACAAGACTTCATATTTCTCCTCCTGATCGGGCTGCGAGAGCCCGGCAAAAGAGTCGCAAACGAATAACCGGCGATGAGTCAACGCGCAAGCCCACGACAGATTCACCGTGCTGGCGCCGTTAAAACATCCACATTCGATGACGTCCCCTTTTAAGGACTCGGGCAAGAGCAGAATTTCCTCAGCCATTAAAAGGTGTTGTTGCCAGCTCGACAACGATTTGACCTGGCGGTTATTTTTGATGATTTTTCTGCCCAGCCGCCATTTCCGCAGGCGTCCAACGCCATATTCCTTCCCGGCATCATTCAAGACAAAGCGCAGGAAGAGATACAAGTTGCTGAACCATGAAAAGAACTTTTCCATCGCACACCTCGCAATCTAATGTCCCGATTGCCGGCAGGAGGCCGGCGCTACGAAACCAGCCGCTCCTCAAAGCCAAAATATTGCGCCACCGCTTCGATCGCCGCAATTTCCGCGGCGGACAAAATCTTTTTCCAGCCGGTGAGTCGATCATCAACCGAAGCGCCACGTCTTGGCGCCGAGGTTGACGAACTATCGCCTTCCAAAGCCGGCAGCGCGTTTTCCGCGGCCGGACGCACGCTTAGTTTTTCGAGCACTTCCTGCAACAACTTTTCGCGCCGGCGGCACAGTTCTTCGTAACTCACGGAGACGAAGCGGCCGCGGCCATCGGCGTAACTGTGCTGGAGAAATTTTTCGGTCAACGCCCAGTAAGCCGTAAGACGAGCCGGCGTGTCCTGCTCGTCGTACTGTTGGATTTCGCCGCGCCACTGGCTAAAAAACGCCGCGCGGCCATCTGCCGGCTGCAACAGTTGCCGGCGCAGGCTCAGGCGCTCGAACATAGGATACCATTCCGTCATTTTCGCGCTGGCGACGATGGCGCGCGGATCGCGATAAATGTGAATGACCGGCATGCCAAACGTATTTTGCACGGCCCGCAGGCAAAGCTGGGACCGCACGCACTTGAGAATGGTGCGCGTGCGATAACTTTCGGCCAAATCCCGGCGATACTTGCGAATCCATTCGCCGCCAAGCGTCGAGCGCAGCGCCCGATCAAAAAAATCGTGCAACGGATGGCCGCGCAAATCATCGCCGTCGTAATACGGCATGTACAAGAGCAAATAGCCGAATTTTTTGTCGGCCACGTGATGCGCGTCAAAAACGACGCGGGCATCCGGCGCCAGGCAAAAGAGCGGCTCAAAAACGAGTTTCGCTTCCAGCCACGCGGCCAAAGCCTGCTGGAGCCAGGTCGTGCCGCTGCGCCAAAAACCGCACATAAACAGGCTGTCGGCCGGCTTGATCTGCGCCGCCAGCTCGCGATCGATTTGATACGAGGCGCTCGTCTCCCGCGTCTCCATCGCCTGAAAAAAATCGCCGGCGGTTTTAAAATATTTTTGTTCAACCCATGACTTCGTCATTGCCAGCGCCAATGCTAAATATTGTCCTCGTTCGAGACGGCCAAAGAAACTCGTCCCTCGGAAGGAATGATCGAACGGCCCGAGAAATCGAGATTTTTTCTTTTTAACAACCGCTGTTGCCAAAACGCGATCACCGGGCGTCCGCCGATCAGACAATTTCTCATCGCCAGCCGGAGCCGCGGCCCCATTAAAGGAGAGCGCAGGACGCCCGGCGCCAGACGCACGCCTTTCCAATAAGAGGCCAGCGCCTTCAAGGTTTCATCATCTTGATAGTGGCCGGCGGCAACGTGAAAACATTCCCGCGCGGCAAGGAAGCGCTCTGCCGCCTCGCGCTCGCTGCCCGCCGTCTGTTGAACCGATTGCGTGAGCAGCCTGGTCGCCAGTTTCCATAATTTGCGTTGCGGCGGCCGCCACTGGCCGTCATGAATGCGAAATTTATAAATCACTTCCGGCATCAGCGCCACGGGACCGCGGCGCGCCAGCCGCAACCACAACTCGATGTCCTCGAGCATGCTGTAAGTCGTGTCCCACCCCTTTACTGCTTTGATGGCCTCGGTGCGAAACAGCGAGGGCCCGCAGGCGACGTTCCATCCCGCAATCAGATCGATCCAAACCCGGCGCAGGCAGCGTCGCTGCACGTTTTTTACCGTCACGCAAGTGCCGTGTCGATCGAAGCGCGTGACGCTGCCAACCGAAGCGATGGCCGCCGGGTAGCGTTTGAAGGCCTCAAGGTGCAATTGCAGCGCCGATTCCACCAGCAGATCATCGTCGTCGAAGAATTGAATGAACTCGCCTCGAGCCACGCCCAGTCCGAGGTTGCGGGCCGCCGAGCGCTCCGAGTGTTGCTGGAGCCGGATGGCTTTGATTCGCTCATCGTCCATCCGGCTCATGCATGAAAAAGTATCGTCTTCCGACGCATCATCGATGACGATCAACTCCCAATCCCTGAAAGTCTGCGCCATGATACTGGCCATCGTCTCCTGCAAAAGCTGGCGCCGGTTGCGCGTCGGAATCACAATCGAGATTGTGGGATTGCTGCGCATTGAGTTTGTTCGCCAGTTTACCTGTTCGCCAGTTAGCCCGTTGGGCAATATAGTATTACTACGAAAAAACTATCATGGCCGCGAAGATTTTTTCACCACAAGTTCACAAAGGCTTTTCTTTGTAGTGGTGTAGTGATCGATTAACCGGCCAACGGGCCAACTGTCCAACCGTCCAACCGTCCAACTACTTCATACCGGATAATTCGGAATTGGAAACCGCCGGCAAAGTTCTTTCACCTCGGCGCGCACGGCGTTCGCCGCGGTTTCATCAATAACATATTCGCGCTCGTTCACCGG
>Ga0247727_10005305_pt1 | contig 26347 bp, 27 predicted proteins | sample WisWelCaveWW1625_FD_202498 | JGI IMG/M metagenome (GOLD analysis project Ga0247727, IMG submission 202498) | Biofilm microbial communities from Wishing Well Cave, Virginia, United States - WW16-25 | ecosystem: Environmental > Aquatic > Deep subsurface > Groundwater > Cave microbial mat | place...
GGGGGTCGTGGGTTCAAATCCCGCCGGGTCCACTTTGTATTTGCAGAAAAATTTGCGGTGCAAAGAATCACAAAAAAAGATTTTGAAAATAAAGTTTCAAAATTAAAAATTTGCAAACTAAAAATAAAAAGGCATTTCAAAGAAATTGGAATGTTGTAAAAACAAAAATCAAGGAAAAGTATTTTGAAAATATTTTTCCAAACATAAGAATTTCACGAAAAAAATTTCGTAGAAAAATCACATTCATTAATTTGGATGCGCATGTGTATTACAAAATACATATGCAATAGGTTAATGAGACAGAAATTTAACTCTTCTGTTTATGAAACCATGCATAGTTGGAAAATACGCTAGTAGGTGGATGACTTGGCTTAATCGTTGATGAAGGGCGTGGCAAGCTACGATATGCTCCAGTTAGCCGCATGCAGGCATTGACCTGGAGATTCCTGAATGTGAGATCACATTTGATCCGCGAGGATGGAGAACTCAGGGAAGTAAAACATTTCAGTACCTGAAGGAAAAGAAATCAATTGAGATGCTGTTAGTAAGAGCGACTAAACACAGCAAAGAGCAAACCGAATCTGCGCAGTAATGCGTAAGAGATGTGGTGTGCGGACTTCCTTTTAGTCCTAAACACAAACTCTGAAGTGTTCTGGAAAGAACTACCACAGAGGGTGATAGTCCCGTAAGAAAGCGTGTTGGATGTGGAAGTATCCCGAGTACTGCCTCTTGGATATGAGGTGGGAAGATGGAGGGCATCAACCCCTAACTCTAAATACGTATTAAGTCCGATAGCAAACGAGTACAGCGATGGAAAGTTTAAAAGAACCCTTAGCAGGGATTGAAAAAGAGACTGAAACCTACTAGCTACCGCGTGATAGGGCTCTTAGGAGTTCTATCGTACGTTTTGAATAACGTGCCAGGAAGTTTCTTTTTGTGGCGAGGGTAATTTGCAAAGAAGCACCCGTAGCGAAAGCGAGAACTCGCAAGTAATGAGGAGTCTGGTAATAACATACCAAAAGTCACAAGAAGATGACCCGAAGCTAGGCGATCTAATCCTTAGTAAGGTGAAGCGAGAGTAAAATCTTGTGGAGGCCTGAAGAGGTATTGTGTGCAAGCATTCTTCTAACTGAGGATTAGGGGTGAAAAGCCAATCGAGCCTAGGAATAGCTGGTTCCTATCCAAGTTGGCCGCAGTCAAGTCTCGAAGGAGATAGTTACATTGGTAGAGAGACTGATTTGAGATTTAGGGACCGAAAGGTCTCGGTTTCTTGTCAAACTCCGAATGACGTAACGTCGTAGATTTCGGGAGACGGGGTTACGGGGTAAACTTGTAATCCGAGAGGGGAACAACCCAGACTGTAGTTAAGGTCCCAAAATATCATTTAAGTGTTAAAGGTCGAAAAGTGTTTACGTCCGAAGACAGTGAGGAGGTAGGCTTAGAAGCAGCCACCCTTTAAAAAGTGCGTAACAGCTTACTTATCAAGGACGTGAGCCTTTAAAATGGACGGGGCTAAATTGATTACCGATACTACAGGCATGCGAAAGCATTGCGATAGATAGGCTTTGTGGCAGGGTAGAAGCATGTTTGAGAAGATATGTGGACCTGTCATAATCGAGGATCCTGGCGGTAGTAGGAACTTAGTGAAGTGAGAATCTTCACCACCGAAAGGGCAAGGGTTCCTTGGCAATGTAAATCAGCCAAGGGTTAGGCGATCCTAATTAATATCCTAATTGGATTATTAGAAAGGGAAAAAGGTTAATATTCCTTTCCTGCCTGAATATGCGTGGCAACACAAGCATTATTTCTGACACTTTCGGCTAGATGGACATAGATTGTTATTTATGTTAACTAAATCAAATCAAGGGAGTATTGTAACGATGAGAACTTGATTAAATTGGGAATAGTACTTCTCTGAAGTATTCCGTTGATGCCAAGAGTCCGTGAAAAAGGAATAGTGAAAAATTTCAGGTATTCGTACCAAGAACCAACACTGGTGCCCCTAGGTGAGAAGCCTCAGGTGTGAGGGATTAATCCATTTAAGGGAACTCGGCAAATTAGCCCCGTGCCTTCGGCATATGGGGTCCCTGCTGTGGTGTATCGAATTAAATCTGTATGCGATAGCAGGGCGCAGTGACTAGGACGGTCCGACTGTTTACCAAAAACGTAGATTTGTGCTAAGCTGTAAAGCTGTGTATACAAATTGACATCTGCCCAGTACCTGCATCTGAAACTCCGGTTCAACGGAGCTAAGGACAGGCAAACGGCGGGAGTAACTATAACTCTCTTAAGGTGGATTTACTGCCTTAAGTCCCAAAGAGTAAACAGAATACACCAATAAAATTGGGATAAATGCTCAAAAATGTTTTTGACATTTTTGGCACACAAAAATTGGTAACAATTTTGTTGAATTTGGCTATATGCTGGAACATCTCGAGGAAAATTTCTAGGAAAATTTTTTGGTGACAAAAAATAAAACCCAATCTCGACAAAGTCGAGCTGGGCCCATTTTGACGAAGTCAAAATTGGGAACTAAAAATGAAATTGGAGAGACGATCAGCAAGAAAGGTTTCTTGAAAAAATCAAGAAAAATCTTCAGAGACTAAACGCCAAACAAACTTTCAAAGAGTTTGAAGATATAGTCCGAACTTATCAGCGATGATAAGAAGTAAACAGAAATGTTTTACTCAACTTCTAAAAAAGTTGTAACAGAATTGAGCGAAATACCTTGTCGTTTGAATGACGACGCGCATGAATGGTGTAACGAGATCGTCACTGTCCCTAGATGGATCCCCCTGAATACTCTTTACTGGTGTAGAGGCCAGTGAATTCCAGTGGGAAGCGAAGACCCCGTGAAACTTTACTGTAGCTTGTAGCTGTGGAGTGGATTTTGTTGCATAGAGTAAACGGCAGAGGTTATGCGTGTGTCTTAGGATGCACGATACTCGACAATGTAACACCGTTCTCCGAGGTCTGCTTCACTTACCTTCGAAAGAAGGAACAACTATAGGTGGACAGTTTGGCTGGGGTGGCACGCCGTTGAAAAAGTATCGACGGCGCCCAAAGGTTGACTCAACCGGGTCAGAAATCCGGTGGAGAGTGCAAGAGCAAAAGTCAGCCTGATTGGATTGACACTAACCCTCAATACAAACACGAAAGTGTGGTCTAGCGATCCCCTGAAGCTCCTTGTTGGGGCTCAGGTGTGACGGAAAAGTTACTCCGGGGATAACAGAGTTGTCGCGCCCGAGAGTTCACATCGACGGCGCGGCTTGCTACATCGATGTCGGCTCTTCCTATCCTGGCCATGCAGAAGTGGCCAAGGGTGGGGGTGTTCACCCATTAAAAGGGATCGTGAGCTGGGTTCACAACGTTACTTATCATAGCGTTGCATATCCGTAAGGATGTGTTTCCAATCTCAATTTTATTGAGATGAACCGATTTGGTTTGAAACCAAAAATGGAAATAAAATCGGCTATATCGGTGGAACCTAAATCTTTTTTGAGGCAAAAAAGATATGGCAATACCGAGGGAAGTTTAAGTCAATTGAAAAATTGATGATAACCCCGTAGAGACTGAGGATTAAATTCCGAGAGTTTTGCATTATGCAAAGCTAAGACGCCGGTCTCCTTTATTGAAAAATAAAGGATGGTGGTATAGTCCATGCCAACCGAAAGGATTGGAATAAACATGTGTGAGACAGTTGGTTTGATATCTACTGGAATTGTTTGAAATCTGAGGGGAAGGGACTTCTAGTACGAGAGGAACGGAGTCCCGTGGCCTCTGGTCGATCGGTTGTCCAACAGGGCATGCCGAGCAGCTACGCCATAGGGGATAAGCTCTGAAAGCATCTAAGAGCGAAGCCCTCCTCGAAAAGAGATTTCGCAGAACACGGATAAAAGATCCGGTTGATAGAGCTGGCGTGTACGTGCAAAGGCAACGATGCATTCAGCGTGCAGCTACTAATCGTTCGTATTCCAACTATGTATGGTTTCTACTTTTTTTTATTTTAGAAATCATTTCTTGATTGAGCTATGTAGAAATAATTTCTTAGAAAGTTAAATAAATAAGATATAGCGAGAGCTATGTGAATATGAAATATAGAAGATTGTCTGATAGTAAATGGTGGAAAAAGGAGAAATGGAAAGCTCAAATAACTATTTCCTCTGAAGAAATAATTGAATCACTAAAAGAATTAGACAACGTCTTTGACGAGAATTGGTTTGAAGAGCAGCTCAAAGAAGCAGAAAAGATTAAACCAAAATTGTACCCGAATGATTTTGATAAAAGACGTCATGAATTTCTTCACACTTATTTCATTGAATCTGCAGAGATATTACAAAAGTTCTTAGTGCCATTTGGAAAAGCAATTGGAAAAATAAAAAAGATAAAGGGTTCTTATAAATTGATTGAAAGATTGAAAGATGAAAAAACATACAAATCGGCGTTCTGCGAATGTATGGCGGGCTCAATAATGTGCGAGATGGGAGAAATAGAATATGAGTACAGTAGAGGACAAAAAACTGATTGGTATGTTCCATCCATAAATACGCACCTCGAAGTAAAAAATATTGAAAAATCAATAAGAAATAAACTTGTGAATTTACTATGTACAAAATTAGTAGAAGTAATAAACGAAGAATTCAAAGAGACTCCCCTAAGTATAACTATAGAACTGAACTATAATTCAGTTTTCTTGGCAAGTGCAATAGGGAGTCATATTTCCGCGAGAGATTTATTTTTTGAAGAGACATCAAGAGACCTAATTAGTACTGTAAAAAATAATATTGATTTGAACAATCTGCCTATGGAAGCCGAACTAGGAGAAATAGGTAAAATAAGAATAGAAATGGCTGAGCGTGGACATAAAACAAGCACAACTTCACAATTCACGAATGCATCAGAAACAATTGCAAAAATAATCGATGGAACTCTACCAGACGCAATTAAGAAAACAAATGAGCAACTAATTCTTTACTTATTTATAGAAGTACCAAACATGGGTCCTGATCTGCTGGAAAAAGCATTGAATGCTATTTGGAGAACAGATAAGAATTACAAAAATTTGCTGTGTGCTTATGTAAAGGGTCCAATATCATCAAGTCTCATAATAAATCCACTCATAAACGACAAACAAAAAGGGATAGTTAATAAGTTCAAAGAGGCGTTAAACAAACAATGATCTGCCTTGGTGTAGAAACAACAGCGCACACGTTCGGAATAGGTATTGTTAAAGACAGTTCTATTATCGCAAATGAAAAAGATAGCTATGCGACTGAATCAGGAGGCATGATTCCAAATGAAGTTGCAGAACATCATAAAAGAGTTGCAGATGAAGTTTTGAAGAAAGCGCTAGCAAAAGCAAATATCAAATTAGAACAAGTAGATGTCATCGCCTTCTCACAAGGACCTGGATTAGATCCTGCACTATGGGCCGGACAAAAATTTGCAGTTGAACTCTCTAAAAAAATCAATAAGCCACTAATTGGAGTAAATCACTGTGTCAGTCATCTAGAGATAGGAAGAACGACAGGAGCAAAGGATCCTGTTTTACTATACGCATCAGGCGCAAACACACAAATCATTGCATATGAAGCAGGAAAATACAGAATTTTTGGAGAAACATTAGACCAAGGTGTTGGAAATGTATTAGATTCTTTTGCTCGTCACATTGGACTAGGATTTCCTGGCGGACCAAAAATTGAACAATTGGCAAAACAAGGGGAAAAATTAATTGAACTTCCTTACAATGTCAAAGGCATGGATGTTAATTTCGGCGGAATCTTAACAAAATGCAAACAACTTTATGATAAAAAAGAAAAAGTTGAAGATATTTGCTTTTCATTGCAAGAAACTATTTTTGCAATGTTAGTTGAAGTTGCAGAACGAGCAATGGCTCACACTGGAAAAAATGAATTGGTCCTTGGTGGTGGTGTCGCATGCAACAAACGACTGCAAGAGATGTGCAAAATAATGTGTCAAGAAAGAAATGCGAAATGCTTTATTCCAGAAAATCAATTCCTTGTAGATAATGGTGCAATGATTGCATATCTGGGATTGATTGAGTATAAAGCAGGAGTAAGAACAACAAATATGGATATTCTCCCGCACTGGAGAACAGACCAAGTAGAAGTAATATGGAGAGATTAATGTCTCAATAATCGTCTCATAAACCCTTTCTTTGCTGGTTTTTTAGCCTTCTTGACTTTTGTTATTTTTTTCTTTGCTTTCTTCTTAAGAACTTTCTTAACTTTCTTTGCAGGCTTCTTGGCTGCTTTTGCTTTTTTAGGAACTTCCCTAAACTTCATTGTAGCTTCATGAATAACTTCCCTGGCCTCTTCTCTCAGTATAGGCAAGGCAACTGGTGTCCCTGCAATCACAGAACCGCAATCGCGGCAAACTAATGAGTGTTCTCTTTCGCTAAAAGAAATATTCCTGCTCGCACACATTGGGCATTCCTTTGTACTTTCCATCTTGCTCCAAAAACTGCTACTTCAAGTATAAAAAGTTTTCGAAATGAGTAACCAGTAACAAAACTAAGCACCAACAATTCTCTTTAAAATGCTCTCCTTGCCAGACCAGTCAATGACTTCCTTCAACACCTGTACAATGTTGTCTACTGTCACAATCTTAATTTTACTCAAGTTGTCTCTGTCAAGAACAATATCCTGCTCATTTGACTTTGGCACAATAACCTTTTTAATGCCTGCATCAATGGCTGCCTCGATCTTACTCGTTACACCGCCTACAGGCAAAACTTCTCCTCTCACTGACAAAGAACCAGTAATTGCATAATCCTGCTTGACTGGAACCTGCTTCAATGCAGAAATGATTGCAATTGCAACTGCAATGCTTGCAGAATCTCCCTCAACTCCTTCGTACGTCTGCAAGAACTGTACGTAAATGTCTTTTTTATCTTTGATATCCTCACCAAATAACTTTTTAATAATAGCAGTCACATTTCGGATAGCCTCTTTGGCAATCTCCCCTAATTTTCCTGTTGCAACAATTTCCCGCTCTTTGCCTCCTGTGGTGACCTCTGCCTCAATTGGCAAGATAATACCAGATTGTGCTGATTCTCCTCCAATGACTGCTAAGCCATTCACCCGTCCTATCTCCTTGCCCGATACTCTGATAACATCATAGTCTCTCTTGAGTTCAATATATTTATCTGCAATTTGCTGTTCAAGTGTTCGCGCAACCTGTTTTGCTTCTGCAATGTGTTTTCGTTCAACATACTTTGCTTTTTGCTCATGTGCAAGATCTCCTGCAGCTCGAATCAGGCCGCCAAGTTCCCTTAGTTTGAGTGTTAAGTGACCCTTGTGGTTTGCCATCTTTCGCGCTTCTTCAATAATTGCTTCAACTGCATCTCTGTTAAAGTGAGGTATCTTCTTGTCTTTCTTTATCTCTTGCGCCACAAAATAGACAAGCTTTTCTCGATTTTCAGGAGTATCTTGCATAGAATCCTTCATGTAGACTTCATAACCATAGCCACGGACTCTGCTTCGCAACGCAGGATGCATGTGCTTGACCGACTCATAATTTCCTGCTGCAATGAGAATGAAGTTGCAGGGAACTGGTTCTGTTCTTACCATTGCTCCTGCAGAACGTTCACTCTGTCCTGTAATTGCATATTTTCCTTCCTGCAATGATGTTAGTAGTTCTTGCTGAGTATTTGGTTCTAAGCTGCCAATTTCATCAATGAACAATACACCATTGTTTGCTTTGTGAATCATGCCTGCAACAACTCTTTCATGCGGAGGTGTTCCTAAGCCACCACTCTGGAAAGGGTCATGGAGTACATCACCAAGCAATGAACCAGCATGTGCTCCTGTTGCATCAAGAAATGGTGCATGATTATGTTTTGCATTGTCAACAATCACTTTTGGCATTAGTGTCTTTTGATTGAATCGCCTTCCCATGTTGATGAAGAGCACTGCAGCAACAATAAAGATCATGCCACCTAAAAAGAATGCCGTGAACATAACATCAGATTGGTAATAATCTCTTACCCACCATGGTGCAATCATAGAGAATATAGCCAATGCAAAAATAAGGATGTTCTGAAACTTAAAGGCGTCATTTGCTTCAAGCTTTGCTCTGGCTATCAATTGCCTTCCTTTTCCAGCTGGTGTGGTTTGTACTTTTGGCTCATTTTCATCATCAGGATTTGGAACAGAGATAATGTCCTGCAGCTTTTCTTTTGGAAGAAGTTCTGCTAAAGCTAAGCCAAGCATTGATTTTCCAGTTCCTGGCTCCCCAATGAGAAGAACGTGCCTTCTTTGCAACGCAGCTTTCTTGATAATCTTGACTGCATGTTCCTGTCCTATGACTTGAGAAATGATCTCCCTAGGAACCTTTACATCTAATGTTGTCTTGTACTTTAATGGCATTTCTCCCATGCATTAGTCATCAATTGGTGGTATTTAAAGCTTACGAGTGAGATTTTGTTGCATACAAAGAAACCCACTTTTCATTCGAAGTACCCAAGCTATCTATCTCATCAAAGCCAGACGAATTAAGTATTTCCTCAAGCTCTTGTTTAGCATAGCATGCAAAGAATCGTGGCGTGTTATAACTTCTATTTTCAAAGCCTTCTCCTACTCCTCGACTCACTGAAATGTACAGAAGTCCTTGCGGCTTAAGAACGCGATGAAACCCTTTCAATGTCGCTGGTGCTTGATCTTTTGGAATGTGCATGAGAGAAGCACATGCCCAGATGCCGTCAAAGAGATTATCTGGAAAGATATTGTCTAGAGAGGCAAGAGCTCTCATATCCATTCTTTTAAAATGTGCTTGAGGGGCAGTTTGAGAAGCAATTTCTAAAAGTTTTGTTGACAAATCAATTCCTGTTACCTCTAATCCATACTCAGTTGAAAAGTAATTTGCATCCCTTCCATGACCACAGCCTACATCAAGAACATTTTTTCCTTTGAGCCTGAGCCTGAAAAGATCGGCACAGTCTTGTGTCTCGCTTATATCAGAATGTCTCTTTGCATACTGTTCTGCGACCTGTTCGTAAGTGGCAATCGTGGTTGCAATGACATCAGTCATGCAGCTGCAATAAGGGTTTGTTATATAAATGTTGAGAAACATTCTTAAAATAATAGAGAGGTAGAATGCTATGCAAGAAAAAACACTCTTGAAACTCTCTTTGATTTGTTCTATTGTTGGTATTCTTGTTCTATTTCTTCTTTCTAGTACAATGAAATCTCCAGAAAGCCCGTTGTTGGAGGAAGATGCTCAATATACAGTGCAAGGCACCATAGGCAGGATAACGCAAAGGGACAATGTAACGTTCATTGACTTGCAAAAAGAGGATGAATTAACGGTAGTTTTGTTTAAAGAATATCCTGTTGACTTACACAGAGGAGAGTATATTGAAGTTATTGGAAAAGCATCAAAAGATAAAAATGGAGAGATTCAGTTGATTGGGAAAGAAGTGAGAGTAATAAAATAAAAAAGAGCGATTATCTGCTCAATAAATCTGTCTTAAACCAAGCTTTTTCTAAGTTGAATTTGCTTCCTGCTCCTGCAAGTAATAAGAACAATGCAACTACAAGAATCAGCTCTTCAAGCTCTGCTGTTCCTGCCCCAAATCCAATCTTGCTTCTCAAGAAGAAAAGCAGAATTACCACAAACTCTATTGAAACAAACAATGCAGCTATTCGTGTCCATAATCCTAAAATAATTAAAATGCCTCCAACAAATTCAACCAATGCAACGATCCAACCAAGCAATGGTGCTATTGTTGCTGGAACTACTGTGCCAACAAAGCCAATGAACTTCTCCATGCCTGGCGCATTGTCAAACAATTTGCCATAGCCATGCACTAAAAGAATTAAGCCAAGAACTAATCGTAAGGGTAGTATTGCATAGTCTTTGTATCTTCCAAACATCTTTTACACCTCTCATTCCTGTAGCAGCTTCATATATAAATTTTTCTATAGAAAATAACTTATAGAAGCACTAACATCTTTGGCATATGTTCCTTGAATGCCAATCATGAGACCGACAAACGTTGTAAGTAATAACTTAAGTCCAATAGAATATCTTCAGATGCAAATGGTAAAAGGAGAGATAAGTGACGAAGAATACAGCAAAAAGTTGCGGTTAATCAAAAACTGACTAACGATATCTTTTTAAACCGGCTTTATTAACTCATTACTGGGGGATTGAATGTCATTTGAAAATGAATGAAGTAAAAGAGACCAATTAATTATAAAGATGGCGACCATTAAACTGACACCACAACTGCAAGGAGATTTGGGAGAACTGTACTTTAAACATTTTTCTAAAGAAAATAAATATGCATATATAAAACTTGAAGACATATATAATACACTAACGTTAAAAAATGAACTAGTGTTTAGAAATGGATTTGAGCGACTTACAATAAAAATACCTGATGAGATAATTGAAGAAGTAAGAAAGTTTGCTACTCCAATTAAAAATTACCCAGATAATTCGCCTGGTTTTATATTTGATTTTCTTACCCTATCTCTGTGGGGGAAACCAGAGGATAGAGGAAAAGAAAGAACCCAATTTCATTGGGTTGAGATTAAAACAGGAAATGCCGAGCTGTCTGAAGGGCAAAAACAAGCAGAAAAAGGAGCAAAGTTACAAGTTGAAGTCTTTAGAGTAATCCATACCATGCAGAAAGACATAGATATAAAATGGGAAAGTACTAAACTGCCAGAAAAAATTAAGTAAGAAGAGAAAATGAAAAAAAGGATAGAAAAAATTATGAAATGGTGGGCAAAAATCACTTCTTTAGTTATAGTCTTTTTAATGTTCTATATGATATATCAGGGTTTTAGATTTGTAGGTTTATATGGGGATACCCAAGAAACACGTTTGAAACTTGCATCTCTTGGTTCATACATGCCCAATATTTTTTCATTTGGTAATCTTACATTCACGTTATTGAGTATTGGTTTTACCATAGTCTTTTGGGGATGGTTTTTTTCACCATTTTTCTATTATGGGTGGGTTAAAAATTCAAATAACGAAAGTTGGAAATTATATACAAAAATAATAAGTGTCATTTACATTATATGGATACTAGGCGGTTCAATCTTCAATGGTGTTGGTTTACTAAATAATCTTATGTTTATTCCTATTGTATTGGCTATTTTTACCCCTTTGTATTATTTTGCTTGGAGAAGAAAATGAATAAAAAAGTATTATTTTTATCACTACTTCTTATAATCCTAATCAGTTGCACATCTCAACCAACTTGCAATAGTCCATATATCTTAGTTGGTAATGATTGTTGCCTAGATACAAATAATAATTCAATTTGCGATAGTGATGAAACCCAAGTAAAAGAAACTTCAAAAGTTACCAGAGTTGTTGACGGAGATACAATCGAAATAGCAGACGGAAACAGAGTAAGATTTATTTGTATTGACACACCCGAAGTAAACGAAGAAGGTTATCAAGAAGCAAAAGATTACCTTACTACATTAATTCTAGGAAAGGAAGTTAGGCTTGAGAAAGATGTTTCAGAAACAGATAGATATGGGAGGCTATTAAGATATGTTTATTTAGGGGACACTTTTGTTAATGGTGAACTCGTTAGAAATGGTTATGCAGAAACATATCATTATGCGCCAGACACTGAACTTTGTGACGAATTAGAGTTATTAGAAATACAAGCAAAAGAACAAAAAATCGGAATTTGGCAAACCGATGAAAAAGCGGAAACAACATCAAGTTATATCTGTTCTTATAATGCTTACAACTGTGATGATTTCTCAACTCAAAATGAAGCTCAGGCTGTTTATGAAGCATGCGGAGGATTAAGCAGAGATATTCATGGATTGGATAGGGATAAAGACGGGACAGCTTGCGACAGTTTGCCATAAATATTACAAATAACAATGGCGTTTGCAAGAATCTTTTCAAATGTTATTTCAAAAATCAACTATGCATTGCTGTGCAGCTTAGTTATACTTTTTGTTGCTGTTTTGGTATTTTATTTCACCAGTTGGCTTGGATTATTCATTCTGTTTGTTGCAACAGCAATAGGAACAATTCCTGCTTTACTTAATGTTGGTAGAAATCATGCAATGGGGTGTTTATTATTGCCTGTTATTTTGTATTTTATCTTATAGTACTAAAAAAAATTTATTTTCGAGCAGTAGTGCTTCGTCTTTCATTCAAGAAGGTACCATATTTCTGAGTGTAAGGGAACTCTTCAAAACATTCTGTTTTGGTACATCGTTGCTGATTAGTACACTCAAGGCCAAGTATTTTCTTAACTTCCTCGTAATCGAACTTTAAGCCTTTGTCTTCCATAACATTGGTGAGTGTATGAATATCAAACATGTCTTTAGGAGCATAACGCGTTAATTTTGCTGCAACTAAGTGTTCTGGCTTAATTGCTCTCATCTTTAATGGTACTTTACCGTAACTAAGATTCAACGGCTTTGCATGCTCGAGAAAATAATTATACCACTTTGTATCAAGTCTTTCAAGATCCTTTGGTTTTGTTGATACATTCAGTCGTATAATTGCATCCGGACCATACGAGGTCACTTTAATGACCGGTCTCTTTTCGCCTTCTCTGACCACATCTATGTGATATGAATGATCCTCGTCTACATCAAGAGGATAACCATGTAGTTTTCCAATAACTCTATGTATTACTTTATTATCATTAAGGGAGCAAGCAAGGTCATAGTCGTCAGTAGGTCGTATAGTTTCTCGTGCAGAAACATCCTTGTGTTGAACAAGATCGTCTATTGTTCTTTTTCCATGTTCAGAAAGTAAATCAAGAATGTGAGCCTGCGTAGCTGTGCCTCCAACAATGGTAAGGTCTTTGACTCCCTCCTCTTTGAATGCATCATCAACAAGCTTAAGTCCGACATAAAATGCTTCATCCAGTAAAGTGTATAGTTGTTCTTTCATGGGAATTAAAAGAGAATCATACTCCTATTTAAATCTTTCTATTTTTTAGCTACTAGAAAGTGACAAATTACTATAAAGATAATCTTTATAAATATGCCAAAGACAAAAAAACTATGAAAGCACGAATCATTAATTTCAGAGGTTCTTACAAGCAGCAGCAAGGTAGTAATCAGGTAATTGTGCTTCCTGAAGGTGTAAGAAAGAAAGATGCTGCTGAGAAATTATTGAACAAAAAGATAGTGTGGACAAATACAAAGGGAAAACCTATTTCTGGCAAGATATCTGCTGTACACGGTAGGAAGGGTGCTGTACGAGCTATTTTTGAGAAAGGATTGCCTGGACAGGCATTAGGAAAAGAAGCTCAGATCGAATAATTCTGCTGTTTTTAACATTGAGGCACAAGCGAAAGCTTTAAATATCAGTATGACCACTGTTAAGTGGTAAAATGGCAGAAGGACAAGATGTTGTTGGAGTACCAAAAGCTCAGCTTGAGCAACTTGTAGAGCAAGCAAGAGCATATCAAGATATTGCCAAACAACAGGAAGCTCCAACTGGTAATCCTAAAATAAAATCTCCTGAACCCAAAAAATCTATTGGTGAAAGAGCTGAAGAACTGAAACAACGAACAGTTAATCTTACCAAGAGTATTGATGGCTTTGTTGGAGATGCACTCAAGTATGGTACAGCATCGTTTACTGCTGGAAGTGCGTTACCAATGATGTTAATACATCCTCTCGCAGGACTAGTGTATACTACTGTTGCTGGATCTACTGCATACATCGCAACAAACTTGGCATACAATTTGCTTACTGGGAGTGTTGGAGTAGCCTATAATACTCTGAGACATCCTATCAATACCATTGGAAATTTAACTAAAATAATTGGAAGTGTTGTAGCACATCCTGGTGAAACAATCAAAAATATTTTCGCAGCTCCGGAGAAGATATTCAATTACCTCTTCAACGGAAGAAACAGCAATAAATATGGTAAATTTTTGGGTGGCTTAATTGGTGGTAGTATGGCATTCAAGAGTTTTGCACCAGAGCTCTTTGGCAAAGCAGCAACAGTTGCAGGAGACACATTACTATCATTAAAAGAAGGAGCTTCTCTTGTCTATGACAAGGCTTTAGCTGCAGTAGAGGCTGGTAAAGGGGCAGTTAGTGATTACTACTGGAACCAACTTTTCGTCAACAATCCTGTTGAAGTTGCAGCAGAATCCTTGAAAAATAAGTACCATTCTTTCGGCTTCCAACATTAAATTCTCGATAAGTTCAATTGTAAATATGTATTTTTACATTTATATATTTATATAAATTTATATTTTTATATTTAAATATACAAATATTTATAAACACCGGCTTCTTTAAGCTAAAAATATGCCTAGAATAACAAGGACAATCAAGATAGATACAGCACTCTGGAAAAGTGCTAAAAAATTAGCAATAGACGAAAACACAACACTTTCTTCTCTTATTGAACAGCTACTAACTTCTGAACTCAAAAAGAAATCTAAAAAGAAGATAGGTGAAGTACGTGAAGAATAAAGCAATAACCATTTTAGTACTGATCGCATTTATTCTAGTCACACAAAGCTATGCACAGCTTGAACAATTCCAAATCTTTGGTGAAGCTGGAAAAGCATTCCAGCAAAACTATCAGCAAGGAAATATTCTTGGATTCTTAGGGAACATTGCACTCGCAATCTTTACGCTCTGGTTCATTTTAAAGAGTAAATATGGAGAAAACTGGTTCAAGGGTAGTATTGCGACATTGCTCATCTTAGTGCTTGGTATCTATCTAGTACCAAGGTTGTCAGAAATCTCATTCACCACAATGTGGTATGTTGCATGGGTAACGTTTGTATGGTTTTCAGCAACAGCAAAAACAGAACCAGGAGAAAAAAGCAAGCATGCAAGGCTAGCAGAAACATACTTCTTGTTTAGCATTTTTGTAGCACCATTCAACAGCTTGATCTCCCCGACATATTTCCCAATCAGAGGGGATAAACTTCTGGATGCTGTGATCACTCATGCAGCCATTGCTATTTTCATTAACTTTGTTCCTCATGCATTAGAAAAACGAGAAGAAGGAAGAAAGAAAATGAAAGAGGAAAAAAAGCATCAGGATGAACTTGCAGCACAGCAAAAAAGAGAAGACGAAAGAGCAGAAAAGGAGTTTGAACGGCAGACGAAACTCAAACAGCTTGAGCTTGAAGCGTGGGAAAAGAGAAAAGAACAGTTCAAGAGTGCACAACAGATTGCAATCAATCAACCAGGCAATCTTGCAGCATTATCTCCATTCATTAACAGATTTGGCCAACTAGTACCTGCACAAAACATGCCATTTGCCTCACACCTCACTAACAATTTCTCGCTTGAGAATGAACGACAACGAAGCCAGCGAGAAAGAAAGAACAGAATACGGTTGCTACGGTATGCAAAAGAAGAGTATGCTGCAACAAAAGCAGGACAAGAGGCTGCCTATTTGCTGAAGGTTATGAGAGAATTACAACAAGATATTAAGAGCAGACGGCTAGAAAATTGGGTTAGGTATGTAGGTAAAAATTGGGACCGATGCGATTTCGCAGACAATGTAAAAGGATTCGGCAATAGAGGTGACCAAGAATGGGAGAAGAAGCTCAGAGATACAGTGAAGCATGGTCCACACAAAACAATTAAAGTTATTAAAAAAAGACTTAGAGAGCTTAAGTTGCAACGCGATGATGCAATTCAGGCATTAACACGAACACTCACAAGAGTCGAGGAACTTGCACCAGGGATAATTGAAGCATACACACAACATGATCATGAACTTCATGATATCAATGAATTAACTAAACAGCACAACAAAGCAGTTGAAGCACTCAATACACTGTATGATACTATACGGGTGACACTTCAAAAAGCTGCTGATGAGAAGACAAACGAGAATGAAAGAAGGAGTTTGCTCGTTGCGCTGCCTGAAACTGTAGACAAGGTAAAAGAAAAGTTACGAGAACTGCAAGGATATCAAACAAAGTTAACAGAACTGCTCAAGAGAAATAGAAGCACAATCAAAGAGCTCAACAAGAAAAAACTCAATGAGATTGATCTTGCATGGACAGCAGATCTACTAAAACAATATTATGGCATTAACATTCCTGAAACAATGGAGGAAGCTGCATGAGTGGGGAAGGTAATGCTAGAAATAGGATGTTTTTAGAGGTCTTTGTTGCCTCATTTTTTGCTTCCTACCTCATTTCATTAATTATTGGAATGATTAGAAGGAGTCTGTTAATTTATAGTGGAGGGAAAGCAGTAGGACTAAATTTACTTGGAAAGATTTATTATTATATAATTGGTGTAGATTTGGATCCTAATGTAATCAGACCTTTAATCCTAATCCTTTTATTTGCATATTTTATCTACCGAATGTACACTGATGAGGACATAGAAGCAGCTGTACTGGCTGGCAAAAGATTAACTTTTTTTAAAGAATTTAAAGAGATCTCAGAGTGGTCATTAAAAGTATTTTCATGGAAAAATTTTGGCATAACACTAATCGTATTAGGATTTATTGAAATAGCATACTTGAATAAGTGGAACATTAATCCTTTGCTCTATGCAAAGCCTATTCTTGCATGGATTGTTGGGTTTGGACTTACCATATTAGTGGTATTGTACTTTGCTAGAAATATTAAAGACTATTTACCTGCCATAGCCATTTTTGCTGCATTAGCTGCTGTCGGAATTGTAAATATACAACGGTTGTTTGCTCGAGCAACAGTATGGCTTACAAACATAAGTTCGTATGCTATGGAAATACTCTTTAGTCTTACTGCTCTAAAGCCAAGCATGATCACCTTCGCGACAAGTGAGGCACTCTATGCAGAGCTCGTAGGATTTACAGGTTTTGGAATTTTAGTAAGATTAACGCTAGGAACAGTAATTTTATTTTTTAATAAAAGATTAAGCGAGATCTTTGGCTCCATCGGGGGATTGATAAAGGGAAAGTTAAAATACAGTTTGTTACCAATATTGTACAAAATTACAGGAGCAGAGCTGCCAAAGACAGCAGAAGACATTTTAAATGAATACGACAAAGAAACAGATTTTGCAACATACATAAACAGAATCCTTCCTTTGATAAAGAAAGGCATAGGTGATCGTGGAGAAAATATTAAAGAGTTGATCCAGAATATAACTACTCATAATCAGGAGAAAGAACGAACAGAACTGCATAAAAAAATAAAGGAACATCTTGATGAGGATATTGAATTAGAAGCAGGCATTAAAAAAGTAATCGAAGAAATAATAAAGGTAGAAAAAGAAAGGAGCGGTAAGAAATGATAGACTGGAAAAAGCTACGAGAGAATCCCCTAGCACTGGTTGATGTAATAGCAAAAAGCGAGAGTGCTTTGTTCGATCTTGAATTACTTAAGAGGAAGCTATATCAAGAAATTAAAGAAGAGAGGACAATAAAAAGAGAACGAGGTTATTTATTTGAAGGGCCTCGAAAAGAAAAATTGATCTCTGATGTTGCTGCTATTGATCCTCAACTGTCAGGAATAATCAAAAAGCTTGAAAATAAGGATCAGGTAATTGCTGCATTTGAAGAAAGAATAAATATGCTCAAAGAAGTCATTAAAGAGTATGAAGTACAATTGAAAGAGCTAGTCAAGAAAGAGCAGGAAACAACATTTGAAGGAAATGAAATTGTCATGAAGTTCCTGCATATACTTGAAGAGTTGAGAAAAGAGCACACCATGCAACTCGAAAACATCGAGGCAAATGAGCTGTATGAAAGACGACTTCTGGCTGCAACGCAATCAGGAGGTTTAGATTCGCCTGCACTTCTTGACCAATTGATCAAAGAAGCAGAACAACATGCAAGAAGAAATCAAGCAAATAAGCTCTCAGCAGAACGAACACAGCTGTTGTTACAGGAAGCAGCACAACTCAGACAAAATGCAGCAAATGTAGAACTTCGCTTTGAAAAAGAAATAGAGGATATTAGCACCATTCGAGAAAAGATAGTAAACTTGCTCTCATCATTCAAAAGAGCAATCGGATTAGGAAAAAAGAGAGAAAAAGAGTTTGAGAGGAAAGTAGTATGAAGAAGCTAATACTGAGTTTCATTGCATTCGTATTAATATTGAGTCTTATTCAATCAGCAGAGGCACAAAATCCGCTTTCTGCATTTGTGCAAAATCTACAATCGGGTGCTATTTCAAACAGCATTGCTAATTTTGGCAAAGATACTGTATTCTTATGGTACACTACGGTTGGTGGAGAACTAAATCCTGTATATGAAAATCAGAGAAGAGTGCTAGATAGTCTGCTGTTCTTTATCATCTTTTTTGTCATAGTAAGGTATGCAATCAAAAAAGTATGGCCTGATCTAGAAAAAGGACCTAAAGAAATGCTCTCTTTGGGAGTTGGCATTGTTTTAACCATTTCGTTTGTTGCAACAAGAATTTCAATTGGATTCTTGTTGCCATATATGAAAAATATTGCATTCTTTGGAATTGCTCTACTCATTGCATTCATAATCAACAAGTTCACTAATAAAGAGAATAAACCAGGAGGATGGATTACCTCAATATTTATTGCCCTCGCTGTAAGTTGGCTCCTCATGAACGCATTTAATTTCTTTGAGAGCAAACCAATAAGTGCGATTGGAGGCATATTCAATTCTGAGAAACAGACAGATATCAGAGCACGGATCATTGCTGGTGGTGACTCAGTGGTTACTGCTGATCCAAAAATTAACTACGAACTCGCACTCGGTGCAGTGCAGAAATTTGATTATGAGACAGCAAAAACACACTTTGAAAAAGTTATTGTAGCTGGTCCTGCAAACAATCCTTACTTTGACAAAACAGCACAGTGGATTACTATTAAAGGAGGGGATAAACTGTACCGACATATGGCAAGGCACTATCCAAAGATCATAGCAGCAGAACGAGAAGCTGCAGAGATACTCATTGACAAAGCAGAAAAGCTTACAGCAAAAGATGATAAAACACAAGCAAAGAGAAATGAACTGCTACTACAAGCAAAGAAGTATGCAGACGATGTGATTGATAAACAAACACTTTTAGAAATAGAGATTAAGAAACGAGAAGCAGAAATCAGAAAGAGAGAAGCAGAAAGACAAGGAGCGCCACAATGATTAAAAAGATCATAGCAGCCATTGTTTTCCTTTTGTTGATCACTTTAGTATTTGCTCAAGGAGAGCCTGCAGCTGAGATTAGTTCAGATTTATTACGTGGAATAAAAGAGACTATAAAAAATATTTTTGAGAACATTGAATTAGAGACATTGAAAGCAAGAGTAAGCACTGTAGCAGAAACAGGATCTTACAACCCTGAAGGCATTTTGAGAGAAACACGAGCAGAAGCACAACTTGCAAAACAGCTCTTGGAACGAATAAAAAGATTGCAAGGCATTACAGCTGCACAACCACCTACACCATCAGTCAGCGAATTTGATGAAATAAAGAGGATACTCAATGAACTTAAATAAAATAGTACTCTCAAGCATGATAGTATTCCTCATTCTTGCTACTTCCATCTATGCACAAGAAGCTCTTACTGCCGATCAGGAGAGATTTTTGAATGCAGCAACATTGGTAAGAACCTACTTCAATAAATATACAACAACAGAAAATGTTAAGGATGTTGCAGCAATTACTGAAATAGCAAAGATACTGAAACAAAAAAGTGAGATCGAGAAATTTAAGCTACCGCCAATAGCTCGAGTTAAACAGCTAGATTCTGAAATGCGAAACATCATTGAAACTATTGTTACTAAGAATAGTGCAAGACTCCAAGAAGCAAAGATTACCATAGATAGTAGTATCTACAGGCAACCGCTTTTGTACCAGCCAGCAGGTTTTGCAGGAATTCTTGCAAGCCCTTCTGTCAGGTATCCTTTCATTCTGGCTTTAATTTTACTTGCCCTTAATATTGTTCGCTTGCTTTTCAGTAAAGAGGCAAGAACATTAGAAGGATTTTTCAGTATTAAAGGATTATTTTCTTGGATCTTCCTAAAAAAGAGGATAAAGTTGGAATCGCTTGGCTTTTCCTCCAAAAAGGCTAGCGAGAAAGTAAAACTTACTGCAAAAGATGTTGTGAGTTTGCTTGAAGAAAAGAAAGCACGCATTGCTGAAAACAAAGCGAGCATGGAAAAATTGCTTGCTATGATCACAAGCAAAGGAACAAGAGATTTTGGAAGATTACAGGAGCAAAGTGTGCGCAACTTTGAGACAACATGGAAAGATACCCTCTTGCATAGAATTGAAGAACTGAATGAAAAAATCGATAATGAGCTTGAACGATACAAGAAATTCTTAGAGAAATTTGAAAAGTTATTTAGCAGAAGATACCAGAGAGCAGTAGAGCACGATAAGGCTGAAATAACTAAATTTGAAGCAGAAAATGTAAACAAATTAGGTACACAAGCAATTGCACTGACCAACAAAATGGAGGCAATAAGGAAATTGCTCGAGAAGGATGCGATACTCATAAATAAACAATTCTATCCTGACATTGACAAACTCGCCAACAATGTACGTCGTCTGTTAAAGAGTGTTGAGCTTGACAAGGACATAATCAAAAAAGAAGGAAAAGCACTTGAAGAACTCAGCAGTGGGCACATTAGTGGAACAAGACTCTCGAATACATTTGATCTTTTAGAGACTGCTGTAAAGGAAAAAGGAAAGCAGATTGATGCAGAGCTCATATTAGCAAAAGAAATTGAAACAATAGAAAAAGATCGGGAGTTTATTCAAGAAGAGATAGAAGAAAAAGAACTCGAGATTAAGAAAGCAGCAGAGATAACAGAAGAGATGAAAAAACATAAGCTCAAATACTTTACAAGTGAAAAGGCAAAGTATCCGTTACTTCTCAAAAAAGCGGCCATAGGTAGAAGAGGTGTAACAACAATTCCAACAGGAGAGGAGATAAATAGTATCTCAGAATTACGAATACGAATTATTCCAAAACAACGCTCAAAACAGCCAGCACTATCCATTGACCCTGTAGCTGCTTACTTTATGCTCAAAAAAATAGAGGAAGAGCCTGAGCTAGTTACATGGATAGAAAAAGCATGTGATAATCCTGAACTAGCAGATGAGGTGAATAAGCTTATTGATGAAGCATCACTACCTGAGTTAGAGATAGAAGAGTTACCTTCTGTATCAATAGAAAAAGAAGGGGTAAAAGGACAAGTAGAAGTAGTTCCAAAACTAGATAAGGTACTTCCCTCGTTAAATGACCTTAGAACAAGGATTGCAGAGGCTATTGACGATGCTTACCCCCCTTTAAAATAGTCACTAATAAGTAGTAAAATAACGAAAGCTTTAAATACAAGTGATACTTCTGAACTGGTATGAAAAAGGCTCTTGCAACAATAGCATTAGGTTTGTACCTGATTCAGCCACAGATTTCTGAAGCCAAAAGTATCAAAGATTGGTTTTATGGATTATTTGAAAAAAAGCAAGATACACAAAGCAGAATTATGTCTCCAAACACGCTGCAAGCAAGCGACCCTCAAGAAGCTTATCGAAAGATAAATGAAGCAGTAAAACAACATGATTATGAAACAGCAGAAGATCTTTGCTTAAAAATTATTGAAGCTGGTCCAGAAAATAATCCTGCTTATCTTCAAATGCCTGAAAAACTTAAAAGAATTCGACAACACAGAATCAATTATGATCTAAATACAAAACTTCCTGTGCAGCGAGCAGCTGCTGAAATCAACCTTGAAAAAGCGACAAAGCTTCCGAAGTTTCATCCTAAACGAGAAGAGTATTTACAAAAAGCAAAAGTGTATTTTGATGCTGTTCAGCAAGAAGAGTCACAAATTGAACAGATAGTAAAGAAATGGAGGAAATGAAAATGTACGAGAAATTGAGAAAACCGCTTTATAGCATACTTACAGGAGCAGCAATAGTTGGAGGATCACTTATTCCTAATTATGCAAGAGCAGCACAACCATGGGAAATAGCTACAGGTTCTGCAAAATCAACTGAGGAAAGCAAAAAAGATGAAAAGAAAGACAAAAAAAGCACATTATTCGGGGACTTAGAAGAAGAGAAGGTCAAAAACACTGTGAAAAGCATTTTTGGTGGAATTTTTGGTGGAGTATATGGTGCAATTCAAGGTATCAATGAACAAACAAAGGATGCAGACTGGAAAAAACAAGGAGTTTCAGTGGCAAAGTCATACTTTAGTGAAGATGGTAGATGGGAGCAATTCGTCACAGAGACTTCTAAAGAATTTGAAAAAGACAAAAAGGAAACAGATGATTTGATGAAAAGATTGAATGAAGCGATGTACGGTAGTGCTAAACCAAAATACGAACCAAGCAAGCCTAAAAAGAGTGGAAAAAATTCACCCCCAAAAGATCAAGCTCAGCCTAGTGAACCAAAAAAAGAAACATCTAGTGAGCTTGGCGATGTCATGAAAGCATTGCAAGGTTTGAAATAAACATGTACCAAGGATTAAAAGAATTTTGGAATAGAACAATTGAAAAATCTCCTACTGTTAAGTACATGAAATTAGCAGGAAGAAAGATAAAAGATTCTAAAGTAGGACAGTATACAGAAAAGATGTACTCGAAAGCAGGAGGAACTTTACGATCTCTTGACAACTACATACAAACAGAGCCACGAAGAACTAACTGGGAAAGAAGAGCATTCTGGACAGTGCTTGTTGGTAGTGCTATTTTCGCGTCGGACATAAACAGCTATTTGAAATATGATTCTCGACATTATAAAGTAGAAGAGAGGATAGAAAAACAAAGAGAAACTGTTAAAAATCTAGAAGGATTAACAAAACAGAAAAGATTTATTCTAGAAGAACAAGAAAAACAAGTTAAAGACTTAACAAAGAGAGTAAAAGAAGAGGGACAGTTGAAAGAATTGCAAAAAAGATTGGAAGAAACATTAAAAGAGCAAGATGATAGTTATACAAAACAACAAAAAGAGTTGGATAATTTAATAGAACAAGTAAATAAATAATAGTAACCGTTTATTTTCTTAGAATTTTTTATTAAAAAATATAAAAATAATTATTTTTCCTTTTTAGCGTCTTCTTTTTTAATTGATTGATTGTTTTGTATTTCAGCTAAATAAGGATTTTCTCCGTGGAAAGAATCTGCAATTTTTGTGCTTACTGCTCCATCAAGTAGATAGAGCGTTGGAGTTCCTGATTTATCTGAAACATAGAGTACTTTTCCATTCTGCAATGGTCGAATAGACGAGATGAATTCTCTGTCGAATGTTACTTGCTTAATATCATTTAAAGCGCCATTCTCTATTTTTGCAGCATAAAGAACATTTTGCTTTTCGCTAGGAAATTTAAAGGTGAATAAGATGTTCTCATTATCTTTCCATGCAACAATGCCTGGACCACTCTCTGAGTTATACTTTCCAAATGGTTCTTTGAAATTCATTCGTTGATATCGTTTTGTATTTGCATCAATAACAATGTAATCAGGTGTGCTAAACAGTGAACTAGAATTATGTGATCGAGGAACAAGTTTGCAAATAAACTTGTTATTATCTGGAGAAACGGCCAAATCCTTTGGAGTCCATAATGAAAATTCTGTAATACCTTCAAGGTTTGAGCCATCGAGCTTTAGTTTCTTGATGGCACCAATTGTTTTGTCTGTTTGAATAAAATAGACATAGCCGTCACCTTTGTTATCTGCTTTGGTGCCTTTCTTATTTTTACCATTTTCATTTTTAATAGCACCATGTATGCTGTATTCCTGTGGACGAATGTCAGCTGCAATTAAATGAGCACCATCTTTTGAATAGCTGTACAAACCACCATCATTGCCAATGAAATAAACGATATCTTCCAATCCAGGAAATACTCGTGGATTATTTACAACAGATCCAAATGTCTTTCTAATACCTTCCGTTAAATCAATTTTAGCACCAGTTGTTACATTCTGTTGATAGACATGATCACCAAGTGTGTAAATAAGATCAGATTGTAGTTTAGAAAAAACTTCCTGTTCTGCAGTACTTCGTGTTGGTAACTGCTGATATACAACTTGCTTTTCAACAGGCTTTTGCCCTAGGTCTGCTTTTTTTTGTGTCCCAGCGCAGCCAGTAGCAACAACAAGTGGTAAACCAACTGCAATAAGTGCTTTTTGAAATTTATTCATGGCAACTTTAACGTACTACTGCTATATAAACCTTTCCTTTTGTAACTACTTATAAGTAACTACATTACCAAAACACTGTTTTAAGCCTCTAGAACCCCGAAATATTTATAAATAAGGCGAGGCAATAAAAGCTAAAAGAGGTTATATATGGCAGAACTCCCTGAAAAGCTTGTAGTTGAGTCTTCTAGTGCAGGTATTGCTGGAAAAGCTATCACTTTAAGAATTATTGAGCGGAGAAGAGCAAGAAAAGCAGCAACAGCAGCTGTCCATGCAAAAAATGAACTACCAAAAAACTACAGACTGCTTCTTAAGTTAATCAGAGGACATCAACTTACTGATGTCAAAGAAACTGCAACAAATTTGATTCTTGGTTTGCACGATGGTTTGCAAGAAACCCATGATGTCATCATTGAAGAATTCTTGTTATTAAAAGAAGAATTGCTAGAAACTGTTGTGTTCTTTCAAAAATATGGCAGTGAATTAAGTGAAGAACAAATACGAGAATATTACAAATTTTTAGAGAACAACAAAACAACATTGAAACAAATCTCTGAGTATGTGAATGGCGTTGTGAAAGCAGCACGAGGACAATCCACTCCTCTGTTTGGTGAGATGGATAGAAAACTAGAGCAGTATGAATTAGGGGGAGTCGTTAACATAGTTCGTCCTTTTTTTGAATGGTTTGAGGAGAGGAGCTTAGCAAAGAAGACCTTCAAGATAGAAGGAAGAATAAAAAAATTAGAAGAACGACGAGCACGAACTATGGCCGATATTCATGAGATACTAAAGTTGAACAAAGAGTTTAGTCAAGACTTTAGAAAAATCATCACCGATATGTTCATTTTCACCTACATCTTAGTTAAGTATGGATTAAGAGGGGCAAAAACAATAGAAGAACAGGCGTCACCACAATACTACAATATACCAGCAACCTACGTCAAAGACTTCTCTAAAAAAATATATGACCTGCTTGAATCTGAACATTATGCTCTTAGTAGTATTGAAAAATCAGTCAATTACCTCTACAATTTGATGGGAAAAGCAGAACGTTCTTTAGAAGAAGCATTAGCGAGAGCGAAGCGATCAGGGAGGGAGTTAGCGAAAGCAGCATGATGAACAAAAAAGGATTCATGGAAGCAAAGGATTGGCTGAGTGGCTTTGTAGGCTTAATTATATTTTCATTAGGTTTAATTCCAATTCTGGAAACATTCAATATACTGCAGCTCGGACTCTCTAAGTTTTTGAGTTCAGGACCATTCTTGGCTGCAGCGCCTTATGTACTTGCAGTACTTGGTTTCTACTTAGCAATTGAATCAATAATTGAATTAACAAATGCCAATCATATTGGCTGGCTGTCATTCATGATAGGAGCTGTAGTTATGGCAATTGGATTGCTGCAGGTGCTCAAAGCATTTGGCATTGGACCAGGATTGTTTGGGCTTGAGCTGCCACCATTAGTCTACTACATCATCTTTTTAGTAGAAGGTTTGTTTTTGTTGATTGCAATGTTTGCCATGGAATTATAAAATGGAGATTGTTCTAAATAAAAAGCCAAAGAATGCAACACTGATAGAAGGCTTTCCAGGATTTGGGTTGATTGGAACCATTGTGACTGAATACTTAATTGATCATTTAGAAACAGAATCAATTGGCACTATTGTCAGTGACGAAATACTTCCAATGATTGCAGTGCATAAAGGAAAAGTAGTGCAGCCAATAGAAATATTTTATAATCAAAAGTACAACCTTGTTATTCTGCATGTAGTTACAAATCCGGTTGGCCTAGAATGGAAGTTCAGCGATGTTGTGATACAGTTAGCAAAGATGATTCAGGCAAAAGAAATACTGTCAGTTGAAGGAGTGAGCAGCACAACTAGAGAATATGAAAAGCCGAGAACCTTCTATTATTCCAATAATGAAAAAATGAAAAAGGCATTTGAGAAAATAAAAGTGGAAGAGCTCAAGGAAGGAGTGATTATGGGTGTGACTGGCACTATTTTGCTCAAAGCAAAGAACATGAAGCAGCCAACAAGCTGCATCTTTGCAGAAACGCACTCTGGCATGCCAGATTCAAAGGCAGCTGCTGCAGTGATTAGAGTGCTTGATAAGTACATTGGCTTAAAGATTGATCCAAAGCCATTAGAAGAAGAAGCTGAGGAATTCGAAGAAAAATTAAAAGCACTGCTGGAAAAGGGCAAAGAGGCAGCAGAGATCCAGAAGAAAAAACAATTGAGTTATTTAGGATAAAGAGGTGATACAATGGTAGAAGGATA
>Ga0247727_10005306_pt1 | contig 26346 bp, 25 predicted proteins | sample WisWelCaveWW1625_FD_202498 | JGI IMG/M metagenome (GOLD analysis project Ga0247727, IMG submission 202498) | Biofilm microbial communities from Wishing Well Cave, Virginia, United States - WW16-25 | ecosystem: Environmental > Aquatic > Deep subsurface > Groundwater > Cave microbial mat | place...
CTCTTGGCTCTTGACAGTGCCACATATACAAGCCTTAACTCTTCTGCATATTTGTCATAATTATCATTCACTTTCACTGCTTCTAACAGCGGATGTTCAGATGCCTTGCATGGATGGTTTTTTGCGTTTGCACCGATAAGATATATGACGTCAGCTTCAAGGCCCTTAATAGCGTGTATTGTTGACAGTGTCACTTCGTCATCTTTTGGAGTTTTACTCGTGTTCAATTCTTCGATTGTCCTTTTGAGGTATTTTATCCCTGCTTTGTCCATATAGCCTGAGATCTTTTCTATCTGCTTGTTTGTCCTTGCCAAGACAAAAATATCTTTTCTTTGGATGTCCATACTTAAAATGCTCTGGCTCACAAAGAGGCATTCGGAATCCTCGTCTTCCTGCTTTAAAACAGTTACTCCGTCAGCTGCAGTGCTTTCAGTTGTCAGCAGAGGCAGGTTCATAGGAGATATTATCGAATTGCAGACATCGACTATTTTTTTTGATGACCTGTAATTTGCGTTCAATTGCAAGATTTTTGCTCCAGGATAATCTTGCTCAAAGTCAAGGATATAATCAACCCTGCTGCCTCTCCATCCGTATATAGACTGCCTCGGGTCTCCTACTGCAAACAAATTTTTGCAGTCAAGCAAAGAGATAAGTTCAAACTGGAGGCTGTTTATGTCCTGGTACTCGTCTATCAGGATATGGCTATATTCCGGGATTTTTTTTGTTTTCTTGAAAAAATCAATCACGTGCACAATCTGGTCAGTGTAATCTCTTAACCCTGATTTTTCTTTATGGTCTTTTATCTTTTTTATTATCTTTATTATGGAGCTTCCTAAATCTGCAGAGTAATAGTTTGAAATCATGTAAGTTAGCTTATCCTCTTCTATGTAATTGTTCCTCTGATAATCCAGAACTGAAAAAATATCGTTTATGAACCCTAAAAAAAGCGTCCTCTTGTCGCTTGAGAATATCTGCCTGTCAGTATAATAACCTGCAAGTATCATGTCGGTACTCAGGCCAAGCTCATCAAGTATCTTCATGATAAGCCTTATTTTTGTGCTATAGTCCATGACAAATGTTTTTTTCCCGTACACTTCTTCTTCATTAACTTTAAGGATCTTTTCGCAGAAAGAGTTGAATGTCTCAATCGAGGTTGTGTTGTTTGGAATAAGTGCATTCAACCTTTCCATCATCTCATGCCTTGCTTTCCTTGTGAAAGTTATGGCCAGAATCTTTGACTGCTCGACTGATTTCAATGTCGTTAAATACCATGCTCTTTTTGTCAAGACTTTGGTCTTTCCGCTCCCGGCTCCAGCAATGCATAAAATCTTATCGGCATCGCATATTACTGCTTTTTTCTGCTCAAGAGAAAGCCCTTCAAGCAGGTTTCCAAGGGTTGAGAATTTTTTTAAATCCTCATCTGTGACTTTTTCAATTTCCCTGTAATATCCTTCAAAACTTTTCCTGGGCTTTATGTCAGCGCTCGGATTTTTCAATTCATCCTCTCCTTTTTTTGTAATTGCCAGTATCTTGATGTACTGCCTGTTTGCATCCAAAGGCTTTTGTTCGACATAACCTTTCTGCTGCAATAAATCAATTAATTCAAGAGCGTCTTTCTCATCATACAAGGGAAGCGAACCGAAATGGATAAGCTTGTTTAGCCTGAGTTTTATAGCTCTCTCATCTTCTTTTCCTATAAGGCAGGAAGCAAAAAGCTGTCTACCCATATTTACAGAGGTTTCTTTTAGCAATCCTAATGCCAGAATATGCGGCTTAAAATCAAATTTATCCATAGAAAAATTTTGAAATAGCAGATGGTTAAAAGGGTTGCGGTCAGAATAAACTTATTTCTTTTTCGTCTTTGCAGCTTTGGTCTTTTTACCAGGAAGCATCTTCTTGAAAGTCTCTGGCAGATCAATCATATATTTCCCTTCATCAAGCTTATAGATTACAGGGTTTCCCTTGAATAGATTTACGAGGTCAAGCTCATATTTGCCCGGCTCTAATACTCTAATAGATTCAAAATCAAGGACAACAGGCTCTTCTGAACTCTCAGTCCCTATAATTTCAAAGATATCATCTTCTATCTGTTTCTTATCTGTCTTGGAGAGTTTTGCCGTGGCAGCTCTCATCTCTTCTATCTTCTCTTTCTTCACAAAGAAAAAAAGCTTGCCGTGGCAGCTGTTGCAGCCTGCAACAAGGATGTCATTCTTGCTGTCCTCATATAGAAATCCGCACCTGACGCACTGGTGAGGCATTTTTATTCCTCGTATTGTGGGACTTTGCGAAGCAAATGTCGCACTTGTTTTCCCTCAAGGCTTTTCTTAAAAGGCTTGTGATGTGTCATTTTTATTTCCTCTTCTTCTGCTCTTTAGTGAAAAGCTGTATCTTGTCAGGGTCTTTTTTTATCTCCTTAATGATATTGGCAGGGCCTATTATTGTAAAACCGCCCCTTGATCCCATTATAACTCTTACAAGAAGCATCCTTAACTTGTTATATAATGAATGGTCTTTTCCCTCAGGATAAATTACTCCAAGCTCAATTCCGGTAAATTTCTCATTTATTGATTCCATTGTCTTTTTTATGAGCTGCGTCTCTTCATCTTCTTTTAGCCTTCCTTCAAGAAGGATTATCTTATCTTCCTTGGCAAGATCCAGGAGCTTTTTTAATCTATGTTCAGAATCAAGATTAGATATTTCACTGTATGGAATGAATTGCAGTGTAAGCATACTTGTATTCCTCTTTTTTTTCATGCCATTGAGATGAGTGTCTCATAGAACCCATCCATATTAGTTCCGAATTTGGCAGACATCCCTATGACTTTATATTGCGGAAATGCTGCTTCTATCCGTTTTATATTGGCTTTCTTTAAATCTACTTTATTTGCGGCGATCACAACAGGGATATTCCTTGCCTGAAGATTGCCTATGATTGTTAAATTGACCTGGCTGTAAGGGTCTTTTGTAGCGTCGAGGACAACAATCACTGTGTCCATATCGTCCAGCCATTTTATGGAATCAATAACGCCTTTTGTAGCTTCCTTAGCTCTAGTCTTGGCGGTCTTTTCGTCCATGAATTTAAGAAAATCCTCATAGTCTATCTTTGTCGCGATTCCAGGCGTATCAACAAGGTTGAAGCTTAGTTCTTTTCCTTTTGATTTTATTGTAATCTGCTCTTTTATCTGAATCTCTCTTGTCTCATGCGCAATAGGAGAAACAGAACCCATGTCTTCGCCCAGCCAGTCCTGGCATATCTTGTTGGCAAGAGTTGTCTTCCCTCCATTAGGAGGGCCGTATAAGCCGAGCTTTATTTTTTTCTTGCCTTTAAATAGGTTCATGAAGAGCTTGTCAAAAAAATTCCTGAAACCGTCAAACATAGGGTTATACTTTATTTGGAGGTATAAAAAGGTTGCGGAAAAAAAATTTGGTTAATTTTTAATATTACTCATTTTCCCTGGTGTTATGGATCTCTCAACGCTTAGTGATCATATTTATCAAAGCATGTTTTACCAGGGGCTAATATTCTCTTCCTTAGGGCTTTTGCTGAGAGGAATAGTTGCTCCTGGTGAGGACGGCATATCAAGGGGAATAGGACTTAATAATTATTTGTGCGATAGATTTCCAGCATATGCGACTTATGCCCCTGCAGTTGCCCATTTCCTAGTCCATTACGGAGGCACGCTTGTCTTAGGGAGCAAAGGTAATTTTGTTGTTGGCGGCATAGATCTGGCCAGCAGTAATCTGATGCTTCCCTTTCTCTATGGCGCCGTAGCTATGTGGGCAATGGGAGCATATGAAATAGGCCACGATCTCTATCATGGTAAGACAACGAAGAGTGATATCTTGCAGTGGTGCGCTGATTTTGCAGGACCGGCATTGGCTCTTGTCGTGGCCAGGACTCTCTTATATTAATCATTTATAGACTCTCTCCTGTCATCTTCCTCATCCCCACCCAAACAATTTTATACATTAAAATAATCACAATTGGCTTATGCCTCAAAAAAAGCAGGATTATTACAAGTATCTATTCTATGGGTTAGCCGGTTTTGCTGTCATATTGCTCCTGTATGTATTATTCATCTCGCAGATGTTGAGGGCGTCTATCTATGTGACTGCTTTTATTGTCCTGGCTATGGTCTTATCGAACTATAAGAAATTCATAAAAGCGCCTATTGAAATTGAGCTTTTGACATTAGGGATAGTCATCTGCACTGTCAAATTCGGGGTAAAAGCAGGATTGGTCGTAGCAATCCTAGGTGGCATCCTGAGTTTTATCGTAGGGTTCAATATTAGCCCGTTCTCTTTGCCTATGCTCCTTGGATATATATCAATTGCGATATCTTCTTATGCCTTTAGAGCAATAGATATAGCCTATATCGGAATTATCGCATCGATAATAAATAACATAATAGTCTTCACGATATATAATTTCATGTTTGATTATGACTTGTTCAAGAATGCATCTTTCGGATTGTCAAACTTAGTATTTAACATCATAATCTTCCTGAACATTGCCCCATTTCTGGCAGGCTTTATCTTTTAAGTTCTGTCTTCTATCTCGGACACTTCATCGAGCATCTTGGATACAAAATCTCCTTTCAACTCTAAAACAGTTCCGTTCCTGCTGCAATACGGGCATCTTTCCACTGGTTTTCGGGATTCCCTGGAAAATTCAAACCTGCATGCGCTGCATTTATATCTTGTCTTCGCCATTTTTCCAGCTCACAATATCGCAAGGACAATGATGAGGCCTATTATTACAATCGGCGCCATCATCTTCATCAATTCTCTGCCATAGTCTCTAGACCCAAAGAGCTTTCCTATTATTATCTTTGTAATTGTGTTTGTTACTGCTGCAATCACTACTGCAAGAATACCTATCCTAATATCTATTTCAGGATGCCTTGCAACAAACAAAGCAATCGCATCCGCATCCCCGATTCCAGTCAATACCGCAGCAATGAGCAGTCCCTTAGACCCGAGAAGTTCACTGGATATATTAGTGACTATAAGTACAAAAGTATAAAAAAGCCCGAATTTAATTGCAGGCCAAAACATAAGCGGGGAATTGAATTCTATATGGGCATCTTCGTGATTGTTTTTTTTCCACAAAAATGAGATTGTAAAATAACCTGCGAGGGACATCAGAACCAAAGGAAAAGCCAGTTTGGAAATTATTTCAAAATTAAGGAGGGCAACTTCTGTTAAGACTCTCAAAAACATGGTTGAACAGGCGATGACAGAAGCCAAGACAAAAGGCAGGACATTTCCTTTGTATTCTTTTGATTTGTGGGCAAATGTTGTGACTACTGCAGTGCTTGAGAGTATCCCCCCTAACAGCCCTGTAATAATTGTTCCTTTTCCTGAGCCAAAAAGTTTCATTAATATATAGCCGATAAAGCTGAATGCAGAGACAAAGACAACCATGAGCCAGATCTCATAGAGGTTAATGGCATTAAAAGGGCCGAACCCTTTTATATCTTTTAAAAGAGGAAGCACGACAAATGCGATTACAATGAATTTCATGGTGTCAAAAAATTCATTTGATTTCAGGTTATACACAAGCTTATGCAAAAGCGCCTTAAATGAAAGGAGGAGTGTTAATGTTATTGTCATAAGCGCAGGAATCTCTTCAGATGTCGTGTAGACAAGGACTCCTATAATAAATGCAATCAGAGTTGAGAGTTCAGTTGTCATCCCTATCTCTTTATTGAAATATGAGCTGAAAATATATCCTGTAAGGACAATTACTACAAAACACACGAAAATTACGGCAAGAAGCCATGAATAATATAATTTTGCCAAAAATGCAGACAATGTCCCAAGAAAAGTTATCAGCATAAAAGTCCTTATTCCTGCAAAATCAGTGCCGGTATGCTGCTGATGGCTTTTTTCTCTTTCAGCGCCGATGAGGGCGCCTAAGGCAATAGAGAGGAAAAATTTGTAAAACAAAATTAAGGTCTCCTGAATCATTTTTACAACCTAATTCTATGGTCTATCCTTTATAAATCTTAGCTTATCCAATAGTATAGTATGATTGTTTTGGTTTGGACTGATGTCAAGTTTCCGGAAAAGTACATGTTGTTGACATAAACATCTATTACAGGCAATTCAGTAGGTTTTGTCCCTATGCATAAATTATAATCAAGCCTTGAAGGAAGATATCTCCTGATATAACCTGAGCTTGAGGTAGTTGAATTGAAACAACCTGTATTTTGCAATACATAATTCCTGAATCCCGAATCTTTTTCCAGTTCAATAAGATATTCAGCTTTTTCATTTACCGGAGTTGAGAATTGATTCTGCAGGAGCGCCAGAAGAAAAATAGTTGTAAATACTATTACAAGCATGATTTCTATTGTTTTCATGAATGCTTTTTTTCCCATATCAAATAAATTTTTTACCATATCCTGTAGAGCAGGCTAATTGTCTGATAGTTCCCGTTTTCATCAAGTGCCAATTTATCCTCTGACTCTGAGTAGACATTTTTGCCTTGGCCGGTAAATGTCCCTATTTCATATAATGGTTCAGGCGAGAGATAATGGAAGGCAGTGCTGTTGTCATAGACTAAGATTTGAAAATTTGAATCATCCGGAAAACCCCATATCTCTTTTAGGTATGAATAATTGGTTGTTATGTTGTTTATATTTATCCCTGTAAGATAATCTACTGCTCCGAATTGCGATGAATATGATGCACGTTTAACTTCACTGTAATTGCCGTCATGGAATACGAACCTGTAATGATAGTTGTCAGATATAGGCATAAAAATATTAAGCGTTAATGTCGAATTGTAAGAAGTGAAATTAAAGCTTACATAATTGTCAAAAAACATAGAGATGTATTTATTGCTAGAATAAATGGTAATATAGTCAAAACTGTAATTCATGCTTTGTGAATCATTTTCATACTCAAAATTGCCATAGTGGTTGTTGTCTGAAAAATAGGAGTCGAAATCATAAATGTCTGCAGTTATCTGCATTATATAGCTTGTGTTTTGCTCAAGCTGGATGAAATTATTAATTTCAGGAGAATAGGAAAAGACAATTGCGGTGTGGTTGAAGTTTGGGTTTCCGGCGCTAAAAAATGCCGCAAACCCGTTGTCAGTGTAATTTGTAATATCGGAAACAAACGAGTAATCATTTATCTTGTAAGACATGCTTTCAATTAATTCAGTCCCTTTGTAAAAAAGTGTGTCAGGCAGGTAATCATCCAAATAAACAGTCAGGTTTTCAGTTACTGCCCTGTCTGGTTCAATATTTAAGCCCTCAAGCCCGTATTGGCTTGTCTGATTAGTTCCTTCAATGAGCCAGAAAGTGTTCATCCCTGTTGTTACATTGGCTACAAACAACAATTTATTATTCCATATTGTAAAAGGAATATAATCGACAAAATAAATATCTGTTGCATTTAAATTATAATCTAGCATCAGTGGCTTCCTTCCGCCTGAGAGGTTGTATTCCACAAATAGAGGGTATTTTTTCAATTGCCAGCTTGAGTCATCCTCAAAATTATTGGTTATTATCGTGACAAGGGCATCTTTACTCGTCCCCAGGTTTATGCTTGGCCTGATGAACACAAAAAACCATCCGACATAGAGCAAAAACAGTGACAGGCTTATAATCCAGTCTATCTGAGAAGACCCTCTTTTTTTCATTAAGATTAATTAATCAGAAGAATTTAAATAATTTTGCACATAAGACTTAAAGTCCAATCTGTCCCATTATCTTCTCTTTATCAAATTCAATCAGGTCTTCATATCTCTGTCCCATGCCCAGGTACATTATTGGTTTTCCTGTGATATAGGACACTGAAATTGCAGCCCCTCCCTTCTCATCTACGTCTGCTTTCGACAGGATTATACCGTCAATCCCTATTTTTTCATTGAATAACTTTACCTGCTCAACTACATCGTTTCCTGCGATGCTCTCACCGATAAATATCTTCATATCAGGCTTTGCGACTTTTATTATCTTTTCAAGTTCTGCCATCAGGTTAACATTGCTATGGAGCCTTCCAGCAGTGTCAATCAAAACAACATCTTTCCCTTTTGCTTTTGCATGCTCTATTGCATCAAAGGCTACGGCAGCAGGGTCTGCGCCATAATCATGTTTTATTAATTTCACGCCAAGCTTATTTGTGTGCTCTTCCAGCTGCTGGATTGCAGCAGCCCTAAAAGTGTCGCATGCAGCGACGACACATTCAAGATGGTTTTTTTTGAAAAGATTCACAAGCTTTGCAGCAGTTGTAGTTTTCCCTGTCCCGTTTATGCCTATCATTACTATTATAAAAGGCTTTTTTGATCTTATTCTCTTTATGAGGTCAATTTTTTTCACATCAAAGAGGCTTTCAACTGACTCTTTCAATGCTTCCATTATCTTTGCTTCAAGGCTTCCTCTCTGCAATTTCTTATCGACTAACTCTCTTCTGAGGTCAGACTTTATCTTGTCTACTACTTCAACAGCGACATTGTTCTCAAGTAAAGACACTTCTAAATCCCAAAACAATTCTTCGAATTTATTTTCTGACAAGGATACTTTTGTAATTGAATCAGAGATATGCTCTAAGATGGTCTTTGGTTTTTCTTCTTCTTTTAAAACAGGCTTTTCTTCAGTAGGTTTTTCCTCTTTTTTAGAGAACAGCTTTTGGAAAAATCCTTTTTTCTCTTCTTTTAGAATAGGCGCCGGATGTTGTTTAGTTGTTTCTAGCGGTTTTTCCTCAAGTTTTTCTTTTGCATGATGTGTTTCAGGTAAAATAATTTCTTTTGTTTCATGATGCTTTTTTTCATGTTTCTCTTCTTCTCTCTTATGCTCCTTTTTCTCCTGAGCCTTCTCTGTTTTTTTAGCTTCTGTCGTAGGCTTCTTTTCTTCTTTTTTGGTTTGCTTTTGTTTTTCTTCTTTTTTTTCAACTTGCGCTTCTTTTTTCGGCTTTTGTTTTGATTCCTCTTCAGGCTCTTCAACAACAGCAGCCTCTTTCTCAACCTTCTTTGTGAATGAACCTATAGCTTCCTTTAGCTTCTTTTTTAAAAAGTCGAACATGGGATTTTGGAGAGGAGGATGGTTTATAAATTTAATCGAGCTATAAAACTAGGTAAATTTTATAAATTTAAATAACTTATTATCTTAAAGTAGTAACTAATTCAAAATGGGAGAGAAATCTATTGAAAGGATTTTGGAATTATATGCATTTAGAATTCAGGAGACTATGTCTAAGGAACCAGATAAAGAAAATTATTATGTGAGCAGTGTAAAAAGCCTTGCGCAAAAGATTAGGGAAACGAAAAGCCTTATAATTAAAATAACACCAGATTTATCCGCTCTTATGTCTGAATTCTATTCTGTAATAGAGTTAGAGGAAAATCCCTTTAAGGAAGGCGTTTATTTTTGGGAGATATACAGGACACAAAAAGGCATTATAGAGTTGGCATTAATGAATAAATTATTTTATTATTTCGGCGATGAGGCCCCTGAAAGCGAATCAAGAATGAAACATCCGGAATTATTGAGGCCTCTTTACAAAAAAATACAAGAGATTAGTGAAATATTAACAAAGGCCCAGGGATAACAGACTAAATTCAAATTTAAGCTAAAAGATTGAATCAAATACAATTTAATTGATTAATTTTAAATATAATTTCATATTAATAATGCTTATGGGGCAATATGTGACGAATGGACTCGAAGGAAGATTGTCCACCTCAAACTATTTTATCAACATTAATGAATTTTTTAGAGTTCCATATGATTACTTTTCAAGTTTAGACGTTAAACTGCAACATACATCAGGTTTGTATAAAACCCTTGTTGATGTGACAAATCAATTTATTTTTTTGCAGCCATTAAGATTTAGTTATGTTACAGCATCATATTCTGCTTTGCTATACCCCAATCATGATAAAAAAAAACAATTAAAAGGTGAAAATGTATTATTAATTGGTGACGATGATTCCCCAATAAATCAACTTCTAGAAAAGATTGCAGGCGCAGAAAAGTCCTGGGAAAATCGAGATAGATTAAGTTTGGATAACTTTTTTCTTTCTAATTTACTAAAAGGTTTATATGCACAATTGGAAAGACTTACAAAAAAAGTATCTAGTATTGGCAAAAGAGAGGATGATGGTACAGGGTTTCCATTTTAATAAAAATATTCTTTCTATAATCTTAAGATAATTAGAATTACTCAACCTCTTTCTGTATCTGCTCGATCCTCTCAATCAGTTGTTTCATCTGGGCAATCAGGTTTGCCCTGTAGTCATTTAATTCATTTGTCTGGCCTTCAAGGATCTCTACAACTTCTAAAGGAGGTTTCTCGACAGTGACATTTGCTCCGACATTCACCATCACGCTTTTTGTATCTACCAATTTTGCCTTGAAATAGACGCCTGACACTAATGGCACTCTCAGTTCATCATTCGCTTTTAGCCCGGTGAATTTACCTATGATTGATTTATTGGACTCAAGTTCAGATATCTGCTCATCGATATTTTCGACATTCGCATTTAATTTCTTTATCTCCTGGTCTAATTCTTTCAATTCCAGATAGAGCTCTTTTTTCTTACTCTTCTCGCTTGGTTCCGACATCTACTTTTTCCTCCCATGAAAATAATTCTCCTAATGACCTCTTGTCATGTATCCTCTCTATGACCTGGGCCATGATTTCAGCTATAGACAATATCTTCATCCTGTCAAAAATCTTTTCTTTTGGAATAGGCACTGAATCAGTCAGGACTATCTCTTTTGCTTTTGATTTCTTTAGTTTAAGAACAGCATCTTCGCTCAAAAGCGCGTGGGTTGCGCATATATATACTTCTTTTGCTCCATTCTGCATGAGGGCATCAGCTCCTGCTGCAATTGTCCCTCCTGTGTCAATCATATCATCCAGTAAAACGCATGTTTTTCCTTTGACATCCCCTATAACATGGACAACCTCTGCCTTGCTGTGAGACGGCCTCCTCTTATCGATTATTGCAAGAGGGCAATCCAGTAGTTTTGCGAACTTTCTTGTCTTTTTCACAAATCCTGCATCAGATGCAACAGCAATTATGTCTTTTAGTTTCTTATTTACAATGTACTGCGCAAAAAGAGGATAAGCTTCAAAATGATCTACATTGATGTCAAAAAATCCGACTGTCTGCGGGCTGTGCAGATCTACTGTTATCAGCCTGTCTGCGCCTGCTTTTGTGATGAGGTTTGCGACAAGTTTTGCAGTAATAGGCTCTCTTGCTGATGCTCTCCTGTCTTGTCTTGAATATCCTAAATAAGGGATGACTACATTGATATTGCCTACTGATGACCTTCTCATGGCATCAATCATAATAAGCAATTCCATCAGGTTTTCATTGACAGGGCTGCAAGTAGGCTGGATAATATAAACATCTTCTCCTCTGACAACATCCAGGATTTTTATGTACGTCTCGCTGTCAGGGAATTTTTTGATGATTGTCTTTCCAAGCGGAGCTTTCAAGTATTCGCAGATTTTTTTTGCAAATTCAGGATGCGCTCTTCCTGTAAATATCTTGATGCCGTACATGTTTCCACCTCACATAAAGCCTAGAGCCTCATCTGCGTTCTGTATTTCCGGGCCGCCTGATGATTCTCCTATTACAAAGCCGAATGAATTGCAGACAACTCCTGAACTCACATAAGGAGAGCCGAAATTAACAGAGCCGGGAGTAATATTAAGTTTAAGATTATCATAAAGGAATTTTTTTTCAAATTCTAATATATCAGGGCTGACAAGTATTCCTTTTGAATTTCCTTTTGCAAGCGAGCCTACGATATCAAACCCACCTATCTTTCCTTTTTTTACAGGGATTTTTAGGTCCTTCTCCAGCTCTTTTAGCACAGATTCAGAATATTCAGAGCTTGCTATGACCATGTTTTTTGAGACAAGGAGATTGTTGCCTAGAGCAGTAAGTTCAGATTTTACAACCTTAAAATTTATTTTCAGTTCTTTTAATACTTGTAATTCAGAATCAAACATGATTTCAGGCACGAGTAAGCAGTCATCATTCCCGTTAAAAAACACGCCCAAAAGATTAGTTCCTGCAGCATTCACTTCATGGACAGGCACTTTCAGGACTTCAACAAATTGCTTTTTCAATTTCTCCGGGAACGCATGAGGAACAAGGCAATACTTATCATTTGCATAGCAGAATAGGCCGATATTCGAATTGGCCTGGTAGGTTGCTGTGATGACGTGGGACATAGATGAAAGAAAGAATGAAGGGTTTATAAAACTGATTGTAATTAACCTGCTCCAGCATCAAATAATGCAGAAACATCCTCATCTTTTTCTTGACCAAGATTTAAACCGCTAAGAGGCATAGATTTTGTATTACTCAAACCTCCATCATTCATACTAAGCAATCTAGTAAGACTCATAGAACTAAAAGTCGTAGATGGAAAAGGAGAATCATCCCTGAAATAATTTTTACTTTTTCTATAATCTATTACCGCATCATCCCAAACTTCAACACATCTTTCTCCTAAAACTCTTGTTAAATTAGTGATATTCTTCGCTGCATCGTATGTCAATCCAGAAGCTTTGATTAATTGGATCATATGATCTTCAGTCTCTTTGCGTTTCCCAATATGAATGCCTGCAGGTCCCAATACTCTCAGATAATCCGCCAACTGAAATAGGTTTTCATTTGGTTCCATTTTATGATCAGATGGCAAAATCAAAACTTCCCTTGCCCTAAATTCAGTGATTTCAGTGTATCTGCTCTCACCAAAAGCAGTATCTAAAGGAATAGCAAGTTTTGTAGTCACTGTGTACTTTCCAGGAGATAACATGTTCCCTTCTTTATCTGCCAAAGGTATTGAAACAGTAATCCCGTCAGTTACTTCATTCAAGGCCACAACTCCTGTAATAGTTCTTCCTTGTCCTTTAATCGTATATTGTATCTCTCCTTTGCCTAGTGTAACCATCTTTTGAACAACTTGATCCATTGTATGGTCAAGCAACATCTGTGCGGTTGAATCAAGTGATCTGCTTATCCTACCGCCAAGTGCTTTAAGTGCTCTATAAGTGCCGGTGTCTCCAATGATATTGGTTAATATCCCTGTTGAAGGCCCGTCTTCTAAAACAGCAGCACTAATTACTCTTGCGCCTAACTCTCTTAGACTTGCTGACAATTTGAAATAGGATTCAGGGTTTTTATAATCAGGTTTTTCCAAATAACCCTTTAAAGGAACCAATCCTTTATTTGGTTGCCCATCAGTTAAAACAACAATTCCAGCATTGACAGCAAAATTCCTTGCGTCATTCATTCCAGCTAATATATTTGTTGCGCCTTCTTGTTTCCCTAGCAGTTCTTCTATATTTACAAGATTTATTGGAAGGCCTGAATAAATAGTCCTTGCGTTTTCTCCAAAAGCTATTACTGAGAGATTATTTAATTTTTGCGACAAAGAAGATTGGTTTCTTTTTATCGCTGCTAAAACATAATTTAATTTGTTGGAATCTAGCATGCTTAGAGAGTTATCCAAGACAGCAACACCTTGTCCTCTTAATTCAGGCGCCAAACTATTTATATCAACTTGGCAAATAACGTGCATAGCAGAGTTTGAGTGGATCCTTACCTGGCCATGGTCAGTTTTTTCTCCGGTATAGAAATCAACTGAGACATCGCCCCACTCTTTCTGCGCTAGATTTATCCTGCCATATTGCCTTAAAAATAATCTATCTAGAACAATCATTTGTTTTGCAGCCATACCTAGCTCTGTTGAAGTCATATCATACAATAGAACATCATATCCTTCAGCAGTCTTGCTATAAATTGCATCTTTTAGATCCTCTTTCATCAATGGATGTCCAGCATTTGTTCTTTGCAGAGGCATCAAAGGAGCTAGATATTTTGTTTGACTTCCTGAACCTAATCTTATATATTTGGCACCGCAATGTTCATCCTGCACTAAAATACCTTCATAAGTCTGACCATCAAGCTTGACATCGGTATTACCAACTTCTAATAAATTTTCTAACCCAGATCCACAGGCTTCGCATTCTTTTAAGTTAAGCACTTGTGAATCTCCAAGCCCTAAGTAAACTACACTACTATGATCATTGACATATAGATGAGCAAATGAAAAAAATTCTATCAGGGTTTCTGGCGCAAGGAAAGGGACGCACGAGAGCGTAGACAAGATCATGGACAAAGTGCAAAGCATGAATAAAAGCAGCAAGGAAGAGATTGTCCATATAAAAGAAAAGGCAGAAATGATGAAGGGAAATATCGATGGATATATCAAGAAAAATCCTGAGAAATCAGTGTTGATTGCCGCAGGAATCGGTGCCGTACTAGGTATCGTGCTTGCATCAGCAATGATGAGAAATAAGAACTAGCAACAAAAGGTCAGATAATTTCAAAATCGCCCGTAATTTCCCTGACATAAAATGAAGTATACTGGTTTCCTGCCGAACAAGGGCTTGGCTGCAGTGCTTCAAGTTGGGGTTATTTTTATTAGGTTAGATTAAAGGTGAAAACAATGGAAAAAATAATAAAATGCCAGGAAGGGATTCATAATTACAATTTCTTGGAAGATCAGGAGTTAGAGAATAAACAGACAGCATGGATATTTTTTTGCAAAAGATGTTTAGACATAAGGCTGATTACAAAATCATTGTCTTTAGAACAGATTGATTAACTTCATGTTTTTATAATAAAATCATGATAACTATTCGATCTCCCCCTCAACTTTCATCATAAACCTCACAATTTCCTTCTCAAATGCATAAGGCACAGTCCCTGTCAATAGCCCTTCAATCCAATCCTTGAATTTCCTTGAGATATATTTCCTTTTCCCGTTTATTATCTGCTTTCCTTCATAGAAGATATCGTCGTCGAATTTCGCTTTCTCATAAGCATGTCTCCATTGTTTCTCAAGAATAGATATGTAATCATGCTGCTCAATGTACTTGACTATGAATCTCCTTAAAATAATAGGATAATTCTTCCTGACTTCGTCAATTTTATCCTTTAATTCATCGATGGTTGACTGCTCTACTTCAATGCCGTCTATCATCTTTATCATATCTTCCCTAAGTTTTACTCCTGTATTTTCAAGATTTGCAGCAATCTTCTTCATCTCAGTTTTCTGTTCTTCTTTATCTTTCTCTTTCCCTTTTTCAGCAAGCTTCCATAATTCATGATAGGAGAATTCTTCCTGGGCTTTCGGATTTTCAATTTTTGCAAGGACTTTCTCATGCATCCTCTTCAAAAATGCAGTTTTGTCTTCAAGCTTGAAAATGTCTGAATAGCCCTGCACTACAAGATGGAATGAAAAAGGAGACGGGAAATCCTTGTATGTCTCAACAAGCTTTATTTTTTCAGATTCAACTTGCCTGAAGACAAAAGCAGTATGCTCAATGTCCATCAGATCCTCAAGAACCTCGCGTCTTGCTTCCCTCAAGATAGGAAAATCTTCTGAAATCCTTCTTACCGCATTTAAGAGAAGCATTGAACTTACCTGCTGTTTCCCGACACTTTTGCTATGGCCCATATAATTCCTCAAGATCATTAAGCTTCTCGCAGCGCAATGCCTAAACCTCCTCCTGAGGATCTCTGTTTTTTCAAGGGCAAGCTCCATGATTTTTCTTAAGTCTTTGCTTTTTATTGTCTTGAAGGCTTTTATTGCCTGAAGAGTCCCTGTATATGAAAGCAAAAACCCATTGTCTGAAATAGTTATCTCAACATCTGTATGCTGCTGCTTTGAAATAGCAAATGCAAGCGCCCTTGACAACACATCATTGACTCTTCTCCCGTATAACGTATGGAAGACGACATATTTGTTCCTGTCCTCCTTGAAATGCTCTATAACTATTTTTTTGTCATTGGGGATCTCAGAAAACAAGAACTGCTCCTTGAAGTATTCATAGATAGAATTTGCTCCGTACTTGTCGACATAGAGATATGTGTTGATGAAAATAAGTATCTCTTCTTTGCTTTTTTTTGCCTTAAGTTGCTCTTCCATATATCTCCTGAACCTCTGCACTTCAAGCGCCAGATCAAAACTCAGGGGCAATGTTTCAGAAACCCATGAAGGCACAGTAGGAGGCCTTCCTGCGCTTGTCTTTACATATGCAGCCATGCCTTTTGCATGCAAAAATTCATAAGTCTCGCCTCCTAAAACAAAGACATCTCCACGCTTAAGCCTTTCCAAAAAACCTTCATCTATTTTTCCGATGATTTCTTCCCCTAATTTTACAGTGATGTGAGATTCATCAGGGATTGTCCCTATGTTTGTCATGTAGAGCATCCTTGCAAGTTTTCCTCTTTTCCCGACCATCCCAGTCTCTTTATCGATCCATATTTTCGCATAGACATGCCTGTCCTCAAGCGACACATGCTCTCCTGCAAGATATGAGATGATGGAATCAAAATCTTTTCTTGTAAGTGTCTCATAATTATAGCTTCTTTTTACAGTCTCATAGATCTTGTCTATATGATATATTTCTTCAATAGCCATCCCGAAGATCTGCTGCGCCAGGACATCAAGGCAGTTCCTTGGAATTGATACATTGTCGATTTTTTTTTCTATTGCGCTCTTCAAAAGAACAGCGCATTCGACTAAGTCATCCCTGTCAAGAACAATTATCCTCCCTTTTGCAGTATCGTGCAGCTTATGTCCTGATCTTCCTATTCTTTGCATCGCCCTTGCTACAGATTTCGGGCTTCCTAGTAAAATTACTAAATCAATGTATCCTATGTCAATTCCTAGTTCAAGGGAAGTAGATGAGACAATGCATTTTAGTTTTCCCTCTTTTAGCATATTCTCCATATTTATCCTGTGTCCGACAGATAGTGAACTGTGATGGGCGCCAATTAGTGAAATCGAATCTTTTTCTCCTGGTTTTTCGCTATAATGCTCAGGAAACTTGTTCTTGAGGAAATGCACAACTTTTTCAGTTGCTGACCTTGTGTTTGTAAAGATAAGTGTGGTCTTATGATTCTGTATCATGTCATCAAGGAGCTCATACATCTTTTCATGCACAGTATCATGAGGTGAATTTATGATGTCAGGGACAGGGCTTAAAACTTTGAGGTCCATTTTTTTTATGAACTGTGCATCGACAATCTTACAGAACCTATACTCATCTTTATTTTTTCCGACTAAAAATTTTGCGACCTCTTCTAGAGGAGATACTGTCGCAGACAATCCTATCCTTGTAAAATCGCAAATATTCTGCAGCCTCTCAAGCGACAATGACAGATGCACTCCTCTTTTGCTTGAGGCGATGCTGTGAATCTCATCTATTATGACCCAGCTGACATCTTTCAAAAGGTCTCTGAATTTCTTTGATGTCAAAACTATAGCGAATGATTCAGGTGTTGTTATGAGGATATGAGGAGGGTGCTTGAGCATCTGGGATTTCTGGCTTGTCGTAGTGTCGCCTGTCCTTACTCCAACCCTTATATCCACTTTTTTTCTCTCATCTTTCGCAATCTTTTTTATTTCTGATAATGGCTCCATCAGGTTGACTTTGATGTCTCTTGACAGGGCCTTTAGCGGGCTGATATACACACAATATACTTTGTCTTCAAGCTTTCCAATATCAGACAGAAAAACAAGTTCATTTAGAATTGACGTAAATGCAGTGAGTGTTTTTCCTGTGCCTGTGGGCGCAAAAATCAAGGTGTTATGCCTTTCATGGATGGGAATTATGCCGAATTTCTGCGGCTCTGAAAAATCCCCGAAAGTTGTCTTGAACCAGTGCTTTAGTGATGGATGCAAAATAGAATAAATCTCATCATTTGTGTACGGTATTTTAATATAATCCAGCATGCCCTACTTGGAATTTTTGAAAGAATAAAAAACTATGGATTAAAGAACAATATATTATTATCCGGTTTATACTCTCCCGCCGCATATAGGGCAGGACTTATGCTCTTTTAATAATGGAGTTTTGCATGCCGGACAAAACCTTTGGCCCTGTTGCCTTTGGATAGTTACCTGGGCGCTTGAGTAATGCTGCTGCTGGGTTGGCGCTTGCATCCCTGGATTTGAAGGAGGATTTTTTCTTTGATTCTGCTGGGCTATATTTTGCTGAAACTGCCTTTCCATCTGCTTAAATTGCTGGCTTGGCCCTGTCTGTGGATATCCTTTGTTAACAATTTCCTGTTTTTTATAAGGATTATTTCTGTAATCGTCAATGTCGATATCAACTTCATAGTCTCCCCTCTCTTTCATAAGCTGCTGTTTCCTTTCGCCAAGAATATCTTCTTTTGATTTTGAGCCTAGTCTAATCTTGAAAATATATCCATAAACAAGCATCCCGATTCCTACAACAAACATAAGCTTGAAGAACCCGCTTGTAGGTTCATCCCTGAAAAATCCCAGGAACAAAGACATAAGAAAGATAAAAACACCGACAATGACCCAAACAAAGCCTGGAATTTCATCCATAATCTTTTTTTTAGAATGCTAACTTTAAATATTTTATGCCCGCATCTCAATTTCCTTTCCGGTTGCAATCGCGGCAGTTATTTTCCCCCCCTGCTCTGAGTCAGAGCTTATCTTTATCTGGTTTTTCTTGCTGATTTTTGCAGAAAGGACAAATGAGTTATCAGCATAGATATCAACTTCTTTTAATGAAGCATCTTCGAGAGGAGTAAGAGATATATGTCTTTTATCCGCCATTACGCTAAATTTTAAGATTGTATAATTCCTGGGCAATTTCTGGGCTATTAATTTTATCCCGAGGTCTTTTTCAATGCCAGGGAGTAGCGCTATTATCTTTTGGAACTCTTCTTCCGGGATAAAAACTTTAAAATCATCTCCGTCTATCTCTGCTTTTGAGTTTCTTGAAAATTTCTTTAACTTTCTCTCCAGTATCTCAAGCGATTGCTCAGGCTTATAAGCAACAACTGGCACAACAACAGTCTCATCTCCGTAGGAATATATCTCAAATTCAAGCTTTTGTGTCTCAAAATCATTCACTACAACAACAGGCCTTGCTAAATCCTTCTCAATCATGCCGGTAGGTGTTTTTACAGCCATCTTGACCTCAAAAACTTTATTTATATTGCCTCCTCTTATGAAAATAACAGTGTCTATTATCTGTGGTATTACACCCAGCTCTATTTTCCCTATAAACCTCTGGATTGCATCAATAGGATTTGTCGCGTGGACAATCCCTATCATTCCGACCCCTGAGAGCCTGAGATCAGAAAAAAGCATGAAGTCTTTAGTGTTTCTCATCTCATCAAAAATAGTGTAATCAGGCCTTGCGAGAAGCAATATATCCTGGACTTCTTCAGGGCTGCCGTGCGAGAGCGCAAGTTGGGTGATGTTATCCGGCAGGATTAGGTCTCTTGGGGCTTCAACTGTCTTTACAACTTTGCCATTTTCTGCAAAATCAATTGCAAGCGCTCTTGCAAAAGTTGTTTTTCCTTGTCCCGGAGATCCTGCCACAAGTATCCCTTCTGCATTTTCCTTTATTCTTTTTGACAATTTTTCAGAAAGCTTATATTCAGAAAGTGAAAGAAGCCTTACAGGCTTGACAGCAGTTATCTCCCATGCATCAGAAAGAGGCGGCCTTGTAATAACAATCCTGATCCTCCCTTTTTGGACAATACTTGATCCGTGCCTGTCAATTTCAACACTGGAATCCTCTGATTCCATGATCTTTTTGGCTAGATCAATAATCTCTTCCTGGCTGATTTTTTTATTTCCTGTTTTTTTGAATGCCCATGAGCCAGGAGTTCCTTTTTTTGCAAAAGGAAAATTATTTTCCCTAAGGTGAACGCTCATTATGTCCTTATCAAAGAAGCTTTCAATATCCACAAAATCACCCTTATACTTATTAAAAGAAAAGGACTTTATAAGATTTTGTATTAGCTTAATATTTTGTTAAACAATGCAACTTATATTTTAGTAAGCTGTTAAGTTATCGTCAGGTAAAAAACTAGAAATATCGTTTCGGAACGAAAAATATATAAGCTTTAACTTTCAAAGATAACATTATTGCAACAATCAATCCTTACATTAACTTCAACGGAAATGCCGAAGAAGCATTTACGTTTTACAAATCAGTATTTGGCGGAGAGTTCGAAAAAATCATACGTTTAAAAGACTTATCAAGCCCTGAATTCCCCGTAGCAGAAAATGAAGCAAATAAAATAATGCGCATTGCTTTGCCTATTGGCAAAAACGTTTTAATGGCCAATGACGTTCCAGAAAGTATGGGACGGGTAAACGAAAACGAAAATAGATCAAAAATTTCAATTAGTGCAGAAAGCAAAGAAGAAGCAGATAAATTATTCAACGGACTTTCGGCAGGCGGGACAGTTGAAATGCCCATAGCAGACAGTCCTTGGGGTTCCTATTTTGGAATGTTTAGAGACAAATACGGAATTGAATGGACAGTGGACTTTGATCCAAAATATAAAGGACAAAAGTAACCGAAGAAAAAATTGAAGGGTTCAAGAGTTAAGAGATGCTTTCCTAATCAAATCCAGCCATCTGTTTTACAGCTCATATTTTAGTTAATTATTTAAAGTGCACTTCTATAATTTTGCGATGAGGTGGTTAATTTGACTGACTTATCTTTCGGGTAGCTTTTATCAACATCATTCGATGAATACAAGAAACATTTTTCAATATTTGTTAAATTATTGCTGCTATTGTATTTGCTGCCAAGTGCAGTGCTTGCAATACTAAATCAAATAATTATCTATCTTATCCCTTCTTTATCAGTATCCAATAATCTTACAACTGCATTAGCATTGGGTATCCCAAGTATAACCCTTCTAATTGCTATGTCAATCTTAAATGTAATCCTTATTTGGCTAATGTATATTGCAATAATCAAGATAGTTACCTATAAAAGAGCGAATCAAGAAGTATCAGTAGGAAAAATTATTGAAGATGCAAAAACATATCTAGGTTCATATTCAGGCCTGTCCATGCTAATGGGCCTTGCGCTTTTTGGGCTTTTTATCCTTCTAATTATACCAGGTGTGATTTTTGCAGTTTTTTGGACTTTTGCACCTTATATCTTAATCCTAGAAAACAAAGGGATAAGTGAATCGATGTCAGAATCAAAAAAGCTTGTTACAGGCAGATGGTGGAAAGTGTTTGGATATAACTTTTTATTTTTTTTAATAATGTTTGGAATAGGAATTGGAATGGGATTAGTCCTTTCTATTCCGTCATTAATACTCAAGCTTGTTCCTGTAGTTGGGCCGGTATTAACCCAGATCTTAAGCGATAGCATAACAATGTTTACTCTACCTCTAGGAATCATATTTTATGAGCTATTCTATCAAAAATTAAAAGCAACTGCGGTAACTAGTGCAAATCTCAAAGAAACGCCAAAAGCCTAATTTTTTATATTCTTTTTTGATTTTTTTGAAATAATATCAAACCCAGGGAATAGGAAAAAAGCCTAACAATATGAAATGATTCATCAAATAAACCCCGACAGTCCTTCAGTTATAAGGAAAGTTACGTATATCATCAATAATCCAAGGCCTTCCTGCCATGTCACTTCTTTTTTCTTTATGAAAAGAAGGGCTATAAAAACAGCTGTCAGCATGAAGAACGCTGCGTTTATGAACGGCACTTTTTCGAACTGGATCGGCCTGATTATTGCTGCAATTCCCAGAATCAATGTTGTGTTCATGACAACGCTTCCTAAAATATCTCCGAATGCTATACCTGACACTCCTTTTATTACAGACCTTAGTTCAACTATGAGTTCCGGCAGGGTTGTCATAAAGCTGACAAAGACAAGCCCCATAAGGAACTGAGGGACTTCAAGGATGCTTGCGATTGTTATTGCAGAGCGTATAAACCAGTGTGAGCTCAAAAGAAGAGCTGCGACACAGATTGAGACAATCACCATGTCCAGCCAGATATCTTTCCATGCAAGGTCTTTTTTTATCGACCCAAAGCTGCCTTCTTTTATCAGAAGATTGATTATGTACAAAAAGAAAGATATTACAAGGATGAGTCCGTCAAATCCGGAAAATAAGCCATCTAATCCTAATATTAAAGGCAGCATGGCCATAATTATAACTGTAAATAAAGTCTTGTCAATCACTTTTCCCTGGACAAATATCTTTTTTCCGACAATCGCAGCAAGACCTAGGACAACAGTAACATCAATGATGCTTGCGCCTATAAGGTCGCCTAAGACAAGGTTATTCGCGTTTGACATAGAAGCAACGACAGCAGTAGTTAATTCAGGAAGAGATGTTCCCATAGCCACAATCAAAAAGCCTACGATATATTCAGAAAGCCCTGTTTTTTTGGCATAATCAGAGACAGCGTTTATTATATATCCTGCTGAGACAGTAACTAGCAAAAGGCTTACAAGCGCATAAATGATACTTATTATAAGCGGACTTAAAATCACTGGCACCTCTTTGTATGAATAATAAATGCTGATAGCATTTTTAAACTTTTTTGAATAGGCCTAAAAACCAGGTCACAATATTTGCAAAAAAACTCTTCTTAGGTTTTTTCTCTTCAACTGCTGGCTTCTCAATAATCTCTTGTTCTTTTGCTTCAGGCACTTCCTTAATTATCTCGGCAGCTATGACCTCAGTCTTATTAATGACAATAATCTCAACCTGGTTTGAATATGATCTTGCTTTATTATTGAAGATATAATAATAAAATTGTACAGGGTGAATAATAATAGTCCCTGCAGATGCAGCAGGAATCTTTTTTTGAAATTGCTGCATAGCGCCCGGATTAACCTTAATTTCACCAAACCCTTCTAAGTTTCCTGTAAGAAAGCTTGAGCCAATGTTAGTTATGTTTATGGCAATTAAGATTTCATCTCCCACTGTCACTGATGTTTCATTTATCTCTTGTGTAATGTATACAGCAGGCCCGTTTATCTTTGATTCTGAAACTGTAATATCAAGGCTGTCTGAACTTACATTAAAACTTCTCCCAATCTTATCCTTGAAATAAGCCACAGAACTTCCTGTTCCAAAAGTGCCTGATCTTTTTGTCCTTAATTGCTCAGCTTTCAAAACGCTTTTTTCTCCAGGTTCAAGCTTTGATATATTTATATTAAAAGTGTTTAGGGTGTCAAATTCCTGGCTTTTCGACGGTTCAATAAATATGTCATATACGGGGACAGTGTCTTCATTTGATATTGTATAAGTCACATCCACTATCTGGCCCTGGTGGATGCCGGAATCTGTCAGGGATTTGGATATGCTAAGTTTTGGTTTTTTTGGGGAAACAAGCAAGTTTTTCGCTGCAGATACAAGGAACTCCTTATCTTCTTTTGTGTAGCTTGCAGTAAAATTCAAAATATAATTTTTTTCTTCCATCACAATATCCGGATAGAGCGTAAAAGTCAATACAGCCTGTTCTTCTCCTGCAGATATTGTCAAATATCCTGATGAAGGGCCTTTTATTGTAAGCTCCTGAGGGATTATGGCTCTTATCTTTGCATCTTTAATATCTTCCTGTCCCGGGTTTTTGATGTTGACTGTTACAATAGATACTTCTTCTTCATTGATGCTTTCAGGACTGAGAGTAGGATTAATCTCAAGCTTTTTTTCAGAAATGACTTCTATTGTTTTTTCAGATTCCTCAGAATAGATTTCGCCATTCTCAGTATAATATGTGACATTGAAAACCAAAGAATAGGATTTGTCAGAACTTATGCTTGGAGCAATAATCTCATTATTCAGAAGCAAAGCTGTTTGATTAGGTAAAATATTGCCGTGAGTTGTGTTCTCGAAATTCGCAATATCTGTTTTTACTATCAGTTTTGCCTTGCTTATGTTGAGGAAAGAATTCCTATTGGTTGCTTTTACGATAATACTTACTGGTTCCCCAGATTTAACAGTAATTTTGCTTATGCTTATATTAACGGCAATGCCCTTATTATCAGTTTCAATATTTTTTGCCAGGCTCTTTATGCTATAAGCCTTTGTGTCATAAGTGTATTTCCCGAAAACACTGACAAGATAAGTCTGCTTTTCGCCAGGCACAAGCTTGAATGTCAAGTTCTTGTAATTACCTTCTTCAAGAGTTCCGCTCCATGTGAATTCATCAGGATATGATTTAGTTATACCTGCTTCTTTTATCTCAGCAATCCCGGAATAAACAAAAGTCACATAATCCACTTTGATATTTTTCTCTCCTTTGTTTTGCATCGCAAAAGTGAAAACCGCATCTTCCCCTATCTCATAGTCATCCTTGTTTGAAACAAGGGAATATGAAAAAACAGGTGTCGTATATACTCTTAATGCATCTGAAAAAACTTCCTGGTTCTTGAACCCGTCAAAGTAAGATAATTTGGATATTATGTATTTATCAAGTTCTCCTGCTGATTTTACTTTGTATTCAACTTCCCTTGATTCTCCTTTTTTTATGATGCCCTGCCAATACACAGAGTTTTGCTTCTTCTCTGCGTTCTCAATATTTATTATCTCGAGCTCTTCAGGAATTTCACTAGTGAATGTCACAAGCGAATCAGTGTCGCCGTCATTTTCAATAATTGAAGTCAAGACCAAGTCATCTCCCAGCATCACATCTGTTTTGCTTGAGGATAGAGCCACATTGAAAGAAGGCTCCAAATAATACACATAAACATGCGCCTTATAATCCTCATCTTCCTTCACATATGAAGAATCATTCAGGCAAAAATCATTGTAATCAATCTCAATACATTCGTTCAAGTCAATGCTCTTTGTCTGTGCATTTGTCTTAAGAAGTATAGAATTGCCATTCTCAGTCACAAGCACAATAAATTCTTTTCCATCCAGAGAAAACCCTTTTGTATTGCTTATCCAGTTATCGTATGCGAGTGTTTTTGCGTCAGCATTGTAGAAAAAAAAGATAAATAATACTAATAACAAAAATCCTTTTCTCATTTTTTCCCTAGGAAAAACTTGAATGTCTTGAATACAAAAGTTTCAGGATAGATTATGACATTGCCTGACTTGTATTCTTTAATGAGGTAGCCTGAATCTTCCTTGAAGCTATAGAACACAAGGAGTGAAAATGCCATTGCTCTTGAGTCCGGCATCTTCGGAAGGGCTTTATTTGTCACATCAAGCTCTTTTTTGTCTTCTTTCAGGAATTCTAAAACAGCGTCAGGGTCAAAAGATTCTGTTTTAGGGAATGCTTTCCTGTCTATGATAAAGAGCAATTGGTTATCTCCCAGCATTTTTTTATAATCCTTTTTTACATAATAGCTTGAGAATTCACTTAGGTCCCTGCCAGTCAGGGATTTTGCAGTTGTAAGGTTCATGCTTGTTATCGTAAACCCTGTTATTGTCTTATTCCCGTCCTTTAAAATGAACAATGTGTCTTTTGTCCTCAAACCGTCTATTAGCTTGCTGCTGTCGCTTACGAAAAAATAGCCGAAGACTGCAGATATAAGTATTAGGATAAGTATTGCATAGAGGACAAGCTTAAAGATTCCCTGGATAAACTTTATCAGGAGGATAACTACAAACGCGCACACAATAAGGCCGATGACTATACCATACTCCATTTTACCACCTGTTTTTTTTCAAGGCCATGAAGTTTTTAAATTTTGTGATAAGATTAGTCTGTAGAAAATTTAATAGAACAGCATCATATCAGCTACGTAGAAAAAGTTTGTGTATCTGATTTTCAAATCCTTATTGTGACACGGACGGCCAAATGCTTGCATTTGTCCTTCGGTACCACCCCGTATGGGGCGTGCCCCGTCACCGCCGGTCACACGGATTTGATACGATATTATGATAGTTATATAAATGAAAACAATATTTTTTTATTTATGGATTTAGAGAAGATAAAGGAGAAAATCAATCCTGAGCTTTATTCTGTCTTGTCACAGTCAATTAAAGTACTGAGGCCTGCCCAGGTAAAGACAATAAACGCAGGGCTTATCGAGAGGAAGAACATTATAGTCTGCACTCCGACTGCATCAGGAAAGACTCTCATTGCTGAAATTGCGATGCTGCAGGGCATCTACAATAATATAGGAAAAGCTGTCTATATTGTCCCGCTCAAAGCCCTTGCGACTGAAAAATACAATGAATTTAAAGAGAAGTATAAGAACGTAAAAGTAGCGTTATCAATAGGAGATACAGATTCAGCGGATTCTTATCTTGAGAAATATGATCTAATTATAACAGTGAGCGAGAAACTGGATTCTTTGATAAGGCATAATGCGTCGTGGCTTAGATATGTATCTACTGTGATAATAGATGAGATTCATCTATTGAATGATGCATCAAGAGGCCCGACACTTGAAGTTGTAATAACTCTTCTTAGGGCTCAGTAGAAAGTAAAATAAACCCGAGCAGCTGTTAAAGCTGCTGCGGGGGTGAATCGTTGAGGGATTCACCAATGAAAAAGAGAGAGACACTAA
>Ga0247727_10005307_pt1 | contig 26341 bp, 21 predicted proteins | sample WisWelCaveWW1625_FD_202498 | JGI IMG/M metagenome (GOLD analysis project Ga0247727, IMG submission 202498) | Biofilm microbial communities from Wishing Well Cave, Virginia, United States - WW16-25 | ecosystem: Environmental > Aquatic > Deep subsurface > Groundwater > Cave microbial mat | place...
CAAACAATTTTGTCCAAAAATTTCGAAGCCGGATTTGATATTCTTGCGGACATTGCTGCGCGGCCCAGTCTCTTAGAGGAGGAAATCGTCAAAGAAAAAGAGAACACACTGGCGCAAATTCGGCGCGAGCGCGACGACATGTTTCAGCATCCATTGAATTTGTTTTATTCGACGCTATTCAAAAACCACCCGTATGGTTTGCCGGTTTACGGGGAAGCCGAGCGCATCATCAATCTTAAAAGAGACGATATCGCCGCTTGGCAGCGCCGGTTATTCCATGCGAAAAATATGGTGCTGGCGTTGGTTGGAGATCTCGAAACAGAGCGTGTTCTCGATCTCGTGCAGAGAAAACTCGGCACGATATCCTCTTTGCAGAATCCGAGCCAGCGCCAGTCTGAAATCCCACCGCTGGCGGAAATCGTGATGCAAGTGGAGAGCCGCGAGAAGCAGCAATCGGCTCTGGCGTTGGGGTTTTTCGGCCCCGCTTATGGCAGCGACGATTATTACAACTTAACCGTGCTGCAAAACGTCGTTTCCGGTTTGGGCGGACGCTTTTTTGAAGAGCTGCGCGGGCGGCAGAGTCTGGCTTACACTGTTTCTGCATTTCTGGTTGCTCGGCAGGAAACGGGCGCGTTTGTTTCTTATATTGCCACTTCGCCGGAGAGGGAGGAGATCGCCAAAAACGGACTTTTGAAGGAATTAGACAAGTTGACTCAAGAGCAGATCACAGAAGAAGAATTGGAGCGGGCCATCCGCTACACCGTAGGCGTACATCAGATTGGGCTGGAAACCTATCGCGCGCAGATGTTGGAATATGCCCATAATTTTCTCCTTGGAACGGGATTGGATGAAGTCGAGAATTTTCCGCAACGAATCGAATCTGTCAGCCGTGAGGACATTTTGAGCGCGTCGCAGAAGTATTTCGCGCCGGATCGGTATGCAATAGGAATCGTTCGCGGCCGCACATAATATAATGGGGTGAGGATCTAACCAGTAGTTCAAAATAGGAGGGATTATGATTTACGTCTGGGCAGTCGTGCTCTACGCCGCGGTTTTGATCGTCGTCAGTCTGGTCCGTGGACGGGGTGTCAAAAGTCAGGAAGATTTTATGGTGGCCGGCCGCAGCACGCCATGGCTGCTGCTGGCGGGAACCCTGGTTTGTACCTGGATCGGCTCCGGCAGTTTGTTCGGGGGCGCGGGACTGGCTTTTCGCATGGGGTTTTCGCAATTGTGGATGAGCGCCGGCGCGTGGGTGGGCATAGCCATCGTTTATTTTCTCGCCCATCGCGTTCGCCGCATCGCCCAATACACCGTGTCTGACATTCTGGAAACGCGGTACAACCATTGGGCGCGCATCCTCGGCACCCTTTCGATCATCATCGCTTATCTAACGATCGCCGGTTACCAATTTCGCGGCGGCGGACGATTGCTGAATATTCTCGCCGGCATCGATCCCACTATTGGCGGTCTCATTACGTGCGGCGTGACCATCCTCTTTACAATCATTGCCGGCCTGGTTTCTATTATTGCGATCGATATTATCAATGGCCTGGTGATGACTCTCGGTGTGATCATTGCCGTCCCTCTGGTGCTGTCTGCCGTCGGCGGTTGGGAGCAGGTGCAAGCTTTGCCGGCGGATCATTTTATGGTGTTTGGAAATAGCAACTGGATCTGGGCGGCCGGGGTTTTCTTCCCAACGTTTTTCCTATTGCTTGGTGAAAGTAGCATGTATCAAAAGTTTTTCGCCGCGAAGGACGAGAGTACCGCGCGTAAAGCGGTAGTGGGGATGATTGTCGGCGTAATAATTGTCGAGTCATTGCTGTGCGGCCTGGCGGTCATTGGCAGCGCAAAATACATAAACGATCCCGCTTTTGTTTCCGTCGACGGGACGCCGAACAAAGCCGTTACGGAAACCATCATCCTGCAGGTGGCGCGCCACGATTTGCCAACATTCGCCGGCATTTTGCTGATGGTTGCGGCGGTGGCGATTATTCTTTCGACGGCAAATACCTTTCTCATGATTCCATCCACCAATATTGCTCGCGATATTTACCAGCGCTTCATCAACCCGGACATTTCGCAAGCAGGCATCATCCGCTTTCAACGAATTGCCATCGTGGTCTTGGGCGGGGTCGCATATGTCGTCGCGACTTTTTTCAAAAGCATTCTCGACATGGCGTTCACTGCTTACACGATGGTGGGCGCGGGCGTGACGCCGGCGCTGCTGGCGGCGTTTTTGTGGAAGCGCGCAACTGTTGCAGGCGGAGTGGCCTCGATATCAGCCGGGATTTTCGTTACACTTTTCATTACGATTGCGAACTTCATTTTGCATGAGCCGCTGATGGAAACGGACTACATTATTTTGCCAGCAGCCAGCGCATCGATTCTGGCGTTGATTGTGGTGAGCCTGATGACGCCACCACCTGCCGAGGAAAAATGGCGGCCATTTTGGACCAACACCGGCATGAAAGAGGAGTTGAAAAAGCAAGTAGCGTAGAAGTTATGCCTATAAAAACAGAAACCGACTCCGAATAGTCGGGGTCGGTTTCCAATTGAACGGCAATCATCTAATGGGGTTGGGGCCCGGGCCGTCGCGCGGGTCGATGACATCGGCGTCAAAAGCAGATAATCGTGAATACATAATCGCCTCCTTCTTATTTAGTTCAGTTTGCATTCCCAGCCAAAGTTACTGCTGCCCACAGGCAAGGGTGGGGAAGACCATCAAAGGCCTTGCTGGTATCTAATTCCGCGATTTGTTTTTTGAACATCGATTGCAGCGCCATTGCCTTCGAATCTCCGTTCTGCGACCAGATTTTGAAAAAATCCAGCGTTTGGTTTTTAGTCCGGCGGTCTTCAATTTTCCAGAGATTGGCAACGACTGAACGCGCACCGGCGATCATGACCGCGCGCTGCAAACCCACGATGCCCTCGCCGCGATATAGACGCCCAGCGGCGCTTTCGCATGACGAAAGATAGACTAACTCGGCTTCCGACAACGGGAACGTTTGGATTTCTTGCAGACTCAACCGTTGATCTTCTTCGGGAACTGCGTCGCTGGCCGCATCAGATTTTAAAAGCAATGAAGAAAGATATGGCCGCTTTTCATCAACGTTGCCGTGCAGTGAAAATAGAATAACATCATGGGGTTTTAACAATGCGCGCCTGACATCCAGTTCGCTCACGGTGGTCCCGATCAGCGAATCGACCTCGGGATATAAGCTGGCCACCTTGCGCGCTTCTTCGAATGAATAGCGTAGATCCGTATTGGTGGCCACTGTCAGCAAGCGGTTGCGTTCTCTCGTCCTCCGGCGTTTGCTGGTCAGCTGGCGGTGGAGGATTTCTGCGCTCGGCTGCATAACAATGGGGTGACTCTCGATCAGGAATTCATTCTCTGGCGACATTAACGCTGCGAAGGGGAGGTAGTTTAAGGTTTCGTCAGGGATGAAATAAATCAATGTCGAATCTCTGAGGTCGCTGGCGATGAGCGAAATCAGGATATCGTAAAATCGCTTGCACAACGATTTGATCATCGGATAGGTTCGTATGATCGCGCCGTAATCGGACATCGAGTCGCCATCGGTGTACGATCTAAATTGTTTGATAAGCAGATCGATGCTGTCGCGGCTGATAGCCGTGTCTTCAACTACGAATTTGCTGTTGGGGCCAATCAACCAGGCTACCAGGCAGCTATCGGTCATTTCATACTCCACCACGATTTCGTTGGCGGTTAAGTGCGATTGCAGATTCGCCAAAGAGAATTTCGGAGTGTTTTGTAGTTGGAAGGGTCCGGATACGCCTGCCTTGATGCTTAGCTCAGGCTGGCTGGATTCCAAACTATTTTGCAGCAGAATTTTGAAAACTTGCGCGCGTTCCAGTTCAGCGTAGGTGAAGGCGGCTCGGGAATCGTTTTGCGCCAGTTTCATCAGCACCATTTCTTCAAAGACGGGCTGAATTTTTTCCGAGAAACTGGAACGTTGCTCGTTGTCGCTGATTCCAGCCGCCAGATTTCTAACAATATTGATCGATTCATTAAAGTTGTTTTCTGCCTCTGCGATATCCCCTGCATCTCGGTTGATGCTGCCGAGATAAAAATAGGTGTTCCATTTAAGATGAGCGAACGGGTATTGTTCGCACAACTGGAGCGATTTCTGGATATATTGTCCGGCGGAATCCGGATTTCCAATTCGACGATTGGATTCGGCCAGCAAGTTGAGCGCTTCGAGCTGCTGTGCGATGACACCCGTTTGCTGCGAGAGCGCCAACGCTTTGTTGAAGGACGCTAACGCCATCGCCGCATCTCCGGTCTCGAGCCGCAATTTACCTATGCTCAGGAATGTTTGCGCTTGCAAAAGATCGAAGCTGTACATTGAAAGATAAACAACGGTTTTATCGGCCCACTTTTTGGCTTCTTCGAACTGATTGTTTTCTGCGAACATTTCTATCAGGCTAATCGATAAAGAACCCATCGTATGAGGATCGCCGTGAGATGCAATTAAAGAATAAGCTTCTCTCGTGATTTCGAGCGCTTTTGGGCGATCTCCCAAATCGAGATGTAACTGTCCTAAATTTGCCAGTGCAATTGCTTGGCGTGGGGTGTCATTGACCTGCCGAGCCAGGTGCAATGCCTCTTTATAGAAACTATTCGCTGCAACGGTTTTTCCTAATTCTGCGTTGACTATCCCCATACCGATTAAGCCATCGATGCGATTATGGGTGAATTGTTTTCCGAGCTCGAGCATTTGGGCGTAACTATTCATCGCCAGGTCGAATCGCCCCATGCGGCGGTTTACTACTCCCAAACGTTCGTGCATCCGGGCCGATTTGTTCGAAGTGGTTATATTCTCGATAAACCTCTAGCGCCCTTTGATACTCGACTTGCGCTTCCGGGAAGTGTCCTTTGTCAACATAGCAGAGGCCGTTATAGTAATGCAATTGCGCGATGTAGCCCATTGCTTTAGCCTCGTTCAGCAGTTGACGGCCTAAAGCCAGTCCGATATTCGAGAGGCCATCGGCATAGTTGAGTGTGAATTGCAGCGTCGTGAGTAAATCTATTTCCTTCTTTTTGTCCTTGAGTGAATGAGCGATTCTCAAGCCCGCGCCAAAGTATTGCAGGCAGCTGTCTCGATTTTTCTGGGACATAGCATGAGATTTGGCGGCAAGGTACTCGAGCCGAAGTTTTTTCTCAATATTTACCCCGGCTAAGGATTGATAAAATTGCAGCTCAGATTGCAGAAAAGCGCGTTCTATCGGATCGTCGTATTTTGAAATTAGCCATTCAATTAATTTGAAGCTTTCGCTTTCCGGTGCGATGTTTTGCAGCGCGAATTTTTTTAAGTAAACGGTGTGGTTGAGCAATCGAGTGATCAATAGATAGAGACTGTACTTATTGTTCTTTAACAACGAATGCAATGTGTCGGTTCTTGCATTCGAGTCAGGTACGGCCAAAATTTGCTCAATAGCAGATGGGTCATCTTTGCTAAGAAAGGTGTGCATTTTCAGGTCGCGGTTGATTTTCTGGTAGACCGTGTCAGGAAGATCGTAGTCTTCAAAATGCTGAATCAGTTCTTGCAAGGTTGTCGGCGTCACTGTCGCATCTGGTGCGATTTGCGCTTCGATTTCGCCAGGATTGATTTTGGTGCGATTGTTGAAGACAACGATCCATGTTACAATTACCCCCAATAAGAAAATAGCTCCGAAAAGAATTATTCTATTCGTTTTTTTTGATGTGGGAAGGTTCATGCCGAAAAAAATAAAAACTTCCCACATCATTTTCAACTATTTTGTTGCACTCACTTGAATCGCAATGCTCATTGATTGGCCAAAGCCAGGTAGTTTTGAGCATCGATGTCGTTTGGTCCGCGCCACAATTTATAAAGCTCACTCAAGTTGTTTAGTGATACTTTTTTGTTGGCTACGTAACTAACTTGGGAGGTGAGATGAAGAGCTTGTCGAAAATGCTGGTCCGCTGTGCTGCAGGAATTTTCTTTCTCATCTCCGGACTGACTCTCGGCCTTTCTAAAACGTAAGTTGCCCAATCCGATCAAGCATCGAATTTCATTTTTAACTACTAACTCGGGTTGGATTTCAGGGGACTTGGCGTATGCCCGGGACTCCTGATAGAATTTTTCGGCCAGACTCGGTTTATTGAGCCGCATGCTTGCCAGTGCCAAGCGTTCATAAAGTGTCATTACTGCGTATGGAAAAGCCGTATCGAGTGCCCAATCCAACGCTTGTTCAAACTCGTCGCGTGCGATCTGGTAGTTTTTGAAATCGAGGGAGATGTTGGCGTTGTGGAATTTGGTCCAAGCTGTGAGCGCATCATACCCGGTTGTGTTGGCGAGCAAATAGTACCCTAAGCTCATCGCGACATGCTGGAGGCTTTCCAGTTCGTAAAGCACATACTGGGATTTGGAGAGAAAATCCAACCGCCGTTTTTCATCACCAATCTCGATAGCTAACGCGAGGCCATTGCCAATTAACTCTTCGCCCAGCTCTTTGTCGTTAGCCAGGGTTTGATTCACCAATTCATAGCACCTCTCCAATTTGAGTTTTTTCTTCAGAGGCTCTGCATCCAAAACAATCGCAAAGTTGTGGTAGTTGATCATGAACTGGCTTTTTGAATAGGTTGCGATCTGGTTGGCTTTTGCGAAGTAGGTGTTGGCATCATCGGTATTTTGTTTGAAGCGCGAAAACAACGCCAGGCTGATTAACTCATAAAAGGCCTCTTCCCGATAATTTTTGGTATAGCTGGCCAGGTTTGAAGTGTCGATGCTCGTTTTTGAGAAGAACTTTTGAATGAAGTGGTGAAGCATCTCGGTGTCGCTGGCATCCGCGCCCTTTTTTGCCATAAAGTAGTCCCGGACTTTTGTAGCAGCATCATCTTTTTTGTTTTCATAATCGCGGGATTGGCTCAAACCGGAATCGAAAGTTTCTAAAACGGCTCTGGTACTCATAGGCATCCTCCCAAGGTCTTTTTAAAAAATGTTCTAAATGGTAAGACAAATTATGGGAGAGCAGATTCTCAAAAAGTTTGTAAGAAGGCAGACTTTGAGTGACAAAATGCCTAATATTGGATCACTCGGTTCAAGTTTACACACACTCTCTACACAGCCATTATGCAGTTTTGGCTAATCAAATCATGATTTTTTTCGTATTCGATCTTTATTTTTCTTTGACTTATTTAGTATCCGTGAATTCTGAAGGGCACCAATGGTATATTTTTTGCGTAGAAGAAGATAGATTTATGATGCTAATGAGCACATGCTCCTGTAAATAGAGGAGAAACGACATGAGAGAAAAAAAACATAATCAGTCGGACTTTATGTCCCTGCAATTGATGGAAATTGAAAGTTTCCGTGCGACTTTATCGCGACAAAATCAAGTTTCGGTATCGTTTCAGGAAGCAGCGATGATTTGGTTTGCGGAAGGATACGCGGAAGATTTCAAATCACATTACTCTCGGAAGCTTAATGAAGGTCAACCGGCTTTAGCGTAAAGGATTAAGGAGATGAGGGTAGTCAAAAGGGTTCACTAAAGAGCCTCCCGTTTTGCGAGTCAACCTTAATTGCAGATAAAAAGTGTCGCCTGACTATTTCGGTCAGGCGATTCTTTTTTATACCAGGCCTGCATTGCCCAGCTAATGGAATAAAACATTTTTCTTCGGCGTATTAGTCATTAGTATTACTGAAGGTTTTTCAGGTTGTTAAATTTTGGAATAATGTTTTGAATTTAACCAGTTTTTTCTTATTTTCTGCAAGCATTTTATGGAGGAGCACATGCAATACCAGGCAACGAAAGGAAATAATTTGGGATGGAGGATTTTTTGCGAGGTTCTTTCAATATTAATCCTGCTGATTTTTACAAGCTCATCCCACGCGCAATTCAGCGATATATTTGGCTTTGGGAAAAACAAAGTACAATACAAGAATTTTAGTTGGTCGGTAATCCACACCGAACACTTCGATATTCATTTTTATGAAGAGGAACGGCAGGCCGCCATGGACGCCGCCCAGATTGCTGAACGATCATACGCCTATCTCAGCGAAATCATGGACTACAAATTCAAGCAGAAAATTCCTCTTTTGCTTTATGCATCGCATAATGATTTTCAACAAACCAACGCCATCCAAAGTTACATCAGCGAAGGTACGCAGGGCGTGACCGAATCGCTCAAGGGACGCATGATCCTTCCCATTACGGGTTCTTATGCGCAGTTCATTCACGTGTTGACCCATGAAATGGTGCACGCTTTTCAATTCGATATTTTGCTGGCCGAGGGGCCGGCGGATTTGGTTCGGCGTTTCAATCCACCATTGTGGTTCATCGAAGGAATGGCCGAGTATCTCTCCGTGGGCATGGATAACATCACCCGCATGTGGATGCGCGACGCCGTTTTGAACAACACGCTGCTCACCATTCCCGAAATGACTTTTGTGTTTGACATTCGCGTGTATCGCATGGGGCAGGCTATCTGGTTTTATGTTGGTGAGCGCTACGGAAAAGAAGTGGTTGGGAGAATTTTCAAAACCGCCCGCGCCACCGGCGATTTGAACCGCGCCTTTAAAGCTCACACCGGCCTCGATTTGGAAGAACTGTCCAAGCGCTGGCAGGATGATGCGCGTTCGCGTTACCTCCCTCAGAACGTGCTGCTAAAGAAACCGGGCGAGGTCGCGAAACCGCTCAGCGACCCATGCGTCGATTGCACGAGCATCAACATTGTGCCGGCTATCTCTCCGGATGGCGAGGACGTCGCATACATCGGCGACAAAAATTATATGCTGCACATGTTCTTGCGCGAAATTGCGAATAAGGACAATGTGCACAGCATTGTGACCAGCGGCACCAGTGAAAGTTATGAAGTACTGCGTTACTTCGACACCTCGATGAACTGGTCTCCCGACGGCAAACAATTTTCGTTTGTAGCGAAAGCTGGCGCCAACGACGCGATTTACATCGTCAATGCAGGTAAGCGCGATGTCGTACAGAAATTGACTTTCAAAGGCCTCACCGGGATGGCTGCGCCAAGCTGGTCTCCGGACGGCTCTCGCCTGGTGTTTTCCGCTTTGAAGGGTGGCATCTCGAACCTTTATGTCGCCAATATCGATGGCTCAAACCTGCAGCCGATCACCGATGATCGCTACTCGCATTTGCATCCGCAGTGGTCGCCCGATGGCAAAAAAATAGCCTTCACGTCTGACCGCGGCCCGCACACCAACGTGGATAGCCTCATCTTTGGCGAGTATAATATTGCTGTGATGGATATAGAATCCCGTGAGGTTGTGATGTTAACCGAGACCGGCGGCAATCACATCAATCCGATCTGGTCGAAAAACGGGGACGAGATTTTCTTTGTTTCCGACATGAACGGCATCCCCAACATTTACTCGATGACCCTGGAGAAGCGTGAGCTTTTCCAGATCACCAACTTCATCACTGGGGTGGCGGGAATTATCACTGAGAGCCCGGCCATCAGTTTGGCCACCGAAACCGGACGCCTTGCATTCAGCGCCTTCTCCAACGCCGGTTGGTACATTTATACTCTGGATGAGTATGAAAAACAGAAAGTGGAAGTGCCCGTGGTGATGGTGTTGGAACCACTCCCGGATGCCAATGACAAATATCATCAATACTCTCTGCCGGATAGTTCAGAGTTTCAACTCGCCGGTTACCGCTCGAAGTTGAGCCCGGATTTGATTGTGGGAGGCGGTGCATTCGCCAGCAACGTGGGATTCGCCGGGCAGACGGCCTTTTTGTTCAGCGACATGTTGGGCGACAAAACCTTCATCCTGCAAGCGGCGCTCTACGGCGACCCTCTGGAATCCACTGTTATTGCAACCTATTACAATCAAAAGCGCCGGCTCAATTGGGCATTCAGTGGGTTTCAATTCCGCGACGATTTTGGACTTTTCACCGCGCCGGACACCGCTGCCTTTATAAGCCAGGTCTATCGTGGTTTTGGCGGAGGCTTGGCTTTGCCATTTAACACATTTACAAGGATAGAGATTGGATCAAATCTGTTTTTTGTAAGCGGTGATATTATTAAGCAGAATTTCTTCACTGGTGGCGTTATCCAGGAAGTGAATAACGCCGTATACAGCAGTGTTGACGTTTCGTTGATACGCGACTCCGCAGCCTGGGGGATATCGTCACCCATTTGGGGCACACGCGCCCGTTTTACCATTCAACAAAACCTTGGGGACCTGCAATATACACTTGCGCTGGCTGATTATCGCAAGTACATCCCTATCAGCATTCCACGCTACTCGCTCGCATATCGCCTGACGGCCGGCAGTATTTTCGGCCCCGATGAACGCTTGTTCCGAATCGGCGGACCGTTTACGTTCCGCGGCGTGGATTACGGTGAATTAGCTGGCACGGAAATCATGTTTCAGAACCTTGAGTTCAGATTTCCGATGTTCCCATTTCTGCCGATGCAGTACGATTTTCTCACATTGGTGGCATTTTTCGACGCCGCCCACGCCTGGGGCGTAGACCAGGATTTTGTGACTGGTCGGCAACAGGATGCGTCGTTCAATTTCGACGATATCAGAACCGCCTACGGTTTTGGCATTCGATTCAACCTCGGCGGTCTGCTGGTGTTGCGGTGGGATTTCCCACTTAAACATGAAAATGGCCGGCCGTCCACGTTTTTCTCAATTGGTTTAGACTATTGACGAAGGATTTTTGTTAGGCAAATTTTTCCGCCCCATCAAAAACTATCAAAAAGATGGAAACCGATTTTTGGAAAGAAGCGTAGAAAGGCGGTAGGTTATGAATTCAGGGTAGAGGGGCCCAATTATTCACTAAATTATGGGAGGGTTGTTTGCTGTCTAACATAAAGTACTTGACCGTTATCGCTGCCTTGGTCGTGGGTGCTTTAGTTGTGGTTCATAATTTAAATCTGGAAAAACGAATAACAAGCCTGTCGGAGCAGGTAGATATTTTGAATTCTATGGCGCAAATTGACAAAGTCCGTGTTGAGAGGATGAACAAAGCTCTGGCCGTTTTGAATCGTTACAATCCAGCGATGCCGTATAATCAGAAGCTTGCGATTGCGAACGAAATCACAGATGCCACCTTCAAATTCACCAATTTAGATGTGGATTTGATCTGTGCGACCATCACTCACGAATCGGCATTCAGTTGGGATCCGCAAGTGGTTTCGCAAGCGGGTGCCATGGGACTGATGCAGGTTATGCCCGCCACAGGCAAGTTCCTTGCTGATATTGAGGGCGTCCATTGGACCTCGGCGGGAAGAGTGTTATTCGATCCGGTTTTGAACATCCGCCTCGGCAGCCGTTATCTCTCGAGTTTGATCGAGTTGTACGACGTCGATGGCGGGTTGGCTGCTTACAACGGCGGCAACAGACGGGCACAGATGTGGTTGGCGCAAAACAAGGCAAAAGGTGTTTTGTACCACGAAACCCAACAATACGTGCCAGCGGTTTTGTCCCTATACGCGGAATTTCGAACCAACTAATTCACGACTTTGCAAATTCAAAAGCCCGGTGCATTTCCATCGGGCTTTTTTTGTTTATGGGAGTTTTACAGTGTAGAGATTGCCGCTCTCCTCGAAGCAGAGGCGAGTCCCAGAGGGAGAAACGGAAAAATCGTTTGGATGAATTGGCAGGTTAATCCATTCGATTTGAGTCCCCCCGAAATTCGTTAACCAGAGTGATTCATTCTTCAAAAGCAGAATTCGCGAATCGGCTGTTACTGCAAAATGAGTGTTGTTAGATGAAGAATACGATTCAAGATCCGCCAGACTGATGGACTTGATTTGGCGCGAAGCCAGGTTTACCGCCAGCAATTGGTTGAATGAGGTATAGATCAAGTCGTTGGAAAACAACTCTACTTGCTCGCAATCATTCACCATCGGCTCATCGTGCAGAATCTTTCGCTTCCTTTCAGCGACATCGTAGCGCCAGATTTCATAAGAAACATCGCCTTCACTGTTTCGTTTGTGGGTCGAAAGAAACAGAAACTCATGCGCATTCGGCCAACCTACCGACCAGTTTAACTCCTCACCCTTCGTGGGTTCCAGCAGTTTAGCCAGGCCCTGTTCGCCGTCTTCATCTTCCGATTCATTCAGAGTTAGAATAAAAACGTCCTGCATCAAATCGTCGTTATCTTCGCTCAAGTAAATGGCATCAAAAGAAATGTAATCGCCATCCGGCGACCATTTCAAATTCGCGATTTTATACCCGAAACGATTTTGTTCTAAAACTCTGCGTAAGCTGCGGCCGTCTTTGTTGACGACATAAAGATTTTCAACGAGCTCCCAATGCGCGTTGACTTCTTCTGCCACAAACGCCATTCTCAGGGCAGATTGCGACCAAGCGAACACTTGCAGCACCCGCCGCTGCTTATTGCTTTCGACGATTCGTGAAGCCGCGCCGCCGCCGCTGCCGACGGTGAAAATCCCCATCTTTTCATCATCATAAAATGCAATCTCATGGCCGGTTGGCGACCATGCGGGATGGCTGGCCACTCCTCCGCTCGTAATCTGTTTTCGCTGCAACGAATCCCTTGCGGTTGTAACGAGCGCGGAATCCGCCGGCACGATCATTCCAGAATCTTCAAAGATGACAAACGCGTCGCGGTAACCGAGCGGCCTCACTTTTTTGATGAGATCGTTTGCCTCCCCTTCGGTTGGAAATGGGCCGATGCGCACCCGGTACAGCTGAGTCTGATCAGTACTTTCATTGCTGATGATGTACGCTGGAAAATTCGATCTGCCTAAAACGCTTTTGAGATTTTCTGCCGCCTCCTTTTCCGAGAAGGCGCCGATTTGCACGTTCCATCCACTGAGTAGGTGACCATCGCTCAGAAGGGAAGAGTCCGCGTTGGCCCCGGAGTTTGTTTCTTTATTGGCGCCTTTTTTTTCAACGCAGCCAAACAGAAGACTGAGGATCAAAAGGGAAAAAAAGAATCGATGCATAGTTGTGAGACCCAACTTTGTTTACCTACTATACTCGTCATTGTCGTGATTGGTTTCCCACCAGTCAGTCTAAACAGTTAAGTGCAAAATGAAGATTAAGAAATTAAAACAAAACAATGTTGCAGCGCTTCGCCGACGCTTTCCGGTTATTCACCGATTTCCGGCAAACACTTTGAGAACACTTCGTATATTGCTGCATGAGATTTCACAGTCTTAGCGCTTGATTTTAGAGAGCAATTTCTCTATATTCACCCACTAAAAATTGGGTCAACAGAAAGAGAAACCATGTCAGAAAAAAGAACCGAACATGCCGATCTTTCGGCATTGCGCATAAACCGCGATAGCGACCAACACGAAAAGAATGCTGGTTCGAAAAAGTACTTTCTTTTCGCAATCGCTTTGGTGATCGTGGTCGCGGTGGTTTATTTCACATTTTCGAAAATGAAAGCCGCGCCACTTGTAAGTGTTGCTGATGTGACGATGGTCTCGCCAGCGCAAGCAGACGCCGTGCTAACCGCCAGTGGCTACGTTGTCGCCCAGCGGCAGGCCGCGATTGCTTCGAAAGGAACCGGCCGTTTGGATTACCTCAGCGTAGAAGAAGGCGACGTTGTCAAAAAGGGGCAGATCATTGCTCGGCTCGAGCACACTGACGTGGATGCCGCGTTGAGCCAGACCCGCGCCAATTTAGAGATGACGCAGGCCACGGTTAAGCAATCCGAAGCGCAACTCAAGGAATCGGAGCTGAATTTCAACCGTCAAAAGGATCTCTTGGCGAAGGGACTGATCTCCGCCGCAGGATTCGACATTGCTGAAGCGCAGTATAATAATGATCTCTCGTCGGTCACATGGTCAAAGGCGCAGGTGGAGTTGGCGAAAGCGTCGGTAGTCTCAGCGGAAGTGAACGTGGAGAATACAAATATTCGCGCGCCGTTCGACGGCACCGTGCTCACTAAAAATGCCGACATCGGTGAAATGGTGGCGCCGTTCGCGGCCTCTTCCAATTCGCGCGGGGCGGTGGTGACCATCGCCGATATGACGTCGCTAGAAGTGGAAGCCGATGTTTCCGAGTCCAATATTCAAAAAGTGCAGCCGGGACAATCCTGCGAAATCATTTTGGACGCCTATCCCGGTGAGCGCTATCCGGGCTATGTTCACAAAATCGTGCCGACCGCAGATCGCGCCAAAGCCACCGTGCTCACCAAAATCCGTTTCAAACAGCTCGATGAAAAAGTGCTGCCGGAGATGAGCGCCAAAGCCAACTTTCTGACTCGACCGCTGGAGGAAACCAATGGCTCTCTGAAACCGTTCACTGGCGTTTTGAAAGCCGTGGTAACTTTGCGCGCCGGCCACGCGGTGGTGTTCGTGCTGAATAGCGAGACTGTTACGGAAACCCCGATCAGCACTGGGCGAGAGGTGGGCGGCTACCTCGAAGTTATCAGCGGATTGAAAGTCGGCGACAAGGTTGTGTTAAATCCGGGCGCCGATCTGGAATCCGGTTCACGGGTTAAGTTGGGTGAATGAGATTGGTTGATTTTACATGATAAAGTGCTCGGCCATCGGGACTGCTTCGGCAAAAAGCGCCTCGCAGTGACAGATAACCGCTGTCTTTGCGAGACTCGCGTTGTTCAGCGAGTCGAAGCAATCTCACTGAGTTTTGGCTTATTCTTTTTTATATTCGATTTGATAATAAAATACGGAGGGTTGACTTTTATGGCAAACGTGGTTGATATTCGCGGCGTGAACAAATCCTACACGCGCGGCAATCAGAAAATTCCGGTGCTGAACAATATATCGTTGGCGGTTCCGGACGGAGAGTTTCTCGCGTTGATGGGACCATCGGGTTCCGGCAAAACCACACTACTGAATTTAATCGCGGGAATCGATCGCCCGGATTCCGGTAGTGTCAGCGTGGCGAACACCGAGCTGAGCAAGTTGAGTGAATCTGCTCTCGCCAATTGGCGGTCGCAGCACGTCGGTTTCATCTTTCAATTCTATAATTTGATGCCGGTTCTCACCGCTTTTGAAAACGTGGAACTGCCGCTGCTGTTAACCAAGCTTTCAAAAAGCAAGCGCCACGAGCACGTGAAGTCGGCGCTGGATATCGTCGGGCTGGGCGACCGCATGAAACATTCGCCGAACCAGCTTTCCGGCGGCCAGCAACAGCGCGTCGCCATCGCCCGCGCCATCGTCACCGACCCGACGCTGATTGTCGCTGATGAGCCCACCGGCGACCTTGACAAAGATTCGGCCGGCGAAATCCTCACGCTGCTGGAACGCCTCAACAAAGAATTCAAAAAAAGTATTGTGATGGTCACCCACGATCCGCGCGCCGCCGAAAAGGCGCACACGATTCGCCATTTGGATAAGGGCGAACTGGAAAACGTCAATCACAAGAAGTAATTGAGGAAAAGATCAACGATGAAAATTTTTAAACTCGTCATCAAAAATGCATTGCGCCACAAATTGCGCTCGATCCTCACAGCGCTCGGAATCGCCATTGCTGTGCTGGCGTTTGGAATCTTGCGGACGGTGATTGATGCCTGGTACATTGGCGTTGAAGCCAGCTCGCAAACCCGCCTGATCACTCGCAACGAGGTTTCGCTGGGATTTCCGATGCCGCTGGCTTACCGCGAAAAGATTGCTCAGATTCCCGGCGTGACCGGCGTTTCCATCGGTCAATGGTTTGGCGGCACGTATGTCGATCCTAAAAACTTCTTCGCGCGTTTTGCGGTCGAGCCGGAGTCCTTCCTGCCGCTGTATCCTGAGTATGTTTTGACCGAGAAGGAAAGAGAAGATTTCTTGAAAGAACGAAATTCCTGCGTCGTCGGCGCTAAAATCGCAACCAAATATGGCTGGAAATTAGGCGACAACATTCGCTTGATCGGGGATATCTTCCCCGGCGATTGGGATTTTGTGATTCGCGGAATTTATCACGGCGCCGCTCGTACTACTGATGAAACCCAGATGTTTTTCCAGTGGGAATATTTGAACGAACAGTTAGGCCAGACAACCCGGGGTCGCATGGATCAGGTAGGATTCTTTTATGTGGGAGTGGCAAGCGCCGATGATGTGACCCGCGTCTCCGAGACCATCGACGCCATGTTTGATAACTCCATGGCCGAAACAAAAACCGAAACCGAGAAAGAATTTCAGATGAGCTTCGTTTCGATGGTGGGAACGATCATAACAACGGTGAAGGTCATTTCGGTGGTAGTGATTGCCATCATCCTGTTAGTTTTGGCGAACACTATGGCGATGACTGCGCGCGAGCGGGTCGCCGAATACGCGGTGCTGAAAACGCTCGGCTTCCGGCCTTCTCACTTAACGGGTTTGATTTTCGGCGAATCGATGTTCATCTCCATCCTTGGCGGTGCGATTGGACTCCTGCTTTCGGTTCCGATTATCAAGGGATTCGGTGAATTCCTTTCCGTCGATTTGGGCAGTTTTTTTCCGGTATTCGAGTTGTCCCGCAGCACGGTGCTGCTGGCGGCTGCTGCGGCGCTGTCAGTTGGCGTGATTGCCGCGGTGTTCCCGACTCTAAAGGCGACTCGCATAAAAATCGCTGACGGCTTGCGATACATTGGATGATTCAAACTGAGGGTTATCGAGATGAAAACATTTGCTTATTCCGAAGTTCAGAAAAATATTTCTAAAATACTTGAAATGGTAAAAAATGGGGAAGAAATTGTTGTGGGAAGTGAAAAGGGCCGCGGAGATTTTGCAATTATAATCCCGTACAAAAAATATAAGGCAAAAAAGGAAAGAGCTTTGGGTATCCTGAAAGGAAAGGCAAGTTATAAGCTAACGGGCGATTTTAAGATCACTGACGAAGAAATGCTTTCCCTATGAAATATCTTCTCGATACTCACTCGTTTCTTTGGGTATTATTTGAGGATGAAAGGTTGTCGGCTGATGTGAGGGAAAAAGTCAAAGATTTGACGAACGAAATCTTTGTGAGCGTGATATCCTACTGGGAGATTTCGCTAAAGTATTCTATCGGCAAATTGGAGCTTAAAGGAGTTACACCGGATGAGTTGCCGGACAAGGCAAAGGAAATAGCAATTCAGACTCTCCCGATTTTTGAAGAAGAAAGCTCCACATTTTATAGGCTTCCAAAAACAAAGCACAAGGATCCTTTCGATCGGTTGATAATTTGGCAAGCAATTAATAGCAAAATAGAATTAATTTCAAAAGACAAAGATGTTAAAAAATACCAGAAATTTGGACTTAAAACCTTATGGTAACTGAAAATGAAAATACCAATTATCTACAATTGGCGTAATCTTCTCGCCAGAAAATTAACCACGACGCTCACGGTCTTGGGAATCGGACTCGTGGTGTTTGTATTCGCCGCCGTGCTCATGCTCGCCAATGGCTTTAAGAAAACATTGGTGGGTACTGGCGATCTGAACAACGCCATTTTTGTCCGCAAGGGTGCGAATGCTGAGTTGGTCAGCATCGTGCCGCGCAGCCAGTATAATATTGTCCGCACCCAACCGGAAGCCGCGCAAATGAATGACGGGAAATCCCTCGTGGCGCCGGAGCTGGTGGTCATCAACAATCTGCGCAAGCGTTCAAACAACGAGCCTACCAATATTGTAGTGCGCGGCGTGTCGCCGGAGTCCATTCCACTGCGGCCAAAATTCAGATTGATACAAGGAAGATTGTGGCGGCCCGGCACCTCGGAAATCATTGCTGGCAAAGGCGTCGCGGAAAAATTCTATGGCTGCGGCATCGGCGAATCCGTCAACATGGGCAAGCGGGACTGGGAAGTCGTGGGTATTTTCGAAGCCGGCGGCACCGCATTTGAATCGGAAATCTGGGGCGATGTCGAGCAATTCATGGATGCCTTTCGCCGCCCGGTGTTTTCCTCCGTCACCATGCGCATGAAAGATCCCTCCCAATTCGATGCCATGAAAGCGCGCATCGAGAGCGATCCGCAGTTCACACTCGACGTCAAACGCGAGATCGCATTTTATGAAGAACAATCCCAATACCTCGGAAGCTTCATTAAAATATTAGGGCTGGCGGTTACCATCCTTTTCAGCGGCGGTGCAATATTCGGCGCGGTGATCACCATGTACTCGGCGGTGGCCAACCGTGCCACGGAGATTGGCACGCTGCGGGCGCTGGGCTTCAAACGCCGCAATGTGCTGACCTCATTTCTGATCGAATGCGTTTTGCTTTCGCTGATTGGCGGCTTGTTAGGTTTGGTGTTCGCGTCCACTTTGCAGTTCATCAATATCTCGACTACCAACTGGACGTCTTTCTCCGAAGTGGTGTTCGGTTTCAATATTTCGCCAGGCATCGTGCTGGGCTCACTGCTGTTCGCGGTGATCATGGGCATCATCGGTGGATTCGCGCCGGCGGTGCGTGCCGCTCGTATGAAAGTAGTGGAAGCGCTGCGGGCGTCGTAGAAAATCAATCAAACTCTGTCGGGGTTCAAAACCCTGACAGAGTTCACCTCTCCGTTTTTCTCGTATTGAATTGAAAATAACGTGTCTCCCTTTTAAAACCTTCTCAAATGAAATTAATTTATCTCAGTTTGACTCTCGGCTTATTTATTTTATTAACAGAATTAGTTTTTACACAAGTGAAGAATCCTACGATTTACCCTTATGGTGGAGTGCCTGATAGTAGTCGATATGATCCTCTTGGACAAATGTTTGGTCAAGGCATTCCATTGAGTTTTTATAAGGCTGAATTTGGAGGGTTAACTTTTAATAATCGGGTCGATTTCATTAATTGTTGGTTTAAGTGTGACGCAAATTTCGATAGTTCTTTTTTCAAGAGTGTAGTCAATTCTTGGAGCACCAAATTTGATACCTTGGCCAGTTTTAAGAAAGCTCAATTTGATGATGCTGTTTGGTTAATTAATACTTGCTTTCACGGTCCTGCTATTTTTATTGATACTCATTTTAATTCGGAAACTATATTTTCAGCGGCTCATTTCAAAAGTAGCGCCAATTTTGTTAGAGTGAATTTCAAAGGTCATGCCGATTTTGGAATGGTTGTTTTTAATGGTGAAACCGATTTTTCAGATGTCAAATTCGACAGCTTGGCCAACTTTCAAGCTGCTATTTTCGATACCTTGGCTTATTTTGCTAAAGCTCATTTCAAAGGTCCTGCCAATTTTTACGCAGCAGAATTCGATACTATAGTTTTTAGCGGAGCTATCGTTGAAGATAAATTAACTGTAGGTTCTCGCAGACAAAAATTTGACTTTGGCAGAACCTTATTTGGTTCACAGGCAAAATTGGAACTACGCGAACTCGTGGAAATAAGTATGCAGCCCGAGAAGATTAAACATATCTTTCTTTCAGATACACTTAGTTATTTTCTCAAGAAGGACATAATCGAGAACCTGAAACAGAGAAATTTTAAGCATGATCGAAAGGCACAATTTGAGCTTGATTATATTTTCGCAAAATCAACCATGTATCAAGAACAGTCTGACAAATATGTGAAAAACAAATGGTATCAGATATGGAAATGGCCGAAATGGTTTGTGAGTTTCATTTATTATTATACAATGGGTTTCGGCTACCGTCCGTTTTACTATTTTTTCTGGGCTTTTCTTATCACAAGTGCTTATGCCTGGGTTTTCGTTGTTAACATGCCTGAGCGTATTAATCAATACGTCACAAGCGGAAGCAAGCGAAACAAAAACTCAGTACGGAAAAAAGTTTCCACCGAAACGTCAGAGGTCGAGCTTATTGAGACTATTATCAATGCTATGTATTTGAGTATTATTCTCTTTTTTACCCCGTGGTGGCAGATGCGAGAAATTTTAACCTTCTTCGACGCTAGAGAAAAACAGATTTTAGTAAGTGAAAGGCTCGTTGGGTTTTTGGGTTATATTGCCTTATTTAAATTTAGTGAATCGGACGCGATCTTGCTCGCATTGAAAAGTTTTTTTGTTGGATAGAAATGGACCTTTTCAAAGAAAGTCGGTTTCTTCAGTTGCTTTAGCCGGGAAATAGTCTTATTTTCTTTCCAAGAATAACTAATCTCATCTGATCATCTTCAAAACATTCATCAAACAGGAGGAGGATTCACCAATGAAGAATCTGTTGGTCGTCATTGTGGTTGCTTTGTTGGCTTTTGGCGCATGTACGCAAGCCAACCAAGCTGTAAACCCTAACTTGGCAGCGTCCGAGCGTTTTGTGGACGAAGTCTGGAACAAGGGCAACGTGGCGGTCGTTGATGAACTGGCCGACCCCGGTTTTCTCCGTCACAATCCTGCTAGTTACCAGACGCCTCACATAGAAGGCGCGGAGGCGTTCAAACAGTACGTGACGCAAGTTCGTACCGATTTCCAAGATTTCCATGTCGCGGTCGAAACCCGCTTTGCGGATGGCGACCTGTTGGCGGCAAGCTGGACTGTCACCGGCACGCAACAACAACTCGGCAAACCAATTTCCATCAAAGGCATTACCATCAGCCGTTACGCCAACGGCAAGTTGGTAGAAGAGTGGGTAAGTTGGGACACCCACGGCTTGATGCAGCAGCTCGGCATGGTGCCCGAGCCCGAGACGACCGTGAAGTAATTTCTACAACTCTGGGGCTGTCCAAAAAGGTACCTGTCATTGCGAGCGTAGCGAAGCAATCTCGCGATTTTGTGCTCAAATCATGGGATTGCTTCGTCGCTATCGCTCCTCGCAAAGACAATTTCCTCCCTTTTTGGACAGCCAGAGTTTGTTGGTGCTGCGTGCAGACTACTCCAATTCCTCTCTCCGAATTTCGGGCTGCTCGCGCTCGAATTGCCCCGCACGTTCGTCGCACGCCTATTGAATACTCCCATTCACTTTCTCAGAGATTCAAGCAGGACATTTTTTTGAAATTGGAAAATTGGCAGACAACCGGCTCCTTCAAAATTCGCGGCGCGTTCAACAAGTTGCTGACGCTGTCAGATGAGGATAAACGCCGCGGAGTTATAACAGCTTCCGCCGGCAATCATGGCCTCGGGGTTGCGCACGCGTGTCAAATATTGGGAATCGCCGGCAAAATCGTTGTGCCGGTAACTGCTTCTCCCGCTAAGATCAAAGCGCTCCAAAATTATGCAATCGAATTGATTCAGTCGGGCAACGACTACGACGAAGCCGAGGAATGCGCCTGGCAAATTCAGAAAGCTGAAGACCTGACCTTCGTTCACGCCTTCAGCGATCCGGCGGTCATCGCTGGACAGGGAACCATCGCACTGGAAATTTTGGAAGCCCTGCCGGATGCCGGAACGATTGTAGTTCCCATTGGAGGCGGCGGGTTGATCGCTGGTATCGCGCTGGCAGCCAAATCCATCAACCCGAAAATCAAAATTATTGGCGTGCAATCTGAGGCATCACCCACAATGTACAAATCCCTCCGCGCCAGAAAACCGGTTGCGACCCCAATTGATGACACAATCGCCGATGGCCTCGCCGGGCGGTTCGTCACCGAGCTGAATTTGAAAATCATTCAGCAGTGGGTCGATGACGTGATCCTGGTTTCGGAAGCCGCCATCAAAGCCACAATGAAATTAGTTTTGGAAACCGAACATATTGTGATCGAAGGTTCCGCGGCGGTGGGATTAGCGGCGTTCATCGAAAACAGGATCGTTGCCTTGGAAAAAACAGTTGTGGTGTTGACCGGAAGAAATCTCGATTCGAAATTTTTCAAACAGATTTTATAGTATTTTTGCTTGATATTTTAAATTATGAAGGTTAGATTAGTTTACAACGAACTAATGGAGAAAACAATATGTCAACAGATGTAGATACTGTCCAAACTTATGAAAAAGATTTGCGTGAGTCATTTGTACATAAACGTCCTGACCCTCAGGGCAACCCGCCCACTACGAGAGTGACCTCAAACAATCGAAATCGTGCCGATGCATCGGAGATTGTTGAAAATAACGCGGGAAATCGTTCTGGAAAATCTGGTTCGAGCGATAAAAAATGATCACATCAATTAGCTTGGAAAATGAATGCCGGCAAACACCATTTTTGAATTTGTTCTCTACATTACATCAGAGTTTATCGCATTAGAGATTTATAGAGAGCATTACCCGGTTAGGCATCTCAGTGAGTTCACGCAGATCACCTGGAGCGTGATTTGGGGAGTTGTTATCTACGCAATCGTAGTATCCGTCGATACGGAATTTCTCTCCAATAATCTTAATTCAAGAGCATCAATTTTTCCCAATTTTAAGCTTCTTTCGGCTTTGTTTATTGCCGGATATATCGGTGGTAAATTCGGTGTACTACTACAGTCGAGTCTATTCAAGCTTTCGATTTTCTCTCCGTTGAAAAAAATTGCTCCAAAGCACCGTTCAATTTGGACGCTTGTTAACAATCCGACTACTACAGATTGGGCAATTGTTTTTTTAGCTGACAATTCAATCTACATGGGTGGCATAAAATATTTCACATTTGATCCTAACTCCGAGAGCCAGGAATTCCTTCTTACGAGAGCACGAAGAGTAGATGAAAATCTAAACGAAATTTATCTTGTGGATGGCATTGGTGTCTATTTGAATACAAAAGATGTAAAGAGAATCGAGTTTGTTAAAGGCTATTAACCGCAACGTCGTTTCTGCATCCAGCTTTGCAAGTTTGTATAAAAGCAATACCCAAAATCAAAGACAGTCCTTTCGAATTCCACTCAAAACAGGAGCCCATTTTATGCGAAAACTGGTCACCATTGAGCGCCATATCAGTGAGACCCAGAGACAATTCCCACAAGCCACCGGCGAATTTTCTGCGCTGTTGAACGACATTGCCTTCGCCGCCAAAATTATTTCTCGTGAAGTCAACAAAGCCGGATTGGTGGACGTATTGGGATTCACCGGCTTAACCAACGTCCACGGCGAAGCGGTGCGCAAATTGGATGAATACGCCGATTCGATCATTTTCAGAGCGCTCGATCACACCGGCCGTCTGTGTGTGATGGCGTCAGAAGAACGGGAAGAGATCATCCCGATTCCGGAAAAGTTCCCCGCCGGCAGGTACGTACTTTTGTATGACCCGTTGGACGGCTCCTCCAACATCGATGCCAACGTCAGCATTGGCACCATCTTTTCCATCTTTCGTAAAAAATCCAGCGGCGATCGCGGCACCCTGGAGGACTGTTTGCAAATAGGCACCGAGCAGATTGCCGCAGGTTATGTGATCTATGGCTCCTCGACCATGCTGGTGTTCAGCACCGGCAACGGTGTACACGGTTTCACCTACGATCCCAGCGTCGGCGAATTCCTGCTTTCTCACGACAATATCAAAATTCCGAAACGCGGCTCGATTTACAGCGTCAACGAAGGCAATTACGACCGTTGGGACGCCCGCACCCAAAAATACATTAGCTATCTCAAACAAACCGATAAGGCCAGCAACCGGCCGTATTCGGCCCGCTACATCGGTTCGCTGGTGGCGGATTTCCATCGCAACTTGCTCTACGGCGGAATTTTCCTTTACCCCGGCGACAAGAAAAATCCACAGGGCAAATTGCGCTTAATGTATGAAGCCAACCCGCTGGCGTTTATAGTTGAACATGCCGGCGGGTTCGCCAGTGACGGCCGCCGCCGGATTCTCGATATTCAACCGGAACAGCTCCATCAAAAGACGCCGCTTATCATAGGCAGCAACGATGATGTCAAAGAAGCCGAGGATTTTATTCAGGGAAAAAGATAAATTTTTCACTCGTAGGGGGCTGTCCAAAAAGGAAGGAAATTGTCATTGCGAGGAGCGTTAGCGACGAAGCAATCTCATAATTTGAGCACAAAATTATGAGATTGCTTCGCTTCGCTCGCAATGACAGGTACCTTTTTGGACAGCTCCCTACTACCCATCTACCATCCGTGCGCCTCTTCCGAAACCCGAAGATGCCTTTTGCGTTTCATCGAATTATGGATATTACCACCGTGAAAAATCGATCTATTTATTTTGCCGCTTTTGTTGTATGTGTCGCCGCTGCTGTTTTTCTTTTCCTGAGATTTGGTAAACCAAACTCCATCCAGCCGGCGAACGACATCTGGCCGACCCGGCAGGAGCTGCGCAGCAAAATGCGCGAGATTCGAAAGGAGCTTTTGGTCTACGGCACGGGTCAGAAAACGGTCACAGAATCATATCGCCGCCTCGCTGATCAATACGCCAAAGAGATGCGTTGGCTGCAGGTGATTGTCAAGCCGGACACCTCCGTCACGCCAGCGGAAATCGATTCGCTGCCGTTGTGGCTGATCGGTACGCCGGTTTCGAACTCATTAATTGCGAGAATTGCAGAAAGTCTGCCGATCAAAATTGCCGAACAGAAGTTTTCGTTCTCCAACGCCGTTTTTTCAAATCCCAACGATGTGTACTTGTTGTCTCTGCATCCCAATCCCATGAAACGCGGCCTCCCAATTTCTATTCTCTCCGGCAATACTGATTCAGCAGTGGTAGATGTTCTGAAAGAGTACTCGCGAAACTTTCGCGCCGGCGACCTGCAAGTGTTCCGCGATGGTCAGGCTGTGGTATATGTCTTTTTCAAACAAGAGGGCAATGGTCCGTGGAAAATCGATCGTGATCAGACGCGCAATTATTTGAACACATCTCATGTAGTTGCGGAGACCGAACACTATCGTTTTATTTTCCACGGCGAAAATGTTCAGCGTGAAAAAATTCAAGCATTCGCCGCAGTACAGGAGCAGCGAGTTGTCAATCTACTTTCTCAGCTCAATCACTCCGGCGAGCCGTTTCCAAAAATTTCGTACCATTTGTACGAGTCATTTGAAGACAAGGGTTTGATGACCCGCAACACCGATATTTCCCATTTTGATTTCGATAAATGGCAGGTGCACACAATTTTTAATGATAATGTCAGCGGAGATTTTTTTGCGGATGCGCGTTTACATCTCAAGAAATATCTCGGGGAGAGCGAATCGCCTGCGTTGGTTGTTGGCGCCGCCATCTATTTTACTGAGAGCTGGGGCGGCGATGGGTTCAAATATTGGGCGAAACGATTTCTCGATACCGACAACGTGAATCCTCTGTCTGATTTGCTGAACCCGGATATTTTTGCGCGCGAGTCCTATCTTTTTATGCGACCACTCGCCGGCAGCTTTGTGGAGTTCCTCATCGAAAAATATGGCTGGAACGAGTTTCTTGATCTTTATCGAAGATGGCCCAAGTCCGGTTTGCCGAACTCAGAATTAGACAGTTTTACAATGGCTGCGTTAGAGCGCGGCTGGAGGCAACATTTGGAAAACATGAACAATGTGGAGGTTCGGGAAGCGAACGGCGAATCCTTGCCACCGGTTTTTCAAAAAGGCTTCTGTTATGCTCACGAGGGCTATCAGATTTACAACGGCTATCTTTCGCGCCGTTCTTTGCAATCGCTCGAAAAAATGCGTTCTCTCGGAACCGATTGGATTTCCGTCACGCCGTTTGGCTATTTGGAGAACCGCAATCAGCCGAGTCCGTTTCATTATTCATTTGGCGCCGGCGCCGAGAACGATGAGAGCTTAATCGCTGCGGCCATTTTTGCGCGCCAGCTCGGCATGCGGGTGATGCTCAAACCGCACGTGCTGATGAGCGGCGGCGACTGGGGTTGGCCGGGTGAAATCGACATGAAAACCGAAGAAAACTGGCAGCAGTTTTTCAAATATTACTACAGTTGGATTCGCCATTACGCGCTGCTGGCGGAAATGTACGACTTCGACATTTTTTGCATTGGCGTCGAGTTTCTGCATGCCACCCCCAATCATGATGCGGAATGGCGTGCGATGATCGAAAAAATCCGGAAGCTCTACCATGGGCAGTTGGTCTATGCCGCCAACTGGTACGAGGAATTCGAGCGGATCACTTTTTGGGATGCGCTCGATTACATTGGGTTGAACCTCTATTATCCGCTTTCGGAAAAAGACACGGCAAATTTGGATGAATTAAAAAAGGGAATGAACACCGGGATGCCGGTCATTGAACGGATCGTCAAAAAATATAACAAACCGCTGCTGCTGACAGAGGTAGGTTTCACCAGCACCGCCGCGCCGTGGAAAACTCCACATGAACGCAATCGTCAGGCGCCACTTTCATTAGAAGATCAAGCGTTGTGCTATCAAGCCATCTTCGAATCGTTTTGTGACCAAGAATGGTTTTATGGTTTTTACTGGTGGAAGTGGCCCACGTATCTCGAATACGGCGGCCCGGCCAACAGCGATTTTACTCCTAACGGTAAACCGGCTGAGCAAGTCGTGGCAGAGTGGTATTCGCGAATTTGGAAAACTGAATAAATTGCAGAATAGACTTTGCACATAACTTATTCAATTCGAGCGAGAATTGTCGCTTACATATTTTTAACCATCTGTTTCCCATCATCTGCCGGCTCTCAATCCTCTGCTCTTGATTCCACGTCATTATCAATTTACAAACAGCTAACAGACCTACAATTTGATCC
>Ga0247727_10005308_pt1 | contig 26335 bp, 22 predicted proteins | sample WisWelCaveWW1625_FD_202498 | JGI IMG/M metagenome (GOLD analysis project Ga0247727, IMG submission 202498) | Biofilm microbial communities from Wishing Well Cave, Virginia, United States - WW16-25 | ecosystem: Environmental > Aquatic > Deep subsurface > Groundwater > Cave microbial mat | place...
TGCTCAAAGCGCGCGTGCTCAGCTCGCAACAGACGGAAGAGGCGATGAAGGCTCTCGATCAACCAGAAGCGAACAAAGATCGGACGAAGCCGAATCAGCCAACGCCCGATCCGGTCGTCGAAGTCCTGAAACGGCTCGCAACCCGCTGGCCCGACTTCGCTCCCGGGCGTCTGGCTCTGGCGCGCGAGCTTCTGTATTCCTCGAACGGCGAAGACGCCGTCAATCCGCTGAGCAAAGACGCGGAACGGGCAATCGCCGAGCTTCACCGCTACGCGCAGCTTGCGCCCTACGATCCGCGTCCGTGGCGCGATCTGGCTTATGCTTACGAGCAATTCGAGAAACCGGAAGACGCGGAATCCGCTCTGCGCAAAGCCATCGAATTGGACGGCGAATACCTCGATCATCGCTCCGCGCTGGTCAACCTCCATCTGCGTTGCGAGGAGCCGGAGAAGGCTAAAACCGCTTTTGCGGAAGTATTGAAAGCCGCGCCCGACGCCGACGAAGCGTTCGAGCAGTTGATTGACGAAGAAGGCTTCGACCCCGATTACGCGAAACTGCTCGAACAGTTGCTGCTCGCATTTCCGAAGGAGCTTGCGGTCAGCAAAACCGGGCTCTCGCTGCTGGCCGAGGCTCAGGAGACGCAAAACAAGATCGCCGAGGCGATTAAATCAATGCAGCGCGCCGTGGCGATCGAGGCCGAAGCGGAGGATTACGAATACCTTTCGCGGCTCTATCGCCAGCAGCGCCGTTTCACCGAGGCGCTGAATGCGGCGGGCCAGGCGGTCAAGCTCGACGACAAATCGGCAAACGCACACTTCGAGCGCGCCTGTTCGCTCGCGCAACTGGGGCGCAAGCGCGAAGCGATGGCCGCGTTGAAGCAGATGATGGAGACCGATCCCGAATGGCTCTTCGATCCAGACGAGCCTGATCTCCAACCGCTCGCCGCCCTGCCCGAATTCAAGGCGCTGAAGGAGAAGATGAAGGAGGCGACAGCGCCTGCTGGTGAAACAAAAAATGAGGCGCAGCCGGAGAAGACCGACAAGCAGAAGAAGCCCTGAGGGGGGAATGCCGACGTCTTCGCCTGCGTTCAAACGAGTCGTTGTGATAGCATCTTCAAGCGGGACGGCGCCAGAGTCGTTTCGCTTGCGGTGTTTGCGTTATGGCGAGCTATGATCCACAACCCAATGAAGCGGTACAGACCCGAAGCAAGCCGAAGCTGAAGAAGCCTCCGCTGTACAAAGTGCTGCTTCACAACGACAATTACACGACCATGGAGTTCGTCGTGCTGGTGCTGATGCACATCTTCGACCATACGGAAGACGAAGCATTTCGCATAATGCTTCAGGTTCACAACCGGGGAATAGGCGTGGCGGGCGTCTACACTTACGAGATTGGGGAGACCAAAGTAGCAAAAGTCTCCCGCCTGGCGCGCGAATACGAATATCCCTTGCTCTGCACGATGGAAGAGGAATGATGATGATTACCAGGGAATTACAAGCCACCTTGAACCTTTCCGCCAACGAGGCGATCAAACGCCGCCACGAATTTCTGACGCTCGAGCATCTGCTCTATGCGATGTTGTACGAGGACACAGCGACCGACGTGATCCGCAATTGCGGCGGCGATCTCGATCTGCTGCGGCACGATCTGGAAGAGTTCTTCAAGGAGAACATGCAGCCGCTGCCGCGCGGGATTGATCGTTACCCCGAAGGGACGGCGGCCTTCGAGCGGGTGCTCGACCGCGCGGTGTTTCAGGCGCAGGCTTCGGCGCAGGAGAAGGTTGACGGCGGCAACATCCTCGCTTCCCTGTTTGAAGAGAATCATTCGCACGCCAAATACCTGCTCGAAAAACAGGGCATCACGAAACTCGACCTCCTCAACTACATCTCGCACGGCATCTCGAAGGTTGACGAATTCGGCGAGCCGCTGCCCATCGGCGAAGACGACGAAGACGAAGAGCGCGAAGCGAGGCTGGTGCGCGATCCGCTGAAAGCCTTTACCTCAAACCTGGTCGAGCGCGCAGCCGAAGGCGGGATTGATCCGCTGATCGGCCGCCGGATGGAGCTTGAGCGCACGATCCAGGTGCTGTGCCGCCGCCGCAAAAACAATCCGCTCTACGTCGGCGACCCCGGCGTGGGCAAGACCGCAATCGCCGAAGGATTGGCGCTGAAGATTCAGAAAGGCGAAGTGCCCGACGTGCTGAAAGAAGTCGAAGTTTACGCGCTCGATATGGGCGCGCTGCTCGCGGGCACGCGCTATCGCGGCGAATTCGAGATGCGGTTGAAAGCCGTCATCGGCGCGTTGAAGAAGAAACCGGGCGTGATTCTGTTCATTGACGAGATTCACACCATCGTCGGCGCAGGCGCAGTCTCGGGCGGCTCGATGGACGCCTCGAACATCCTGAAACCCGCGCTCGCCAGCGGCGAAATGCGCTGCATCGGCTCGACGACTTACAACGAATACAAAGCCTCGTTCGAGCGCGACCGCGCGCTGGCCCGCCGTTTCCAGATCATAGAAATTTCGCAACCCTCGGTCGGCGACACAATTCAAATCCTGCAAGGGTTGAAGAGCTACTACGAAGAGCATCACAGCGTGAAATACGACGATGAAGCCGTTCGCGCCGCCGCCGAGCTTTCGGCCAAATACATCAACGACCGTTACCTGCCCGACAAGGCGATTGACGTGATTGACGAAGCCGGCGCGGCGACGAAACTCAAACCCATCGCCGAGCGCCCCGAAATCATCACTGAACACGAAGTCGAGTTGGTCGTCGCCAAGATGGCGAAGATTCCGCCGAAGACCGTCTCGGTGTCGGACAAGGAGAAGCTGCACAACCTCGACGCCGATTTGCAGGCGGTGATCTACGGCCAGGATCACGCAATCAAGCAACTGGTCAACGCGATCAAACTCTCGCGTTCTGGTTTAGGCAATGCGGACAAGCCCATCGGCTCTTTCCTGTTTTCAGGCCCGACCGGCGTGGGCAAAACCGAACTGGCGAAACAACTGGCGCGGACGTTGGGTGTGGAATTCATCCGCTTCGATATGAGCGAGTATATGGAGAAACACACCGTGTCGCGTCTGATCGGCGCGCCTCCGGGTTACGTCGGCTTCGATCAAGGCGGACTGCTGACCGACGCGGTCCGCCGAACGCCGTATGCCGTGTTGGTGCTGGACGAGATCGAAAAAGCGCATCCCGACCTGTTCAATATCCTCTTGCAGGTGATGGATCACGCGACGCTCACCGACAACAATGGCAAGAAGGCCGATTTCCGCAACGTGATATTGATCATGACCACGAACGCCGGCGCGCGCGAATTGAGCGGCAAAAAGCTGGGCTTCAAACAGACGGAGCAAAGCGGCGTAGGCGGCACGGGCAGCAAAGCTCAGGGCGCAATCGAACGCACCTTCAGCCCTGAATTCAGGAACCGTCTGGACGCCTGGATCGCTTTCGAGTCCTTGAGCTTTGAAACCATCGAACGTGTGGTGGACAAGTTCATCAACGAGTTGCGCGAGCAATTGGCTGACAAGAACGTCACGCTCGAATTGACCGAGGCCGGACGCGCGTGGCTGGCGAACAAGGGCTTCGACAAACTTTTCGGGGCGCGTCCGATGGCGCGCCTGATCCAGTCGAAAATCAAGGAGCCGCTGGCGAACGAGGTTCTGTTCGGCGGCTTGCAGGGCGGCGGGAAGGTTGTGGTGGATGAAAAGGACGGCGAATTGAAGCTGGATTATCAGAGCGAATGAAGGAGGCTTTATGTCGGCTCAACCTCAGCAAAAATATCTGACGCCTGAAGAGTATCTGGCCGTTGAACGCCAAGCCGAGTACAAAAGCGAATATGTTGACGGCGTGATGTATGCGATGGCTGGCGGCGGCCCGAAACATAGTTTGGTCGCCGGCAATGTGCTCACGCATCTCAATCTCAAACTTCTCGACAAACCCTGCCTGGTATTCAACAGCGACATGAAGGTACGTGCGCCCAACAGTCGGAAATTTCATTACCCCGACGTGACAGTCGTCTGTGAAAAGCCTCAATTTGCCGATGATGAACGTGATGTTCTGCTCAACCCCCTGGCGTTGGTAGAGGTTCTGTCCGACAGCACGGCTGGTTATGATCGCCGAAAGAAGTTTCTTTATTACCAGGAGATCGAATCTTTCCGAGAATACGTCCTCATTGCTCAGGACGAACCTGTTGTCCAGCATTACGTCAAACAGCCGAACGGCAGTTGGATTTACACGAAGATTGAAGGCTTGGATCAAACGCTCACCTTCTCCGCCCTCAATTGCCAAGTCGCGTTGAAAGACATCTACGCCAAGACCGGCCTATGAAAACTCTGCTGCGACTCGTCGTCATCGTGCCTTTGTTCACGCTCAGCGCGCTTCGCTCGCCTGATTGTTCAAGCTCAGCGCAAAACCAAGCGTTGATCCCCGACCGCCGCAGGCTCGAAGTAATAATTCATCGTCTGGCCTCACTTGAATTCAATAATCGCATTCTTCCTCATATTTTTGGCCGGGAGTACAAAAGCCAGGACGGGCTTACAGCCGCCAGATTCATCGCCGGTAAATTCCAGGAATCGGGATTGAAGGTCGCTGGCGCCGGTAACGATTACTTGCAGCCGATAGCAGGCGGCGGGCAGAACGTCATCGGAATGATCGAAGGCAATGATGCAAAGCGCAAAAACGAATTCGTCGTCGTCGGCGCGCATTACGACAGTTTCGGCGGCGCCTTTGCCGGCGCGATGGACAATGCGGCGGGCGTGGCGGTGATGATCGAGATCGCGCGTTTAGTCGCGCAAGCAAAGCCGCAACGAAGCCTTCTCTTCATCGCCTTCGACGGCGGCGAGCAGCAACACGCCGGGACGAAGTTTTACGCCGAACGTCCGCTCGCGCCTTTGGACAAGACAGCGGCGGCGATCTACTTGAGCGGCTTTGGCGGCGGGATGTCCGAGCGGTTGTACGAAACGCTTTACGTGACAGGCGCCGAGTTTTCGCCGCAATTGCGCGAAGCCGTCAGCAAACACAAACGCGACGAAGCTCACCTGGCGATTGTGGGCAACGATGTGATGCGGTGGCCGGGCGGCGAGCATTTCAACTTCACCCTGAAACAGGTTCCGGCGCTCACCATCACCAACGGCGTGCATTACGCCTATCACTCGAAAGCCGACACGCCGAATCGCATTAACTTCGCCGCGCTCGAAAAACACGCGGCGACGCTCGCCAAAGCCATCACCGAAATCGCCAACACACCTGGCAGGATCGAACGCCGGGCCGGACCGGTTTACGACGCGGACGAAGCGATGGAATGGCATCGCGTGTTGACCGCCTTGCGCGAGAACGTGATCAAAGCGCCGCAGAACGACGCCGGGCAGGCGCAGATTGACGACGCGCTGCTCGAATTGAAACGCCATCAGAACCGTCCCGTCCAGAACCCGAAGGCGCGCGAAGCCGTCATCCTGCGCGCCGCGAACATCTGCTTCTACATCGCCAATCCGAACGGGGTCGAATACGACTCGCTCCTTAACCAGGCGCGCAATCACGAACAAGCCGGCGAACGCCAGCCAGCCATCGCCGCTTACCAAAAACTGCTTAAATTCATCGAAGAGGAATACCGCCGCGACGATCAAACCATCAGTGAGCTTCGCGAGCGGTTATCAAAACTCAGCGGTAAATAGCTGATTTGTTGGTAAAGGACGATTGACGGATGAAGAAGCGCCAGATCGCAGCTTCGGGAAAGGATCACGATGTCTTCTTTCAAGAGATGTTCGGCAGGGTAGCGCAAACTGCCCCGGTTTGCGCTGCTGCCTCATCCAGCCGCTTCATCGCCAACTGCGCGAATGATTCATCCGGCCTGTTTCCTCCAAGTGTTCAGATCAGGCAGCAGCGCAAACTCGACAGTTTGCGCTACCCCCGCCCTCAATATCCGGAAGAACAAATGACTCACCATCCCCGTACCGCACCCTGGCTGCGCAGAGTTATCTTTCCGATCGTCGTGGCGCCGAACAATTGCGCGGGCGCTTCGACGCCTATCTCAAGGCCGAGCCGGAAAATCTGCTGAGAGAGCAAGAGAGGTTGCTGGCGGCGCAACAGTTCCTTTCGATCTATCAAACCATCTACGTGAATGAACAGGCCGTCGCCGAGCTTGTGGCGTTGCGCAACTGCGTGAGCGCGCGAAAGAGGTACGCTGATCTGGCGCCTGCCGCGATGACTCTGGCTGGCGGCGACATCGTGGTCACACGCAATGTGGATGATTGCCGCGATCTGCTTCCCGCCGACCGGATTCAGTACCGGATAGATCAGGTCTACTGAAAAATCCCTCTTCAGCGCAGATTGGAATTGCGCAGTCTTCGCAGTAGGAGTACATTGCGCTCGCCTCGTAAAAGTCATTCAGTAAATCATTCGCAATTCGGTCTTCCAGCAATCGCAGTCGGGAGTGCCCCCACAATGCAGTCGCAAAGAACGTTGTAAGCCCGATCAACCGGTAACGGAAATCGCTTTTCAGATATTGTTGCTCTCGGGCTTAAATCCAGAATCGAACCATCTACACTGCCCAGTAGTGGAAAGGGCGGCATGGCTAATAGTAGACAGGTCGACCATCCGTACAATTGTAGATAGCTGGACAACGTGGCGGCCACCACTGTGGCAACGAAAACATGGAGGGCAATGACCACGCCTCGCTCAAAAGCAATCGTGACGAAATTGGGGTGGGCCCTACTGGCGCTTGCCTCTGTCCCGATTCTCGGGTATCTCTTGTTGCTTGGCGCCAGCAATGTTCATGTGTCCGGAGGTCTTGCCGTTGGTCCGCGAAATCTGGTCGAGAACAACATTGTCTGGGATCAGATTCGCCAAGCTGGTCGATCTTTGGCCTGGCTTCCGCAGCCTGGAGTGACCCACGTCGATCGGGTCGATGCGTTCGATGCTCTCCGGAACCTGGTTTACATTTTCTGTGTCAGCGGCTTGACAGGAGTATTTCTCGTTCTGTTTTTCGTCGCTGCGGTTGTGAAGACCATCATTGGGCTGTTCACTGCGAACTGGGGTTCTTTTGGCATCGGCATAGTGGCTGCGGTCCTCTCACCCATCTTCGCCATCGGGTTCGTTCTGTTCGCTTTTTTCGTGTGGGTTTCATTGCTTTTTCAACCTTGCACCCCAGCGTATGCGATCCTTTGGATTCTCCTTGGGTTGCCCTTTTTTGCCGCAGGCGCTCCGGCGGGTGCGGGCCCACTCATAACGGTTATTGTGATCGTACGGGACTGAGCCAGCTAACCCACAAATGGAGCCGACACGCGCTGGACCGCGAACGCGCGCGGCTCATTTGCAACGTCAGGTGGCATCAACTCCCGCAGAGTTTCGGACACTTTTCACCCGCCTCCGCCAACTGCATCACACCTACTCTTCCCGAACCGCAAATAGAGCGCGGGCATCAGAACCAGATTGAGAATCGTTGAAGTCACCAGCCCGCCCAAGATCACCACAGCCAGCGGGTGCTCGATCTCGTGTCCCGGTTTATTCCCTCCAACAACAATCGGCAGCAGCGCAAGTCCCGTCGCCAGCGCGGTCATCAGGATTGGCGCCAGGCGCTCTGCTGATCCGCGAAAGACCAGATCTAAATCGCTGGTGGGAACAACCCTTCCTCGATCAGAGCTTGCCGCAGGGCGATACGATGTGTCAGGTTGATTTCAAGGACGGCAATGGTCGCACGCCCAATTGCAGTGTGCCCCATCAGACGTGGGCCGTCCCACTGAAAATGTTGGCGCCACTTATGGCGGCGTGGATGGAAAAGACGGACAATTCGTCCGGTGCGAGGATCACGCCCCGCGATGTTCGGCCCCTTGTGGTTATTGCAGAGAAAACAGGCCAGCGCCAGGTTCCGCGCAATGGTCAGTCCGCCATGCTTGCGCGCAATGATGTGGTCAATCTGAAAAGGGAGGTCGTCGTATTCTTGCGGCATCTGGCAGTATTCACAGATGCGCCGAGCGCGACGCCAGACCAGACGTTCGAGGCGAAGATTCATAGCAGCGTTCAGTGAGTGGCGCGGGTCTTCTTAAGCGACTTGCGAGCTTTGGATTTCATCAACGACAGGACCTGTCCCACCCGCTCATAGTTGTCCATCTCAATGTGCTCTTCAAGGGTCAGATTGCCCGCCCGCGCCTTCTCCGCCAACTCCTGCATGCGGTCTATGTCCGGCTGCGGAAAACGAAGATTGAGAATGTAGCGAGCGGCCTCTGGCGACAGATCGGCGCCAACCGGATCAAGCAGCCGCCCCCAAAGAGCCGCCTCGCTGGCGCTGATGGCAGGAACGTCCTGGAGAGTCTTCACTGATGAATGATGTTTTGTCTCTTCCATAGCCCTGAATTGTACACTTTGGCGGTTCGGAAGGGGAAGAGATGGTGTGCAATTCAGTGAACCGATGATCAAATATGATGAGCAGAGCGATACACCTTATGTTTCATTACCCTTGCTCTTCCCAAACCACAGATAAAGCGCGGGCATCAGAAACAAATTCAGAATCGTTGAAGTCACCAGCCCGCCCAAGATCACCACAGCCAGCGGATGCTCGATCTCGTGTCCCGGTTTATTCCCTCCGACAACAATCGGCAGCAGCGCAAGCCCCGTCGCCAGCGCGGTCATCAGGATCGGCGCCAGGCGTTCTTCTGATCCGCGCAAGACCAAATCCTTCCCGAACGGCTGACCTTCTTCAGTTTCAAGATGGCGGTAATGGCTGACCAGCATGATGCCGTTGCGGGCGGCGATGCCCAGCACTGTGACGAAGCCCACGAGCGAGCCTAGCGATAACACGCCTCCGGTCAGCAGCGTGGCCGCCACTCCGCCGACGAGCGCGAATGGGAGGCTGGCGAAGACCAGCAGCACCAGGCGCGGCGAGCGGAAGTCGGCGTGCAGCAGGAGCAGGATGCCGAGCAGCGCCAGCGCCGAGAGCGCGAAGAGGCGGTTTCTGGATTGCTGGCGCGCCGCGTATTCGCCCAGGAATTCCGGGTGGTAGCCGCGCTCGAACGATAAGGCTTTGACCTTGCCTTCGATCTCTCGCGCCACGCTGCCCAGGTCGCGTCCCTTCACGTCGCAGGTCACGTCAATGCGACGTGACGCGCCTTCACGCTGGATCACGTTCGGCGCGGGAGCGATCTGCACGTCGGCCACATCGCCGAGCGGCGCGTCGCCTCCGGCGGGCAGGTTGATGCGCAACCGGCGCAGTGATTCGAGATCGGTGCGCGTGTTCGCCGCGCCCCAGACGACCACGTCGTTGATCTGCTGCGCTTCGTAAAGCTCTCCGACCTTCTGGCCTTTGATGAGTGTGGTCGCTGCGCGGCGCACGTCACCCGGAGTCAGGCCGAAGCGCGACGCGGCGTCGGGTTTCAATCGCACTTCAATCTGCGGAACCAAGACCTGTTGCTCGACTTTCAGATTGGCCACGCCCTCGACGCCGCTGATCGTCTGGCTGACTTCGGCGGCTTTCGCGCGCAGCCCTTCCAGATCGGGGCCGTAGATGCGCACGACGATTGATGCGCCAGCGCCGGTCAGCACCTCCTTGATGCGTTCCTTCAAATAAGTTAGCAGGTCGCGCACCAGCCCCGGATAGCCGTCCACCACTTCTTGAATCTTGGCGACGGTCGGTTCGTAAGGCACGTTGGGATCAATGCTGATCCACAGCTCGGTGAAGTTGGGGCCGACCACTTCGTCGGCGACTTCGGCGCGGCCAATGTGCGAGCCGAAGTTGCGCACGCCGGGGATGGCGCGCAGCTCTTTGCTTACGCGCACGGTGATGCGGTTCATCGCTTCGAGCGACGTGCCGGGCTTTTCGACCCAGTGCATCAGGAAGTCTGTCTCTTTGAAATTCGGCAGGAACTCTTCGCCGAGCAGCGGCACTGTAACCGCCGTCAGCGTGAAGAAGACCAGCAGCGTAACGATGGCCAGTCGAGGTTTGTTGACGAATGCGGGCAGCGCGCGGGCGTAGTGTCGTTTGAGAAATCGCGTGAGCGCAGGCTCTGTGCGTTGTTTGTTCGCCGCGCGTGGCAGCAGCAACAACGACAGCGCGGGCGTGAGCGTGAGCGCGACGCCCAGTGACGCCAGCACCGCCAGCACGTAAGAAATCGCGAGCGGGCGGAAGAACGATCCCGACAATCCGTCGAGGAAGAAGATCGGCAGGAAGACCAGCACGACGATCAGCGTGGCGTAAACAATCGCGCTGCGCACTTCGAGCGAGGCTTTGAGCACGACCGAAAAGGCCGATTCGGGATTGCCAGCCTCGCGGTTGAGCCGCAGCCGCCGCATGATATTTTCCACGTCAATGATCGCGTCGTCCACCACTTCGCCAAGCGCGATCACCAGCCCCGCAATCACCATCGTGTTGATCGTGTAGCCGCGCCAGTAAAGCACGAGCGTAGCCGCGAGCAGCGACAGTGGGATGGCGAGTAAGCTGATGAACGCCGTCCGCCATTCAAACAGGAACGCGACCAGCACCGCGATGACGAGCAGACAGCCAATCAACAGCGCGTTGCGCAAATTCCTCAGCGCCACCTCGATGAAGGTCGCGGGGCGGAAGATCGTTGAATCAATCTCGACATCTTTCAATCCGGGCTTGAGCGCAGCGAGCGCGGCCTCGACCTCGCGCGTCACGTCGAGCGTGTTGCCGGTCGGCTGTTTTTCGACGATCAGCAGTAGGCCCGGCCCGTCGTTGATAATCGCATCGCCGATGGGCGGCGGGAAACCTTCGATCACCTCGGCTACTGCGCCGAGTTCGAGCGGCGCGCCGTTGCGAAAAGCCACCGGGACGCGCGCCAGGTCTTGTGGCTGCGTGACTGCGGCGAGGTGAGCGACGGCCAGCCGCTGGTTGGGCGTGTCCACGAAACCACCGGCGGCGACCGAGACGGCGTCGCGCGTTGAGCGCACGACATCGTCGAGCGTGACGTTGTGATTGCGCAGCCGGTCGGGATCAACCAGGACCTGAAGCTGGCGGTCGCGTTGTCCCCAGATCGCCACGTTGGCCACGCCGGGGATCGCCATCAATCGCGGGCGGATCGTCCACCGCGCAAGCGTCGAAAGCTCCATCTGCGAAAGCGTCTTTGATGAGACGCCGATCTTTAGCGCGCGGCTGGTAGACGAAAGCGGTTGCAAAATCACCGGCGGTCGCGCTGCCGCTGGCAATTGCGGCGCTACCAACGCTAACCGCTCCTGCACGACCTGTCGCGCCAGCATCAAGTCGGTGTCCTGTTCGAAGATCAGAACCACCGACGACAGGCCGAGCACCGACTTCGAGCGCAGCGTCTTCAGTTGCGCCGTGCCGTTGAGCGCGTTCTCTATCGGCACAGCAATCAAACTCTCGACTTCGGCGGTGGAAAGGCCAGGCGCTTCGGTTTGAATCTCGACCAGCGGTGGAGCGAATTCCGGGAAGACGTCGAGCGGCGTGTCGCGGATGATGCGGATGCCCACGATCATCAGGACGATGGCGAGCGCGACGACAATCACGCGCAGACGGAGGGATGAGGAGACGAGCCAATTCATCATTGTAGGATAGGAGCTTTTACGATTGTGTACTGACTGGTGGATTTCCTGCGGGCAAATGAACACTGGGCATTTGAACTTGCCGTCCCCAGCTTATTCCGTGGGCGTTCTCAAACATTTTGACGAAAAGGGTTTTATCAAACCACAAGGCATATTGGTTGTAGAGACTGCGTATCAGAGGAGCCAACTCAGGCATGGTTGCGGTATCGGTAGCGGTCAGACACAGGTTTTGAGCCTGTTTGCACCCAATGCTGCGCCCGTGACTCTTATGTATGTCGTAGTCCGATAAAAAATCAACTGCCCGATTAAGCCTGTCGTCAGTCCCGGCGCACTTCAACATATACGTGCTCAACCAGGTTCGCGCCAACTCTTTGGAAAGCTCTTGAACGCTTTTACACATCTCGAGGATGTGAAGGTCGTACTTTGCGATGAGCGGCATATAAGCGGTCAGCGCGCGCGGGCCTTCGTCCTTCAGACGTTTTTCTATTTGTTCAAATGCCCGCTGAATGGCTCGCGCCGGGATACCGTTGATCTGAGGGTCAATCGGCCCCAAGGTTCCTACTGCATCCATAATGATCTCGTCGCCGGAAAGACAGATCAACGTCGCCGCGCTGTAAGCATTGGCTGGTACGATATAACGGACTTGCTTGAATCTCTCGCGCAACAATCGAACGATCCTCTCAGCCGCTTCGGCTGATCCACCGGTGCTCACAATAAGGATGTCTACCGCATCGCCCTCGATCGTCGAAACCAGATCGCCGAAACCGAGTAAATCACTATCGTCAATCGAGATTGGAACACCTTGAGGAACGTTGCTAGTCCTGGCGACATAACAGATGAGGGGTCTGCCTGTGATTTTCTCAACCCGCTTGAACGTCTCATTTCGAAAAGCAAAGAGATTTACCTCTCGTAGCGAGCTGAAGAGATTGAATAGCGAGTTGTAGCTGGAGGGTATGTCTATTGTTGATGGATCAACTGTCTCTGGCATTTCCGGGTCTGACGATCTTTCAACATTTGCTCTCCGTTTACCAGCGGGGCGCTTTTTCTGTTGCTTGTTATGGCGCTTGGCTCCCATTTTCACATAGCGAACGGATCAACGGGTTCACGAAAGGAAAGGGTTATGTCAGCCGTGTTCTCGACCTGCGGCGTGTTCGGCTCAATCCATCCCATCGCTTCAAGAGACTTTCGATAGACAGCCTCTATCTCTTCATAAGCCTCGAGGGCTTCCTTAATGCCAGGCGTTTCTTGTGTGTGCTGTTGAAGCACAATTGTCATTTCTTCCATGAATCCACCTCCGATTCAGAGCGACTACTAATCTCGACATGAACAACTCAGGGCGTATCGCTTATTGCTTCTAGCATAATAAATCGGTTTGGCGATCGAAACAAATCCCGTGACAGTTCATCGCAAGGTTATTTGCCTGTGCCGAATTCCGTGCCGAAGAGTTCGGCGGCTCCGGCGGTGACGACCTTCGCACCGACCGCCGGGCCGCGCGCGAGCACGGCGAGCGAATCTACAACGCGGCGGACTTCGACGCGGCGGCGCGCGTATTGTTGCGGCGCGGTGTTTTCATAGACCCACGCGCCGCCGTGGATGTCGTGCAGCACCGCCGACCACGGCACGACCAGACTCTCTTCCGACGCGCGTTCGGCGAGCGTCACGCTCATCCTCTGTCCGGGTCGCAGCGAACCGTCGCCGTTCCCCAACTCGAAATAGAGATCGGCGGTGTTATTTGTCGGATCGGCTGTGGGCGGCGCGTTGACGGGTCGAGCAGGGCGCGATGGAGAGCCTGGCCCGTCGTTCAGCGCGTGAACTCTGGCCGTCTGCCGGCGATCAACCAGGCGCAGGTCGCCGACGTAAACCGGCACGCGAATCCAGACCGCAGACAGGTTGGCCACCTCGAATAGCGGCGAGCCGGATGCGACGGTCTGTCCCGGATTGGCGAAGACTTTCTGGATGACTCCGTCGCGCGGGGCGGCAATGGTGACGGCCACGTCTGCGGCTATCGGCGCCTGTTCAAATCTCTCCAGGCGGGCGCGGGCGGTTTTCAGATCGTTCTCGGCCAGATCCAACTCTTCGCGTGCCTGCTGGACGGCTTTCTCGCTGCCCGCGCGGTCGCGCAGCAGTTGCTCGGCGCGATTGAAGCGCACGCGCGCGGCTTCGACCCGCGTGGCGGCGGCGGTGATCTCGCGCTCGATCTGCACGCGCAGGTCGCGCTCCGGCGCAAGGAAAGGCGTCAGCCGAAAGAGCGGTTGGCCTTTGCGCACGAACATTCCGATGGCGAGCGGCGCGCTGTTGGCCAACGTGCCGTTCACCGGAGCGGCCACGCTCGTCACGCGGTCGGGCGGCAGCGTGATCTCGCCTGCGAAGTCGCGCGTTTGCGCCACACGTTCGACGGTGACTGGCGCGGTGGTGATACCCAGTCGCTGCTCAGCCTGCGGCGAGAGTTTGATCGTGGCGAGTTCGGATTCTTTGACTGCGTTCTCGACCTTGGCCGCCGGCGCGGACTTCTGGCTCTCGGCGGCGTGCGGTTTGGAGCAGCCAGACAGAGTGGCGAGCGAGACTATGATGACAAATAAGAATGGGAAACCAGGACGTGGTGATGGGGTCTTTTCAGCGGTTCGCAATCAGCCTCCTTCCGACGCTTCGATCGAGTTGCGCCGCCGCGCGTTGAAGCCCGGCTTTCACATCAACCTCGCGCAATCGCGCTTCGGTCAATCGGCGGGTGGTTTCAATAACGTAAAGCCAGGCCACATCTCCGGCTTCATAAGCCTTCTGCGCGCGGCCTATGTCTTCCTCAATCGGCGGCAACACGCGGGCGCGCCAGAGCAGCAGGGCCTCGCGCGATTGCGTGAATTGCGTGTAAGCCTCCTGTACCTCCATCACTATGCGCTGGCGGACGGCGGCGTATTGGCGCGCGGCGCGTTCAAGCTCGGCTTCGGCGCGGGTGATGCCGCCTTTGTTGCGATGGAAGATGGGAAGCTCGACCTGCAGACCGGGGCCGGCCTCAAAGCCTTTTTTCCCTTCGCCATTTGCATCAATGCTGCCTGCAAGCGTCAGGACTTTTGAGCGCTCCCATTTCGCTCGCGCGCCCGCGGCTTCCATTGCCAACTCCGCTGCGCGCAACTCGGGGCGCGCGGCCAATGCTGTTTTGACAAGTTCCTGAAGCGAAACCGCGACGTTCGGCTCGGCGGTTGAAAAGGCTGTGACGAATGCCGGCTCGTCGCTCTCAATTCCAAGCAATGAACGAAGGCGGACTCCGGCCAATGCGGCTTCGTGAGTGAAGCGAGCGGCCTGCTCTTCGGCCAGCCGCGCGTCAATGCGCGACGCCGATGTTTCAAGCTCGCCGATGTCGCCGGCGCGAAAACGAGCGGCGACGATCTCGACGATCTGGCCGCGCTCGCGCACCTGCTCGGAAGCTATGCGGGCGCGCTCGCTGGCGAGCGCCAGGTCGGCGAAGGCGATCCTCACGTCGCGCGCGAGGTTGAGGCCGTTCTGCACCAAACTCTCGGTCACTCGTTCAAGATCGAGTTTCGCGGCGGCCACGCGGCGTGGGCGTTGCCAGAACGCTTCGAGCGGCCACGTGACGGTCGCTTCGAGCTGTTTCGGGCCGAGCGGAAAGAGCAGCGAGAAGACCGGATTGCGCAGCAGCCCGGCTTCGACCACGTCGGCGCGCGCGATGCCGAGCGCAGCCAAGTCGGCTTGGAAAGCGGCGTTGTTCCAGAGCGCGATGGCTACGGCTTCGTCTTCCGAAAGCCCGTCGTCGAGCGAGACGCCGTCGGGCAGCGCCAGGCCGCCAGCCTTCGCCGCCGGATTCAGCTTGTGACCGGTGCGTTCCTCGATCTTTTGAGAGACGCTGCCCTGAGAGACGCTCCTGGCCGGGCGCTGCGATTGAGCCGCGCCGAGGGCCGGGATCAGGATCAACAGAACGACAGTCGCCATTCTCATCTTACTTCTCCTCCGGTTGTGTCGCGAGACTTCGATCCGGTTCGGCTCGCTCAGTTAGGGATGAGCTTGCCGTCGGGGCTGACTTTGACTTCCGAAATTTTACCGGCAGTGCGGACGTGAGCTTCATAGGCCACGATGGCGTTGTCTTTCGTGATGGACTCGACCAGGAAAATCCTGCCGCGCCCGGCCTGCTTGACGATCTCCGCGCGGGCGGCGGGCGGAAGCGATCTGAGCGCGACCTGCTCTTCGATCTCGACGACCTTGCCGCCCTCATCAATCAGCACGTCTCTGATGTGGCCGCTGACCAGCAACGAGGCTTCATAAAAGGTCTGTCCATTGTCGGTCTCCTTCGTCAGCCCGCGAATCTTCAAGCCCTTGCTCTGCTTTTCAACCGTCGCCCGCACCGCCGCAGGCAGGTCTTTCATCTTCACAGGCTTTTCAACCTCCTGATCCTGCGCCAGAGCCAAGCCGGACAGAACCAAACCGGTGATCAGCAGTAATGCTAATGCAGATAGTCTCTGCTTCAAACTCATTGATGCCTCTCTTTCTACGTTGAAGGGTCGTTACCGGATACGCTCGCCGGTCGCCGCTTTGGCCCGCACGGCCTCGCGCGGGGCGAGCGTGCCGCTGTCAAGAATGCGCCCCGTAGCGTCAACGGCCCGGAAGCTCAGTTGATCGCGCGTGATTTCGACAAACAAAAAACTATTGACCTCGTCGTTGCCGGCCAGCAGGAATGGACTGCGCCGGTCCAAATCGCCGCGGCGCAACTGGCCGCCCACGCCCGAAACGAAATACTCCACGCCCTGCTGCGCCCTGGTGCGTTCGTAAGTGTGATCGTGGCCGGAGAAGCCAGCGGCCACGCCGTAACGCGCAAAGAGCGGCTCGAGCTTTGCGCGCAGCTTGGTGTCCGAACCGTGCCGCCTGGCCGATGAATAGATCGGATGATGGAAGTAGGCGAGCTTCCAACGCGCCTCGGACGCCGCCAGCGCGCCTTCGAGCCAGCGCTCCTGGGCCTGATCGAAATCGTTTGAGTCAATCGCAAAGAAATCCACCAGCCCATCGCCTTTGGTGAACGAGTAGAAAGCGCGCCCGTTCATGTTGAACGGTTTGTAGTTGACCTGCGCCTCGCGCCCCCGCCTGACGTCGTGATTGCCGAGCACGGCGTGGAACTTCACCCCGCGCTTGAGCAGCGCGTCGTACGGCCGCTCGAACTTGGTTTGAAAATTCGACGGATCGCCGTCGGGATAGATGTTGTCGCCGAGTGTGAGGATCGAGTCATACGGGTGATCGTTGTAATAAGTCGCCAGCCTACTGGCTATCGCAAACTGATTGTCGTCGCCTGTGCCCATATCGCCGATTGCGACAAACCGCACGGTTCCGGCTGCCGCCTGACCTTCCGGTGGCGCAAGCCGACTGACATCGGTTTGAAACCGGCGGCGCGCAAGCTTCGCCAAAGTCGAGGTGGAAGCCAGAGCATTGGCAGTCGTCGCCGTCAGCAAAGTGAGAAAAGACCGTCGTTTCATTTCTTGTATCTCCTGGTGTAAAAGTCTGGTTTAGGGAAGCGACGAGAGTTTACGGAATCGAAGATGAATGGAGGATAAACGCGGGAGAGATTTTAGTTCCGAATCACGATTTGTAAATAGCGGGCAGCCTGACGGCGAAAGCGCTGCCGGTGTGATCGGAGCGTTCGAGGATGAGCGAGCCGTTGTGGGCTTCCGCTATCCAGCGCGCAATCGCCAGGCCCAGTCCCGCGCCGCCGCCGCGCCCGTTTTCGGCGCGCGAGCGCGCTTTGTTCACGCGGTAGAAACGCTCGAAGATGCGCGGTTGCGCTTCAACCGGAATGCCGTCGCCTGTGTCGGCGATCTCGATCACGCACTGAGCCTGACTCCGCGCCAGGCTCAAGCCGACGCGCCCGCCGGGCGGGGTGTGTTTGATCGCATTGTCCAGCAGGTTCATTAGCATCTGGCGCAGCAAATCCTCGTCGCCTTCGTAGGGAGTTTCGGTCGCGGGAAGCAACTCCACCGTCACGCCTTTGCGCGAAGCCAGCACGCCCGCCGCGCGCGCCGTCTCTGCCAACAGCTCGTCCAGATAGAGCTGACTTGGGCGCAACCGATGGCTTCCCGCGTCTACGCGCGCGAGCGTGAACATATCTTCCACCACCCGAGTCAACCGCCGCGTTTGTTCGGCGATCATCTTGAGCGAGTCGCGGTATTCATCCTCCGCGCGTTGCGGTTGTTCCAACGTGACGTCGGCGGCGGTCTGCATCACTGAGAGCGGCGTGCGAAGCTCGTGCGAGGCGTCGGCCATAAATTGCCGCTGCCCGGCAAAGGCGGCGCTCAGGCGCGAGAGCAGCTCGTTGAAAACGACGGCGAGGCGGCCCAGCTCATCGCGCGGATTGACGACGGGCAACCGCTCTTCCAGGTTTTCGGCCCCGATGCGGCGCGCCTGCTGCGACATCTTGAGCACCGGCGCCAGGCTCTTGCGCGCCAGAAACCAGCCGCCCAAACCGGCCAGCACGAGGATGAGCGGCACGGCGATGAAAAAGACCTGCCGCAACGCCTCCAACTCATCCGTCACCGTCTCGAACGATTGGCTGACGGCGATCAGATAGGTCGGCCCGCCGTGGGCAATGTCAACGCGCCGCGCGGCAACGCGCAGATCGTCATCGCCGCGCGACGGATCACGTTCGGTGAAGAGATAGACCTGACGCTCGCTCACCAGGTTCGACGCCGGCAGCCGCGCCGTTTTCTGATCGCTCGAATGCCTTTCAGCCAGCAACCGCCCTTCGGCGTCGAAGATCGCCAGCGCCTGGTGCGGGAAGTACAAGTCCTGGACAGTGCTCTCTGCGGCCAACTGGACGGGTTCGCCTTCGGCGATTTCGTGCGCGAGCGAAGCGATCATGGCTTCGACGGCCGCGCGCAATCCCGCGTCGAGCCTTTCGTGGAGGTTGCGCGCGAGCAGCGCGTGGACGCCGAAACTGAAGGCGACGAGCACGAGCGCCAGCACGCCCGTGTACCACAGCGTCAATTGTGTTCGCACGGAATCAAGCATCCGAGCCGGCCTCCCCGACCGTGAGCACGTAACCTTCGCCGCGCCGCGTGCGGAGCAATTTCAGCGGGTGATCCTGATCAACCTTGCGCCGCAGCCGCTGCACGTAAACTTCGATCAGGTTCGAGAAAGGGTCGAAGCGCTCGTCCCACACGTGTTCGGCAATGTCGGCTCGACCCACCACTTCGCCCGCGCGCCGGGCCAGATATTCGAGCAGGGCGTACTCTTTCGCCGTCAATTCGATCAAACGGCCTGCGCGCTCGACTCGCCGCGATCGCGTGTTGATCTTCAGGTCCGCCACGTTGAGCGTTTCGGCGCGCAGCGCCGGCCCGCGCCGCAGCAGCGCGCGCACGCGAGCCAGCAGTTCGTGAAAATCGAACGGCTTGATCAGGTAATCGTCCGCGCCGGTGTCCAGCCCCGCGATCCGGTCATCCACCGCATCGCGCGCAGTCAGCATCAGGATCGGCGTGCTGTAGCCCGCGGCCCGCAACTCGCCGCAAACCTCCAGGCCGTTCTTGCGCGGCAGCATCACGTCGAGAATGATCAGGTCGTAATCGTTGAGCTGAGCCTGCGCCAGCGCCGTCTCGCCGTCCGAGGCGAGGTCTACGGCATAGCTCCGCTCGCGCAACCCGCGCGCCAGCATGCGCGCGGCGCTCGGCTCATCTTCGACCAGTAAAATCCGCACCGAGCCTCCTTTCACGTTGATTGTAGGCAGCGCCCCGAAGCTCGGCAATGGTAGCGCAGGCAAGATAAACGCCGGATAAACGAGATGCTGCTTCCGGCAGCCATCTCTCGTCTTGAATGGTCTGCCGCTGCCGGCTTAAGATGCTTTGCAACCGGAAGCACAAAGGAGAACCTTATGACTGCTCAACCGAATCCGAACCGCAAATACACCATCGAGGAATACATCGAACTCTACAAAGGCTCCGAAGAACGTTTTGAGTATTTCGACGGCGAAATCTTTTCGATGGCATCCGGCAAGATTTCACACGGTGGGATCGCTGCCAACATTAGTCGCGAGATCGGCAATCTCCTGAAAGACCGCCCCTGCCAAGTCTTCGGCGGCGATGTGGCGATCAAACCAACCAAGGCCCCGCCGTTTCGCTTACCCGATGTGAGCGTTGTCTGCGGCGATCCGGTGGTCGAAGAATTCCAGGGAATCGAGATGCTGGTCAATCCTCTGTTGATCTGCGAAGTCCTTTCACCCTCGACCGCGAGCTACGACCGCGAAGAGAAGTTTATGGTCAACCAGGGCATCGAAAGTTTTCAGGAGTATCTGCTGGTTGAACGGGTTCGCCCGCACGTGACGCGTTACGTGCGCCAGACGGACGGACAATGGCTGCGCGCCGACTTCATCGGGTTGGAGAGCGAGGTTCGGCTGGAATCGCTCGGCGTGACGCTGCCGCTCAGCGAGATTTACCGGATGATCAAATTCCCGGCTGCGGATGCAGATGCGGCTACGCCGGATGAACCAGGCGAAGTGGCGATCTAAACGCCTTCACACCAAACGTCGGCCATTGCAGTTTTTCAGCCTGCTCATTAAGCTTACGCCCGTCGTTTCACTACTCTCATTCGTTCAAACAACAGACAAGTCGAACCAGGAACACCGCGAAAACCGGGCAAGTGTGTTTTTGCGAGTCCACCAGCTTCAACCAACGAGGAGCACCATATGAAGATCAACTTCAACACTGTTCAGCGCCGCGTTGTCATTGCATTGTTGATCGCCATCGGCATCACCATCGGCGCAAATCTGATTTCCACCCACGCACAACAAACATCGCGCTCAGCTTCGGCAAACCCGCTCAGCGGATTGCGCTGGCGCAATATTGGCCCGCATCGCGGCGGTCGTTCAGTAGCCGTCGCGGGCGTGCCTTCGCAGCCGATGGTCTATTACTTCGGCGGCACGGGCGGCGGAGTTTTCAAAACCACCGACGGTGGAGTGAACTGGACGCCGGTCAGCGACGGCCAGCCTTTCGGCACGGGCACTGTGGGCGCGATCGCCGTCAGCGAATACGATCCGAACGTCGTTTACGCCGGGATGGGCGAAAGCTGCATTCGCGGCAACTTCTCGCACGGCGACGGTGTGTACAAATCAACGGACGCGGGCAAGACGTGGAAGCGAGTTGGCCTGGAAGACTCGCGCATCATCGGGCGCATCCGCATTCATCCGAAAAACCCCGACCTGGTTTACGTGGCTGCGCTCGGCCACGCCGCCGGCTCGAACGAACAACGCGGAGTCTTCAGATCGAAGGATGGCGGTAAGACGTGGGAGCGCGTGCTCTTCAAGAGCAACAAGGCGGGAGCGGTTGACCTGATTCTCGATCCGTCGAATCCGAATGTGATCTACGCCAGCATCTGGGAGGCCAAGCGCACGCCATACAGTCTGGAGAGCGGCGGGCCGGACAGCGGCCTCTACAAATCAACCGACGGCGGCGACACGTGGAGCGAGATCACGCGCAATCCCGGCGGGCCGAGAGGCGCAATGCTTGGCCGCATCGGCGTGGCCGTTTCGCCCGCGAACCCCGACCGCATGTGGGCGATCATCGAAGCCGACGACGGTGGCGTCTTCCGCTCGGACAATGGCGGCAGATCGTGGACAAAAGTCAACGAAGGCCGCAACCTGCGCCAGCGCGCCTGGTATTACACGCACATTTACGCCGACCCGAAGAGCGCCGACACGATGTACGTGCTCAACACCGGCTTCTACAAATCGGTTGACGGCGGGCGGACTTACACGACCATTCAAGTGCCGCACGGTGACAACCACGACCTGTGGATCGCACCCGACGATCCGCTGCGGATGATCAACGCCAACGACGGCGGCGCGAACGTCACGTTCAATGGCGGCAGAACGTGGAGCGAGCAGGATCAGGCGACCGCGCAGTTCTACCGCGTGACTCTGGACAATGACTTTCCCTATCACGTCTACGGCGCGCAGCAGGACAACTCGACGGTCAAGATCGTCAGCCGCACTTCCGGTTCCGGCATCACGATCCGCGATTGGGAGGAGACCGCGGGCGGCGAATCGGGCTGGCTCGCGCCGCATCCGAAGAATTCCGACATAGTCTTCGGCGGCTCATATGGCGGCTTGATCACGCGGCTCGATCATCGCACGGGGCAGGAACGCAACGTCAATGCGTGGCCCGATAACCCTATGGGCTGGGGCGCCGAAGGAATGAAGTATCGTTTCCAATGGAACTTCCCCATTCTGTTTTCGCCGCATGAGCCTTACCTGCTCTACATCAGCGGCAATGTGCTCTTCAAATCAACCAACGAGGGACAGAGTTGGCAGATCATCAGCCCCGACCTGACGCGCAATGACAAATCGAAGATGGGCCCGTCGGGCGGCCCGATCACCAAAGACAATACCAGCGTCGAGTACTACGGCACGATCTTCACCGTCGCTGAATCGTCCGTGCAGAAAGGCGTGATCTGGGCCGGATCGGACGATGGGCTGGTTCACGTCACGCGCGACGGCGGCGGCAAATGGGACAACGTCACGCCGCCGCGAGACCAGATGCCCGAATGGATTCAGATCAATTCCATCGAAGCTTCGCCGCACGACGCCGCGTCGGCTTACTTCGCTGCGACGATGTACAAGTCGGATGATTTCAAACCTTACCTCTACAAGACCAATGATTACGGCAAGACGTGGAAGAAGATCGTCAGCGGAATACCGAACGATGCTTTCACGCGCGTCGTGCGCGAAGACCCGAACCGGCGCGGGTTGCTTTACGCCGGGACTGAAACGGGAATATACGTTTCGTCGAGCGACGGCGAGTCGTGGCAATCGCTGCAACTGAACCTGCCGGTCGTGCCGATCACCGACCTCGCGATTCACAAAGGCGAGAAGGACCTGGTCGCGGCGACTCAAGGCCGATCTTTCTGGATTCTCGACGACCTGACGGTGCTGCATCAGTGGAAGGACGCGGTCGCGCAGGCCGAGGTGCATCTCTTCAAGCCCGAAGAGTCGTACCGGATGCCGGGCGGCGGCTTCCGCATCCCGTCGAATGCGAGCATTGGCGAGAATCCGCCTGCGGGCGCGACGATCTGGTATTGGCTGAAAGAGAAGCCGAAGGGTGAAGTGACGATTGAAATCCTCGAAGCATCGGGTAAATCAATCAAGAAGTTTTCGAGCAGAGTCGCTGAAGGAGCGCCTGCCGGGCCGGGCGGCGAAGAAGGCGGTTTCTTCGGAGGCGGCCCGCCAGCGCGGGTGGCTGCCGAAAAAGGCTTGAACCGCTTCGCCTGGGATTTGCGCTACGCCGATGCGTCGCGTTTTCCGGGCTTGATAATGTGGGCCGGCTCAACTACGGGGCCGCGCTGCGTGCCGGGCGCTTATCAGGTCAAGCTGACGGTTGACGGCAAGGCGATGACTGAATCGTTTGAAGTCAAAAAAGACCCGCGCGTCCCGACCACGCAGGAGGAATTCCAGAAACAGTTCGACCTGTTGACGAAGATTCGCGACAAGTTCTCGGAAACCAGCGAAGCGATCATCGCCATCCGCGACGTTCGCAAACAGGCCAACGATTACGCTGCGCGCGTCAAAGACCAGCCCAATTCGCAACCGATCGTTGACGCGGCCAAATCGCTCGGCGCCAAACTGACTGCGATTGAAGAAGAGCTTTACCAGACCAAGAATCAAAGCAGCCAGGACCCGCTCAACTATCCGATCAAGTTGAACAACAAGCTGGCGGCGCTGACAGGCGTGGTGTCCGGCGCAGACACGCAACCGACCGATCAGGTTTATGCGGTTTACGACGATCTGGCCGGGCGCATCAACGCGCAGCTCGATAAGCTGAAGCAGGTGATGGCGACCGAAGTGCCTGCGTTCAACAAGCTGGTGCGTGACCAGAACGTCCCTGCGGTCTTCGTCAAGCCTGCGGCTGATAGCAAGCGTTGACGATTCGCGCGTTTGAATCTGCCGAAACCGGCCACTGCGATTGCGGGCGGACAGCCTGTCATTGCAGTGGCCGTTATTTTTGGCAGCGCAATTGTCGAAAAAATTCAATAGATTTTCCGGTTTCCTATGGTCAGACGGGAGATGAAGCCTTAGACTGCGGATGTTTTCTGATCTATCAACGCACGCCTTAAGAATATCCGCTGACCAAAGAAAGGAACCAATGAAAATCCTGCTCTACAATCCCGACAACGGGGTGACGCGCAATTTTATGCCTCACCTCTGGATGTTCCTGCTCAAAGCCCTGACGCCGCCCGAACACGAAGTCCTGCTGATTGACGGCAACGCGCAGGCGATGGATGAAGAAGGCATCGCACAGTTCGTGCGCGAACAGAACATCGGGCTGGTCGGCATCGGCGCGATGACCAGAATGATCGCCAAGGCGTACCGGATGGCCGACGCGGTGCGGGCCACGGGTGTGCCCGTGGTGATGGGCGGCCCTCACGTCACCGAAGTGCCCGACGAAGCGCTCGGTCTGGACGGCGGGCCGCGCCACGCCGACGCGGTGGCTTTGGGCGAGGCCGACGAGACCTGGCCGCAGATCGTGGCCGACGCCGCGCGCGGCGAACTCAAAGACACCTATGCGCCGGTTGACGAAACCGGCAAAGAGCGCAAGCCTAGCCTGCAGCCGTATCCATCAATCCCGTGGGAATCAATGGACCTCGATCAGTTCAACATCATCCCGAAATTCATGGCGCCGCTGCTCAAGCGGGTGGGAGGCGGATGGGGGACGTTCCGCATCATCCCGGTCGAGTCGGGGCGTGGTTGCCCTTACGGATGCGAGTTCTGCACGGTGACCGGATTCTTCGGCGATTCGATCCGGTTCCGCTCCAACGATTGCGTCGTCAACGAACTGCTCAAGCTGAAAGCGCGCGCGCGCGGCGAAGGCGGACAGGTGGCGGTCTTTTTCATTGACGACAACTTCGCCATCAACATCAAGCGCACCAAGTCGCTGCTGCGCGACATCATCGCCGCGGGCGCCGAGGTCTTCTGGACGGCGCAGATCAGCGCCAATCTGCTGCGCGACGAAGAGCTGTTGGACCTCATCCAGGCTTCGGGCGGAAAGTGGATATTCATCGGCATGGAATCAATTGACCCGGCCAACCTCGCCGACGTGAACAAGAACTTCAACAAACCGGGCGAATACGCCGCCGTGCTCGACCGGCTGGCGCAACGCAATCTGCTGGCGATCACCTCGTTCATCTTCGGGATGGACAACGACACGCCCGGAGTGGCTGATCGGACGCTCGGCCAGATTCGCAACTGGCCGCCAGGTCTGCCCGTCTTCGGCCAGTTGACGCCGTTCCCTTCGACGCCGCTTTACGCGCGGCTGGAAAAAGCGGGGCGGCTGACGCGGCCAAAGCACTGGCTGGATTTTGCGCCATATCACATGGCTCACAATCCGCTGAAGATCACCATGGAGCAGGCCCAAGCCGAGATCAGGCAGGCCTGGACGGATTCATACAACCCCGAAGCGATTGAGCGGGCGGTTGATTTGCTGGAACGGAAACCGCTCTGGCTGCGGATCAGTATGTTCATCGGGCGACTGAGCTTCCGCGGGATTTACTTTCCGCAAATGGGCCGCTGGGCCTGGATGAAAGTGGCTTGGCAAAATCGGCGGACGATTTTCAAGCTCGTGCGCGCGGCGTTCGGCGCGGGGATCGAGGCGCGGCGTTCGGCGCGGAAATCGGGGCGAGCCGGAATCAACGTGCGGGTCGAGCGCGAGCCTGAACGCCAGGAGTCTTGATAATGTCAGCAAAACAGATGTCCGGACTGGTTTTGATAGTCATCGTTGCCGGCGGCCTGATTGCGTTTCTGGCCTTTAACCGGCCGCGAGTGAGGCCTTTTCTGCAAACGTTGAAACAGCAAGCGGGAAAGGCGGCGCCCGATGTTTCCGCACGCGCGGGCGGTGGAGCATACGCGTCGTCGGATCGTTTCCTGAGCGATGCGCGCATCGGCAAGCCGTCGGAAACGTTGAGAGCGGCGATGGCCGATCTTTCGCCCGATGAAACCATACTTTTCGTAGGGGCATTGAACGACCCGGCCTTTGTACGAGACTTCCTCACCGTCTCTTACCTGAGCTGGCCCCGGCAGATCGCCGTGATCGGTTGCGATAAATCGGGCCGGCCTCCGCACGTGCTTTATCGCCCGCGCGACGGGGTCAAAATCAAACGCGCCATGTTCTTTGTGCAACGCCCGCCGGAGGCAATGGCGAAAGCGGCGCAGGCCATCGGCCCGAACATCAGATTGATCGAGGCTTCGGAGAACACTGATTGGACTTCATACTGCTCGCCATAGCCCTGCTGACAATCTTCACGGCCGGGATCGGAATTGCATTGTTGCTCTTGCCCCGGACCCGCCGCCCATCTGCGGTCGAAGCTTACGGCCTGGCATTTCTCTTCGGCGTGGCTTTTGTTTCCCTGACTTCATTCTGCCTGGGTCTTTTTCTTGCGGGGCGTTGGCTGCATTGGGCGATTACGGCCGCGTGTCTGATCGCCGGGGCGGTTGGAACGATGGCGCGGCGGCATTCGCTGAAAGAGTTGTATCTGCCGAAACCCGAACGCACCTTTGACCGGTGGGTGCTGGTTGTTCTCGCCTTTCAAATCGCCGTCGTCACCTGGGCTTGTTACCGCCTGTGGCTCGGCTGGGATGCGTTGTTGATTTGGGAGTTCAAAGCGCGCATAGCGTTTCTGAGCGGCGGCAGCATCCCTCTCGATTACTACCAAAACCCGACCGGCATCTGGACGCACACCTCCTATCCGCTGCTGCTGCCATTGACCGAAGCCTGGGTTTACAGTTGGCTTGGCCGTCCCGACCAGGTGATGGTGAAACTGTTGTTGCCATTCTTTTATCTGGCCGCGGTCTCCCAGCTG
>Ga0247727_10005309_pt1 | contig 26325 bp, 17 predicted proteins | sample WisWelCaveWW1625_FD_202498 | JGI IMG/M metagenome (GOLD analysis project Ga0247727, IMG submission 202498) | Biofilm microbial communities from Wishing Well Cave, Virginia, United States - WW16-25 | ecosystem: Environmental > Aquatic > Deep subsurface > Groundwater > Cave microbial mat | place...
GGTTTACAATCCCGCCAAGACCGACCCGGCTGCCATCCGCCAGTCAATTGCAGAAACCGGCTTTGATGCCGATGATGTGAAGGCAACCAAGGCGGGTTACGATGCGCTGGACGGCTGTTGCAAGAAACATTGAAACAAGTTTTAGTGATAAAACGTATATTTGCCCACCAGATGAAAATTCTCAGTTTCCTTTTCGCAATTTATTTCCTCGCCCTCTCGCTCATTCCTTGCAGCGACAACGCGGTGGAAACTCATGACTGCGGAAGCGCTTATGCCTGTCTGCACATAGAGCAATCTTCTGCATCGGGCGAACACCACCACGATTGTTGCACTCCTTTTTGCAATTGCCAGTGCTGCGGTGGAATTATGTTTTTCATGCCTCACTACTCTCTGAATTTGCTTTCTCAGTCTGCAAGTACGTTTGCCGTTTCCTTCCAGCAGGAACTCCTTTCCGCTGCATTATCCTTTTGGCAGCCGCCCAAAGTCAGCTAATCTTTCTTTCTGAACGCCTGTTTCACGCGGGCGCATCTCCGGTTCATGCCTGATGGCAACAACCGTCCTTTCATTTTTCATTAAAATTTTAGCTAATTAATCATGTTAGACAAAATCATTCATTTCAGTATAAAGAACAAGTTCATCATAGGCTTGTTCACGTTAGCCATTGTGGTGTGGGGCGGCTATTCGGTAACGCAATTGCCCATTGATGCGCTGCCTGATATCACCAACAACCAGGTGCAGATTATCACTACCTCTCCTTCGCTGGCAGCGCAGGAGGTGGAGCAATTCATCACCTATCCGATTGAACTGGCGGTGAAGTCAATTCCGCGCGTGGTGGAATTGCGCTCAGTGAGCCGCTTCGGGCTGTCCACGATTACGGTGGTGTTTGAAGAAGACGCGGATATTTATTGGGCGCGCGCGCAGATTTCCGAGCGGCTGAAAGATGCCGAAAAACAGATTCCGGAAGGATTAGGCGACCCCGACCTTGCTCCCATCTCCACGGGACTGGGCGAGATTTACCAGTACGTGGTTTTTCCCAAGCCCGGCTATGAAGACAAGTATGACGCGATGAGCCTGCGCACCGTGCAGGATTGGATTATCAAGCCGCAGCTTACGGGCACTCCGGGCGTGGCGGAGGTGAACACGCTGGGCGGCTACCTGAGGCAATATGAAATATCCGTGCAGCCCGATAAGCTCAAAAGCATGAACACCACGATTACCGAGGTGTTTGAAGCGCTGGAGCGCAACAATGAAAATACGGGCGGGGCTTACATTGACAAAAAGCCTTACGCTTATTTCATCCGCGCAATTGGCATGGTGAGCGGCTTAGAAGACATCAAAAAGATTGTCGTGAAAAACCAGAACGGCATCCCGATTCTGATTCGTGATGTTGCCGATGTGCGGGAAGGCAATGCCATTCGCTATGGTGCGGTGACGAAAGACGGAACAGGCGAGGTGGTGGGCGGCATGGTGATGATGCTGAAAGGTGAGAACAGCGCCAAAGTGGTGAAGCGCGTTAAAGACAGGGTGGAGCAAATCAAAACATCGCTTCCCGAAGGCGTTGACATCGAGCCGTTTCTTGACCGCTCCAAATTAGTGAACCGCGCCATCGGAACGGTGGGAAAAAATTTATTGGAGGGCGCGCTCATCGTGATTTTTATTTTGGTGCTGCTTATCGGCAACCTGCGCGCGGGGCTGGTAGTGGCTTCGGTTATTCCCCTCTCGCTGCTGTTTGCCGTCAGCATGATGAACTTGTTTGGCGTGTCAGGAAACCTGATGAGCTTAGGCGCCATTGATTTCGGGCTGATAGTGGATGGCGCGGTGATTATTGTGGAAAGCATTGTGCATCGTATCACACGGAGCAGGCATCAGCATGTTGGAGTCAGCAGGCTGACCGGTCCGCAAATGGACAGCGAAGTATTTGAAAGCGCGCGCAGAATGATGAACTCGGCATCCTTCGGTCAGATTATTATTCTCATTGTTTATCTTCCAATCCTTTCGTTAGTGGGCATTGAAGGAAAAATGTTCAAGCCGATGGCGCAAACGGTGAGCTTCGCCATTCTCGGAGCTTTCATACTTTCCCTCACTTACATTCCGATGATGTCAGCGTTTTTTCTGTCAAAAGAAACCGGGCACAAAGCCAATATTTCCGACAAAATCATGAATTTCCTTCACCGCGTGTATGAGCCGGTGCTAAACGGTGCGCTGAAATGGAAAATTCCCGTGATTGCATCTGCGGTGGTCCTGCTTGTTATTTCGTTTCTCATTTTCAAAAATCTTGGCGGTGAGTTTATCCCGACATTAGATGAGGGTGACATTGCCACGCACGTCATCAGCATGCCCGGCAGTTCGCTGATGCAGGAGGTGGAAGCCACCACGCGGGCGGAAAAAATCCTGAAGGAAAAATTTCCCGAAGTGGAAATGGCGGTTTCAAAAATCGGTACGGCAGAAATCCCCACCGACCCCATGCCTATGGAAGTTGCAGATGTGATGGTGATTATGAAGGAAAAAGAAGAATGGACATCTGCAAAAACAAGAGAGGAAATGATGCTTAAAATGGAAGATGCTCTCAACGATATTCCCGGTATCATGCTGGAATTCACGCAGCCTATACAGATGCGCTTTAACGAGTTGATGACGGGCGTGCGCAGCGATGTGGCAATCAAAATTTTCGGGGAAGACATTGATTTGCTGGTAGGTTTTGCAGACCAGATAGTTCCCATCATCCAAACTGTTAATGGCGTGGAAGATGCGCGAGCCGAGCAGGTGAAAGGGCTTCCGCAAATCACAGTGCGGTATAACTATGACAAGCTCGCATTGTATGGATTGAATGTGGGCGATATAAATAAAGTGCTGCGCACCGCTTTTGCGGGTGAAGCCAGCGGAGTGGTGTATGAAGGCGAGAAGCGGTTTGACTTGGTAGTGCGCCTGCAGCAGGATGCGCGGCAGGACATTGACGATGTAAAATCACTGTTCATCAGCCTGCCGGGGGGAAATCAAATTCCGCTGGAGCAGGTGGCGGATGTTAAATATGAACTCGGTCCCATACAGATAAGCCGCGAAGAAGGCAAGCGCAGGATTGTAATCGGCTTCAATGTGCGCAACCGCGATGTGAAAAGCGCGGTGGATGATATACAGCAAAAGTTAGCCGCTCAGTTTAAGCTGCCGCCCGGATATTACCTGACTTATGGCGGGCAGTTTCAAAACCTGGTGGAAGCGAATAAACGCTTGTCGGTGGCTGTTCCCATCGCGCTTGCGCTGATATTTGTCTTGCTCTATTTCACCTTCCGGTCGGTGAAACAATCATTGCTGATTTATACCGCCATTCCATTTTCAGCCATTGGCGGGGTGTTTGCCTTGTGGATGCGCGGAATGCCTTTCAGCATTTCGGCTGGCGTGGGTTTCATTGCTTTGTTTGGCGTGGCAGTGCTGAATGGAATTGTTTTAATTGCTTATTTCAATCAACTAAAAAATGAAGGGATGAAAAATGTAATTGAAAGAATTAAGGAAGGCACAAAAGTTCGCCTGCGCCCCGTCATCATGACGGCTGCGGTGGCTTCGCTCGGTTTTCTGCCGATGGCAATCAGCACCAGCGCAGGCGCGGAAGTGCAAAAGCCTTTAGCTACCGTGGTGATAGGAGGACTGCTCACGGCTACGCTGCTCACTCTGGTCGTGCTGCCGATTCTTTACCTGTATTTTGAAAGAGGCGTGAGAGGCAAATCAAAAGTTGTTGCTGCGTCTGTCCTGTTGCCGTTATTATTTTTCGCTTCCGCTGTGCAGGCGCAAACCACAGAACCCCTGCGGGTTGATTTGGGTGTCGCATTGGATTATGCGCTGAAAAACAACCTGCACCTGCAATCGCAGCAATTGAATGTGCAATCGTTTCAGAAGCTGAAAAAATCCTCATTTGAATTGCCGAAAACGGAAGTGGAATTTCAATACGGGCAATTCAACAGCATCAATGATGACAACAGCTTCAAAATCACTCAATCCATTTCTTTTCCATCGGTTTACGCTGCGCGCAGCAAGTTGTATAAGGCGCAGTTGACAAGCAGCGAACTGCAATTGCTGTCGTCAAAAGTTGAAATCAGCTATCGCGTTCATTCGGTGTATGACAACATCGTGTATTTGCAGGGCGTGCAATTGCAGTTGCAAAAATTCGACAGCCTGTATGCTGATTTTGTGAGAGCTGCTTCGCTGCGCTACGAAACGGGCGAAACAAACCTGTTGGAAAAAACCACTGCCGAAACAAAGCGGGGCGAACTGCTGCAACTCGTCAGGCAAAATGAAGCGGAATTAAACTCAGCCCTCCTCGGATTGAAAACGCTGATGGGCTACAGCGGGGAGATGGTGATTGCAGAAAACCAATTGCAGCCTGTTGACATGGATGCGCCCGACACCTCGCTCATCAATAACAACCCAGTATTGAAAAATCTTTATCAGCAGGCAGTCATCGCTCATCAAAATAAGAAGTTAGAAACAGCGCAGACGCTGCCTGATTTTTCTGCGGGCTATTTCAACCAGAGCATCATCGGGTTGCAGACCGTGAACGGCTCGGAGGTGGTGTTCAGCAGTGGCGACCGCTTCACAGGCTTTAATGTGGGCATCGGCATCCCGCTCACATTTTTCAGCAATTCATCCAAAGTGAAATCGCTGGAGTTGCAGCAGCAGTCGCTGCAACTGCAAGCCGAATATGGCAAGCAGCAGTTGCAGGCTCAGTTGCAGCAGGCGTTCCAGGATTACCTGAAAAACAAATCCATAACGGATTATTACAGCCGGCAGGCTTTGCCCAATGCGGATTTAATCACCTCCACCGCGCAAAAAGGTTATCAGAGCGGAGACATCGGCTACGTGGAGTACCTGCAATCGCTTCAAACCGCAGGCGACATCCGCTTGGGCTATCTCAAAGCCTTGCTCGCTCTCAATCAGTCGGTCATCAACATCAACTTTCTTGTCGGAAACTTTTAAAACAATCTTAAAACAAAATAAAATGAAATCATCTGTCATAAAATTCAGCATCGCAGCGGTAGCCCTGGCTGCGCTCTTTTTTACTTCTTCCTGCAAGCATGACCACGCGCACGAAAGCGGAGAAGGTCACGGCACGGAAGAAAAAGCCGCAGAAGAAAACCATGACGACCACGGTCATGAAAAAATGGTCTATCTGAATCACGCCCAGTTCGCGGCAGCGGGCATTGACACGGGCTGGCTTGAGAAAAAGAATTTAAGCGAAGTCATCAACGCCAACGGCTACACCAAGCTGCCGCCACAAAACCAGGCGCAGGTAAGCTCTGTTATTCCGGGCATCATCAAAAGCATCAGCGTCATCGAGGGGCAGCATGTCAATGCCGGGCAGACGCTGGCAACGCTGCAAAGCCCTGAAATCGCCAAGATGCAGGAAGCGTATTTCAATTCAAAAAGCAACCTGGAGTTTTTGGAATTGGAATTTGAGCGGCAGAAAAAATTGAGCGAGGAGAACGTGAATTCGAAAAAAGTTTTTCAGAAAACCCAGGCTGAACTGCAAAACGAAAAAGCCCGCTATCAGTCGCTCAAAGAGCAACTCGCATTGCTGCATCTTGACAACAGCGAACAAATCGTTTCATCCGTTCCCATCAAAGCGCCCATCAACGGGCACATCACCGAGGTGTATGTGACCATCGGCAGCGCTGCCGAGCCGGGAAAGATTTTATTCAGCATCGTTGACAATTCAAAAATGCACGTTGACCTGCTGGTGTATGAAAAAGATTTGTTCAAGGTGAAGGAAGGGCAGACGGTGCGTTTTGTGCTCACCAATCAAAACAACCAGGAGGTTCCGGGGAAAATCTTCAGCGTGGGAAAGGCATTTGAAAACGAAACCAAATCGGTTGCCGTTCATGCGGATATTCTCAATGAAAAGGCGGGGCTTATTCCCGGCATGTATGTGAACGCATTGATTGACGTGGGCGCCACCACCGTTGACGCTTTGCCCGAAGAAGCCATCGTGCAAGCCGAAGGCAGGGAGTTTATTTTCATCTGGGAAAAAGAAAACCTTGAAACGAAAAATGAAGCACACGCGCATGAAGAAGGCGCTGAACACAAGCATGAGGAAGGGGAAGCGCATGACGAAAGCGAACATGCTGCTGATAAAGGAAAAATATCTTTTGCGCGGGTGGAGGTGAAAACAGGCGTGTCGCAGCTTGGATACAAGCAGGTGACGCTGTTGCAGGAAGTGCATGACGGGGATAAAATCGTGGTGAAAGGCGCGTACTACCTGCAATCGCACCTCACGAAAGAACAGGGCGGTGGCGGGCATGAGCACGGGCACTGAGGGAGAAAGAAAAAGGCATGAAAGGTCTCTTAATACTTATGTTGGTCGTCATCTGCGGGAGCAGTGTCGCGCAAAACATTTACCACACGGTGGAAGGGATGTTTGATTTTAAGGGCAAATATTGATTAAATTGCTATTGGCTAAAAATTTTAACTTTGTAGCTGTAAATCTCTCCGGTAATGCTCCAAAAAGAATTTCAATACTACTTAGACCATCAAAAAGAACTTGTTAAAAAGTATGATGGGAGGTTTTTGGTAATCGTTGGCGAAAAGGTCGTTAATGATTATAAAACTGAATTGGAGGCTTATGAAGATAGCATCAGGAAATACAAACCAGGAACCTTTTTGATTCAATACTGCTCTCCGGGAACCGAAAGTTATACCCAAACCTTTCACTCAAGGGTTGCTTTTTAAATCATTCATCGTTTGCCTAATCCCCAAGGCCAATTTTCCTTTACTACAAAATATAAGGGCATCGCCCGTACATTGGTAAATGATGTTATCATCACACCTGCCGATATTAAAGATAAAAGCAAGGGTATTCAATGTAAAGGTATTTGGGATACCGGTGCAACAGGCTCGGTTATCACAAAAGAACTTGCAGACCAATTGGGCATTAAACCTGTAGGCATAACATTGGTTCAAGGAGTAAATAGCTTAACAAGAGAGAATGAGTACCTCATCAATATTTTTCTTCCCAATAATACCGGGGTAACCGGAGTAAGAGTAACCGAGGGAAAATTAGTACCCGGAACCATTCTTATTGGAATGGATGTGATAACAATAGGCGATTTTGCAGTTACACATGCAAACAGACAAACGGTAATGTCGTTTAGAATGCCCTCAATGGGGAAAATAGATTTCGTGGAAGAGTATAATTCCAAGCATCCTCAGTTCAAAAAACTTCCTTCTGCCAATTCCCCCTGTCCATGCGGGAGTGGGAAAAAGTACAAAAGATGTCATGGAAAAGATGCTGGTTAGATTTGCTCTTTTAACGAGTTCTTATCCGAAAATCATTGAATGCCTTCTTTCTTCGACTTGCTTTGAATAGAGCTTGCGTTGTTCGCGGAGGAGTTTTTTAAAATCTTCGTTTTTCCAATTCACACTTTCGGGGGGCATGTTGTACTCAATTGCTGTTTCGAGGTGTTCGCAGCAGGATGTCCATTCTTCGTAATTATCTCGGACTGTGACTGCGTAGAGAATCCAAAAGTCGCCTTCGAAGTCGTTTAGCTTGGGGAGATATTCAAAAAGAAGGGGCTGCACTAAATTGTAATATTCATTCTGGCGGGTTTGCTGCCAATGGTGTAAAATCTTTAACAGCTTGTTTTCTTCTTCTTTGTGCTTTTGCCAATCTTCATCATTGGGAAATAAATAGATGTTACGGAGTTTGTCTTCCAGCGTGTCGGGTTGGGAGGGATTGCAGTAAAATTCTCTCCAACTTTCGAGCTTGGGATATTTTTCGTGGATGTTGATTTTCTGTGTTTGTTCTCGCAGATGGTTGCGCAGGGTGAAGAGCAATCCGAAGAGATGCCCGGTATTCAAATCTTTGATGTATTCTATTTGTGCGGGGCGGGTGGCTTTCTCTATTGCCGGATAATGACGAACCATCAATTTATTCAACTGCGATTCGAGGCGGTGGGTACAGGATTCATAGATGTTTATGTAGAAGTTGTAGAATTCAAGGAAGGTATCCATCGTCTCACGGAACTCTGAGGGAAGCTTGTCTTTATATATATGGTAGGAAAGCTCCCAGTTATTCAGACGCGATAGGTTTTTCATGTGGCGAAGTTCGAGGGGGAAGGTATCAGCGTTGGGGAGGTAAATCAACAATTATTTGTTGAATGTGCTGATGTGCCGCTCTGCCGATGTGCTGATTGGTTAATCGGTTAACAAGTTAATTGGTTGATTGGGACGTGAGGGACGAAAGGGACATTAGAAAACTTCCACGGAGTGGCGTTTTATTTCCACGGAGAGGCGTTTTGGATTCCAGGGGCGGGGTTTTATTTTCCCGGAGAGAGGTTTAGGACTCCCGGAGATTCATTTCGGATTCCAAGAGAGGCGTTTTGGATTCCCGGAGATTTGATTTGGATTCCTGGAGGGACGTTTTGGATTCCAAGAGATTTGATTTGGATTCCAGGAGAAGGAGTTTGGATTCCCGGAGGGGCATTTTGGATTCCAAGAGAGGCGTTTCGGATTCCAAGAGAACGATTTTGGATTCCCGGAGTTTTTATAAATGATTGGTTATCAATTAGTAACGTCACCCCTCTGGGTCTCCCCTCGGAGGGGAGAAGCTACGCGCCAAGCCAGGGATAAGAACACGGGGTGCAAAACTTGATTTGGAAAAAAATGGACAGTGAGGGAAATTATATCCTATTGTTTAACCTCAAAATTCTTTTAACATGGAACAAGAAGATACAAACCGTGTTAACATGATTAACACGACCATTCAATTTTGTGATGACAACCCGGCTCCTACGGCTGGGATGCCAGCATGGGCACCTGCATTGGCGGGCTTGAAAGCCAAGATGGTTTTGGTTAATTCCTTCAACCAGCTTGGCGGGTCAAGCACCAAAGGGGTGTCAACGGACACGCGGATTTTGCGAAACACCATGACGGAGATGGCGCTGAAATGTGCCAACGCCACGAAGGGCTTTGCAAATTCGACCAACAACAACACGCTGAAAGCGCAGGTGGATTACACCAAATCGGATTTAGACGGGGAAGCGAAAGAGGACGTGGATGACCGCTGCCAGGAAATTCATGATGCCACGAACACCAACATCGCGGGGGCTTCGAACTTCGGGATAGCGCCTGTTGATGTGACGGATTTGCTGGCGTCCATTAACATTTTCCGGGCGGCTTCGCAGGGACCGAGACAGGCAATTGTTTCGAAAAGCCAGGCGAACAAACAGGCAAGCATCTTAGTGCGGGAGGCGATAGATACTTATTTAACCGGGCAGATGGACCCGATGGTGAATACGCTGAAGCTCTCGAATAACCTGCATTACTCGGCTTACCGGCTGGCGAGGCAGATTATCAATTTAGGCTCGACCTCTGCGAAGGTGAGAGGAACGGTGAAAACCGAAAATGACGTGCCCTTAGTGAATGTTCAGTTTACGATTTTTGAAGCGGGCACGGACACGGAAGTGAAGCAGGTGGTGACGGACGTGAAGGGGAAATTTAACGCGTCACAACTGCCTCCGGGTGATTATGATTTGAAGTGGGAACTTGACGGGTACATGACGGAATTTGAACCTAACGTGCACATCGCGGCAGGGAAGGAACTGAAGCGGACGATTGTGATGCACGAGGGAGGCGGAAGCGCAACGATAGAGGGTGACGTGGCTGCGGGCGCGATTGCGAATATCCAAGTGATGGGTATAGAGGCAGTGCCGCAAACTATTGTAAGAGTGACGGTGACGGGAAGCACTTTACGCTTTTATGCCGCCACTGGAAACATGGAACCTCCGGGAGCGCAATACTTGGACATCGTGAACGGGCAAATCATTCAGAAAACGGTGATACAATTTGCTGCGATGGTGGGGTTTGATAATGAGTTGGAGGATTTTCTGAATGTGCAGAATAATGGGGCGGTGGTTGGGCATTATGAGTTGAAGTTTGAGAACCTCGGGAGTTAATCGGTTAATCAGTTAATTGGTTAATCGGGAAGCAAAGAGCCTTCCCGCGAAAAGCGGGAGGGCTTTTTTGTGTTTGGGGGGTGATTGGCAAACGCGCGGAAGACAAAAGTCTTCTGCCGATGGATGCGCCCAAGTCAGCTATGCTCAGGGCAGCGCGGAAGACTTGAGCGAACGGGGGGGGCATGGGCGGTTTCAAAAGTCGAAATCTGACGCCAGCAAACCGGACATTATTGCCTCAAAGCGTTTTCAAATACTCAATGACCGCTGAGCGTTGTTCTGTCGTCAGCGGGTCACCGAAGAGGTGTCCCTGGTTTTTATAGCCGGGCAGAGTGGTATCATACGTTTGTTTATCGGTTTTTGAGGAAGGCGTGGCGTAGTTCCATCCTACTTTTACAAAATCATAATCGCTGTCGTCAAATGTCCTTTTCCAATAAGCAGGTCTTTGCGTGCTGTTCAGCAAATCTTGCAGCGTGGGAACAGAGCCGTTATGCAAATAGGGGGCAGACGCCCAGATGCCATCTAACGGCTGGGCAACATAACCGCCTTCGGAAACTAATTGGGCGCGGTTGGGGTCCCTGCCAAACCACCCGGTGTTGAACCACTCTTTAAAAGCAGAATAGGTGCTACTTTGATAAGCATCGGACAGCAACGGGTCAGTGCCTACCGTTCCGAGCGAAACCAAAAGATTCGGATAGGAGCCTCCCGCGCCATAGGTACCATGACACTTTGCGCAATTCGCGGTGAAAACCGCCTTGCCCTCCTCAGCCAGCACAGCATCAATGGATTCGGGATACGGAGGCGGCTGCAAGCTCAGGATATAGGCAAGCACATCCGGGAAACGCTCATTGACCTCATTGGCTTTTGATGAGTCTTTCATGGTGAGCAGGCTGGATGCCATCAGGTAGCGCGGGAAATCACCCCGCCCGTTACCCGCATAGAACATTGCGTTCTTTTTCTTGAGCGCCCACCAGGGCGGCACATCAGTCGGCACCACTTCCGCAGGAATACTGATGGAGGGCGCATCGTTCCACAAAAGGGTTTCCTTGTCGCGGTGTGCCGCTAATATAGCTCCCAGTTTATCCGCAACATTGACGCCCTGCACCTCCGTCACGATATTGGGAGCCACTGCTTCAAAAGCCTTCTTAAATGGCTCAAAAGCATCCCACTCAGGAGTGCCTGCCGGTATAAGAAGCGCGGCTAAAGTCGTTAAGCCGCTTTGGTCGCTGGTGAAATCGGAAGAAGCATTGCCAAGACCAACGATAAAATTACCATTGATGGAACCCGCATGGCATTGCAGGCAATTGGGCGCCACCACACGCACTCCATTAGGGGCGTCCACAGCAGTAAAGTCATGACGAATAATCGCATTATCTCCGGTTCTGCCCAGCTTGTTGGAATTGTCCGTCATGCCGGGAACGAGGGCAAATGCGCTATAAGGAATTCCTGCGCTGAGGTAATCGCCACTCACTAAATAGTTGTAGCCTGCTGCCGCATCGCCTGAACGTTGTGTCGAACCGGAAATATAGGACGTGCCCGCAGGCGGTGTCAGATTATTATTGTTATTGTTGTCCACCACATCTTCTTCCTTGTTACAGTTGACCAAAAGAGCGAAAAAGACGGCTACGATGATAAGACTGACAGTTTTCCGCATGAGTGTCTATTTTTTGTGAAAGCAATTTAATTATCTTCCGCTAAGATAACATTTTTGGCAAGGGAAATATATGCCAAAACCAACCAGGTTTGCGAAAACAGAGCAAGCAGCCCGCCTAAGGCGGGCTGCTGCCAACTGCCGCTGCCAACTATTATTTTCGGAAACCTGACTACCAACGGTATAACAATGATGCCGGATAATTTTTCGCAGGCGATGCGGCTAAATAATTAAGGTGATGAAAAAACTGAAGTTCTTTGCCCCCAAGCCGCTGCCATTCAGTTACGATGACTGGTCGAAACAGCCTTTTGCGAAACGGGTAAACATGCTGTGCGTTGCGTGGACAACTCAGGGCTATGGCGCTCCCTTGTCAATCTATTTACTTTATGTTTTGAAAATATTGTTTTACGCTGGGGGCTGGATTTTCTTTTGCTCATTTTCCGATGCTTTAGGAAACGCAGGCGACATATCAATCTGGTGGCATGAGCCGGAAGCGTTGGAGAAATTTATTTTATGGAGCATATTGTTTGAGGTGCTGGGATTAGGGAGCGGCAGCGGTCCGCTTACGGGGAAATATTTTCCGCCCATCGGTGGCGTGCTTTATTTTGCCCGCCCGGGAACAATCAAACTGCCGCTTTTACCAAAGCTCCCCATCATTGGCGGTGACAAAAGAGGCTGGATAGATGTCCTATCATACATCGCGCTGCTGGCATTTCTTATCATGGCATTGACGGCTGCGCAAATCACGCCTCAAATGATTGTGCCCGTCATTATTGTATTGATCCTTTCAGGTGTGCTGGATAAAACCATCTTTTTAGCCGCTCGCTCCGAACATTTCTTAATCGCACTGTTCTGTTTTCTTTTTGCCGGAGAAGAAATAGCGGGCGCCAAAATCGTCTGGTTGGCTATTTGGTGGGGCGCAGCCACGTCCAAACTGACCCGGCATTTTCCGTCTGTTGTCTGCGTGATGCTCAGCAATCATCCCCTGTTGCGATGGACCTGGTTCAAAAAGCAGTTGTACAAAAATTATCCTGCTGACCTTCGTCCGGGTTTGTTGGCTGATATGCTCGCGCATACAGGCACTATAGTCGAATACGGTTTCCCTTTGCTGTTGATTTTCGGAACAGGAGGGCAAATGACCATCATCGGGCTTGTGATAATGTTTCTCTTTCACCTGCATATCACTTCCTGCGTCCCGATGGGCGTTCCCCTCGAATGGAATGTCATCATGGTTTATGGCGCCTTCGTCTTATTCGGGCATCATGCCCCGGTCTGGTTGTTCGATGTACATTCGCCTTTGCTCATTGCCATGCTTTCAGTTTCAATGCTGGTTATTCCAATATTGGGCAACCTGTTTCCTAAATGGATTTCTTTCCTGCTGTCCATGCGCTACTATGCGGGAAACTGGGCTTACAGCATCTGGCTGTTTAAAGGCAACAGCGAAGAAAAGATTGACAGGCATTTGGTGAAGGCTTCACCTACGGTCATGCGCCAGTTGGAAAAGTTTTATGATGACGCCACCGCAAAGATGCTGGTCTCCAAAGTGATTGCCTTTCGTTCGATGCACCTTCACGGACGGGCTTTGCAGCTATTAGCGCCTAAGGCGGTGGATGACATTGAGCAATATGAATGGCGTGATGGAGAAATTATTGCAGGAATAGCGTTAGGCTGGAATTTCGGGGACGGGCATCTGCACAATGAGCAACTGCTGAGCGCTATTCAAAAAAGATGCTCGTTCGCATCAGGCGAGCTTCGTTGCATCATGGTTGAATCCCAGCCATTGGGACGACCACACATGGATTGGCGTATTGTTGACGCTAAGGATGGCACCATCGAAAAGGGACGCATTACTATTAAGGAATTAATGAGTTTGCAGCCGTATGATGGTTGACATACGCCATTTTACATCCTGACCGGGTACAGGACAAGCTATCCTGCAATGCGCTAATTAATTACTCTTCGCCATTCTATTTCCCACCCAATACCTGAACTTATCGAACAGCAGGTACATCACCGGCACAATTATGAGAGTTAAGAATGTGGCGAAGGTCAGTCCGAAGATGATGGTCCATGCAAGCGGTCCCCAGAACACTACGTTGTCGCCACCGATATGAATTTCAGGATTCCAGTGGTCGAAGAAAGTGGTGTAATTGAAGTTGAATCCAACTGCAAGCGGGATTAACCCCATGATGGCTGTGATGGCGGTGAGCAGCACGGGGCGCAGCCTTTGTTCTCCACCAAGGATAATCGAATTTACCATTTCAACAAACGGCAGCCGTTGTGTTTCTTCCAAACCCAGTTCGGCTTTTTTCTTTTCGCGCAGAAAATCAATGCAGTCCATCAACACGATGGCATTGGTCACTACAACTCCTGCAAGTGAAATAATGCCGATGCCCGTCATCAGAATTGCGATGTCCATATCAAAAATGGAATAGCCGAGAAAGACTCCAATCGTGCTGAACAACACCGAGCTCATGATGATGAGCGGGGTGTGAATGGTTTTGAATTGTGTAACTACAACAATGAAAATCAGGAACAGCGCTATAATGAATGCATTCACTAAAAATCCCAGCGACTCCGCCTGCTTCTCCTGCTCGCCTGTGAATTTGAGTTGGAAACCGGCAGGTATTTCATAACCCGCCAAAGCCTTTCGGATTTTATCATTCACTTCATTGGCATTGTAACCTTCGTTTTCTTTCACGTTGGAATAAATCGTAATCACGCGGTCTAAATCCTTTCTTTTGATGGAGCCGTAGCTCGTGGTATATTCCACAGATGCAACGGAAGAAATCGGAATCGTGACAAACTTTCCGGTGTTCATGTCGCGGAATGTGATTTCCTGGTTGAGCAGCGCGGGCAAATTGTAACGGTTTTCTTCATTGAAGCGAAGCATAATGGGGTATTCGTCCTCGCCCAATTTGTATTGCGAAACTTCCTTGCCGAATAATGCAGTCCTGATTGACATTGCAATTTGTCCGGTGGAAAGCCCGAAACGTCTCGCTGCATTTCTGTCCACATTCACGATGAGCTCGGGTTTTCCTTTTTCCAAATCGAGCTTCAATTCTTCAATTCCTGCGATGTCAAAAGCGTGGATATGGTTGCGGATGTTTTCAGCAAGCTTCGCCAACTGCTCGTAATCTTCCCCGCTCACTTCGATGCTCACCTGTTTTCCAACGGGCGGTCCCATGCGGTTTTTGTCAACAATCATCATGACTCCAGGGAACACGTTGACTTCGTTGCGCAGCTTTTCCATCACTTTGCCCGTGTTTACATGAAGCCGTTTTTCAAAATCAACGAACGCCACGGTGATTTTCGCTTTGTTCGGAGTAACTCCGGTAGCAGGACCGTCCATCGGGTCGGTAGTGCCTGCGCCTACGTTGGTGATAATAGATTCTACTACATCTTCATAGCCCTCTAATGATTTGTAAACTTTCTGCTGGATTTGTTTTGCAACGGCATTCGTTTTTTCAATGTCAGTTCCGAGAGGCAGTTCGATGAAGATATTGACGTACTGCGGGTCATTCACGGGGAAGAAAGTCACCTGGGGCGCGCTTTTTCCGAGAAAGAATAAGGAAGCAAAAAGCAACATGACGACTCCTGCTAAAAATAAATAGGGACGAAATCCGCTCGTGGCAAAGGTGAGCAAGCTTGCGTATCCTTTTTCAATTCTCACCAAAATATTGTGCTGGAACCAGAATGAAATCGGGGAAAGAATGTAGTTGTTCAGCAGCAAAACGATAATCACCCACACCATCAGATTGGAAGGAGTATTCATTTTCATGATGTAAAAAATAATCGCGAACAATGCGATGATGCCGATACTGATGAACAGCGGCTTGATTTTTATTTTTTCATGCTCATCCTGCACTTTCATGAAAATGGAAGCCAGCGCGGGATTGATAACTGTCGCAACAAGCAATGAGGCTGCGAGCGCAATCATGAATGTAATCGGAAGATATTTCATGAATTCGCCAGAGATGTCATTCCAGAATAAAAGCGGAACAAATGCAATCACCGTTGTGATAGTTGACGCAATTACCGCAGCCGCCACTTCGCCCACGCCTTCTTTCGCGGCTTGCAGAGGCGGCAACCCCCGCTGCATCAGGCGATACGTGTTTTCGACTACCACGATTCCGTCATCCACCAATCTTCCCAGCGCGAGCACGAGCGAAAACAGCACCATCGTATTCAGCGTGACGCCAACAATGTTGAGCAGCGCAAGACTGATGAGCATTGAAAGCGGAATCGCAATTCCAACGAACATCGCATTGCGCAATCCCATGAAGAGTTGCAGAATCAGCACCACGAGAATAATGCCGGAGATGATTTCATTTTGAAGATGATGCACGTTCATCCGCGTCATTCTCGATTGGTCGTTGGTAAAAGTGATTTCGAGTTTCTCCGGGAATTTTTCTTTTTTCGCTTTGTCAACGATGAGCATGATTTTGTCCACCGCGTTGATGAGGTTTTCGCCTGCGCGTTTTTTTACATCGAGCGAAACAACAGGCAGGTCGCGCAAACGCGCAAAACTTTCGCGGTCTTTATAGTCAAACGAAACATCAGCAATGTCTTTCAACAAAACAATTTGCTGGTCTTTGTTTTTGATGACGATGTCGCCCATCTCCCGCACATCTTTGAATTCGCCAATCACGCGGATATTCCTGCGCGAAGAATCGGTGAGAATATCTCCACCGGAAATCGTGAGGTTTTCATAAGCAATCGCGCTTTCAATGTCTCCGAAGGCAATCTCCACCGAATTCATCTTGTGAACATCCACATCCACTTTCACTTCTCGCTCCCGCGCACCTTTAATTTCCACATCCGTGATTTCGGGCAGCTTCTCGATTTCATCTTCGAGGTATTCGGCATATTCTTTCAGGAATTCCATGTGGATTTCACCCGAAAGGTTGATGTTCATGATGGGAATAAACTCCGAGAAGTCCATTTTGAAAATATCAGGGTCTTTATCCAAATCATCGGGCAGCTCTTGCTTGGCGCGGTCCACGGCATCTTTTACTTCCTGCAAGGCTTTGTCCGGCTCCATCACAAAGTCGAACTCAACAACAATCATCGAATAATCCTGGATGGAAGTGGACTTGATATTGTTGATACCGTTGATAGTGTTAATTTCCTTTTCAATCGGGCGCGAGATGAGATTTTCAATGTCGGAAGGCGAATTGCCGGGATACACCGTGCCGACAAAAATTGTCGGGATAACCACTTCCGGAAAGTTTTCACGCGGCATGGTGTTGTAAGCCGTGAATCCCCCGATGAGAATCATCGCCAGCAGCAGGAATACCACCGGCTTGTTCTTTATAGCAAAGGTGGACGGACCGAATTCCCGCTTGACACGTTTGTCGTTTGTTTCTTTTGACTCCATGAGTAATCTGTTTGTTTCTTGCGTGCGCTGGCTTCTCCCCTCTTAGGGGAGACACAGAGGGGTATTTTCAAGTTTAGTGACACTGCTCATTGAACTACCCTTTGTATTCCCCCTATGAGGGGGAAAGCCACGCGCTTTGCTTCCATGTCATTCTTAATTGACTTTATTTCTGAATCTCCACCAGCGCACCATCCGTCACATATTGAAATCCTGCGTCAACGACCACTTCACCCTGCGATAAACCTGACCGCACTTCCGTTTCACCGCCATAGGATTTTCCGGTGGTGATGATGCGTTTTTGCGCAACGGGTTCGCTGTTTTGCGCTACCACGAAAACAAAATCCTGCTCGCTCTCCCGTTGAATGATGCGTGTCGGAACGGTCAAAGCTTTTTCATTTTGATACTCTGATATTTTTATCAGAGCAAGCAAATTCGCTTTCAGCGAATGGTCTTTGTTGGGAATATTGACTTCTATACTGAATGTGCGGTTGGCAGGATTGATGATATTACCCACAGAAGAAATTTTTGCTTTCTTATTAATACCGAGAGAAGGAAACTCCACCACCACTTCACCGCCTTTCTTCACCGAAGCCACATAACGCTCCGGCACATCGGCTTTTACTTTTATCAGGTCAAGATTCACTACGTTGAGCAATGGGAAACCGGGTCGTGCCATCTCGCCCAATTTGATATGGATGTTCTCAGCCGTTCCGCTCACAGGCGCTGTGATTCTTGTTTTGGAAAGCTGCGTTTGCAGTTTCTGCTTTTTTGTTTCGAGCGATTCCTTGTTGTTCTTCGCTTGCAGGTATTGAATTTGCGAGCCGATTTTTTTCTCCCACAACTTTTGCTGCTTCTCAAAAACGGTGGTCGCAAGTTCCAGCCCGATTTCAAGGTCAGCCATTTCTTTTTGCAGCAGCGCATCATCCAATTGCACGAGCAGTTGCCCTTGCTTCACCACATCGCCTTCTTCCACCAACACTTTCATGACTTCTCCTCCCATCTCCGCGCTCACCGCCACATTGAGGTCTGATTCAGCATTGCCCTGGATGTCAATATAGTTGGTGAACGATTGTACAGTGGTTGTGAAAGTTGTAATCAGCCTCCCCTTTTTCTTTTCCGTTAAAGCAGACGAATCCATATTCAGGATTTCCTTTTCCAATTCCATGATTTTGAATTGGGTATCCTCTTGCTCTTTTTTCAGCTTTTCAAGCTCTTCTTTTTTCGCTTTTAAATCATCCTGCGATTTGCAGCCGGTAATGGTTATGATAGCAAGGAGTGTGATGAGCGATTTTATTTTCATGATGATTGATTTAGTAGTTTCCTAAAGCTTTCTCCAATTCAACTCTCTTCACCAGCAATTCATACATCGCATTGATGAAGCTTGCCTGCGTCTGCGACAGGGATGCTTCAGCATTTGCCAACTCAAGACTGGAGCCGATTCCCTCCTGATACATCGTTTTCACCTTGTCGTAAATTTTTTCCGCCAGTTTCAGGTTTTCCTGCTGATTCTGATATTCATCCAGCGCAGTTTTGTATTCCATTTTTGTTTGTGAAACTTGCAGGTTGGATGCTTGCTTAAAATCTTCGAGCTGGTTTTTGATTTTTTGCTGTTCTAATTTCTTCTGCTGGTAAATCGCGCCATTCCGATAACTATCAAAAATCGGAACCTGAATCTCAACACCCCAATAAGAAGTGTTGAACCATTTCTGGTCGAAATCGAAAATGTTGAACTCCTGGCGCTGCGCGTTCCAGCCATACCCTGCAAAACCGACTATTGAAGGAAAATAGGCAGCCCGTATCCGCTGCGCATCATAGCCGCGCATGTTGTATTGCAAGCCAAGCAAGCGATATTCGGTGCGCGTTTCATAATTAAATGCTGCGTCTGCATCCACCGGATTGCTTGCAAGCAGGGCATCAAGATTTTCAGTGAGAACTATATCAATCGTATAATCAATAGCCATGTGATATTTCAGAAGATTTTTTGCAAGCTCAAATTGCAGGGATGTTTTCTTTTCCATCGTTTCCATGTTGGAGAGTTGGAGTTGAAGCCTGTCCACATCGAGTTCTTCCGCAAAGCCGGCCTGATAGAGTTCGGTAGTTTCATAAAGCAATTTTTTCAACGTTTCCAAATTTCTCTTCACAATAGTTTGCCCTTCCTGAGCGACTAACACCGCATAGTAAGCTTTTGACACATTGGCTCTGACTTCCGTGTCTGTGAGTTTGATTTGCTCCTGTGAAATCGCATTGATGGTTCTGGTGGCTTTCAAGCCGATGAAATACCTGCCGTCAACAATCAATTGCGTAATCATAAAGTCTGCATTTACATTATGCGGCAAGCCAAAGGTAATTGCCGTGTCAGCAGCGGGAAATGGAAAAGGGTCATTTGTAAATGAACCTGCCGCAACGACATTTACACGTTGGTCAATGTCATGCTGATACTTCATGTTAAGGGTCAACTGCGGCAAACCGGTGGTGATAATTTCCAAGGTGCGCTTCTTGTTGATTTGCGCGTCTAATTCGCTGTTTTTCGCCTGTGTGTTGTTCTGCAAGGCAAATTGAACAGCCTCTTCGAGCGTAAAACTTAAAACCTTGTCAGCTTGCCCAAACGAAACGAGAGCGATTGAAAGAAGCAGGGTTGATGTGCAGGTTTTCAGGAACATCTCAAATAAGTTTTTGTTTTTCCAGATACTTGAGTCCTTTCCCGGAAGCAATGGCGCGCACGTGATACTTCAAATATTCAGCATACACCTCCTGCACGGAATACTTCTGGAAAGGAAATACTTCCTGACTCACCACCAGCTCCGTGCGGGCTGAATAAAACTTTGCGATGAAATCCGGGTTGAAATCACCGCGGTACAAGCCCTGTTTGATGCCTTTCCGAATATTGTTGAGGATGCAGGAATAGATAAACGTGTTTTTGTGCTCCACGAAAATCTTCCATCCGTCCGGGTGGTACTTCTGCAAGTCGTAGATGGTGGAAGGATTCATTTTGCGGAGGTGAACAAGGACGTGCTTGCCAATTTCAAAAATCTCATCAATCGCGTTGTCATTTCTTTTGCTGATCTCAAGAACTGCTTTCCGCTCCTGCTCTAAATGATTCTTCATGGTTTTGCAAACCAATTCGTCTTTATCGGAAACATATTGGTAAAGCGTCCTCTTGGACATGCCCATTCGCGTTGCGAAGTCATCCATCGTAATGCTCTTGATGCCATAACTAAGAAAGAGCTCTTCGGCTTTGGCAAGGATTTGTTTGAGATTAATCATTTCAGGAAGGTTAGAAGCGGGAGCAAATTTATACAAAGAACCATAGGAAACAAAAATTTGTTCAAAAGTTTCCAAAGTTTTTGCCTCACCCCGCCCCTCTCCAAAGGAGAGGGAGTCCGGGTAGATTCCCTTTTAAGAACTGATTAGAGTATTCCCTCCTGAAAAAAGTGTGGGTCATACTGCTAAACTCAATTTCCCCTCTCCTTTGGAGAGGGGTTAGGGGGTGAGGCTTTTCCTTAACTTTGCGCCCAATGCCCAATAAACAAGATATCAGAGAGTTTTCTCCTGTTCAGTTAGAAGAATACTTGGAGGAGAAAAAGGAAAAGCGATTCCGTGCCAAACAAATTCAGGAATGGCTCTGGAAAAAATCCGCACGTTCATTCGAAGAAATGACCAATCTCTCGCTCCCGCTTCGGAATATGCTGGCGGAAGATTTTGTGATTAATTCCCTGAAAGAAGATTTCGTCCAGAAAAGCGAAGATGGAACCATCAAACTGCGGTTTCGCCTCTTTGACAACAGCCTGATTGAAAGCGTTCTTATTCCTTCATTGGGCAGAATGGGCAGAGTGACTGCTTGTGTGTCGTCACAGGCGGGATGCAGCCTTGATTGCAAATTCTGCGCAACAGGTTTTATGAAACTGAAAAGAAATCTTTTTGCGGGAGAGATTTACGACCAGGTGGTGTTGCTCACCAAGAAATCAATCGAAGCCTACGGACAGCCGCTCACCAACATCGTCTTCATGGGTATGGGCGAGCCGCTGCTGAATTATAAAAACGTGTTGGCTGCAATTGACAAGATTACTTCCGAAAGCGGTCTCAACATTTCCGCCAAACGCATTACGGTTTCCACATCCGGCATTGCCAAGATGATTAAAAAGTTAGGCGATGATGAAGTGCGGTTTGAGCTTGCCCTTTCGCTTCATTCCGCAAATAATATCAAGCGCAGCAAGATGATGCCCATCAATGATTCCAACCCGATTGAATCATTAGTGGAAGCGCTGAATTATTTCGATGAAAAGACCGGCAACAAAATCACTTTCGAGTACATCTTGTTTGACAATTTCAATGATTCGCAGGAAGATGCGCGCGAGTTGGCGGAATTATGCAAACGTGTTCCGGCAATCGTCAACATTATCGAATACAATCCCGTTGACAATGTTCCGTACAGGGAATCTTCAGAAAAAAGGCGCGAAGCGTTTGTCAACTACCTTGAGCGGAATGGGGTGATTACCAAAGTGCGCTTGAGCAGAGGGAAAGATATTGATGCGGCTTGCGGACAGTTGGCGAATAAATGATGTGCTGATGTGCCAATTCGATGATTTGCTGATGAAATACAAATTACCCCTTTGCGGCTACTTTTGCCCACGTATCCTTAAGTGTTACCGTTCTGTTAAAAACCGACTTCTGCTGAGTGGTATGTTTTGTATCCACGCAGAAATACCCAACCCTCTCAAACTGAAATTGAGCTCCAGGTTTTGCAGATGAAAGGCTTGGCTCTAATTTTCCGGTTACGATTTTCAGCGAATCCGGATTGATGTAGTCGGTGTATTTTGTTCCATCTTTTTTCCCGGAAGGGTCCGGGTCAGTGAACAGGCGATCGTACAATCGCACTTCCGCGTCAATCGCGTGTTTAGCACACACCCAATGAATGGTGCTTTTCACTTTTCTGCCATCGGGTGAGTTACCGCCTTTGGATGCGGGGTCGTAAGTACAACGTAGCTCAATAATATTTCCCTGCGCATCTTTCACGGCTCTTTCGCATTTTAAAAAATAAGCGTAGCGCAATCTGACTTCTACACCCGGTGAAAGACGGAAATATCCTTTGGGTGGATTTTCCATAAAATCTTCCTGCTCGATGTACAGCTCGCGAGAGAAAGGCACTTTGCGTTTCCCCGCTGATTCGTCCTCGGGATTGTTCACCGCATCCAAAAACTCTTCCTGTCCTTCGGGGTAATTTTCAATCACAATTTTAATCGGGTCAAGAACCGCCATTGCTCGAAGGGCGCGTTTGTTCAAATCCTCGCGGATGCTGTATTCAAGTAAAGCAACGTCAATCATGTTGTCGCGCTTGGCAACACCGACCTTATCACAAAAAAGGCGGATGGCTTCAGGCGTGTAGCCTCTCCTGCGAAAGCCAGAAATCGTGGGCATGCGCGGGTCATCCCATCCGTCAACCAATTCCGACTGAACAAGTTCGAGCAGGATTCGCTTGCTCATCACCGTGTAGCTAAGATTCAAGCGGGCAAACTCGCGTTGCTTGGGCGCATAGATGCCGATGTTTTCAATAAACCAATCATAGAGCGGGCGATGGTCTTCAAACTCAAGAGTGCATATAGAATGAGTGATGCGCTCAATGGAGTCAGATTGCCCATGCGCATAATCGTACATCGGGTACACGCACCACGTGTCTCCAGTCCGGTGGTGCGTTGCGTGAAGGATGCGATACAACACAGGGTCGCGCATATTAATGTTGGGAGAAGCCATGTCAATCTTCGCGCGCAAAACTTTTGAGCCATCAGGAAACTCTCCCTTCTTCATCCGCTCGAACAAATCCAGATTTTCTTCCAACGAGCGATTACGATGCGGACTTTCTTTTCCCGGCTCCGTAAGCGTTCCGCGATGTTTGCGGATTTCATCTGCGCTTAAATCTTCTACGTAGGCTTTTCCGTCTTTAATGAGCTTGATTGCCCATTCATATAATTGGTCGAAATAGTCGGAGGCATAGAAAAGTCCATCCCATTTAAAGCCAAGCCAACTGATATCGTGCATGATGGAATCAACATATTCCTGTTCCTCTTTGGTGGGATTGGTATCATCGAACCGAAGATTGCACTTGCCGTTATATCTTTTTGCCAATCCGAAATTCAGGCAGATGGATTTCGCATGACCGATGTGCAGGTATCCGTTAGGTTCGGGTGGGAAACGCGTATGCACACGACCTTCATAAGTATTATTCCGAAGGTCATCCTCGATGATGAGTTCAAGAAAGTTGAGTGATTTCTTTTCTTCGCTGACCGAAGAGGGTTTTTCAGATTCCATGGGGGTTGTAAAAATAGGAAATAGATTTTTTGACTATCATTGGCGCACTGCAAAATCTTATGGAACTGATTGACACCCACGCCCACCTTTACGAAGAGCAATTCAAGGATGATATTGATGCTGCGCTCAAAAGGGCGCAAGATGTTGGCGTTACTAAAATTCTGATGCCCAACGTTGATAGCGCAAGCTTTACCGGGTTGCATCAACTCACTGAAAAATTTCCATCGGTTTGCCTGCCGATGATGGGATTGCACCCTTGTTATGTGAAAGAAAATTTTCTGGAGGAATTAAAAATTGTAGGAGAAAAATTACGCACCGGAAAATATTATGCCGTTGGTGAAACAGGATTGGATTACTATTGGGATTTGACTTTCAAGGAGCAGCAAAAAGAAACTTTCATCAAACAAATTGAATGGGCGAAAGAGCTGCGGCTTCCCATTGTGATTCACAGCCGCAATTCATTTGATGATATCGTTGAAATTCTAAAACCGCTAAAAGACAAAAGCCTGCGCGGAGTTTTTCACTGCTTCACCGGAACATTGGAAGACGCGCAAAAAGTGATTGACCTTGGCTTTTACATGGGAATCGGTGGAGTGGTGACGTTTAAAAATTCAGGGTTGGATAAAGCGGTTGAGCAAATTGATTTGAAGCATCTCGTTCTTGAAACCGACTCTCCCTATCTTGCTCCGGCTCCGCATCGCGGAAAGAGAAATGAAAGCGCATATATCAAATTGGTGGCTGAAAAGATCGCGCAGGCGAAGAATATCATGGTGGAAGAAGTGGCGGCAATTACTTCCAGAAATGCCCGTCTTCTATTTAATCTTTCAGAAGGCAATTGAATCTTCTAAATTTGCGGGAGCGTTCTTAAACAGAATTTTTGATTTCAGAAGTTATCTTACATCTAATGTCTAACATCTGAATTTCTAAGGAGAGGTGTCCGAGTGGCCGAAGGAGCACGCCTGGAAAGTGTGTATACCTCAAAAGGGTATCGTGGGTTCGAATCCCACCCTCTCCGCAATAATTTTCCGTATTTGACTGGACTTCTACCCCCTTTAGGTGATAACTTGCGTGATGCTATACACGTAAACAATAGGATGTTGGCATCAGCTTGAATGTCCTGATTAAGCAAAGTTTCACTAAGGCTAACTTTACAGCCTATGCGTGTCAGAAATTATTACACCATTTTAGGAGTCGCTTCCGGTGCCGCACAGGATGAGATAAAGGCAGCTTACCGCAGGCTCGTAAGGCAGTTTCATCCCGATAAAAATTACGGCAACGAAAAGCACTTCAAGCTGATTCAGGAAGCCTATGAGGTTCTGTCTGACGAAAAGAAGAGAGACCACTTTGATGCGCAGCTTGCTTACGAAACATATACTAAGGACCCGGATGAGCTCACAAAATTCCTGAAGGATCAGAAATACAAGCCAAAACGGTACAGGGCACCGAGACCTGAATCAGAGGAGCAGCCGAAGAGAAAATTAGTTTTCAATTCAACCAGCGCGCTGGTGGCGTCAATCGTGGTGCTGGTTGCCTTGGTTAATGTGATAATATTCAGGGGTAGGCTCGCGTCTGATTCTGAAGATGAAATCCAACACACCAATTACGGTTACGAGGCTTCGAATGAAAAACTCACCCAGGAATATTTTCAGAAAGCAATGAATTATTTCCATGAACAAAATCACGAGTTTGCCTTGATTTATTTTAAAAAGGCAATCGAGCTTTCGCCAAATGATGCTAAGCTTCATTTCAACAAGGGTTTAGCCCACTACGTGGCGAAGGAATACAAGGAGGCCCTCTATGAATTGAATCAAACGGTAAAACTGAACCCCGATTATAAAAACGTCTTTTGGGTGCGGGCAAAGCTGAAGTACGATTTGGATGATAATCCAGGAGCCATTGCTGACTTCACTGAAGCTATCAAACATGACCCCGGCAATGATTCATTGTATTTCAACAGAGGACTGGCTTATTACTACATCAATGAATACGAATCAGCCATCCATGACATTGACAAGGCTATTCAACTCAATCCCAGGCAAGGGCAGTATTATTTCGATCGCGGAGATGCCAAAGAGATGGCTGGCGATGACGATGGCACATGCAGTGATTGGATGAAAGCAAAAGAAATGGGATACACTTCTCCGGAATTCAGCAAGAAACCCTGCCTTGCAAGCGGCTCTTGAAATGGGCATTTAGATTTTCCTAAAAAAAATTCTCCACCCCCTTTGTTTTTTCCAATCTCTCACAGTAACTTTGTCACCCGTTTGAAAAAACGGTTAATTCCTTTTGAAATCAATAACTGAAAATCCCCTCTGAAACAAGCCATTCCGAGCACTCGGAAGACACAGGGCGGGGTAAGTCAGAATTGAAATAAATCTCATTTCCCCCTCTCCTTCGGAGAGGGACGGGGTGAGGCTAAGTTCTTTGAGATACTGAGAAGAAGCAGCAAGTAATACCAAGTAAGGTCAGAAAACTCAATTATTTTTTTCAAATTCTTTTACAACGGAGAGTTTGATACTGGCTCAGGATGAACGCTAGCGGGAGGCTTAATACATGCAAGTCGTACGGTAACAGGTGTAGCAATACATGCTGACGAGTGGCGCACGGGTGAGGAACACGTACGCAATCTGCCTCTGACTGGGGGATAGCCTTGGGAAACTAAGATTAATACCCCATAACATCACGGTGTGGCATCACATTGTGATTAAACCTCCGGGGGTCAGAGATGAGCGTGCGTTTGATTAGGTAGTTGGCGGGGTAACGGCCCACCAAGCCTACGATCAATAGCTGGCGTGAGAGCGCGACCAGCCACACGGGAACTGAGACACGGTCCCGACTCCTACGGGAGGCAGCAGTAGGGAATATTGGACAATGGCTGAAAAGCTGATCCAGCCATCCCGCGTGAAGGCAGAAGGTCCTATGGATTGTAAACTTCTTTTCTCTGGGAAGAAAATCCCGCATTCTTGCGGGACTGACGGTACCAGAGGAATAAGCACCGGCTAACTCCGTGCCAGCAGCCGCGGTAATACGGAGGGTGCAAGCGTTATCCGGATTCA
>Ga0247727_10005310_pt1 | contig 26324 bp, 23 predicted proteins | sample WisWelCaveWW1625_FD_202498 | JGI IMG/M metagenome (GOLD analysis project Ga0247727, IMG submission 202498) | Biofilm microbial communities from Wishing Well Cave, Virginia, United States - WW16-25 | ecosystem: Environmental > Aquatic > Deep subsurface > Groundwater > Cave microbial mat | place...
GGAAATCAATAAAGTAGTTGTCGAAGAAGTGGATAGACCGGTTTTGCATGATGAAGGCGATGCAATCGTTCGAGTGACTACCGCAGGTATTTGCGGGTCCGATATGCACATTGTGCATGGACGCGACCCGGGGATCCGGCCCGGTACCATCATGGGTCACGAGTTTGTGGGGGTCATCGAGGAATCGGGATCTCGAGTGACTCAGTTCCGGCCGGGAGACCGTGTTCTTTCGCCCTTCACCATCAATTGCGGCGCCTGCTTTTATTGCCGGCGCAACCTTACGGCAAGGTGCGTCAGATCGTTCTGTTTTGGTTTCGTATCTGAAGACGGATCGGGCCTTGAAGGGGCGCAGTCCGAATGGGTCCGCGTGCCGCTCGCTTCTACTACTCTATTAGGATTACCGAATACGAAAGGAGACGGCTCTCCACTGGCTGATGAGGAGGCGCTGTTTCTGGGTGATATTTTTTCGACAGCCTATTCCACGGCTGAAGGCGCCTGCATCGGGAAGGGCGACACGGTTGTTGTTGTTGGATGTGGCCCGGTTGGACTGCTGGCTATTCTTGCAACCCGGATGTTTGAACCGGATCACATCATTGCCGTTGATTCGGTTGCGTTTCGGCTGAATAAGGCCCGCGAATTCGGCGCCCGGACAACGGGTCCGGACCCGGCCGACGTTCTGGAACGAGTGCGTGAATTGACGGACGGCCGCGGCGCCGACGCCGTCCTTGAGGCCGTCGGAAATCCATCCGCGCTGGATCTTGCCATTCACGTCGCGCGCCCGGGCAGCATCGTTTCGATTGCAGGCTATCACACGGAAAACATCTATGAGCTACCGATTCAGAAGGCCTATACGAAGAACCTGACGCTCCGGATCGGACGTTGTAACGCGCGAAAGTACATGTCGCAATTACTTCCCGTTATTCTGGAAAACAAAATTCCACTTACCAGCATCATCACTCATACTCTACCGCTGTCCGATGCCGCGTACGGCTACGAGTTGTTTGATCAGCGTGAGCACGCCATCAAAGTGCTTCTCAAACCGTAACCGGCACTATCTCGTTGACTGGCATCTGCCAGCCGGGGACAGCAGGCTCTGCTTCGGCAAGGTCTCCGTGCTTGTAGATGGTCGGATGGTCCGGATCAGTAGAGCGATAAACTCTTACGACAATGTCACCAAGCAAATCCACATCCCAGACCACTTTGGAACCTGCGGCAAAGTAATCCCGGATTTTATTAACGATTGCAACTTCCGCTTTTGCGCCGTAGTCGTTCTTGCTTCGTATCTCTGCGGCAAATGCCGGCGCGCCTTTCAGAAAATCCATACTGTCAATGCCGCCTGTGTACCATGCGGCATCAGGACTGAAAGACTGCCGGTGAGGGAGCGTCACAATAAATCCGACGTTGTCTCCAAAAGCATAACCGCCACCATGCTCCTGCTCGTGTCTGCTAAGACTTGAAGTAATCCTCATTGCAGCACGACCCGGTTTTGCTCCTGTCGGGCTCATGAATACAATCTCCCCGTTTACAATTTCCGCTTTTCTGTGATCTTTAACTTGATACAGGTCTTCAACCGTAGCTCCAGCTTTCGTCACCATAAAGATGCCTCACCCTTAACATGATATCCCAGGACGGTAGAGCCGACAACCGACAGCCGACGGAGCGCGGACTTCCAGTCCGCTTCGCAGGCAAGCTCGAAGCCTGCTGCTGGAGGTTCTACATTTCGTGCGAAGCAGGCAAGATGCCTGCGGCCCATAATGCGGACAGGATGTCCGCGCTGCGTACCATAGATGATTACTGAGAAATAGGCTTGAGCAATCGTAGTGCCGTCTCTTTTTCGTTTTCCATACCCGGTGGATTCGCGCTCAGGAATTCCTGAAAGGCCTGGCGCATTGCAGGAGCGTTTCCTGTTTCATGGTGGATCATGCCGGTGTAGTACAGTAGCCATTTTGCTTCCGGCTTCTTCTGCAACGCGGTCTGAAGCTCATTCAAGGCCCTTGCGGATTGATTAGACCGGTGATAGATCATTCCCATCTCAAAATGGATCTGTGCGTTTGACGGGTCGATCTTCAACGCGAGTTGCAAGATCTCAAGCGACTGTGCTGTTTGTTTCGATGCTTCGAGTATGGCTGCTTTCTTGAAGTATGCCGGAAGGAACTCAAACGCGATGCTCTGGTCATAGAACACCATCGCTTGTTCAGGAAGATTCCGGGCAAAGTGAAACTCGGCCAGGTTGAAGTAAGTCTCTCCGTCTGCAACACGATGCTTTACAGCTTCGTTCAGGACGTGTTCGGCCTCCACCAGCTTATTCCGTTCATAGAGCGTCGCCGCAAGTCCGTTGTAGGGAGACGCAGAAGGATATCCGATCGATATGACTTTTCGAAACGCGGTTTCGGCCTGACGTAAAGATTTCAATTTAAGAAGGATTTCGGCATAACGCATGAGCAAGAGGGGATTGGCCGGTTCCCGTTGCGCTATCTTTTGATATTCAGCGGCTTTCTGTTGAAGTGGAAGCGGACTCATGCTGAGTTCCGCAATCGTCTTTGCAATGTCAACCCGGTCTTTCGGATCAACGCCGGAGATCTGATCCGTCGTCCCGGATTTTGCCGTGTACCCGAGACTCTCCATGCGTTCCCGGTCCTCTGTTGTGAGTGCATGGCGGGCATCGGACGGCCCTTGCCTGGAACGAATACCCTGAATCTGCGATCGATATTTTTGAGCTTCGGTTGGAGGCGCACGGTTACGAAGTTCCTGCGGATCCAAATTCAGGTCATACCACTCCGGCTTTGGCGCTTCGATGTACTTGTGATTTAGATTCTGCAGCGCAAAAAGCGGACTCCATCCGAAATCGATCGAAGGGGTCAGTGTTTCGGCGTAACTGTCCAACCCGGGCATCGTTTCACCGTTGATCAGGGGCAGTAACGAGATTCCATCTACAGTATTCGTAAACTTCCAACGCATCAGTCCGGCAACAGTCGGAAATATATCGATGATCCGAACAAGCTCTTTGCGTCTCCGGGGCTTCAATCCAGGACCGGAAACAAACAGGGGAATGCGAAGCGTCGTGTTGTAGAGGAAGAGACTGTGACTGATTTCACCGTGCTCACCAAATGCTTCTCCGTGGTCCGCCGTAAGAATAACCAGGGTATCTTCCAGTAATCTACGGGATTCCAGAAAGTCGAAAAACAATGTGAGCTGCTGATCGACGTACAACACTTCCTGTTGATACGGCGGTAAATCCGTGCCGGCATGGCTCAGGTAAGGATGGTGCGGATCAAACAAATGCATCCAGACAAAAAACGGCTTTGACATGGAACCAAGCTGCTGCTGGGCCGCAAGCCGTGTGTGTTGAGCATTGCGTTCCGCATAGCCAAAATCCCCGATTTCGGGGGTGGCTGTAAGCGCGTCATCGTAGATTGTGAAACCTTGATCCAGCCGGAATTGTGAGGAAAGTGGGAAGGCTGAAACAAAGGCGGCAGTGTGGAATCCGTTTTCTTCTGCGAGCTCAGCAAGAAGCGTCAGTTGATCTGCGGCACGATTTGTGCCGTTGTTGCGCACGCCATGAGAGGGCGGGTAGAGCCCGGTAAAAAGGGACGTGTGCGCCGGCAGGGTCAACGGCGCACAGGTGTAGGCGCGATCAAATACAACGGAACGCGAAGCGAGTGATTCGAAGAATGGAGTGCGCGTGTGGTTTCCGTAAACAGAAAGCGCATCGGCGCGAAGCGTATCGATAGTGATGATCAGAACGTTTTTTGAGTGAGAGGGTGTGACCGTTGTCGCGGTCTCTTTCTGCCTGCACGCCGTTGCGATCAGCAAAGCGAGGAATACTGCTGGAATCGCGCGCCGGAGAGACGTGAAGGCCGGAGAGGCCCTACAGTTCTTCAAGCATCGGACGCAAAGAAGCACGGTACCTTTCCGGAATTTGATTCTGCCAGGTTTCCCAGTGGCGCTTCCAATCGTCAAGAAGTCGTTCGAATTGAGGGTCGATCTCCCAGAGCAATTGATAGCACCGGTGGATCATATGATTCTGGTGCTGAGAACGGGCCATTTCGAGCAGTTCGTAAACCCTGGGAATGGAAGGATTACGCCTCAGTGCTTTTTGCAATTCGTAGATTCTGACTCTGACGCGCGGTAACCAGACTTCCTGATTGTAATAAAGCGCCTGCTTTTCCGCATCTTCCTGTAAACGTAAAGCTTCCGGCAGGTGTCCAAGGTATTCCATCTGTTGAGCGCTGAGAACCGGTACCCCCACCATCAAGTACGCATAGTCCGTTGCGTCAGCAATCTTTTTCATCTGCCGCTGAAACTGCAGTAACTCCGGCTCCTTTCGTTCTGCGCAGGCAATGAAGGCAAGCGCTGCCGTTTTCATGAATCGTAAATCCGCGGAAAGCATTTCTTCCGGAAGATTCAGCAGGGGCTGCCATAAAGGAATCGAGGATTCAAGATCATTCAGCCGGACGCAATAGAGCCCTCGTCTGAACTGTGCATCGGCAAGGCAGACAGTGTCCCCGATCTCACGACAATCCGTTGCCATCTGGTCCAACGTCGCAAACGAGTCTTCGTACCTTCCCATCAGATAGTACAGGTTTGCTTCTTCTTTCAGCAGCTCTATCCGGCGCTTCCGAAGTGTTCTGTTTTCTGCAAGGGATCTCGCTTTTTGCGTGGATTCGAGTGCCGCTTCCAGTCGTCCCCGGACCATCAACGAATGGGATTCGTTTTCCAGAAAATACGTCATTCCCTGACTGTGTTCAACATCCTGATAGATTTTCCCGGCCCTCTCGTTCAGGCGTTTTCCCAGTTCGTAGTTGGCCAGCTTAAACTCAAGTTCTGCCTGATTCACTGAGCATGCCGCAATGCTGACAGGGTCTCCTGATTCCTGCGCCATAGTAAAGGCATTGATCAATCGCCGGCGGGCATCGTTTAGTTTGCCCTGCTGATGTTCGATCAAACTCATGTTCACCAGGCTTTCTACGATGCCGTTCCGGTTTCCTGTTTGCTGCGACTGCTGCAGGGCTTCTTCGAAGGCCAGTTGAGCTTCCGCATAGCGGGACCGTTCCAACTGAATAACACCTTTACTGTTTAACAGCTCGCAGCGTTGTTCAGCTTCGGTTTCCAGATTGCTCAACTCAATCGCAGCATCGACGTGCTGGAGGGCCTTTTCATAATTCGAAATTCGCCAGCAGGTGCAGCCCATGTTCCGGTGTGCTTCGCAAATTCCTTTCCTGTAATCAGCGGTGACTGCTTCTTTCAAAGCGAAATCCGCGAGGGAAAGAGACTTTGAAAAATTTTCCCGCTTATAGAAAACTCTGCTGAGATGATTCCATGCGTCAATTTTGAGGAATGAAGACCTTGTTCCTCCCGATAAACTGAACAATAGTTCGTAGGATTGAATGGCTTCGTCCCATCGACCCAAAGCCTCAAGCGCCATACCCTGATTCGTGTAAAGATCTTCCAGTTGTTCGCTGGAGAAAATGGTTGACGGGTCCTGGTTTAATTTATCGTATTGAAAACACCTGTGGAAATGATGAAACGCATCCTGGTACGCGTGTACCTGCAACGCTTTCTTACCGGAAATCAAAGCGTAATAACCTGCCCGGGACGGCTCTCCGGCATTTTCAAAATGATATGCCAGGTCTTCCGCGTAAAGCTGGATTTCATTGCCATGGAATTCTTCGAGCACATCCGCTACCTTTCGATGAAACTTCTTGCGACGGATGTGTCCAATTTCCTCGTAAATGACGTCCCGGATTTTGTTATGACAGAACGCGTATCTTTCTTCTCCTCCATCCGAAACCTCCCGAATGATCTCCATCCGCGTCAAGGTTTCCAGCAGGTCCAGTAGCTGACCTTCGTTCTCTCCGGTGAGGTGCGCAAGCATTTTCAGCTCAAATTCCTTTCCGACGATCGAAGCCAGTTGAAGCAGTTTTCGCAGTGATTCATCGAGCCTCAGTATGCGGCGCTGGACCAGGGCCCGAATCGAATACGGTAGAATGAATTTATCAGGAGTCCGAAGTCGTAGCTCTTCAGGAGACTGCTGGATGTATCCTTCCTCCAGCAGCAGTTTTAACAGCTCTTCGATGTAAAAAGGAACACCTTCTGATTCCGAAGAGAGCCAGTTCTGCAGAGTTTCCGAAACAACCCGGCCGCGGAAAATTTCACTTACCATCAGCGCGGATTCATCCCTGTTCAGGGCCTTCACCTCTATCTTTTCAAAGAGATTTTCACGGCTCATGTTTTGAAGAATAACAGGAATTGCAGTATTGAGGGCTTCTTCTTCGCGTAACGTGGCGATGACCAGGATTTTTTCTTTGCTGATGCTTTTTGCGAGGAATTGAAGCAGACTGAGAGTCGCTTCGTCACTCCAGTGAATGTCCTCAAGGATAAAAACTGCAGGCAACTGCCGCGCGAGTCCCTGAAGCAGCAGGAGAATACTTTCGAGTAGAAAATACCTGTCGCTGGGACCGGTGGCTATCAGAGGCGCTTTCTCAAAGCGATCGAATTGTGGAACGAGCTCAAGAAGAACTTTGCGATACGAATCGGGAAGTTCTTTGTAGACGTTTACGGTAGCGGGATCTTTAGCTTCAAAACCTTTTTTCAATGCATCACGAATCGGAGCATACGAATGAACGATCGTTGCTTCCGTGCATTCTCCAAGAAGAAAGTGATAGTCGCTGTTTCGTTGACGGCGGATGAAGTGACGAATGAGACGCGACTTACCGATGCCTGCTTCTCCCGTTACAAAGAGCAGACGACCGTGGCCGCTGCGTACCTCAAAAAAATGCTGCTGCAATTGGTTCCATTGCGCCTGTCGACCGATCAATGATGGACAGTGAACCGGAACGGGCCATTCTCCCAGAGTTTCCGTTTCCCTTTGAGTGGCTTCTGTGACCGAATGAACTGTGTTGCGTCCGGCGCTCTTGCTTGCATACAGTGCACGGTCAGCCGCCTCCAGCAAATCAGAAATGCTCCGCGTATCGTTGGGATAAATCGCATAGCCTATACTCAGGCTTACCCGCGCTCCGTTCAAAGACGGAACTCCGGTCAGCGCTTCAACATTCTGAAGGATACGATTGCAAAAAGTTCGCACATACGCGTCGTCACCATTACGAACGATCGCCACAAATTCATCGCCGGCATACCGGAAGACCCAGCCTCTTTCGCGGATCTGTTCTTTCAGCACTCCGGCAATTTGTATTAGAGCTTGATCACCAATGGCGTGACCATGGGAATCATTGATCTGCTTGAAATGATCCACATCCATGATCAGCAACGCAAAAGGGACCGCGGCGCTGTCGCTCTGTGATTTCTGTTCCGCTACACAATGACGGAAGAAGCGCCGGTTGTACAGGCTCGTCAAATCATCTGTGTAGAGTAGTGTCCGCAGTTGTTCGATTTCGGATGGCGCGCCCGGTTCCGGAGTACGGTCGTGCGCCTTCGGATTATTCGTCGACATTTATGAATCCCCCACGGTAGACTAATGATTATACACGATTGGCAAGTGGGCGCCCCAACTTGCGAAAAAAATTCCACTGCCAGTGGCGGCAGGCGTCCCTGCCTGCCGTTTATTTAAAAGAAGCTTTCGGGAACAATGATCACATCTCCGGGAAGGATCGCCGGGTCTTCTGCCTTGCCCTTCAGTATGTCTTTCATGTTCACTTTGATAATTGTTTCCTCACCTGCCGCATTTTTGCGCTTAATACTGATGTTTCCTTTGCCGGCTGATTCGGTCGGTCCGCCTGCCCTTGCCATAACGGAAAGGAAAGTCATGGGCTGAGAAGCTGACATTTCAACGGCGCCCGGCGTTCGGACTGCGCCAAAGACGTAAATAAAGATTTTTTCTTCTACGGGAATATTGACAACATCGCCCGGATAAATGGGAACATTCAAATCGAGATTGCCCGTGTTCATCAATTCTGCAAGATTGATTTCGATTTTAGGAGACCCGGGCCGAAAAATGAAACATTTGTTCCCTGCATTTGGAAGAAGACCGCCGGTTTCCGAAAGCAGTTGGAGCAATGTTCTCTGACTGAGAAGGTAATAAGGTCCGGGTATTTTAACAGCTCCCAGCACCGTCACCTGACGGCTTTTGTATTCTTTTACATTTACAGAAACACTTGCATTGTTTACGTACTTTGCCTGCAGGGCTGAGGAGATCTTCGATTCCACATCCTTTTTCTTCAAACCTCTCACTTCGATGCTTCCAATAAGCGGCATAGTAATTGTGCCGTCACCCTGCACTCGCGCAGTCACATTGAATTGAGGTAATTCAAAAACGGATACTTCGATCAGGTCCTCAGGACCAATCACGATATCAGGCGCCAGTAGTTGTTGTGGCGCTGCGAGGGTCTCGACCGGTTTTGGTGCTGGAGACGTGGAACTGACTGGAACCGTGGGACCAGTGGTCTTTGGAGGCGTTGCCGGAGCCGGCGCGGGCGCAGCCTGTGAAAAAGCGAGAGCTACCCCGTCTTTCACTCTGGTGACGGAATAATCACAGGGAATTGTCAGATCAACAACAACACGGGAAACGACGTCCGGCCCTCTGGCGTAAATCGAAGTGCGTACCCGCTGAACAAAAGGATTCTCCTTTACCTCCATGGTACTTGGATAAACAAGGTTTTTTACTCTGGAAAAGTCGATGACAATCCGGGGGGGATTATCCATTGAAAGCGTGTTGTAATCGAGTGTTCCTTCTCCTGTAATGAAGACATAGTGCTTGTTGTCAATGGTTTTCGCGGTGACGCTCTTGAGCGCGCCGACGTGTTGAGCAGAAACCGAAAGAGACAGCAGTAGTGGAAAAAGGACCAGCAATTTTTTCATGAACGTTTCGAAAGACTTCTCAGGGTCTGGAAGGGCTTGTCTCTTCCGGCTCGTCTTTTCCGATGATCGGTATTCCGGCGCCGAGAACAGTGCCGGCCGGTACGAGCCACACCCATGCCGGAATTGTGCGGCACAAATTGCAGTCTTTTTCTTCCAGAAGCAACAGGCTGTCTTTTTCACCCAGGGACAAACACGTCTTGACGACCTTGTCTTTTTCTAGGTCCTTTGTAACCGTTATCTTATCAGGAAGCAGCGAATCCTTAGGAAGCTTTTCTTTTAATTCACCGTCAGAGCCTTTGTAATACGCGGAGATGGCGTACGTTCCTTCAGGAAGTTTCTCGAGGTCATAACAACCGTTTCGATCCGTATTATCTTCAAATGCCTGACCGGTTCCTGTATGCACGCCACGAACCGTAACATCCTCTAATGCAGAGTCTCTATCGAAGTCGTAAAGACGACCTTCAATGCCGGCATCTTTTTGCGATTGCGCGAGGGCTATTCCGCCCGACCAGGGTAACATCAATGCGGCACAAAGAACGGCAAAGCAACGGAAGAATAGTCCGTTTCTCATAAACCACCCCCATCTTGCTCTATGATTATGATCATCATTGTTCGAAATTATGATAAAACAATTTCCGGGTATTAGTCAATCGCAGTTGTAACGAGGAGAATCTCGCCCTACTTCCCGGCGCTCATCGAGCGTATCATTGATACCATGAAAATTCGATACAAGCCGGCTCTTGAAAAGCTCATGTCAACCCACGGTTCCACAATGCTCGGGCATTTTGGACAGGACGATCCATGGCAGACTTTGATTGCGACGATTCTCAGTGCCAGGAGCCGGGATGAAACAACAGAAGTCGTAGCGCGCAACTTATTCCGGAGTTATCCCAACTGCAAGAGGCTCGCTTCCGCTCCCGTGAGAACAATTGAGAAGCTGGTCAGGAAAACCGGATTCTATAAAACGAAGGCAAGGCGGATCATTCAGGTTTCGAAACTGCTGCTCCAACGTCACAACGGTGAAGTTCCGATGGAAATGGATTTGTTGCTTGATTTACCGGGAGTGGGCAGAAAGACTGCGTCATGCGTGCTGGTCTATGCGTTTGGAAAGTCCGCCATTCCGGTGGATACGCACGTGCATCGTATCAGCAATCGACTCGGGTGGGTAAAAACGAAAACTCCGGAGAAGACGGAAGCTGCATTGCGGGAAATCATTGCGGAAGAGGACTGGCTTGCCATCAATGACTTATTTGTCTTTCACGGCAAAAACATCTGTAAGCCTGTACGTCCATTGTGTTCCATCTGCAGCATCGAAAAACACTGTGCTAAAATCATTGGCTCGAGATAGGAATGGAAAACGCATTTGCCGCGCTTCGTGAACGAATAGAGCGCCGTACCGCGAAACTGGCGGTTATCGGATTGGGATACGTAGGCCTTCCCATGGCCATTGAATTTGCCGGCGCCGGCTTTAAAGTGACTGGAATTGACAATGACCGGAAGCGGGTTGCTTTACTGAATGAAGGGAAGACTTACATTCTCGATGTGGAAGAGAGCCGTATCGATGCAGTTGCGGAAAAACTTTCTGCGACCGGCGATTACAGCGCATTGATCAATTCCGATATCGTTGTGATCTGTGTGCCTACACCATTGCGAAAGACGAAGGATCCGGATCTTTCTTACATTTTATCTGCAACTTCAGAGATTGCCCGGCATGTTCACAAAGGCCAGCTCGTCATTCTGGAGAGCACAACCTATCCGGGAACTACTGAAGAAATCATTTTGCCGGAGCTGCGATCAACCGGACTCAAAATCGGGTTTGATTTCTTTCTTGCCTTTTCACCGGAACGTATCGATCCCGGAAACCCTGTCTATACAATCAAAAACACTCCCAAAATTGTTGGAGGCGTTACTTCATCCTGTGGGGACCTTACAGCGCTTTTATACGGGGCGATCGTTGAAAATGTGGTTAAGGTTTCATCGGCGAGGTCCGCTGAAATGGTGAAGCTGCTGGAAAACACATTTCGCGCAATTAATATTGGTATGGTGAATGAAGTGGCCATCATGTGCGATAAGCTGGGTATTGATACCTGGGAAGTGATCGATGCGGCCGCGACAAAGCCATTTGGATTCATGCCGTTTTATCCTGGTCCGGGCCTTGGCGGGCACTGCATCCCAATTGATCCTCATTACCTTTCCTGGAAATTAAAGACCCTGAACTATTCAGCGAAATTCATCGAGCTTGCCGGCGAAATCAACGCAGGGATGCCGCATTATGTGGTCGGCAAGATTACGGATGCCCTGAACGACGCCGGGAAAAGCGTCAACGGATCAAGGATTCTTTTGCTGGGCGTTGCATACAAGAAGGACAGCAACGATGTTCGTGAATCTCCCGCGCTCGATATCTGGAAGCTATTGATTGAAAAGAAGGGAAACGTTTTGTATCACGATCCCTACATTGCTTCGGTCCCTGTTGATTCTCAGGTACTTGAGAGCAGAATACTCGATGCAGCACTACTTCAAGGAATGGATTGCACGGTGATTGTGACGGATCATTCTTCATTTGACTGGCAATATGTGGTAGATCATTCACAATTGATTGTGGATACGCGAAACGCAACAAGAAAAGTGCGGTCCGCTCATTGCCGCATTGTAAAACTCTGAGGAAGCAACTTGAATAAATATCTGGTGACCGGCGGCGCCGGCTTTATCGGCTCTCATATTGTGGAAAAGATCCTATCGCTGGGAAATTTTGTTCGTGTTGTCGATAATTTTGATACCGGCAGTCGTGAAAACCTGCGAGGTTTTACCGGAAATCTTGAAGTGGTGGAAGGCTCTGTTGCGGATTGGGACCTGATTCGTGCAGCCACGCAGGGCATGGATTACGTGCTTCACCAGGCGGCGCGCGGGTCCGTGCCGCGCAGCGTTGGGGACCCGCTTGGAACTCATGAAGCCAACGTAACGGGAACACTTTGCGTGCTGAAAGCTGCTCACGATGCGGGCGTGAAAAGAGTTGTTTGCGCCGGCTCTTCTTCCGTTTACGGTGAAACTCCGGTGTTGCCGAAAGAAGAATCGATGACACCGCTGCCTCAATCTCCCTATGCTGCCGGCAAATTGATGCTGGAGCATTATTGCGCCATGTTTTACAAAGTGTACGGACTCGAGACCGTAGCGCTCAGATACTTCAATATTTACGGACCACGCCAGAATCCCGATCTGCAATATGCGGCCGTTATTCCGATTTTCATCAAGAACATGCTGCAACAAAAAACGTGTGTGATCTACGGTGATGGCGGCCAGACTCGCGATTTTACGTATGTGGAAGATTGTGTTCGCGCAAATCTCATAGCCTGCACGCATCCGGCAGCAGCAGGGCAGGTTATCAACGTTGCCTGCGGTGAACAAACGAGTGTGCTGGATTTATTCCTGATACTGAAGAAGATGCTTGATTATGATTGTTCGCCTTCCAATGAGCCTTCCAGAGCAGGTGATGTTCGTCATTCCTGCGGCGCCGTGGGAAAGGCAATGAACTGTCTCGACTTCCGGCCGGCTATTCGCCTGCAGGACGGGCTGGCGAAATCGATTGATTGGTATCGAAAGGCTTTACAGCCTTGAATCAGAAGTGTGTGGTTACTTTGAATGGAACATGGCGCTCCTGAACAGGAGAAGAAAGATCAAACCCTTTTGAAGGTCCTTGGCGCAGGATTCGGATGTCTGATTCTGGTTGCGGCCGGCGGGTTGATTCTTTTTACAAAGTTCTCTTACTATTTTCAGGGACCGGCCGGCGCGGTAGAACGTCACATCGGGTTCATCAACAACGGTGATTTCGTCCGGGCTTATTCTGATTTTACGGTGGACTACCGGCGCGAGTTTTCTGTGGAGGATTTTCGCTCCGATCTGGAACGATTCGATACGTTATTGCCTTGCAGCAAATCGTCGTTTACGGATGTAACGGTAGTCAAAGATAAAGCATCGCTCGATGGAACATTGACGGGTCGCGATGGCGCGGTGTTTCGCGTTCATTACGAGCTGATCAAAGTGAAGAGAGACTGGCGGATTCAAAGTTTTCAATGGACTTCTCCCGGCGAACGCATCAGTATTTAGTATGCGCTACGACAACATTTTACAAACCATCGGTAACACACCGCTGGTGCGCATCAACAGAGTGTGGGACCATCCTGCGGTTGAAATCTGGGCCAAACTGGAAGGCTGCAATCCAATGGGAAGCGTGAAAGAGCGACCCGCACTGGCGATGATCGAGGCAGCAGAATCAGACGGCTCCTTGAAACGCGGGATGACCATTCTCGAGTCGTCCAGCGGAAATACCGGGATTGGTCTCGCTCTGGTGGGCGCTGTTAAAGGATATGCTGTCGCGGTTGTGATGCCGCAAAAAGTTTCGATCGAACGGCGTAAGATTTTGAAAGCGCTCGGAGCCGAAATCGTTTTCACTTCTGAAAAGGGCGGTAGCGATGAGGCCTGGTCGATTGCCGAACGTCTAAACAGCGAAAATCCGGGAAAATACTTTTATGCTCAGCAATACTCCAATTCGAATAACACACTTTCACACTATCAACATACGGGGCATGAGATCTGGGTGGATATGAAGGGTGATATCAATGTGGCCGCAATAGGTCTCGGCACTTGCGGCAGCATAATGGGAATCGGCTCACGATTGAAAGAGCTTTGTCCCGATATCCGCGTTGTCGGGATTGAGCCGCAGCGCTCTCATGCTCAACAGGGCTTGCGAAACATGGATGAAAGCCGGACTCCCGAATTGCTGGACTGGAAACTGATAGATGAGAAAATCGTCATTTCGGACAATGTTGCTTTTGACTACGCAAGACGTCTGGCCCGTGAGGAGGGGATATTTGCCGGAATCTCCAGTGGAACCGCCATTGCAGGATCCATTGAAGTTGCGCGGCGCATGAGTTCCGGAAAAATCGTCACCCTCTTTCCGGATCGCGCTGAAAAATATTTTACGACACCCCTCTTTCAGCCCTGATTGCTGAAATCTGCAATCTCAGGCCGTGGTCTCGTTGACCGATTCAATTTTAAGCCGGAGAGTCTTGATCTTCCAGTTTGCCATTTCTTCAACGCGAATTTGCGCCCCCGGCGCATCCACAATGTCACCGACATGCGGGATGGCTCCCAGTTCCTGAAGTACGTATCCACCGATTGTGTCTGCTTCTTCTGATTTCAAGTCCAGATGAAAGCGTTCGTTGATTTCATCAAGACGCACACGCGCCCTCAGCAAGACTTCGTCTGTGCTGAGATGCACAATATCGCGAACCGCAGGGTGATGCTCATCATAGAAATCACCGATGATTTCTTCGATAACATCTTCAAGCGTGACGAGTCCTGAAGTGCCGCCAAACTCATCCACGACGATCACCATTTGTGTGTGTTTCTGGCGTAAAAAGCTCAGGAGCTGTACGATCGGCATTGCCTCAGGAACGAAATGCGCTTCTTTCATGACCTTTCGGAGGTCCAGTGTTTCTATTTTATGCAGCGGCACCAGATCTTTCATGTGAAGGATGCCCAGAATGTTGTCCGCATCATTCTCATAAATTGGAAATCGCGTGTGACCTGTCCTGGTTGATACGGCAAGAATATCTTCGAGATTGGCGTTTACTTGAATACAGGATATTTCCGTTCTGGGCACCATCACCTGGCGGGCGACAAGGTCCCCGAACTTAAAAATTTTCTGGATAAGATCTTTTTCAGTAGCGTTGAGTGTGCCGCTTTGATGACTGGCATCGATCAGCAGTTTTAACTCTTCGACAGAATGCACCATTTGATGGCCGCTTGCCGCAGGCACTCCAAAGAGCCTGAGGATGAGATTTCCGGAGCCGTTTAATACCCACACAAAAGGACGAAGGACCGTCATGCAAATACGCATCGGCTCGGAGACAAAAAGTGCCGTTCTGTTCGGATAACGGATTCCGATGGTTTTTGGAATCAGTTCACCGATGACGACATGCATGAATGTGATCAATCCAAAGGCGAGTCCAACCGCAAGGGAATGCGATGCAACGGACGCCATTTTAGACGGAAGGAAGCTGAAGAACGTCATAAATACGGATGCCAGCGTTTGCTCGCCGATCCATCCAACGAGCAGGCTGGCCATCGTAATTCCGAGTTGGGTCGCAGCGATGACTTGATCCAGATTCTTATTAATCAGCTTTTCTGCAAGCATCGCAAACCGGTTTCCCTTTTTTGCCTTCTCTCTGAGCCGCGTGGGACGAGCTCCCACAAGACCAAATTCCGCCGCTACAAAAAACCCGTTCATCAAAATCAGAACGAATACTGCGCTCAGTCGCCATAAAATGGTTTGCCAGGTTAAGGGCTCTGATTCCATATATGTTCAACATTATAGCTGAATCGGGAAAGTGTCTTCAGGGCGCCCTCGAAATATCCGCAATCAGGTAACGCTACTGGCCGTTGCATTCGCATCCATTTATATTTGATTTTGCAGGAGGTTCCATGAAAACTCTTTTCCAACGTTCCCTGTTGATGGTTCTGGTTTTGCTATTGTTCACGTCAAGCTCTTTTGCAAACTTAAAGAAGGGGAGAATCGGCCCCGATGAAACGGATATTCTGGAATTTATTACGTCGGCCGATGGTATTACTACGATCAGTCTTATCTTCGACAAGTCAAGTACGGACCTGGATCTCGCTCTTGGTTTGACGGATAGTACTCTGATTGCAGCGAGCATCTCACCTGAATCGAACTACGAACAGCTTCAGGTCGGTCTTGTCGGAGGTATAACTTACATTCTGGCGATTAACCACTTTGAAGGGGCAACCACTTCATATCGTGTGATTGTAAACAGCGGCGAACAGCAAACTATTTTTGCTGCCGGCGACTCCGGGAACACGCCGTTGCGCAAAATCGAGCCTGGATCAACCGGCTCTAAGCTGAAGGAATCTTTGAACAGGCTCCAGCGCATCAAGAAGTAGCCCGGAGTTTCTACATTAGTCAGGGGCCGCGGACTTCCAGTCCGCATCGGTGTTTACGGAACTACCGCAGCGGACCGGGAGATGGTTGGAACCAGCTCCGCAAGGCGATTCAATACCGACTCGACTTCGTTACTACGCGCAGCAATCTCCAGTTTTCTTACCGCGTTCCTGAATGCGTTCGATTCAACTGGCGACGTTTGACGTATTTTCAGGATTTCGTTGATTCCGGATGGTTCCGAAACTTCATCTTTTCCGACGAGCTCTTCAGAGAGTTTTTCTCCAGGCCGCAATCCGATATAACGAATCGGAATATCCACTTCCGGTATAAAACCGGATAGCCGAATCAGATTGCGGGCCATTTCCGAAATATTGATTTGTTCTCCCATCTGCAGGACATAGGTTTCGGCATCGCCGTTCATTGCCGCAGCAAATAGCACGAGTTGGACCGCTTCCGGAATCAGCATAAAGTAGCGTTGCATATCAGGATGCGTTACGGTTACCGGTCCTCCTCTTCTGATCTGGTCCTGGAAGAGAGGTACAACGCTTCCGTTGCTTCCCAGGACATTGCCGAAGCGCACGGCGACAAAAGAGGTCATGAAGCGTTCCGACATAGCATGAACAATCATTTCGGCAATTCGTTTCGTTGCTCCCATGATGCTGGTGGGATTTACGGCTTTGTCCGTCGAGACCAGAACGAATTTCTCTGCGCCGTTTTTTGCTGCCGCAATCGCCACAACTCTGGTTCCGGTTATGTTGTTTTTGACCGCCTCGGCGGCATTCGCTTCCATCATGGGAACATGCTTGTGCGCCGCAGCATGAAAAATCACTTCCGGTTTGAATTTTTCAAAAACTTCCTTCACCCGATGCCGATCGGTTACGTCACCTACCAGGGCATGAATCAGAGCACCGTAGCCGTTACGGTTTAACTCAATTGCAATATCGTAGAGGCTGTTTTCGTAACGTTCAAAGAGAATCAGTTTGCCGGGTCCAAGATTCGCGATCTGTCTACACATCTCTGATCCGATCGAGCCGCCTGCTCCGGTTATCAGGACCCGCTTCCCTTGAAACATCCGTTTTATTGGAGATAAGTCGAGATCCACCGGCATTCTGGTCAACAGGTCCTCTACAGACAGGCTTCTGATCTGGCTGACGGTGACTCTTCCATCAAGGATGTCGCGCAGGTTGGGTGTCGTCTTGATTGGAATTTTAAATGGTTCGAGATGCGATAGAACTTCTCTTTTGACGGACGGGGCGCATCCTGGAATAGCGAGAATGATTTCTTCCACATTGTTGTCCGCCAGAATCACCGGAAGGTCCTTTCCGGTTCCGAGAACGCCCACTCCATGGATGCTCTGACCGACTTTAGCTTTATCATCATCCACAAATCCGACGGGATTATACCGGTAATCCGGATGCTGCTTCATATCACGCACGATCATTTCACCGGCGTCGCCTGCTCCATAAATCAATACTCGCTTCCCTCTGGACCCGCGCGATAACTCGCGATAAATTCTCCAGGGGAGCCTCACACCTCCCAGAAAGACGACAAGCAATAAAGAATCGATCACATAAATAGATCGTGGGTATTGTCTGGTACTGCTGATGAACTCGCTAAACACGAAGAACAGCAGACTGCTGAGTAGAACCGCTGTTACGATTTTCCATAAATCCCAGATGCTGGTGTATCGCCACAGTCCTTTGTACAAACGGTGAAGTACAAAAATGCTCCCTCTTACTGCAAGAAGCAAAGGAAACATCTGTATCATCAATCTCCGGTAGATTCCTGGAATCTCTCCTTCAAAGCGCAGCATGAATGCCAGATAATTTGAAAGTAAAATCAGGGCCACATGAACGGCGATGACCAGGATCAGCCTGTAGCGGATCAGGATGTGTGTCGGCATCCACAGCTCCTGCATTGTGACAGACCCTTTCGGATCATTTTTCCATGGCTGCTGAATGCCGGCGTGGACACGTTCTGCAAGTTGCAGATATTCAGGATAATTGCCCCTGTCACCATCCCACCTCAGATTCAGAACCGTAAACTGTCAATATGATATTACAAGTCTGTAGTGGCGAGCAATGGTCCCGAATGTCTGGCGTGAATACAAACGAGGCTACATCTTTTGTATGATGCCGGTAATTCTCTCTACTTCGTTAGAAGAAAGGGCAGAACCACTGGGCAAACAAAGGCCTTCAGCGAATATTTTTTCGGACACACCCGTCCCCCGGCTTCGAAATTCAGCAAACACAGGCTGCATATGAAGCGGCTTCCAGACCGGACGCGCTTCGATATTTTCGGCTTTGAGTGCAAGTCGTATCTCTTCACGACTGAAGCCGAATTGTTTGTGATCGATGGTTACGCACGTAAGCCAACGGGTGCATCGGCCGTATTCGGCTTCCGGCATAAACTCAATTCCCGGAAGTCTGCCCAGAGCATCGCGATACCATTCGTGAATTCTTCTCCGGGCTTCGATTCTTTCAGGCAATACTTTTAACTGCGCCCGGCCAATAGCCGCTAGAATGTTACTGAGCCTGTAGTTGAATCCAATTACCGAATGCTGATAGTGAGGAGCCGGATCTCTTGCCTGCGTTGCCAGAAATCGGGCCTGTTCCACAAGTCGTTCGTCCTCAGACACAAGCATTCCGCCACCGGAAGTCGTAATGATCTTGTTTCCATTGAATGAGAAAACTCCCATCCGGCCGAAAGTTCCCGCTTTTCGATTTTGACACGTCGCTCCAAGAGCTTCGGCAGCATCTTCTATCAGAGGCACTTCGTAGCGCGAACAAATGCTCACAATCCTGGCGTAGTCCGCGCATTGTCCGTAAAGATCAACCGCGATTACGGCTTTTGGCTTTTTCCCTTGTCTTTGAGCAGAACTCATCTCTTCTTCAAGTAGATCAGGATTCATATTCCATGAATTGCTGCCTGAATCAATAAAAACAGGGCGTCCACCTTCGTAGATGATTGAATTGGCGGTCGCGCAAAAAGAAAAACTTGAACAGATTACTTCGTCGCCGGGCCGAATATTCAGCAAACGAATGGCCAGATGTAGCGCCGCAGTTCCTGAAGAAAGCGCAGCAGCGTGTCCGATTCCCAGGTATTCGGCGAACTCTTTTTCGAATGAATCGACATGCGGGCCCAGTGGCGCAATCCAGTTGGACGCAAAAGCGTCTTCAACAAAATGAAGTTCCTCTCCGCTCATGTGAGGGGGGGAAAGATAGATGCGTTTCATCTACAGGCCGAACCCGATCGAGTAACCAACTCCGAATCCGAAATAGTAGGTGAATCTATCTTTGGTCAGGCCTTGAATATCAGTGTTTCTATTTTCGTATGTGGCGCCCGCGCGCAGGCTAAGCTTCGAAAAGACGCGAAAGTTGATGCCGAAGTCTGCCCTCTGAAAGGTATCGTTTTCAACAGGTTGTCCTCCAATTGGCTGATTTCCATAACTGTTCACGCCTATGGTAAAAGTTCCGCTGGTGGAGATCCGGCTAATGATCGGAACGCTCGCTCTGAGTCCGCCCTGCGTGGTAACGCGCACGGCTTGATCGTCGAGACTCGAAAACTCCTGGCGCCTGTTTATGAATGTGCCGACGCGGAGACTCGTGCCCAGAAGATAATCTAAAGCTGCATCCATCAGGAAATTTTTGCGGTCATTGCTGGTATTGTTTGTTCCTCCGAATCCGAGTCCGAAGTGCGTGCTAAACTTGTCTTTTCTGAAATTCATGCCACCCAGCAATCCCCAGTTGCTGGAGTCAAACCCGGATTCGAGAGCTTCGGATCTACTCAGATGAAAATTTGCTGTAAGACCCACACGATCGTTCAGTGAATAAAGTGCGCCGGTTCCGAATGTATAAGTTCGACGATCTCTCAATGGTGGAACATTGCTGTCCGGATCCACCTGATCATAGTAGTGGGACTCAGCATTTCGAAACCAGTGTCTCATTTCGATTTTCTCGGTAGCCGAATACTCCGTTCTTACGCCACCGTGTACAATTTTGTGATCCACCGGCACATCCACCTCTTCGTCTACGGGTTCCTCCCGGCGCACATACCCTGCGTCAAAAGTAAAAAGAATGCCGGGTGTGCCTGTTACAAATTCGGCCCTTGTTGCGTTAAAGATATCTCTTCGCTCCTCCAATCGAAAGTAGTACAGGAATGTTACCTCTTCGATTATTTTGAGATAGGCGCGCTGTCCGAATTTGAGTCCTCCACTGATTCCGGGAGTAGCGGAAACAAACACATCAAAAATTGTCTTTGAATCCTTATCTCCGTATCGACCATTCGAATCAGCTCCTGCCCTGATGTTCAAGATAGGACGGAATCTGAAAACACCAAGACGGTATTTGTGTAAGGTTGTAAATCCGTCGACTGCAGTTTGAATACGATTCGTCTCTGTCGTTTCTTGATCATAAGACTGGGTCCGGCCCAATCCGGAAAAGCCGAAAAGAATGACTGCCAGACAGAGTATTTTCTTCATTTTTGGTCCGCCTTTAGTTGTCTTTGTTTTCCTGAATCTCCTCATCAGGCCTTGATTGTTTCATATTGCCCGGAAACTCCGGTATCGTAGAATGACCCTCCGCGGAAATACCTTCTCGACTCAAGACCTTCAAAAACGTGATGCAAAGAATCTTTAAATCCAGCCATAAACTCCGGTGATCAACATACCATATATCCAGATCAAAACGTTCTTCCCAGGAAACGGCATTTCTTCCGTGAATCTGGGCCCAACCTGTAATTCCCGGCCTGACCTCATGTCTTCGATTTTGTTTTGCGTTGTACAAAGGCAAGTACTTCATCAGTAACGGTCTCGGACCAACAAGACTCATATCTCCGCAAAGCACGTTCCAGAGTTCGGGCAGTTCATCCAGACTGGAACTTCGCAGGAATCGCCCTAACCGATGAAGCCGGATTTCATCCGACATCGGACTTTCTACACGGGTCTCAGCCTGATGCATTGTCCGGAATTTAAAAATGGTAAAGGGCCTGCCCTTGAATCCCGGACGCTCCTGTCGGAAAAGAACCGGAGAACCGGCGACGCATATAAGTGCAAGCGCAATCAGGAAGAAAAGAGGAGACAAAAGAATCAGTGCTGTAAAGGAAATCGTAACATCCAGAATTCGCTTCATTTGATCGAACAACGGCTATTCTAACACCGGCGGCAGGATCCACGATTAGAATGAATTCACCTTTTGGCAGGCGGGACCCCGCACCACTATTGTACAAACTCTTCACCGCAATACCAGGCAGTGAAACATGACGGATAGAGTTTAATTTGCGTATCGCGAGTCTCCTCCTTGAAGTTTGTCCGATCATGTCACACTGGGCTCGACCGTGGATGGCTGGTCATTTTTAAGTTTGACGCCAAATATGTAGTCATGCGCATCTGAGCATGTTATATTTACAGTGTAAATATGCACGAATTGAAATTCGAATGGGATGAGCGAAAGAACAGGATGAACCGGCGAAAACATGGTGTATCGTTTGAGGAGGCCCAAACGACCTTCTTTGATGAAGATGCGATTGAATTTTACGATCCGGATCATTCAGAACGGGAAGAAAGATTTCTGCTGTTAGGACGAAGCTTCAAACTGAGGATTCTGATTGTGTGTCATTGCTACCGCAAAGCCGAAGATGTAATTCGAATCATTTCCACCCGGAGAGCTACCAGGAGAGAACAACTCTTGTATATTCGGAGAGAAAACATATGAGGAAAGAATACGATTTAGCCAAATTGAAAGGCAGAAAGAATCCTTATGCCCGGCGTCTTAGAAAGCAGGTAACAATTCGAATGGGAATCGACGTGATTCAATACTTCAAGCGTTTAGCTGAAGAAACCGGCATGCCTTATCAGAATTTGATTAATTTGTACTTGCGGGATTGCGTCGTCTCGCGAAGGAAGCCTTTGCTGCAGTGGACTTCCCAGTCGCTGTAAATGGCGGAAAAAAAACCAATGCCGGAAAAGTAAATCGTAACATCCAGAAAGCGCTCCATCATCACCGAACAACGGTATTTTAACATCGTCGCAGGAGGTCCATATACTCTAATCCGAAAATAGCTCCGTGATTCCCTGGCCACCTCGGTCACAGTTTCATGGTTAGTGGGTGCAATGCGTTACATGAAAGACTAATCGGAAAATAGCTCCGTGATTCCCTGGCCACCTCGGTCACTGCTTGATGGTTAGTGGGTGCAATGCGTTACATGAAAGACCTGTTTGAGATTATTCCACACCATTTCATTCCTGAACTCTTGAAACACACGGTCACGCGCGGCCCGACCGTGAGCGATCCGATGCTCCGGATTTTCCAGGTAAAAACGAATCGCTCCGGCAAGCGCGTTTGAGTCACCTGCTGTGACCAGTTTTCCCGTTACACCATCGTCTACGGCATCCATTGTTCCCGTTACACGAAATCCAACCGTTGGTATTCCCGCTGCTGCTGCCTCCAACGGTGCGTTCGGAAATCCTTCTCTATAGGAAGGGAGAACCAACAAGTCCATCACTGCGTAGTAACGCGCAGTATCGGTTACGAAGCCGGTATGGATGATTCGTGGATCGGTTCGAATCTGATCTATAACGTTATCCTCCAGCGGATCACCCGGTTCCGCTTCTCCCATAATTAATAGCCGCAGCCCGGGAAATGGTTCCGATACAAGACGAAACGCTTCAAGTAGCTCTCGGATTCCCTTGTCTCGTGTCAGGCGTCCGACAAAACCAATTACATTCAAACCGGACGTCAAGCCGAGCTCTTTGGCAGTTTCTTCCTTTCTGGCCAGACTTGCGGAGAAACGCTCCACATCTACTCCATTAGAAGATCCTGATCCGACTACCAGCGTTTTTGCCGGATCAGACAGACCATGCATGAGATAGGCTTTTCTTAAACTCTCTGAGACACAAATTACGCGGTGTGCACAGGAGGCGGCGACTCTTTCAGTCAAAGAGAGTATGATTCGGGTCCATCCTTTAGTTGTTTCGAGCCGCAATCCTCGCAGAACATAAATTCGGACCGGCACTCGTGCCGCAAATGACGCGATCATTCCCAGCAAACCTGCTTTGGGCGTCCCTGCATTTACAATATCGGGTTTCAGTTTTCGGATAATTCTGTAAAGCCGGAATAGTGATATGAGATCCTGGATCGGGCTTATTTCCCGTTCCATGGCAACCGTTTCAATTCGAACGTTTTCTCTTTCTCGAATCTCCTCAAGACTCTGATCAGGTGAAGTGATCAACACGGTTTCAAATCCGTTTGTTTGCATAAACGACAACTGGCCTTTCAGAAGCGCGTGTGCGGTCAGCGGATGCGTGACAATGTATACGAGTCGCGGTTTCATTTCTTGCAACGGCAGGCAGGAACCAATGCTTATCCGCCGAAATCTACCTGGTCATAGATTTCCGAAAGCGAAACCGTGAAACCGATCGAGGATACCTGAAGCCGGCTATCAGGCGACCCGTGGCGTTGCAATTCCCATTCGCCGGCAGGTGTCAACCACCAGTGTTCGATTCCCACCAGAGATTGTTCAATCAAAACATAGTCCTTCAATGTGCGAATAGTACTGTACTGAGTGAACTTTTCACCGCGGTCATAGTCTCGAGTTGATGGAGATAGGACTTCCATCACTACAACGGGGTTCGTGATTGTCTCTAATGGATCGTCAGAAAGCTCAACGTTTCCGCAAACAACCAGTAGGTCGGGATAGGTATACAGTCCTCCTGTAGTTCGCACTCTCATATCAATCGAAAAGAGGGCGCACTCCGTTTTCCGAAGGGTGGCGTCCAACGCAACAACAAGATTCAAGGTGATGCGGTTGTGGTTCCTGGACCCTCCAGCCATTGCGAAGATCTCCCCATCGTAAAATTCGTGCCTGATCTGAGATGACTCTTCTATTCCGAAATAATCTTTCAGCGTATAGTGCCGTTGAGAATGTGGTTGCATGCTTTTCGCCTTAATTGTAATGCGACTTTACTGCTCCCGCCAATAGGCGTCAATGAGAATTCAATCCGTTTTCGCCAGAGCCACGCAGGGTTGTTCTAAGAATGGAGTATCTATTCGAGATGGTTCGTACACCCCAGATTGGCAAAAGTGGATACCATCCATAAGGCGAGTTGAGAACGTGTGACGGCGGTCGTCTGAAAAAGAGCCACGTAAGTGGATAAACAATCAGTGATCCGATGATAGCGGCTACGATATTTCCTCTAAGTCGAATCTTCTTGTTTACAAATCGCAGTGGTGATCCTATTGCCTCGTAAAAAACGGACTTTCTGTACGGATAGTTACTCAGCATTTCTTTCATGCTTTGCCTGGTCGCTGCTGATAGTTCGATGACAAGCGAACTCCTTTGCTTTCCCGGTTCGGAGTTTACAGGATGTTTAAACCTGGCTATGTAGCCACTTTTCTGTATGGCGAAACTCTGTCTTGGAACTCCGGCAGATTCAACAATCCGCCTTGGAATCGGCCTGTCGTAATGGCCGCCAACGGACCAGGGCCGCATTTCATCTGATATTGAAATCTTTTTTATTGCCGCTGCGCTCTTGCAGGCGATAAACGGAACAGGCAGGTGCATGAATCCAACGCGTGATCGGAATTCAATCAGAGACGCGCCCGCGGCATCTCCGCGAACTATGTCCGTATTCGGTTTTTTGTGATGCGTATTCCAGACAGCATCTCCATGTATACCGGTCAGCAACACTCGATTCCCAAGTGACGGTTCCCAGTTCACAAGCGGCACATCCTGGGCTGCATAGCCGCACGCGGCGAATTCGGCTTCTACACGGTCCAGTCGGTTCAAGTGCCCCGTTCTTTCACCATAGTGAATCGATAGCCCAAGTGTTTTGCAAATTTCTGCTACATTGACCGCAACAGAACCATCCTGGCGTGTTTGCTGCAAGACCAGGGCCTCTTTGCATCCCAGAGACGATGCGAGCGTTGCAACAGCTGTTGAATCGTAGCCTCCCGAAAGCGCAACCACAGGTGAATAGGTTTTTTTGCGTCGCGCGTCATTCGCGTTTTCCAGCAGCTTCCGCAGAGTATTCTTAAGACAGGAAAAGTAAGCATCAAAATTCGAGAAGGTCTCCGGCTGCTGTTTGCCTTCCATATGGAGGGTTCCATCCGGCCCCACGTCGATTACCGCATGATGAAACTGCATTAGTTCGTTCCCCCCGGCGGTCGAAATCTGTTTTGCCGTTGCGGATAGTCCCATCATGAAAGATTGAAAGAAGTTCTGGTAATGGAGATTTCGAATGTCGAGCTCCTCCCTCGCCGTTTCGAGCGCCGCCACAAGCGAATTGGAAAAAATCAACTCCCGGCCGGTCCTTATCGCGCACAGCTTCTCCAGCGTGTGATCTGCGGTTACAAATTTGATTTTCCCCTGGTTGACGATTCCACCTGACCCTGCAAGGAATACTTCATCGATGCGATTAGAAGAAAAATCATCGGCCCAGATTCCATCACAAAAAAAATTTTCTCGCGTTTCTACGGTGGTTCCATGAACAACCAGAGCAGATGAATCCCCGGGCGTCACAACGGCGACCCAGGAAAGCTGTGGTATGGAAGGACTCTCCTGGAATTCAAACTTCATGTAAGATCAGTCTCATGTGATAGCAGAATCCTTGAGGATATCGGCCAATGAAAAATGCGATTAAAAAAATTCTGCCTAGACCGCTTCTATATTTGTATCGATTTCTACGTATTCCGAAAGATGCGCGCAGCGTACTGTCATTCCTGTTTCATTCAGATTACAGAATTTCATTCTATCAAAGATTCAAGATTGTGAAGATGTTGTATGTTATTTCCGAACATGTTCCGTGCGTGCATACCCAGCATGAAATGCTTGCAGTGATTGGCGCAATTCTTTCTTTTTCGCCTGAATCGCAAGGGTGTGTCGTTGAAGCCGGATCATTCAAAGGAGGCAGCGGAGCCAAGCTCAGCTTAGCGTGCAAGTTGACCCGCAGACGCCTCATACTATTCGACTCTTTTGAAGGAATTCCTGAAAGTGAAGATTCTCACGACCGGAATATATATGGAGGAAAGGCGTTTTTTAAGTCCGGAAGTTATTGTGGTACGCTCGAAGAAGTACAAAACAACATCAGCAAGTACGGCGAATTAGGGGTGTGTGAAATGGTAAAGGGCTGGTTCGAAGATACAATGCCTGAATTTCGGGAACCCGTTATTGTGGCCTATCTTGATGTGGATCTTGCTTCTTCAACGCGTACCTGTTTGAAATATCTTTATCCTCGCATCGTTCCCGGCGGTACGCTTTATTCACAGGACGGACACTTACATGCGATCATAGAACTGTTTAGGAACAGCGATTTCTGGGAGGGGGAATTGAATTCTCAAAAACCACCTGTGGAGGGTCTGGGAAAGCAGAAGCTTATCAAAGTCATCAAACCGGACCATAGCGGAAGCTAAGATTCGGTAATTGATTCGAAGCGCACTGGACTATGAAACATCTAATTCTCTGTCGTGAATATCCTCCTGCTCCGATGGCTGCCGGCGGGATCGGCACTTATGTGCTGAACATTTCAGAATTACTTGCAGAAAAAGGGGAGACCGTACAT
>Ga0247727_10005311_pt1 | contig 26323 bp, 27 predicted proteins | sample WisWelCaveWW1625_FD_202498 | JGI IMG/M metagenome (GOLD analysis project Ga0247727, IMG submission 202498) | Biofilm microbial communities from Wishing Well Cave, Virginia, United States - WW16-25 | ecosystem: Environmental > Aquatic > Deep subsurface > Groundwater > Cave microbial mat | place...
AGCGGTCCTGCCAGGCCACCTCTATGCGGGCGGCGAGCGCGGCGGTGTAGCGGTGTGAGGGGACCGTGGCGGTCCGTTCCGCCGGCTCCGTGCTCTCAGCGCGCATGGCCGCACGGTAGCGGTCGACCCCCCGCGGGCTCACACCCATACCCCTGTAACGACGCCACCGTGGCTACGGTCGGACACGGCGTGCTCACCATGACCCAACGGATCGAAGCCGGGGCCGACCGAGGTCACGACCTCACGTTCGTCGTCGGGGGCGAGCACGTCGCGGTGCCCTACCGCCAGCTCCACGAGGAGGCCCGCGGCTACGCCGCCTGTCTCCAGGCCATGGGTGTCGGCCCGGACGACCACGTGGCGCTGCTCGGTCCCACCTCCCGACCCCTCGCCACGGCCATCCAGGCGATCTGGCTGACCGGCGCGACCGTCGTCGTGCTCCCGCTCCCGATGCGGTTGTCGTCCATCGAGGAGTTCGTGGCGCAGACCCGCGTGCGCGTCGCGAACGCCGATGTCTCGCTCGTGCTCATCGACCCTGAGCTGGCGCCGTTCGTCGAGCCCGTTCCCGGGGATCCTCCGATGGTCGGGTGGGACGCCGTGCAACCGGGCCCGGGTCGCCCAGCCGCCAGCGCCTGGCAGCGCCCACCGGACGACCTCGACCGGCTCGCGATCCTCCAGTTCACCAGCGGGTCGACCTCGGACCCCAAGGGCGTGATGCTGCCGCAGCGCACGGTCGGAGCGAACCTCGATGCCATCGCGCGTGCGACCTCGCTCGAGCCGGACGACGACGTGCTGGTGTCCTGGTTGCCGCTGTACCACGACATGGGTCTCGTCGGTCTGTTCAGCCTGTCGATGACGACCGGGACGGCCCTCGTCCTCGGCGCTCCCACCGACTTCATGGGTGGCCCGGGCCGGTGGATGGAGTGGATGTCCACGTACCGCGGGACGGCGACCGCCGGTCCGAACTTCTCGTACGTGCTCGCCGCCCGTGCGCTTCGCCGAGGGGATCAGCTGGACCTGTCCCGGCTGCGGATCGCGCTCAACGGCGCCGAGCCCGTCGATCCAGCGACCGTGGCGAGCTTCGTCGAGGCCGGCGAGCGACACGGCCTGCGGCCGGGCGCGGTGTTCCCGGCCTTCGGCATGGCCGAGATCGCGATCGCCGGCACCTTTCCCGAGCCGATGTCAGGGCTGCGGACCGACGCCGTGGATCGCCGGGTGCTCGAGACGGAGCGCTACGCGGCCCCCGTGGACGCCACCTTCGACGGCGCGCGGCAGCTCGCGATCCTCGGCCGGCCGGTCGCAGGCCTGGAGATCCGCGTCGTCGACCCGATCACCGGCGATGTGCTGCACGACCGGGAGGTGGGCGAGCTCGAGTTCCGCGGCACCTCCGTGACGCCCGGCTACTACAAGCGGCCCGACGCCAACCGGGAGCTCTTCCACGACGGCTGGCTGCGGACCGGCGACCTCGCGTACCTGCTCGACGGCGAGATGGTCATGTGCGGGCGCATCAAGGACATGATCATCGTCGGTGGACGCAACGTCTTCCCCGAGGACGTCGAGCGGGCCCTCGCTGGTGTCGACGGCGTGCGGGCCGGCAACGTCATCGCGTTCGGGGTGGACGGCACCCAGGGCAAGGAGGGTCTCGTGGTCGTGGCCGAGAGCCGATCGGACGACCACGCCGAGGTCCGCCGGACGGTGGCGCAGCGGGTGCGCGATGCCATCGGTCTGCCGGCGAAGGAGATCGTGCTCGTGGAGCCGGGGAGCCTCCCCAAGACGAGCTCCGGCAAGCTCCAGCGCTCGCTCTGCAAGCTCCGCTACTTGGGCGAGGAGCTGCAGGCGGTCTGATCGCTAGACCGCGTGGAGCTGCTCCATGACCGAGCGCCAACGGTCGGGGTCGCTGGCGTAGGGCGCGTAGAAGCTGATCCGCTGGACGACGTCCCCGTAGCGCTCCTCGAGACCGGCGGCCAGCTTCTCGGGCTCGGCGATCACAGCGAAGGTGTGGAGGATCTCATCTGTGATCAGGTCACCCATCTCCTTCCACTTGCCCTCCTTGGACATCTTGTTGAGGTCATCCTGGAGGCCGCCCCAGCCGTGGAGCTCCAGCACCCCGCGGTAGGCCGGTGTGGATCCGTAGAACGCGATCTGCTGCTTCGTGCCCGTCACTGAGCGCGCCATCTCCTCCTCGTTCGTGCCCGTCACCACGAAGGCGGGGCCTGAGATCTCGACATCGGCGAGCGTGCGCCCGGCCTTGGCCGCGCCTCGCTCGAGTGCTGGCAGCGTGACCTCCCGCAGGTACCGCTCGGTGGTGAAGCCGTGGCACAGGAATCCGTCGCACACCTCGCCGGCGACCTCGGTCATCAGCTCGCCTACGCCCGCCAGCGCGATCTTGGCGTTGCCGTGGGGGTTCGGACCGGGGTTGAAGAACGGTGTCATCAGGGTGTGGGTGTAGAAGTCGCCCTGGAAGTCGAGCTTGGTGCCGTCGTTCCACGACGCCCAGATGGCGCGGACGGCGAGGATCATCTCCCGCATGCGCGCGGCTGGTGACGACCAGGGCATCGAGAACCGCTTCGTGATGTGGGGTTTGATCTGGCTGCCGAGGCCCAGGATGAAGCGGCCCTCGGAGGCTGCCTGCAGGTCCCACGCGATCTGGGCCAGGTTCATCGGGTTGCGAGCGAACGCGACCGCGATTCCGGTGCCGAGCTCCACCCGCGTCGTGGTCTGCGAGGCGAGCAGGAGCGGGAAGAACGGATCGTGGGCGGTCTCCGCCGCCCAGAGCCCGTCGTACCCTTGCTCCTCCTGCACCGCGGCGGCCTCGCCGGCGCCGCGCAGATCTCCTCCGATGCCCCCGTCGACCTTCATGGCGCGGACCCTACTGGGCTCCGCCTCTCCGCTCGAGTCCTCACTGCTCCCGGAGGAAGCGCTCCAGCTCGGCGGCGAGCTCGTCGCCGCTGGTGACCGAGAGCTCGGTGCTCGTGGCCTGGTGGTCCGCTTGCGACTCCAGCTGCTCGAGCATCGCGGCGTGCTCTGGGTTCTGGGCGATCAGCTCGTCGATGCGCGCTCGGCTCGCGTCGGCCCGCTCGGGGAGATCGGCGATCGGCAGGTCGAGGCCGGCGATCCGGTTGGTGCCCTGCAGGAGGGCGAGCGACGCGGCGGGGTAGGGCATCGCGGCGACGTAGTGGGGCACCTGCGCCCACAACCCCACTGCCGGTAGCCCGCGCACGGCCGCCCGCCGCTCGATCATCCCCTGGACCCCCGAAGGCACCTCCACGGAGTTCTGCAGCAGACCCTGCGCGAGCGCCTCGCTGGACGCTGACGACGCGAGGAGCGGGGTGCGGGTGTGAGGGACGGGGGTGGGGTACGCACCGAGGCCCACCACCAACCGGGTGCCGAAGTCGAGCGCGAGGTCGACGACCTGCTCTGAGAACGCCAGCCAAGCGTGGTCGGGCTCGTTGCCCAGGAGCAGCAGGACGTCGTTGCCGCTGGCGTCCTTGGCCCAGGAGAGCTCGGTCTCCTCCCACGTCAGCTGGGCGTTCACGCCGTCGACGAGTCGCATGATCGGGCGCCGTGCCCGCCAATCGAGCAGTGCGTCGGCGTCGAAGCGAGCGATCGTGTGGCGATCGAGGCCGTCGATGAGCACGTCGGCGGCGCCGTCGGCACCCAAGCCGGCATCGATCCAGCCCTTCAGCACCATGAGCAGCACGGGGGACTCGAGGTCGGGTCGGTCGACGATCGAGTAGAGCAGGGTCACGGGCGCCGCTCCCTCATCCGAGTCGGCCCATGGCTTCCGCCGCGGCTTCCGCGCAGCGCTCGACCTGGATCTTGAAGCCCTCGAAGGCAGCCGGGTCCGTGCTCCCCATGGCGCCGCCGATGTACCGCGCGTACACGCCCTCGATGATGCAGGCGAGCTTCCAGAAGCCGAACGCCGCGTAGTAGTCGATCTGCGAGAGGTCGCGGCCGCTCACCTCGGCGTAGCGGTCGAGCACCTCCTTGCGAGATAGGAAGCCGTCCTGCGCGGTCGGTGCGGTGAGCAGCATCGGCGCCGCGTCGTCGGCCTCCGTCCAATAGACCATCAGCAGCCCGACATCGGCGAGCGGGTCACCGAGCGTGCAGATCTCCCAGTCGAGGACGGCGATGACGTTGCCGTCGTCGTCGGTCATGCAGTTGTCGAGTCGGTAGTCGCCGTGCACGATCGCCGCGGGACCCTGCGCGGGCACGTTGGCGAGGAGCTCGTCGTGGATCTGGTCGACGAGGGGGAGCTCACGTGTCTTGGACTTCTCCCACTGCCCGTACCAGCGCTTGAGCTGGCGAGCGACGTAGTCCTCCTTCTTGCCGAGGTCGCCGAGGCCGACGGCGTCGGGGTCGACGGCGTGGATCTTGGCGAGGGTGTCGGCGATGGACTGGCTGGCGTTGTGTCGAGCCTCAGGGGTGATCTGGGTGGCGGCGGTCGCGTCACGAAGCACTCGACCGTCGACGTAGGCCATCACGTAGAAGGGTGCCCCGTTCACCGAGTCGTCCGTGCAGAGCCCCAGCGCGGGAGCGACGGGGACATCGGTGGGCCCGAGCGCTGAGATGATCGTGTGCTCGCGGCGCATGTCGTGGGCCGTGGCGAGCACGTGGCCCAGCGGCGGGCGACGCAGGACGAAGTGGTGGCCGGCCGCATCCGTGACCCTGTAGGTGAGGTTCGAGTGACCGCCGGCGATGAGGTCGAAATCCAGCGGGGGCGTCGCATCGGCGATGTGCGCCTGGAACCACGACGTGACCCGCTCGACGTCGACGCCCTTGATGCTGTCGGTCATGACCTCCGGCCTCCCCTGGACGACCACGCCCAGGTGGCCGAGGGTATCCGCGCCGGTACATTGCCACCCATGTCGATCGACGTCACCGATGCGACGTTCCCACTCGAGGTCGTGGAGCGGTCCAAGCAGGTGCCCGTCGTCGTCGACCTCTGGGCGGAGTGGTGCGCGCCGTGCAAGTCGCTGGGCCCGATCCTCGAGAAGGTGATCGACGAGACGGGCGGGAAGGTACTGCTCGCGAAGGTCGATGTCGACGCCAACCAGCAGACCGCGGCCGCCTTCCAGGTGCAGGGGATCCCTGCGGTGTACGCGCTCAAGGACGGCAAGGTCGTCGACGGCTTCGTCGGCGCGCAGCCCGAGGCGAACGTGCGCGAGTTCGTGGCGGGTCTGCTTCCCACCGACGAGGAGGACGCGCTGGCGGCCCTGCTCGCGGTCGGCGACGAAGCGTCGCTCCGCCAGGTGCTCGCGGCCGAGCCCGGGCGCGAGCAAGCCGTCGTGGCGCTGGCTGAGCTCCTCGTCGCTAGCGGTGACGAGCCGGCCAAGGCGGAGGCCCTGGCCCTGCTCGAGCGCATCCCCGAGTCGGCGGACACCCGTCGGGTGGCCGCACTGGCGCGCATCGGAGCGGACACGAGAGACGACGTCACCGACGAGCTCGACGGCCTCCTCGATCGCGTCAAGGAGGACGACGACGCCCGGCAGCGGTTCATCGACCTCCTCGAGGTGATGGGTGGGGACGACCCGCGCACGGCGGGGTACCGCAAGCAGCTCACCGCCCGACTGTTCTGACCGGGACCGGCGCGTGCGCATCGAGCGGCACGGCGAGGCAATCGTCGTGCTGTCGCGCTGGGCCGCGCCGGGCGCCGCCGCCACCACCCTCGGCCGGGTCGTGTTCATGCGCGAGTCGGCGGCGGGTTCGGACCGGCTCCTGCGCCACGAGCTCGTGCACGTGCGCCAGTGGCGGCGGCTCGGCGTGATCGGGTTCAGCCTGCACTACCTAGGGGCCTACGCCCACTGGCGTCTGCGGTGGTACCCGCACTGGGCCGCGTATCGACGGATCCCGCTGGAGATCGAGGCGGACTGGGAGGCCCGAACCCCCCGGTAGCGGGTATCGCCGCCGCGGGGTCGCCAGTACGATCGGTGCCAGTCCTTCCCCCGCTGGCTGCCGTGCCGCGCCCCGGGAGGGACCCTGCTCGACTCCGACCCTCCGCCGTCCGACGACGCAGGTGGCCCCCTTCGCCGCCCGACCCCACCCCGCTCGTGGCGCGAGCGGATCGAGGACCTCGCCGATGCCACGGGCACCAGCCCCGCACGAATCGCGCTGGGGATCGGTGCCCTCGCGGTCGCGATCGCTGTCGCGCTGTGGCTGCTCCGGCCGCCGCCGGCTCCGGCGGAGGCGTCGCTCCCGTTCGCCAGCACGACGGTCGCGCCCGCTGCGACCACGACATCCGCTCCGTCGGGGCTCGTCGTGCACGTGGCGGGCGCGGTCGTGGCCCCGGGGCTCCACGAGCTGGCCGCGGGGGCACGCGTCGCGGATGCCATCAACGCGGCCGGCGGGCTCACGGCCGAGGCCGACAGCGCGCGGATCAACCTGGCGGCACCGGTGGTCGACGGCTCGCGCGTCTACGTCCCGGTGGTGGGCGAGGAGCCGCCGGATGTCGCCGTCGGGGAGGCCGCTGGTGATCCCGGCACGACACCGGCGGGGCCCGTCAACCTGACCACGGCCGACGCCGCGGCCCTCGAGGCACTGCCGGGCGTCGGCCCCGCCACGGCCGCCGCCATCCTCGAGCACCGCGGCAAGGTCGGCGCCTTCACGTCCGTCGAGCAGCTCCTGGACGTGCCGGGCATCGGCGACGCGAAGCTCGAGGCCCTGCGCGACCTGGTCACCGTGTGAGCACCCCCGAGCGGCTGGCCGACCGGCTCGCGGTGCTCGCTGCCCTCGGCGCCGCGGCAGGCGCGCTGCACCCTGTTCGATGGTCCTGGGTGGTCGCGGCGTTGGTCGCGGCGTCGGTCGCGGCGACGGCGATGAGCGGACGTCGTGTCGTGCTGGTGCCGGTGATGCTCGCGCTGGTCGCCAGTGGGCTCGCGCAGCGCGCCCTCGACGGCCTCGAGGGAGTGGAGGAGGCGATGCTGGTTGGCGAGGTCACCCTCCTCAGCGACCCCACTCCGTCCTTCGGTGGGCTCCGCGCAGAGGTCCGCGTCGGTGGTCGCAGAATGGAGGCGCACCTCGACGGCGTCGCGGCCGACGCCCTGGCCGATGCCCTCGCTGGGGAGGTGGTGCGCCTCAGAGGCGAGGTCGAACCGGTCGGACGCCACGAGCCCTGGCTCCAGGCCCGTCACATCAGCGGCCGGCTGACCGTGCTGGTCGTCGAGTCGGTGCGGCCCGGTCATCCGGCGACGCGCCTTGCGAACGGGCTGCGACGCACCCTGGTCGCGGGCACGGCGTCCCTCGACGAGCGGGAGCGTTCGCTGTTCATGGGATTGGTCCTCGGTGACGACCGGGATCAGCCCCCCGACCTCGCCGACGCCTTTCGGGGGGCCGGTCTCACCCACCTCCTCGCCGTGTCCGGTCAGAACGTCGCGTTCGTGCTCGCGCTCGCCGGCCCGCTCCTGCGCCGCTTGCGCCTGTGGCCGAGACTCGGCGCGACGTTGGCGGTGATCGGGCTCTTCGCCGTGATGACGCGCTTCGAGCCCTCGGTGCTCCGGGCCTCGGCGATGGCCGCCCTTGCGTGCAGTGTGGCGCTGGCCGGGCGACCGGTGCCGCGGGTCCGCGTCCTGGCCCTCGCTGTTACGTGGTTGCTGTTGGTGGACCCGCTGCTGGTCAGGGCGGTCGGCTTCCAGCTCTCCGTGGGAGCGGCCACGGCCATCGTCCTGGCCGCGCCGCGGGTTGCGTCGGCGCTGCCTGGTCCGACCTCGGTCCGGGACGCACTCGCCGTCACCATCACCGCACAGTTCGGCGTGGCGCCAGTGCTCCTCGCCGCGTTCGGCCCGATCCCGGTCGCCTCCGTTCCCGCGAACCTTCTCGCTGTACCCGTAGCGGGCCTGGTGATGGTGTGGGGCCTGACCGCCGGAGTGGCCGCCGGGCTCGTGGGCGGTCAGGGCGCCGCGCTCCTGCACGGCCCGACGCGACTCGCCCTCGGCTGGTTGGAGGTGGTCGCCAGCCGATCGTCGGGAGCGCCGCTCGGCGAGCTCGACGCCGTCCATGTCCTCCTCGCGGCGGTGGGCGTTGGCGTGGCCGTGCTCGGGCACCCGCGGCAGGGGCTCCGGCGGCTCGGCTGGGCCGCGGCCGTCGGCGCCGTGACGGCGGCGGTGATCACCGCCCACGCGCCCGCGCCCTTACGTTCCGCGCCGACGGCGGGGGTCGTCCGCTGGCACCGCGAGGGGGTCGACGTCGTGGTGCTCGGCGGAGCGGGTGGCCGATCGACCCTCGCGGCCTCTTCGGTCCTCGCTGCGCTGCGCCGAGCCGGCGTCCGTGGCATCGACGTCCTCGTCGTCGCTGACGCCTCCGTTCCCGACGGCGTGGTCGAGTCCGTGCAGCAGGTCCACCCGGCGGGAGCGATCGTGGCGCATCGGTCCGCGCCGCTCAGCTCTTCGCTTCTGGGCGCAGCCCGCCCGCCCCCGGGCCTGACCGTGGTCGACGTGGGGGGGCTCACGGTGCAGCTCCTGGACACCGGCGACCGACTGATCGTCGAAGCCGTCCCTCCGGAGCCGTGACGCCGGAGGCCTCGCACGCGGGCCGGGGTAGGTTCGGCATCCGTGGACGCGACGCCCTGGTCGGTGGTGTGGGAGGTGCCGTGTCCGGAGGTGGCGCTCGGATCGCGTCGCTACGACGTCCGTCACCGCGCCCTCGTGATGGGAATCCTCAACCGAACGCCGGACTCCTTCTACGACCAGGGCCGCTACTACGACTTCGACGGCTTCCTCGTCAAGGCCGACCAGCTGGTCGCGGAGGGGGCCGACCTCCTCGATGTCGGCGGGGTGAAGGCCGGGCCGGGGCCCGAGGTGACCGCGGAGGAGGAGCTGGAGCGCGTGATCCCAGCCATCGAGGCGTTGCGCGAGCGGTTCGACCTGCCGATCTCGGTGGACACGTGGCGCGCGTCGGTCCTGCGAGAGGCACTCGCGGCCGGGGCGGTGGTCGGCAACGACATCAGCGGGTTCGCCGACCCGGACTACCTCGAGGTGGCCGCCCAAGCGGGCGCGTCCGTCGTGGCCACCCACATCCGGATCGGGCCGCGCGTGCCGGACCCGGATCCCGGGTACGACGAACCCGTGGTAGATGCTGTCTGCCGATTCCTCCGGGAGCGTGGCGAGGCGGCCGAGGCGGCAGGGATCCCGCGTGAGCGGGTGATGGTCGACGCTGGGCTCGACCTCGGCAAGACCGAGCCGCAGTCGCTCGAGCTGCTCCGGGCGCACGACCGCCTGGCGGCGCTCGGCTGGCCGCTGTTCCTTTCGGCCTCGAACAAGCGGTTCCTCGGCGACCTGGTGGGGACCGACGTGGAGGACCGCCGCGAGGCGTCGCACGCCGCTCACGCCCTGGGTATCGCCCTCGGCAGCCGCGTGCTGCGAGCACACGACGTGCGCGGTGCTCGGCGTACCGCCGATGTGATGGCCGCGGTGCTTGCCGCTCGCGAGGAGCGTGGCGCGTGAGCTCGATCCCGGTCACCTTGCTCAAGGGCGACGACGAGGTCGTGCTGCGCGACGCCGTGCGGCTGCTCGTCGACGACCTGATCGGCGACGAGGACCGCTCGCTGATGGTCGAGGAGGTCGACGTGGGCGCCGCGGGTGACGACGGTGACCCGCTCCTCGTGCTCGTCGACGCGGCGCAGACGCCGCCATTCCTGACCGAGCACCGCGTGGTGCTCGGACGGATCACGGAGAAGCGCGAGCGAAACGATCTCGTCCAGCCGCTCGTCGAGTACCTCATCGATCCGCTGCCCTCGACGCTGCTCGTGATCGAGTGGCGCGCCGGCAAGGTGCCCAAGGCGCTCCTCGAGGCGGTCGTGCGGGTCGGTGGGGCGCAGGTGGACACCAGCCCCGGCCGCAGGGTGAGCGAGTGGGTGACCGAGCACCTCGCCGAGGCGAACCTCAAGGTCGACAGCGAGGGACGCGCCCGCCTCGTGACGTGGGTGGGGGACGAGCCGAGCCGGCTGCTCGGATTGATCGACCTGCTTCGCTCCACCTACGGCACGGGCGCCAAGATCTCCGCGGCCGAGATCGAGCCCTTCCTCGGCGACGACGGTGGTGTGCCCCCTTGGGATCTCACGGACGCCATCGACCGCGGCGACCGGGCGGCGGCCCTCGACCTGCTCCAGCGGATGATCGGCCAAGGTGAGCGTCATCCGTTCCAAGTGCTGAGCACCCTTCACTCGCACTTCGCCCGGATGCTCCGGCTCGACGGCGCGGACGTGGCCGACGAGCGGCAGGCTGCCGAGCTGCTCGGCATGAAGGGCTCGACCTACCCGGCCAAGAAGGCGATGGGCCAGGCGCGCCGGCTCGGGCACGACCGCGTCGTGCGGGCCATCGCGCTCCTCGCGGAGGCCGACCTAGACCTGCGCGGCGGCAAGGCCTGGCCCGACAACCTCGTGCTCGAGGTGCTGGTGGCCCGCCTGGCCACGATGTCGAGGTGAGCTCGGAGATCAGCTCGCGGCGGCGCTCTGGTTGAGCTTCTTGGCCAGCCGCGACTTGCGGCGGGCGGCCGCGTTCTTGTGGATGACGCCCTTGCGCGCCGCCATGTCGAGCTTCTTCTGCGCCTCGCGAGCCAGCTCCGTCGCGTTGTCCGCGCCTTCGTCGGCCGCCTTGGTGGCGGTCTTGGTGCGCGTCTTCAGCTCGCTGCGCACCGCCTTGTTGCGCTCGGTGCGCACGATGGTCTGGCGATTGCGCTTGATCTGGCTCTTGATGTTGGCCACGTGGTCCTGCTCACTGCTCGGGATCGAACCCGGAGAGGCTACCCGCCGCCCTCGATTCTCGTCACATCCGAGGCCGCCGGTACCGTTGTGGGCTCCCCATGGACCTCAGCCGCCTCCGCAACCTTTCCATCGTGGCGCACGTCGACCACGGGAAGAGCACGCTCGCCGATCGACTCCTCGAGCTGTGCGGCGCCGTGGACCCCAGGGACATGCGGGACCAGTACCTCGACTCGATGGACATCGAGCGGGAGCGCGGGATCACGATCAAGCTCCAGTCGGTGCGGCTGGACTTCAAGGATCACGTGATCAACCTGATCGACACGCCCGGGCACGTCGACTTCGGCTACGAGGTGTCCCGGTCCCTCGCCGCCTGCGAGGGGGTCATCCTGCTCGTGGACGCCGCACAAGGGATCGAGGCCCAGACCCTGGCGAACTGCTACCTCGCCCTCGAGAACGACCTCGAGATCCTGGCCTGCCTCAACAAGCTCGATCTCCCTGCCGCCGACCCCGACCGGTGTGCGGCCGAGATCGAGCAGGTGCTCGGCATCCGGGCCGCCGACATCATGCGCATCAGCGCCAAGACGGGCGACGGTGTGCCCGAGCTCCTCGACGCGGTGATCGCGCACATCCCCGCCCCGACGGGTGACCCGACGGATCCGTTGCAGGCCCTGATCTTCGACTCCTACTACGACAGCTACCGCGGCGTGGTGTCCTCGGTGCGCGTGATGACCGGCACGCTCAAGACGGGCAGCCGCGTGAGGTTCATGCAGGCGAACGCCGTGCACGACGCCGACGAGGTCGGGGTTCGCCGCCCCGATCACACGCCGATCGCCTCCCTCGGTCCAGGCGAGACCGGCTACCTGATCGCGGGCATCAAGGACGTGCGGGAGGCTCGCTCCGGCGAGACCGTCACGGACGCGGTGCATTCGGCGGCCGCACCCCTCGAGGGCTACCGGGAACCGAAGCCGATGGTCTTCTGCGGGCTGTACCCGATCGACGGCGACCAGTTCTCCGACCTCCGCGACGCCCTCGAGCGGCTCCGTCTGAACGACGGGTCGTACACGTACGAGCCCGAGACCTCCGGCGCGCTGGGCTTCGGGTTCCGGTGTGGCTTCCTCGGGTTGCTCCACATGGAGATCATCCGCGAGCGCCTCGTGCGCGAGTTCAACCTCGACCTCATCGCGACGGCTCCGTCCGTCGCGTACCTCGTCCACCAGACCGACGGCGAGCTGATCGAGGTCGCCAACCCTTCAGCGCTCCCGGAGATGGTCAGCATCGAGTACATCGAGGAACCGATGCTGCTCTGCACGATCCTGACGCCCAAGGACTACACGGGCACGATCATGGAGCTCTGCCAGCACCGCCGCGGCGAGATGACCAAGCTCGAGTACCTCTCACCCGAGCGCATGGAGCTGATCTACAAGATCCCGCTGGCCGAGGTCGTGCGTGACTTCTTCGACCAGCTCAAGAGCCGCACGCAGGGCTACGCCTCTCTGGACTACGAGCCCGCCGGGTACGAGCGCTCCGACCTCGTCAAGGTCGACGTGCTGCTCAACGGCGTGCCGGCGGACGCCTTCTCGAACATCCTCCACAAGGACAAGGCCCAGGACTACGGGCGCCGCATGGCGGAGAAGCTGCATGAGCTGATCCCGCGGCAGATGTTCGACGTGCCGATCCAGGCGGCCATCGGCGGCCGGATCATCAGCCGGGAGACGGTCAAGGCCAAGCGCAAGGATGTGCTGGCCAAGTGCTACGGCGGCGACATCACCCGCAAGCGCAAGCTCCTGGAGAAGCAGAAGGAGGGAAAGAAGCGGATGAAGAACATCGGCCGCGTCGAGGTCCCCCAGGAAGCTTTCATCTCCGCCCTCCGCCTCGACGACTGAGCTCACCCGTTGGGATGAGCGTCAGCAGCAGAAGCGCGCCCGTCGAGAGGGCGAGCCCGGCGAGGAGGTGCTTGTCCAACGGCACGTTCGTGATGGCAACCACACCGATGATCTGGTCGTGCCTCACTGGACCGAGTGATCGGCTGTCCTGCGCGTTCGACCAGTTGTCGCTCAACAGGTAGAAGGTCCCGGACGGGACGGTCAGGGGCTTGAGACCCCTCCCGCCGGCGCGATGGAACAGGCCGAAACGGCTGTCACGCGCAACCCTGTCCGAGCTCGATCCGCTGTGCAACCACCACCACGATCTCAGGACCTACGACGGCTGGGAGCTCGTCGACGGACAGGGCATGCGCCCCTTCGTCCCTCCCGACCATCCTCGCCATCCGCGGCAGGTCGGCGGCTCGACAAGCGGCGATCCACCACACCGCGCCGCCTGACCCGCTGGGTGCCTGCCCGACGTCGCCGAGCTCCTCGGCGCGCCCGGGAGCTGACCCGCGTCGCTAGACAGGGGGCATGTCGGACATCATCGACCTGAGCCATCCGATCGCTGACGGGACGATCACGTACCCAGGGCTCCCCGGGCCCGTGATCACCGATCACCTGAGCCGGGAGGCGTCGCGCGAGCGCTACGCCCCTGGCTTCGAGTTCCAGATCGGGCGGATCGACATGGTGGCCAACACCGGCACCTACCTCGACACGCCGTTTCACCGCTTCGGCGATGGCCACGACCTCGCCGGACTGGACCTCGCTCGCGTGTTCGCGGTGCAGGGCGTGCTGATCGACGCGACCGGTGCTGTGGAGGCGGGACCGGAGCTGCTCGAGGGCCGCAACCTCGCCGGGATGGCGGTCCTGTTCCACACCGGCTGGGACGTCCACTGGGGGACACAGCACTACGGGGCGGCCGGACACCCCTACGTCTCGGTGGCCGCCGCCGAGCAGCTCGTGGCGGCCGGCCCGAGCGTCGTCGGGATCGACTCGGTGAACATCGACGACACGCGCACCGGCGAGCGGCCCATCCACACGGCGCTCCTGGGCGCGGGCATCCCGATCGTCGAGCACCTCTGCGAGCTCGTCTCGCTCCGCGGCCGGCCCTTCACGTTCACGGCCCTACCACCCGCCGTCGTGGGCATGGGGACGTTCCCGGTCCGCGCGGTGGCGAGCGTCGGCTGAGATCGGCGAGCCCGGCCTGCGGGAGGAGGCGCTGGGTGCCGTAGAACGCCGCCCACGTCGATGACGGTTCGTTCGACAGCCTCCGACTTCCGGTCGTGCGCCCATACTCCCGCCCCGACCCGCGTCCTGGATCCGTTCAGGCCAGTCGGCCCAACAGGTCGGCCTCGGTCAGAGACCCGGGGGCGGCCTTGGCACGGGCCAGCTCGTGGCCCACGGTCTGGAGGAGCGCGTTGACCGGCGTGGGCACACCGTGCAGGCGACCGAGCAGCACGATCTCGCCGTTGAGGAGGTCGACCTCGGTGCTGCCCGTGCCGCGGGCCAGGCTCTGCCACGAGGAACCGCCGCCCCGCCGCTCGCCTGCGATCGGTCGGAGCGACACCAGGGCGCCCCTGCGCGCGGCATCCTCGGCGGCCGACGCGCAGTCGACCGCGGCGACGGCGACGGCCGCCTCGCCCTCGGCACGGGCCGCCGCGTACAGCGTGCTCGTCCGACCGATGGGACCGAGCGCGGCTTCGAGCGCGTTGCCGAGGTTCATGAGCAGCTTCGACCACTTGAACCGCATCACGGTCGCGCTGGTGACGGAGCTGAACGTCGCCGACGCGAACGCAGCCGAGATCGCCTCGGCCCGGTCGTCGACACCTGTCGGGTAGCGGCCGACGTCGAGGATGCCCGTCACGGGCGCCGACGACGCGTCCACCACGCCGGGCTCGAGGTAGGTGGCGGGCAGCATCACGGGTACGGCGTAGGTGTTCGGCGTCCGTCGTAGGACCTGGCGTTCGTTGTCCACCCCGTTCTGGAGGCAGGCCACGACGAGGTCGGGCGGGCCGTGGCTCAGCGCCGCCAGGGCGGTCGAGGTGTCCTGGCCCTTCACGGCGAGCAGGACGACGTCGTCGTCGCCGAGCGTCAGCGCGCCTGGGTGGGCGACGACGGGGACGCGCACCCGCACCTCGTCGTCGGGCGACCGCACCAGGAGGCCATCCGCCTCGATTGCGGCGCCGTGCGCCCCTCGGGCGACGAGGACGACGTCGTGGCCGTGCTGTACCAGCCGACCACCGACCACGCCACCGACCGCCCCTGCTCCCAGCACGACGAACCGCATGCCTCCACCCTGCCAGGCGCGGAACCTGCTGCGCCGGGCTGGCACTCGGTAGCATCGAGTGCCAGGTACCCGTGATGCTCGACGAACGCAAGGCCGCCATCCTCCGGGCCGTCGTGGAGGAGTACATCGACACCGCCCAGCCGGTGGGGTCCGCGCACGTCGTGCGGTCCTCCGGGGTGCGGGTGTCGTCGGCGACGGTGCGCAACGACATGGCCACGCTGGAGCAGGAGGGGTACCTCCGGCAGCCGCACACGAGCGCCGGGCGGATCCCCACCGAGAAGGGCTATCGGTTCTTCGTCGACAACCTGGGCCAGCCGGCCAGCCTGCGGCGAACGGACGCGGTGCAGGTCCGGTCGTTCTTCGACCACGCCCACGGGGAGCTCGAGCAGATGCTGCAAGACACCTCGCGGCTGCTGGGGGACCTGACGAGCTACGCGGGCGTGGTCGTCGGCCCCACCCCATCGGAGACGACCGTCCGCTCTGTGCAGGTCGTCGGCATGACTCCCACGACCGCGCTGGTGGTGATGGTGCTGTCCAACGGCGCCGTCGAGAAGCACACCGTCGAGCTGCCCGACGCCGCGGGCGAGGAGCGGATCGCGGCCGCCACCGCGCACCTCGCGACCCATCTGACCGGCGCGACGCGCAGCGCCCTCGGCACCCTGCCCCTCACGGGGGATGCCGTCACCGATGCCGTGTGCGCCCACGCGGCGGCGTCACTCCACCGAGAGAGCGGCGACGGACCCGACCACGTGTTCGTCGGCGGCACCTCGCAGGTGGCGCGCGCGTTCGACGCGATCGAGACGGTGCGCGAGGTGCTCGGCGTCCTCGAGCAGCAGTACGTCGTCGTCACCCTGCTGCGTGACGTGCTCGACCGGGGGCTCCAGGTGGCGATCGGCACCGAGACGGGCATGGCCCCGCTCGCGGAGTGCGCGCTGATCGTGTCGCCGTACCAAGTCGACGGCGAGCCGGTCGGCACGATCGGCGTGCTCGGGCCGAGCCGCATGGACTACCCCCAGGCCATGGCGGCCGTGGCCGTGGTGAGCCACCGGCTGTCCGAGCGCCTAACAGAGGGCTGACGTGGCGGCCGACTACTACGACCTCCTGGAGCTCCCGCAGGACGCCAGCGCTGATGACATCAAGCGCGCCTACCGGCGGCTGGCGCGCCAGCTGCACCCCGACACCAACGCGGATCCCGATGCCGAGGCACGCTTCAAGGAGGTCGCGATCGCTTACGAGGTGCTGTCGGACCCCGACAAGCGCCAGCGGTACGACCGCTTCGGTCCCGACGGGGTCGCTGGAGGGGACGGCATCGGCTTCGCCGGCGGCGGCATCAACGACATCTTCGACGCCTTCTTCGGAGGCAACAGCCCGTTCGGTGGTGGCGGCCGGGGCGGTCGCGCGGGGCCGCCCCGCGGTGCTGACCTCGAGGTGGTCGCCGACCTCTCGTTCGTGGAAGCCGTCTTCGGCGCCCGGCATCCGGTCGACGTGCGCACGGCCGTCGCGTGCGAGGGGTGCGAGGCCACCGGCGCGAAGGCGGGCACCCAGCCCATCACGTGCCTCGAGTGCGCCGGGTCGGGCCAGGTGCAGCGCGTCCGCCAGAGCTTCCTCGGCCAGATGGTCACCAACTCGATCTGTCCGCGGTGCAACGGGCAGGGCCGCGTGATCAGCGATCCGTGCAGCGCCTGCGGCGGCGAGGGCCGCACCGTCGAGGAGCGCACGTACACCGTCGACATCCCGGCCGGCGTCGACACGGGCTCGACGCTGCGCCTCACGGGCCGCGGGGCGGTCGGCCCGCGGGGCGGGTCGGCTGGGGACCTCTACGTGCACGTCCGCGTGCAGCCACACGAGCGGTTCGTGCGCGATGGCGTCGACATCCGGTGCGACCTGCCCGTGTCGTTCGCGCAGGCCGCCCTCGGTGCGCACATCGAGTTTGCCACGCTCGACGGCGAGGAGGATCTCGTGATCCCGCGAGGCACTCCGTCCGGCAAGGAGTTCCGCCTGAGGGGTCGCGGGGTGCCGCACCTCGAGCGTCGCCATCGGGGCGACCTGATCGTGCGCGCCCTCGTCGACGTCCCTACGGAGCTCACGCTCGAGGAGGAGGAGCTCCTACGGCAGTTCGCCGAACGGCGGGGTGATGCGGTGGCCCCGGCCGACGCTGGGTTCCTCTCGCGCATCCGCTCCGCCTTCCGCTGACTCCATGGCCGGTCACCCCGCCGACCACCCGGGACCGTTCGTCCTCGTCGACGACCTCGACGCGCCTCGCCTGCACGCCGACGACGCGCACCACCTTGCGCGCGTGCTGCGGCTGCGCACGGGCGACCCGCTCGTGCTCGGCGACGGGCGCGGCGCGTGGCGTCCCGCGACGTTCGGTCCGTCGGTGGAGCCCGGCGGCAAGATCGAACGGGTTGGTCCGCCCACTCCCTCGATCGGCGTGGCGTTCGCGTTGGTGAAGGGCGACAAGCCGGAGCTGGTGGTGCAGAAGCTGACGGAGCTGGGCGTCGATCGCATCATCCCCTTCCGCGCCGCGCGGTCCGTCGTCCAGTGGGACGCCGCCAAGGCCGACAAGGCAGCCGCGCGGTGGCGGGCGGTTGCACGCGCCGCGACGATGCAGAGCCACCGCCCGTGGTTGCCGGTCGTGGAAGCTGTCACCGATCTGACCGGTCTGCTCGCGCGCGACGGCGTCGCGCTCGCGGACCGCGCGGGCCGCGCACCGAGCCTCGATCAGGCGTTGGTCGTCGTCGGTCCGGAGGGGGGCTGGACGAGCGACGAGCTCGGCGACGCCGCGCGCCGGGGCGTACCGCGGGTAGCCCTGGGCGGTCATGTCCTGCGCGCGGAGACGGCCTCCGTCACGGTGGGTGCGCTCCTGACTGCGCTCCGGTCCGACCTGGTGGGCCCGGCGCCCTGAGCAGCGCTGATCAAGGGTCACGCAGGGTGGTTGAACGTCAGCACGCATCGCGCGTAGATTGTGCGTGCGGCACGGCAACCCGGAGACGTGGTGGGGTGGCCCCCGATGGGGCGTCCTGGGAGGGACGAGCACACGATGAGCGAGAGCCACGACGGGGACGTGAACGGTGCCTACGCCGGCAAGGTCGGCACCCGGCTGCGAGCGATCCGACGTCAGAAGCGGTTGTCGCTGCAGGACGTCGAGGCGTCGTCGAACCAGGAGTTCAAGGCGTCGGTGCTCGGAGCGTATGAGCGCGGCGAGCGTGCGATCTCGGTGCCGCGGCTCCAGCGGCTCGCGCGCTTCTATCGCGTGCCAGTCGATCAGCTGCTCCCCGGAGACGACGGTCCCGACTTCGGTCCCCGTCCCGGCGACGGTGATCTCGTCATCGACCTGACGCAGAGCCGGACGTCGATCCGCGGTGACGAGCGCTCGGTGAAGATCGACCTCGCCTCGATGGAGCGCCTCGAGGGGACCGACGCCGAGATGCTGACGCGCTACCTGCGGATGATCCAGGTGCAGCGCGGCGACTTCAACGGCCGCGTGCTCACCGTTCGGCGTGACGACCTCAGGGCGATCGCCTGCATCCTCGACGTCACGCCCGACCTCGCGGTCGATCGCCTCGACGGGCTCGGCGTGATGTACGCGGCCGCGCCGGAACCCTCGCCGAGCTGAAACGCCCCGTCTCCCGGCACGATGGTCGGGTGAGCGAGCCCGCGGCCTTCGGCATCTACCTGCACGTGCCGTTCTGCGCGGCCCGCTGCGACTACTGCTCGTTCGCCACGTGGACGGACCGTCACCACCTCACGGACGCCTACCTGGCGGCGTGCCGGGCGGACGCCGACCGGCTGGTGGAGGCCGGGATGCCGAAGGCCACGTCGATCTTCGTCGGGGGTGGCACGCCCTCGATGGTTCCGCCACGGGAGCTGGTGGCGGTGCTCTCCCGCATCCCATGCACCCACGACGTGGAGGTGACCGTCGAGTGCAACCCGGACGACGTCACGCGCGAGCTCGTCGACGTGTACCGGGCCGGCGGAGTGAACCGCCTCTCCTTCGGCGTGCAGTCCACGTCCGCGCACGTGCTCGCGGCGCTCGGCCGCACGCACGACCGCGCCAACGTCGAGCACGCCATCGACCAGGCGCGGGCCGCGGGGTTCGACGCGTTCAATCTGGATCTGATCTACGGCGGTGCGGGTGAGTCGGTTGAGGACTGGTGCCGCACGCTCGACGATGCGATCGGCTTCGAGCCGCCGCACGTGTCGGCGTACGCGCTGACGGTCGAGGCCGGCACGCCGCTGGCCCTGGAGCCGGAGCGGCATCCTGACGACGACGACCAGGCCGACAAGTACCTGGCCGCCACCGAACGACTCGCCGCCGCCGGTCTCGAGTGGTACGAGATCTCGAACTGGAGCCGGCCGGGGCATGAGTGCAGGCACAACCTCCTGTACTGGACGATGGGGGAGTACCAGGGCATCGGCTGCGCGTCCCACTCGCATCGCGCCCGTCGCCGGTTCTGGAACCTCCGCACCCCCGATCGGTACATCGACGCCGTCACCACCCGCACCAGCGTCGAGGCGGCCGACGAGCGCCTCGACGACGGTGACCGCGCCCTCGAGGCGCTCCAGCTCTCGCTGCGCACGCGCCACGGTGTGCCGGCGACCGCCCTCGATGCTGACGACCTGCCGGGCCTCGTCAGGCCCCACCCCGACGACCCGGATCGCGTGGTGCTCACGGTGCAGGGCCGCCTCCTCGCCAACGAGGTCGCCCTCCGCCTCACGGCATGACCGAGCAGAGCTGATCAAGTTGCCCTGATTGCGAGGCGGCGGTGGCGCTGCTTCGATGGACCTCGCGTGTCGTGCCACCGGGAGGGGGGTCGCGGTGGAGCGGGATCTTGGTCCCCTGGAAGAGATCGAGCAGTCGGTGCAGGAGCGCGCCAAGGACATCTCGCTCGAGATGACCGGCGGCGGCAAGGACAAGCTCCGGGCCCTGATCGCGGACGAGGTGGCGCGGTGGTCGCTCGACCATCGTCGGGGCCTGCGGCCCTACGACCTCAGCGAGCCGGACCTCGTGGCCGAGCGCGCCTTCCGCAACCTGGCCGGCTACGGCCCCCTCGAGCCCCTGCTCGCGGACGACGACGTCTGGGAGGTGATGGTCAACGCGCCCGACGCGATCTTCGTCAAGCGCCATCGGGGCAGGTCCGGCTACCACGACGAGGTCTTCCACGACGACGAGCACGTGATCCGCACGTTGACCAAGATCCTCGACGACGCCACCGGATCCCACCGCAAGCTCGATGCGTCCGAGGGTCTGCAGGACGCGCAGCTCGATGACGGCGCGCGCCTCCACATCGTGCATGGCGACATCAGTGTCGGTCGAGGGTCGCGACATCAGCCGCGTGAACTCCAGGCGCGGCGGAATGCAGTTCCGCCGAGGCGCTGTGGCTGCGACGGGCGATCACCAGCTCATCTCAGCCAGGAGGTCGATGACCCACAGATCTGCGATGACCTCGACGACGTCGGCGAGCTCGAACTGCGGCGGGAGGCGACCACGGCGCCGGCGCCAGCCGATGGCGTTGTAGTAGGCGTCCCGGACATCGCGGGGGATCAGGATCCAGTGGTCCCAGCAGGCAACGTGGCACGCCTTGCGGACGTGCTCGGCGCAGGTCGGGTGGAGGCAGGGGAGGTCGGTCACGACGCTGTTCTCCCTCGCTGCTCGAGTAGCTGGCGGCGCTCGGCCGGCGTGGTGCCGCCCCAGACCCCGTTCTGCGTCTCCCCCTCGGCCAGGCCCTCAGCGAGGCAGTCTTGGCGAACGGTGCAGCGAGCGCACACGGCCAGCGCGTCGGCGACCCTCGAGGCCTCGTAGAAGATCTCCCACGGATGGTGCCGGCACGCCCTGCGGTCGCGCCAGCTCTGGTCGAGCTTCCCGAGGCGGACGGCCACCAGGTGCCGCTCGTCGGCGTCGTCACACTGCCGGGCCGGGTGCTCCCCGGGGTCGAGCACGGCGACGGCGAGGATCCGTTCCTCGGTCCGCTGAGTGATGCGCTCCTGGGTGCCAGCGGCGATTGCCAGCAGCGTGCCGCGGTGCAGGCGGCTGACTTGGGCTACTTGTCGCACGCTCACACCGGCCTCCACCAGCCGCTTGAGGTGAGCTTGGGCTGGCGCAGCCGCGACGTGGCCGAGCTGCTCACCGCGGCGGCGAGCCTGGACGCGCTGGCGCTTGTAGGCGGCGTGCGCCGCCCGACACTCGGGGCGCCGGCAGCCGGCCTGGTAGCACGCACGAGTCCCGTGGGCCGGGCCGGCCGGGGATGGATGCGCTCGGGGCGGTGGTGTGGGTAGGGTGGGTTCTGCATCTGAGTGCACGAGGAGCTCCTTCGGTTTGCGGCCTTGGGGAGCTCCTCGTTCGCGTACGGGGATCAGGTCACTCGGTGACGAGACCCCCATGGGTCGATCGAGGCGCCCCCGCTAGCGACTGACTGGACGGCGTTTGCGGGCGCGGCTGTCTGTCTGGCGCTGGCGGGGCGTTGCGGTGGATGGGGCGGTGGCGGCACAGCACGCGAGCCCTTGGGGGTCCGTGGTTCTGCTGCGTCCGTCGCTGCTGGGAGACGACTGGGTCCTCAGCGCGGCAGTGCTGGCGAGTCGACGTTGAGCGCCAGCTGGCGCGGTCAGCGCGACGCTGAGCGAGGAACGTGCGGACGAGCTGCGCCCACGCCTCGAGAAGGCCAGGCAGCTGCAACAGCGGCTCGGTGAGTGCACGGTCGTGGCACTCTTGCAGCAGGAGGGCGGCCTTGGCCCACTCCCGCTCGAGGAGCACCCGGCGCATCCCGGCGCGCCGGGCCAGGTCCTTGAGCTCGGCTATCTGCACGATCAGCGCGTGCGGGTCGAGCGCGGCGAGGACCTCGAAGCTCACGGCCAGCAACTGCTGCACGAGCGTGCCGCCATCGGCCTGCCGCCCCGCGGCCTGGGCAAGCTCCCGGACGATGCACGGGCCGTGCTCGACGTAGCCGGCCTCCCGCTCGCGGGCGACGTTCTTGTCGACGTAGGCGGCGATGCCCCGCATTAACTCCTCGGAGTCGGCGAGGTCCTCGGTCGTGACGTCGTCGCCACCGAGCAGCTCGACGAGTCTGGGCGCGACAAGTCGGCCGAGACCCTCGACGGGCGCCCGGCCGGCGGCCATCAGGCTGCGTGCTCCGACGTGCGTTCGGTGAGCACATCGGCCACGTAGTCGGTGATCGTCAGGCCCTTGGCCTTCGCAGCGTCACGTACGGCCTGGTGCAGGTCCACGCTCACCCGCAGCTGGAGCAGGGTCCGTGGCCCCTTGTGCGGCCGACCCATCGGGCGCTTGCCCGTCGCGGGCTCGGTAGGCACTTTCTGCATGGGCGCCATCGAGGGCACCGTACGGCAGTCGTTCGCGTCGCGCGCGGATCCCTCCATGGCACCTCGATAGCAGGCGCCCTGAGAGGGTGGCGCGGGCAGGCACCAGCGACCCAGCCACCAGTGGCCACCCGGTGGCCAGCTCTGCGGTCAGCGCTCTGCACGCTCTCGATTTCGAGGGACGACGCGTCCGGAGGTGCACTCTGGACGGCCAACTCCCACCATGCGGTGGTCGTCCATGGAGCGACCTGCGGCGATGGTGCCCGACCGAACCACTTCACCCGGGGCAGCGCTCGCGCACGCGGTGGGACTCTCATGCGATGCGGGCGTGCAGGGCGTTCCTCCCACCAGCGATTGCGGCACCATGGCACGCATGGAGCAGCTCCCCGGGCGCGCTAGCGACGTCGGCCAGGTCCTTGCCCGGCTGGGCGGTGACGCCACCCCGGGCGACGTCGGGGCGCTCCTCGACCTCCCGCACAGCACGCAGGCGCGAGCCATCGGCGAGCTGCGCCGACGCTGCCTCGTCGACGGGCCCAAGACGCGGCTGCGGCTCACCACGGAGGGCTGGGCCGCCTTCGCTGCGATGCCTGACGTCGGCGCCGGCGTCGTCCTCGACGAGCAGCTGGCCGGCTGGCCGCACGAGCACCGGGCCTTCGTCGAGCTGCTCGTGTCGGCGATCGTGGCGCGCCATCACCTCGGCGACGAACACGCCGAACCGCACCTGGGCTTCATGGCCGTGGGTGGGACCGGCACCGGGAAGTCGAGCATCGCCGAGTTCGTGTGCCGCCTCTTCGGGTGGGACCTGGTGCGGCACCGGGTGTTCCTCCAGCAGGAGACGGTCGGGTCGGTCGGCGGCCGCCGTGGAGGCGGGGCCCACGAGTACTCGCGGGCGCCGCTCATGGCACTGCCCTTCGTCGTGTTCGACGAGTGGGACAACGCCGACGACCCGCTGCGCCGCGCTGCCCTCCCGTACTTCCAGGGCACCTGCACCGTGCAGCTGGAAGGCGAGCTCGTGGCGCTCCACCCTGTCCCGATGCTCGCTGCCAACCCGCCCGCTGGTCGTGGCCGCTATGACCACCTGCGCGGCGAGTACCGGCGCCGGTCCGTCGTGCTCGATACCGGCGACAGGCGTCGGCCCGAGCTCGTCGTCTTCCACCGTCAGGCGGTGCTGGGCCGGCCGCTCCTCCCGCTCGAGCAGCTCGTGCCGCCGGCCACGGAGCTGGACGCCCAGAGCACCGGGATCATCGACATGCTCCACGAGGTGCTCAGCACCGAGGGCCAGGACCAGGCGCCGCCGGCCCAGGCCCTCGAGCTCGCAGCGCTCGGCCGCGCAGCACTGCTCGGGCCCGGCGCTGACCTGCGCCACGCCGCCTACGCCACGGTGCTCTCGTACCTGGTCGTCACCGAGACGATCGACGGCGGCCGCCAGGTCGCCGAGGGCTGGCAGCTCGACGTCCGAGCGATCCAGGAGTGGCTGGGCCCGGGTGTCGGCGGCGACCTCGAGGCGGCCATGCAGCGCGCCCGCGATGCCCGAGCCGCCCGAGCCGCAGACGTCGCTGTCGGCCGCCGGCGACGAGTCGTGGAAGATCTGGCGCTCACCGAACGGCGCGCCGCGCTATGCGCCGAGCTCGAGCAGGTGCGCCGCCAGCTGCACGGCGGCCGTGGCGTGCCCGCCGCCGACCAGCCCACGGCCGCCGGCATCCGGGCCCACCTCGGGAAGCTGCGCGAGAGCGCCGGCGCGCAGCGCAGCACCGCCGGCCTCACCGAGGTGGCCACCCTCGCAGCTGCACCGCTCGCACGAGGCCGGGAGCTCCTCGCCCGCCTCGAGGCGGACAAGACGGCTCGGACAGCTCAGTGCCAGGCCGAGAAGGAGCAGGAGCGCCGAGCCGTCGCGGCTCGCCGGGGCACGGCCAAGGCGGACGCCGTCGCTCGCCGCCAGCAGAAGCAGGCGCTCCGTCGCGAGCTCACCGCGGTGCGGGCCCTCGCGTCGCCCCTCGAGCGGCTGTGGGACCGGCGCACGACCCGCCGTGGCGAAGCGGCCCTCGACACCCTGCGGCGCTACGAGCTCCCCAACGGCCAGCGCCTCGTCGAGTACTCCGCCACCCAGCCCACCACCCCGGGGGGGCTGTCCACGATCGGGCTCCTCGCCGTCATCGTGTCGGCCGCCGCCGGCGGGAAGCAGCGGGCAACCCCAATCCCCACCGGCGTGTGGCGCTCGCCCATCGACGAGGGCGTGACCTTCCCCGGGACAACGTCGAGCTGCCCCGCGCTAACCGAGTGGGACGAGGGCAGCCGAGCGGTCATCGCCGCGGCCCTCGAGGTGATCTACGAGCGCGAGGACCAGCTGGTCGTCGTCACCGGCACGGCATCACGAAGCAGCCGCCGAGCCATCAGCACCCCCGTCCACCGGCCTCAGCTCGCAGCCCTCCCGTAGCCACTGCGCTCCTGCCAAAGTAGGGGATGCGAGCCAGCACGAGCAGTGCCCGCCAGCCGCGTGCCGCGCGCAGGATGCGAAGCAGCCCGAGTGGCGTGAGGACCGGCAGCACGGCGACGCCCTGAGAGATGACACGATGACGAGGCTGGTCCACTCCTTGCGCGCGTACAGGCGGCGGTCGGTGGCGAGCCGCAGCTCCACGAAGTAGTCCACCGCGAAGGCGACCAGGACCGCCACGTTCACCAGGTACAGCGGGAGGCTCGCGATCGCGACCTCGCGCCAGCGCGCCAGCCCTGGACTCAGGTAGTCGTCGCCCACGGCAGGGATGCTGGCAGCGCGACCTGCCGCCGCGGGGATGCAGCCGCTACTCGCAGCCGATGCCGTCGCCGTCAGCGTCGAACCCGTTGGGGTCCGAACCGGTGATGACCACAGGACCCGAGATGTCGGAGCAGTCAAGGTCCACGCCGCCGCCGTAGCTGGGTGACCTGGTGTAGTCACCGCCGCTGCTGTAGTCGGGGTCGAGGGTGAACACCGGCGTGCGAGGGACCGTCGTTGAGGTCACAGGATCGTCGAACGGGTTCGAGTCCTCCCACGGGATGCTCTCGCGCTCATGCCTCGCCGCATTGCGGGCAATGTGGGGCGGTGAGCGGCGAGCAGTACGAGGTCTTCGTCACGAGCGCCGCGGGGGTCGAGTGCAGGGTTGTGGCCCGCCCGCTACCGCGGCTGACGCTCTGGATCAGCACGCCTCGGAGATGGTGGAACAGCCTCCGTCGAGCGACGGGGTGGGAGGTCTACGTGGAGCGAGCAGACCGCGCGGTTCGATCGCTACGCGAGGTTGTGCCCACCAGGGACGAGGCAATCGCTCGCGCTGATGTCGTGGCTGCCGCTCTGACCGAGGACCCATAGCTGCCGATCATGACGCGGTGGTCGGGCTTAGCGGGCAGGATGTGCCCGGTCCGACGATTGCAAGGAGTCAGCGATGTTCAGGTGGCGCAAGGTGCAGGAGGTGTCGTCGGCATCCGGCGATGACTCGGGGCTCGCTCGGCGGCAATTGCTGCGCCTCGGTGGAATGGCCGCCGCAGGTGCGGCGGGAGCGACCGTGGTCGGGGTGGCCAGCGCTGGGAGCGCGGGAGCTGCGGATGGTGACCACATGGTCCTCGGCCGCGCCAACGACTCGGGCCTCAAAGACACCCGAGTCACGGCGAACATCTACAAGTCGGCGCTCAACGTCACCAACACCGGTATCGGCCCAGCCGTTGGTGCCAATGGCCACCCGGTGGCAGCGGGTGGTTCGATTGCCGCAGCGGGCCACGGCAAGGCGCTCGACGTTCAGGGTGTGGCGACGTTCAGTCGTAGCGGGGTCGTTGATCTCGCCTTCGACAACTTCGCGACCGTCGTTGTGGTCCCTGTACCTGGCGGCCTCAAGGCGTCGAGCCATGTGCTCGCCATGGCGCAGAATCTGGACAGTGGCCATGGAGCAGGCCCCGTGTATCCCATCGCCGCGGAGCCCAATGTGCTGACCGGCACTGTCAAGATCCATCTCAACGACTACGTGGCGGGTGATGAACCGCTCAGGATCGCCTGGTTCGTGTTCGGCTGACCGCCAGACCCTCGCTCGGTCTGGCTTGAAAACGGGCATAACTGGGCAGTAAGGGACGTCTGCCGCGTTGCCTATCCGGCACTAGGGGCCTTGTCGGGGCCCGGTGAGGTCGAGCGAAAGGACAGGTTCAACG
>Ga0247727_10005312_pt1 | contig 26321 bp, 27 predicted proteins | sample WisWelCaveWW1625_FD_202498 | JGI IMG/M metagenome (GOLD analysis project Ga0247727, IMG submission 202498) | Biofilm microbial communities from Wishing Well Cave, Virginia, United States - WW16-25 | ecosystem: Environmental > Aquatic > Deep subsurface > Groundwater > Cave microbial mat | place...
GCAACCTGCCTGCCACGGTGAGCTTCGCCCTAGCATGAGTCACGAGAGCCTCCTTGCTCGCGGATCAGACGCTGTCGAGCAGGGAGGCTCTCACCTCTTGAACAACGTGTTGAGGAACTACAACTAGGTCGCGAGCCAAGGGCACGAGCTCCGTGGCCACGAACGCCGCGAAGTCCGCCGAGCAGGTGAGGTCGCGGTTGCGCAGCTCCATTGGAGACGTTGTCCACGAGCACGAGCGCCATAGGGGCGACCACGCCCTCGGCCAGGAGGTCCTCGAGGATCGTGGGTGTCGGCACGAGTGCGTCGGGTTCGCCCCCGTACCACTCCCCGTCGAACACGACGAGCAGCCCGCACTCACCGTCCCGTGACAAGGCGGCAGGTTCGTAGATGGTGAATGGACGGTCCTCACCCAGGATCTGGCTGTGGATCGTGTGCCGAGCGAGCCGCCCAACCGGCACGTCCGGCCGACGCGCCGTGTAAACCTGGGTACGGACGGTTCCGCGGACCGTCCACACGGCTCGACCATGATCGGACACCAACGCCGTTGTGTACGTCACGGGATCGTTCTCACCTCCGTCCGTCAGTCCTTGGCGGCGACTTCGACGCTCTTCGCTTCCCCCCGCGCATAGGCTGCGGCCCGTACGTCGGGGTCAAGCTCCCCCTCCAGCTTGGAAAGCGCTTCTTCGGCCATCTGGCTGATCAGAACGCTTTCGGTGACGAGTTGTTGACCGCTGGACGAGTCGGCGAGGACGCATGCCAGGATCTCCACGGCATCTTCGATCTTCCCCATCGCTGCTCGCACGCCGGCGACCTTCGTCATCATGCCTGCCATCTCGCGCGCGAGCCCCATCTGCTCAGCAAGGGCGAGGCTTCCAGGAAGACCTCATCGGCGGCGCCGAGCTCACGAAACAGCGTCGTCGCTCTAGCCTTGGCGAGCGGTTGCCTCGGGTCGGTACAGCCAGGCCTGGTCCGTGGGGATGATCAGATCGTCGTAACCACCCGTGATAAGGACGTCACGGTGGCCGGCGACCGCGGCAGCCAGGAAGAGTCTGTCTCCCTGCAAATCCCCCAGCACGGCTTCGAAGCGACCACTGCCAGGGTCGAACCGCTCCGCTTGAGGAGCACCTCCAGCCACGAAAACAGATCCGTCTCGCAGCGAAACGACGGAGCCCGCCAGCTTGTAGCGGGGCCATCGCATGCTCGGCCCGGGTGAGAACGTCCCGCGCTCGGGGTCGTAGATCTCGGTGCTTGCGTACAGACGGTTTCCGTCCACATCGCCAGCACCACCGACGACCATGATGGTGCCGCCGGGCAGCGCTACCGCAGCCGACTTGTAGCGCGGGATGTCCATCGAGTCGGTCTGTTCGAACCGTCCGGTCACCGGATCATAGATCTCGGCGGATGCGACCACGCTGCCACGCGATAGACCTCCGGCGATCAGCACGCGACCGTCGCTCAGACGTGCAGCAGCGTAGGCCCCTCTTGGTTCGCGCATCGACCCCGTCTCCGTGATCGCGTCGCGCTCGGGATCGAAGAGGTCCGCCGTAGCGGTCGTCGGTTCGTTGTCCAGGAAGCCACCCGCGAGGAGGATCTGGCCATCCGCGAGTAGGACGGCCGTGAACCCGGCTCGCGGCGACGTCATCGCAGGACCTTCAGAGAAGGTGCGGGGCCCTGGCTCATACAGCTCTGTGCTCGTGAGCACGCCCTCGGATCCCCAACCTCCGGCCAACAACACACGACCATCGCTGAGCAAGACCGCGCCGTGATCATCGCGGAAACCTGCAAGGTCGCCGGCCGGACGGAACTCGCCTGTTTCAGGATCGAACACCTCCGCCGTGCTCCCCGCGGCACTGCCCAGTTCGCACCCAGGGTCTGAGCATCCGCCAGCGATGAGGACCGTTCCGTCCCTGAGACGAGTGCTGGAGTGGACGGCTCGCGGCGATGACATCGGAGCCACGGGGACGATCTGACCTTCGGTTCCCGCGGGAGACTCGGACGGCGTGGGGCCTGGCATCTGCGTCGGCGTGGACGTTTGGGAGCCCGCCGTGTCGCAGGCAGACAGGAAGACAACGAAGGTGACCGCCATCAACCGAAGAGTTCGTGTTGCGATCAGCACGCCGCTTCCCTCAGGCCTTGACCACGCCTTCTACCAAGACTACGAGGGAGCGCCAGCAGGGGATCCAGGATGATGGATCTGGCACCGAGCGATCGCATGAGTGCAGGTGATCAAGACCCCGGAGAGACCGTTTTCACGACCGTCGCCTTCGCGCGTGAGCACTGGCGAGAAGAAGGCTGAATCACTCCGACGGCGAACTCGACCGGTGGTTCGGTCCGGCCTTCTACCCACAACTGCAAGCCCCGGCACCGCGCGCTCGGGATGCGGACCCGGTCGAGTTCGAGAGGATGCCAACCTCCAATCGGACGTGGCATGGACTCAAACAAGTCGACTCCACTGAACCCGGGTACATCAGGTAGTGCCCCGCTGTCGCGAGCGGGTCATCGACCGTCTGGACCTGCCCCGCCGCGTTGTAGGTATACGAGGTCGTGCGCGCCGGGTCGCCTACCGAGCTCAGCTGCGCGGTCGTCGCGTCGTAGGAGTAGGGAGGGGCGCCCGCTTCGCGGGCGCCCCTCGGACCTCGGTGGGTTCGCCTGTGGCGGTCAGCTCGCTGAGAACGCCAAGTCTCCGACCTTGTTTGAGACGAGCTCGATCCGCCCTGCGAGGTTCCCGGCGACCCAATCGCGAGCCAGGGCGACGCCCTTCTCGGCGGAATCACGAGACTCCCAGAGGCTGACCGATATCAGCTCGCCGTCGCCGACGTCCGCCACCTCGTACCGGCGGAACCCCGGCTCGAGCCGGAAGGTGTCCAGCATCCCCCCCTTCGCAGCGTCGGCGATCTCGTGGAACGTCGCCCCGGCCTTGAGGCGATACGTCGCCACCCGGATGTGTTCCATCTCGGACCTCCCTTCCCGCGCGGCCGCTCGACCGCGACACCGTCACGGTAGGAGGCTGAGCCGAGCCCTCCTATCCCTCCTGAGGTGACATTTCCCGGCCGACCCTTACCTTCGGGTAAGGTTCGGTCTCAACGTTCGCGTCGCAAGGAGCGAGCGATGGACGAGACCCCTCAGCTCACGCCGCGGGAGCACGACGTGCTCGCCGCCCTGTGCCCGCCCGCCCAAGCCGACGACACCTATTCCGAACCTGCCTCGATCAAGGAGATGGCCGCGACCTTGTTCGTGAGCGAGGCGGCAGTCAAGCAACACCTCCTCCGGCTCTACGACAAGTTCGGGATATACAGCGACGAGCCCAGACGGCGTCTCAGGCTCGCCAACGAGGCGCTCGAGCGGCGAGCTTGGGATGAGGCATACGAGGCGCTCGCGGCGGCGGACGGCGTAGGGGTACTCGCGCCCGGCGACCTGGAAGCTCTCGGGGAGGCGGCGGTCTGGACCGACCACCACGCCGAATCGATCGACGCGCTCCAGCGCGCTCACGAGCGCTACCTCGAGAACGGTGAAACGGTCGCGGCGGCCCGGGTCGCGATAGCGCTGGTGCCGAACCACATCGCGCGGCTGAACCTCTCCGCGGCCGGAGGTTGGTTCAACAGAGCCAAGCGGCTGCTGGAGGACGAGCCGGAGTCGCCTTCCCACGGGGAGCTCGCGGTGATGAGCGCGTTGATGCAGCTGGCGAACGGAGAGATCGAGCTTGGACTGGAAAGCGCCGAGACCGCGCATCGCATCGGGGAGACGTTCGAGGACCGTGACCTCGTCGCCCTGGGACTCGCATTCCAGGGGTACGCGCTCGCTCGGCTCGGGCGGCTCGACGACAGCACGGCGCTGCTCGACGAAGCGATGGCGAGCGCCGCCGCCGGGGAGCTCGGGCCGTTCGCCACAGCACTCGTGTATTGCCGGACGATATGCACGTGCCTCGACCTGTTCGATTACCGACGGGCTGCGGAGTGGACCGATCTGGTACAGCGGATCACCGACGCGACCGGTCCGGTGGGCGTGGCCGGCGACTGTATGACCCACCGGGTTGCGGTGAGGATCTTCCGCGGAGAGTGGATAGACGGGGAGCGCGAGGCCGAGCGAGCGTGTGAACTGAGCGCCGCGTGGGATCTCAACCACACGGCCATAGCCCAGTACGAGCTCGGCGAGATCAAGCTCCGGACCGGGGACCTCGCCGCGGCCGACGAGGCGTTCCGCAAGGCACACGAGCTCGGCGCCGTTCCGCACCCGGGTCTCGCCCTGCTGCGGTTGGCCGAAGGCGATGTCGACGGCGCAGCCGCAGGTATCGCGGGCGCGGTCGCCGGAACGCAGGATCAACTGCGAAGGGCGGCCTTTCTACCGGCGCAGGTGGAGATAGCGCTCGCCTCCGGCGATCTGGACCGGGCTCGCCTGGCAGCGGTCGAGCTCGACGGGATAGCCGAGCGTTACGGGAGCGAGGCGCTGCACGCGGCCGCCCACGTCGCTCGCGGCGCCCTGCACCTCGCCGACGGCGATCCGGCTGCGGCGATCCGAGATCTCCGCGACAGCGTTCGTGCGTGGCAGGACAGCGGCGCCCCCTACGAGATGGCGCGGGCGCGGATGCTTCTCGCCGGTGCGCTCGTCGCGCTCGGCGACGAAGGATCCGCGAGGATGGAGCTGGAGGCCGCCCTGGGTTCATTCCGGCGCCTAGGGGCCGGACCGGACGGTGATCGCGCGGGATCCTTGCTGCGTGACGTCACTCTCTAGCACTGAGGGTTGGCGGTTTCGACCTATCCCTTCAGCCCACGCACGCGATGCCGCCGATCAGCTTCTCCTGTGCGTAGAAGTAGAGAACCCGCGGCGCCTGCGGATCGCCCCCGACTTCCATCTCCGTCTGAACGCCACGCGGGTCAGCGAGGATGTCGCCGCGATCGTGTTCGTCTTCCCCGCCCCCGGGTGGGACCTGATCCCTCCGGGCGGGTCGCGGACCTTCGAAGATCGACATGGGCGAGGCGTTCGAGGGGCAACCGGGCACGGATCTCTCGGGTCTCCGTCTTCACCTGGGAGCGGAGGTCTGGCTCAAGGGTCGCTCGCATCCTGCGGTCCGCACCTTCAGCTTCCCTGCCTGCGACCCGCCGACGGCGTAGGTGGAACGGCGCCGGGCCTACACTCCTGCGGTGACCTCGCGCCGCGATATCGAGGCCCTGCTGACCGCCGTCGCCGACCATGAGCTCGCTCCGGTCGACGCGGCCGACCGGCTGGCGACCCTGCCGTTCCGGGACCTCGGGTTCGCCCGGGTCGACACGCACCGGGAGCTCCGGCAGGGCGCGCCCGAGGTGATCCTCGGCGTCGGGAAGACACCCGCGCAGGCAGCGGGCATCGCGAGGGCGCTCGCTGAAGCCGGCGCATCGAGCGTGCTGGTCACCCGCGCCGACGAAGAGATGCGGGGCGCGGTGCGCGACGCCCTCCCCGACGCTCAGGAGCACGAGCTCGCGCGCGCGATCTGGGTGGAGCGTCAGCCGATCGAGCGCCGCGGCCGCGTGGTCATCGTCTCGGCGGGGACCTCCGACGGGCCCGTGGTGCACGAGGCGAGGATCCGCGCGGAGCTGCTCGGTACCAACGTGACGGTCCACGAGGACGTCGGTGTCGCAGGGTTGCATCGGCTCGCGTCGGTGTTACCGGATCTCGAAGCGGCTGACGTCGTCGTGGTGGTCGCCGGCATGGACGGCGCGCTCGCGAGCGTTATCGGCGGGCTCGCGGCCTGTCCGGTGATCGGTGTGCCGACCAGCGTCGGGTACGGATCAGCCCACGGCGGCCTGACCGCGCTCAACGCGATGCTGTGCTCTTGCGCCGACGCTCTGGCCGTCGTCGGGATCGACGACGGGCTCGGCGCCGGCTCGGTCGCGGCTCGGATCGCGCGGCGGGCCGCCGGATGACGCGGGTCGCCTACCTCGACTGCGTGGGCGGGGTCGCCGGTGACATGCTCCTCGCGGTGCTGCTCGATGCCGGCGCGCCGCAGGAGGTGCTGCACGAGGTCGTGCGTGGGCTCGGGTTCGCCGGCGTGAAGGTCGAGGTGGAGCGGGTCGACCGTCATGGGGTCGCGGCCACGCAAGTCCGGGTGGTTGAGGAGGGTGCACCGCGGGAGCGCCGGGCGCGAGAGCTGCTCGACCTCGTGACGGCCGCGGACCTTGCCCCCCGCGTCCGTGACCGTGCGCTCGACGCTCTCAGCCGGCTGATCGACGCCGAGTCGAAGATCCACGGCATCCCCGAGACCGACCTCATCCTGCACGAGGTGGGTGGCGCGGACACGCTCGTGGACGTTGTGGGCACGTTCGCGTTGCTGGACGCGCTCGGGGTTGAGGTCGTGGTGTGTTCCCCCATCCCGTACGCGCGGGGGTTGATCGGAGCGGCGCATGGCTCGACACCCGGACCCGGGCCCGCGGTCCTGGCCATCTTGGAGGGCGCGCCGCTGGTCGGCGTCGACGCGGAGGCAGAGCTGGTCACCCCCACCGGCGCGGCGATCGTGGCTACCGCAGCGTCGTCGTTCGGGGAGCTGCCGCCACTCGTGCTCGAGGCCGCAGGTTACGGGGCCGGCAGGCGTGACCTCCGTTCCCGACCGAACCTGCTCCGGGTCGTGATGGGAACCTCGCGTGCTCCGATCCCGGTCGCTGACGTCGTCGTCCTCGAGGCCAACCTCGACGACCTGCTCCCGGAGCTGGTACCGGACGTGATCGAGGCGTGCCGCGCAGCCGGGGCGCTCGACATATGGACGGCGCCGGTCCAGATGAAGAAGGGCAGGCCGGGCGTGCTGGTGAGCGCGGTGGTGCGGCCCGACGGGGAGGAGGCCGTGGCCCGGGCTCTCCTGGTGCATTCGACGACGTTGGGCGTGCGGGCCTCGTCGCTGCGACGGTACGAACTCTTGCGCGCGCCCCGTGAGGTGCACGTGGACGGGCGTCCGATCCGGGTGAAGGTCGGGGTGCTCGACGGACGCGTGGTGAACGTCGCGCCCGAGCACGACGACTGCGCGGAGATGGCCGCGGCGACCGGCCGGCCCGTGAAGCACGTGTGGGCAGCGGCGCTCGCTGCGGCGCAGGTGTTCATCGGAGGTGACGATGCCGGGGCTGGCTGACCTGGAGGAGGCCGTCGGCCGGTCGGAGAGCGCGATCGTCGCGTTCTCGGGGGGAGTGGATTCGTCGCTGGTCGCGGCCGTCGCAGCCCGTGTGCTCGGCGACCGGACCCTCGCCGTGACGGCGGTATCACCGGCGCTCGCGACCGGTGAGCTCGACGGTGCCCGTTCCGTGGCGCGGGCGATCGGGATCGCGCACGAGACGATCCGGACCGACGAGCTGGCGCGCGCGGGTTACCGTCGCAACGGTCCCGACCGCTGCTACCACTGCAAGACCGAGCTCTATTCGCGGCTCGGCTGGCTCGCGTCGGCGCGCGGCTTCGCGGCGCTGTTCTCCGGTGCGAACATCGACGACCTGGGCGACTGGCGGCCGGGCCTGCGGGCGGCAGCCGAGCACGAGGTCCGTCACCCGCTGGTGGACGCCGGGTTCGGCAAGGCCGACGTGCGGGCGCTGGCGCACGAGCTGGCGGTGCCGAGCGCGGACAAACCCGCCATGCCGTGCCTCGCCTCTCGTCTGCCGTTCGGAACCGAGGTCGACCCCGAGGCGCTGGCGCAGGTGGATCGCGCCGAGCAAGCGGTGAAGGCGCTCGGGTTCCGAGAGCTGCGGGTCCGGCATCTGGGCGCGACTGGCCGGGTCGAGCTCGGCGCCGACGACCTCTCGCGGGCACTGGGCGAGGGCCGCGAGGACGTCGTGCGGGCCGTCATCGATGCCGGCTACGCGAGCGCCGAGATCGACCCCGAGCCGTTCCGTTCGGGGACGCTCACGAGGAGACTGCATGTGCTACCGAAGTCTGACGAACATCACCCGGCCAGTTAGGCACGAATAGAGGCCCCGGGATCGCGGTGATACGCTCCCCCCGTGCCGCGGAAGCTCGCTGTGGTCCTCCTCATCTTGCTGCTCATCGTCCTCGTGATCCCGTTGGGGATCGCGATGGTCATGTCGCCGTGCCCTGACTGCGACCTCGGCTTCCCCTCGCTCACGGGTGCCGCATGTCTCGCCCTCCTCTTGGTGGTGGGCATGCTGGCAGCGCCGCAGATGGCCAGGAGACACCGCTTCTCGCTCACGCGGCCCAGTGCCCTGCTCCTGATCCGGGACCTGGATCCACCTCCGCGCGTCGCCTGACGTCGAAAGAGCGGCGTGTGCCGACCGGCACACTCCAGACGTGCAGAGGAGGACGTTCCATGCGAACCATCCTGGCCTTCGTGCCTGCCCTGATCTGCGCCGGCGCCATGGTGGTGTGCGCGCGGATGCTGATGAACCACGCTCGACCCGATCCCACCGACGCCTCCGCCCCGTCCCGGGAGCCGCTGGAAGCGGAGGCTCGCGATGAGTAAGACCAAGGCGCCGCCTCGCAAGGCATCCCGGTCGGGTCGCAGGCCAACCCGTGGGCGAACGAGCACACCGTCGACGCCGTTCGTCTGGCTGGCCGGCGCGGTCGTCGCGATGATCGTCGCGGTCGTCGTGTGGTTGAACCGACCGGGCGCCTCCGAGACCACCGGCGGCACGGCGCCGTTCACCGGCGGCGACCTGCACTCCCTCATCTCGGTACCCGGGGATGCCGGTCGCCTCTACGTCGGAGGGCACCAGGCGGTCGCGACGTCGTCCGACGGTGGGGCGACATGGGCGCCAGTCGGGAGCCTCGAGGACGCTGACGCGATGGGCTGGGCGTTCCTGGACGGTGCCATCTGGATGGGCGGGCACCCGGGACTCGAGATGTCGACCGACGGCGGCAGCACGTTCGAACAGCGGAACGACGGTCTGCCCGCGACGGACATCCATGCGCTCGGCGGGATGGGGTCGACGCTGTACGCCGCGTCACCCGCAGCAGGGTTCCTCGCATCAGCCGACGGTGGCTCGACGTGGGAGATCCGCAATCTCAGCGTGGGTCAGAGCTTCATGGGGGCGATGCTCGTCGATCCGTCGAACCCCGATCGCATCCTCGCTTCTGACCTGCGCGCGGGAGGCGTCGAGAGCACCGACGGAGGAAGGACGTGGCATGCCCTCGGTGGCGTCGGGAGTGCGATGTGGATGTCGTGGGATCCGACGAACATCGACACGATCGTGGTCTCCGGCAACGGAACCGCCGCGGTGAGCCGAGACGCCGGGGCGTCGTGGCAGCCCTTGGTGATCCCAGCCGGTGCCTCCATCGTGCAGATCGACGCGAACGATCCGAGCACGTGGTACGCGGCCACGTGGACCGAGGACGGGACCGTGGACGTGAGCCGGAGCACGGACGGCGGCTCCACATGGATCCCGTTGTAGACGAGACCGAGCGCGCGGCTGAACCGCAGCCGCCTCAGGTCGGACCCTCTCCTAGGGAGGTCGGTCTCCGGAGGGCGGCGATCGCGCTCGCCGTGCTCGGTGCGGTCATCATCGTGGGCGGGCTCGCTCTGAACGAGCTCTCAACGAGGGGGACGAGCGGTGTCAGCGGCTTCGCCGTGGCCGACTTCGCGGCGGTGGCACAGGCCGAGTCGGGCCCGGCGCCTGCGTTCGAGCTGCCCTCCGTGGCTGGGGGGCAGGTGGTGGCCCTCGATGCATACCGAGGCAAGGTCGTCGTCTTGAACTTCTGGGCGTCGTGGTGCGGGCCGTGCTGGAAGGAGGCTTCGGGTCTCCAGCGGACGTGGGAGGAGTACCGGTCCCGAGGGGTGCAGTTCGTCCGCGTGAACGAGCGCGACGATCCGTCCGCGGCCCGTTCTTTCGTCGACACGAACGGCCTCACGTTCCCGTCGGGGTCAGACCCCGCGGGACGCCTCGCGGCGACCTACCGGCTCACGGGGATGCCGACGACGTTCGTGATCGACCGCGACGGGAACCTCGTGTACCGGTTCCTCGGTTACCTGGACGAGCGGACGCTCCGTCCAGCTCTCGACGAGCTTCTCCGGCGCGCCCCGTGAGCCTCCTCGGTCCGTTCGCCCTCGCCTTCATCGCCGGGCTCGTGTCGTTCACCTCGCCGTGCTGCCTGCCGCTGATGCCCGGATACGTGTCCTTCGTGGCTGGCGCATCGGCCGGCGATGGCGGCGTGGTCACCCGAACCAGGGCGGTGGCTGCGGCGGGCCTGTTCGTGATCGGGTTCACGATGGTGTTCACCCTGTTCGGGGTGGGAGCGTCGGTGTTCGGCGGTTGGTTGCTCGCGAACCGGGGGGTGCTGACGCGACTTGCCGGTGGCTTCGTGATCTTGATGGGGCTGGTCACCCTCGGGGTCGTACACATCCCGCTGCTCTATCGGGAGGCGAGGCTCGACCTCAGCCGGCTTCGACCAGGTCCGGCCGGCGCGATCCCGCTCGGGGCGGCGTTCGCGATCGGGTGGGCACCGTGCATCGGTCCCGTCCTCGCGGGGATCCTCGTGGCTGCGGCATCCACACAGGGAGCGCTCCGGGGAGGGGCCTTGCTGCTCGTCTACTCGCTGGGGCTCGGGCTGCCCTTCGTGCTCCTCGCGTACGGCTACGCCGGCTCGGGGCGTGTGTTCGCCTGGCTCCGGAGGCACGGCAGGGGCATCGAGGTCGCCGGCGGATCGATCCTTATCGTGACGGGTGTCCTGATGATCACCGGTCGGTGGCAACAGCTGTTCGCGCCGTTGCTCCGCTGGTTCGCGCAGACGGGATGGCCCCCGGTATGAGGGTCCGGAAGGTGGGCATCGCCCTGGCCATCTCCGTGGGGACCATGTTGATCCTCGTCGCTCCCGCCGAGGCCCACGCCGGCTTCGTGTCGTCGACGCCGGAGCCCGGCGCCATCGTGAGCACGGCTCCGGGCGTGGTCGTGCTCGACTTCACCGAGCCGCTGAACGAAGAGCTCTCGCGCGCCACCGTGACCTCGCCCGACGGTGCCGACTTCGAAGGCACCGTGACGACGGACACCCAGATCACGATCGCGCTCTCCACGAACGCGAGCGGCGTGTATCGGGTCTCGTGGACGACGGTCAGCATCGTCGACGGTCACACGCTGACGGGTGGGTTCGGCTTCGGCGTCCGTGTCGATCCGGGTCCCGGATCGGTCGGAGGAACACAAGATGAGCCGAGACCCGGCGACCTGTTGATCGCGGTCGCAAGGACCATCGAAGATGCCGCCCTGTTGATCGCGGTCGGTCTGCTGCTCGTCGGTCGGCTGGCCCGGCGGCGTCCTGACCTAGCATGGGTGCGAGCCCGGCCGATCGCGGCGCTTTCGCTCGCGGTCGTTGCGGGCAGCCTGGTGGTCGTCGGTGAGGCGCTGTGGGCAGCAGGGACGCCGTCGCTTGCAGCCGTCGCGACGTATCTCACGAGCGGCACCCCCGGGTTGGCGCGACTCCTGCGGCCCGTGCTCGCAGCCCTCGCGCTCCTGCTCGCAATCGTCAGACCGCGTTGGACCGCATGGCCGCTCGTCGTTGCGCTGGGCATGCTCGCCGCGGCCGGACACGCCGCAGCGATCTCACCGCGATGGTGGGGCGTCGCGGTCGAGGCGGTGCATCTGCTCTCCGCGGGGCTGTGGGCCGGGGGGATCATGGCTCTCGCGCCGCAGCATCCGCCGGAGGGATGGAGGAGCGGCGAAGGGACGGAGCTCCTCAAGCGGTTCACCCGGGTCGCGCTTCCTGCCTTCGCGGTCACCGCCGCGACCGGGGTGATCCGGGGCTTCCAGGAGACCGGCGGGGTCGCGGGACTCACGTCTCCCTATGGGCTTGTGTTGCTCGCCAAGGTGCTGCTCGTGCTCCTCATGGTGCAGCTGTCGGTGTTCGCGTGGCGGAGGGTCGTCGTGCGGCCTCGGGTCGAGTCGATCGTCGCCGTCGCCGTGGTGGGAGCCGCTGCCCTCCTTGCTTCCTTCCCGTTGCCACCGGGGCGGGTCTCGGAAGCGGGGACGTCGGATGCGCCGGGGATCGAGTCTTCGGCTCTTCCACGGTCGGAGGATCTGAGCCTCGCATCCGACGCGGGCGAGTTCCTGGTCGGGCTCACGGTGCGCTCCTCGCACGACGAGCTCGCGATCTTCATCCTCGGGCTGGAGGGGCCTGAGAGCGACGCTACGCGGGTCGTCACGGTCGACATCGACGGGCGCGAGTACCCCGTCTCACAGTGCGGGCCTTCATGCCGGACCGTCGACGTCTCGGTCTCGGGAGGCGAACAGGTGACGGTCGGGGTCGCCGGTCCGTCCGGTGGCACGGCACGCATCGACATACCTGATCTGGACGGCCCCCCCGCCGATGACCTCCTCGCGCAGATGACGGCCACGATGCGTTCGCAGGCGTCGTTCCGACTGACCGAGATCCTCAACAGCGGACGCGCCGAACTGCGGTCGGAGTACGAGTTCGTCGCACCGGACGCGTTCCACGTGCGGAACGTCTTCGAGGGTAGCGGGGGATCCGAGGTGATCTGGATCGGCGATGCCCGATACTTGAGAGAGCTGCCCGATGGGGCATGGCAGGTCGACAGAGGGGTCGAGGCCCGCGTCCCCGTCTACGTGTGGGACTCGTTCGAGCCGTTCATCGGGGCCCGCGTGGTCGGCAGGGAGAAGGTCGCGGGGATCGAGACGGCGATCGTCGCGTTCTTCGGAGGTGACGCGGAGCTTCCAGCGTGGTTCCGCCTCTGGGTCGATCAGGATGGGCTGGTGCACAGGGCCGAGATGGACGCTCCGGGTCACTTCATGGACCAGCGCTACTACGGCTTCGGGGATCGGATCACGATCGTGCCGCCCGTGGCAGCTCAAAGCTGAACGGGTTCGTCATCACCGGGGAACCGTCACGGATCGACAAGGGCGCCTATTCGCGCAGGTGACCTCATACTTGGCGTTCATGCGCATCGTTGTTCTAGGTGGGACAGGCTTCGTGGGTCGATGGATCGTCCGTGAACTCACCGATAGAGGTGATGAGGTGTTCGTGGTGCATCGCGGCGTGACGGAGCCGGAACCCGATCCTTCAGCGACACATCTCCACGGATCAAGAGCGGGATTCGCGGATCTCTGGCCCCGGATCCGCGAACTGTCACCCGATGGGCTCGTGGACGTCGCTGCTTACAGTCGTCACGACGCGCAACTCGTTCTTGGACCGATCGCGGACGATCTCCGGCTGCTCGCGCTTTCGAGCATGGATGTTTACCGGGCATCGAGCGCCCTCCGCGGACACGCGACGCAAGATGCCGTGCCGCTCAACGAGTCCGCACCCCTTCGGGACCACCGCTTCATCTACCGCGACGCGGAGAACCCCGCGGACGACTACGAGAAGCTCGACGTGGAAGAGGAATACCTCCGCCGTGATGCGACCGTTCTGCGTCTTCCGATGATCTACGGGGAGTACGACGATTCCCGTCGAGAGGAGTACATCCTTCGGCGATGCCGGGCCGGGCGGGAACAGATCCCTGTCGGCCCCGGCGGGCTGCTGTGGTCCCGGGGGTACGTACGAGATGTGGCATCAGCCGTGCGACTCGCCCTGGAGGCCCCCACAACGGGGGAGATCTTCAACGTGTGTGAGTCCCGCACGTGGACCATCGGACAATGGGCGAGACAGATCGCGCGCGCGGCCGGATGGTACGGCGAGTTCGTGCAAGTTCCCGAAGAGACCCTGCCCGCTGACATGCGTCTCACCCGTTCCTTTGGACAACACCTCCTGTTCGACGCCTCCAAGGCTCGGCGGGTGCTGGGGTGGGTGGACTCTGATCCGGTCACCGCGTTGCAAACCTCAGTGCGCTGGCACCTCGCCGATCCACCCGATACGGACGACGACTTCACCGCTGACGACGGCGCTCTCTCGCAAGCGAAGTAGTTGCGTTGGGTCTGCGCCCGAGATGTCCACGGGTTGCGGCGTCTCGCGCTCGCTATCGGCACTCCCCTATTCAGCAAACTGAAGGGATGGGCATAGGCGGATCGATGGGCGCGGGTGTGGCGGCGCGCCCGGCTGTGCGCCAACTTGGACCGGGTGCGTGGCTACTGGGTCGCGAGCAGAGGTGGCAACTGCTGCGGGTTCCCGGATGCTTCGCCCTTGCGCCGAGGAGCCGTTGAGGGATGTAATCACCGGGCCAAGACAGGACCACGTCAAAGGGGAGGTAAATCGTGCCGGCGAAGAAGGTCACGGCGAAGAAGGTCACGGCGAAGAAGGTCACGGCGAAGAAGGTCACGGCGAAGAAGGCCACTCAGCCCATACCAGCGGAGCCAGGCGATCTCATCGTCATCGACTCACCTAAGGTCGGCTCCCTGCCTCGCGAGGGCGAAGTTCTAGAAGTCATCCAGGGCGAGGTGAGCGTGAGCTATCGGGTCCAGTGGGCAGACGGACATCAGACCCTCATCGGTCCGACAGGTGGCACCGCCCGAATCGTCCGGGCATCGAAGAGAACCTGACCTCGGACCGGTGGGCGATGAAGAGGGTCCCCCTCGGGTCGGATCGTCACCAGCCTGGCAACGAGAGCGGTGGCGAAGCGGGCACGAGCTTCTTTCTCGTTATCGCGGGGGCAAGCGTACGAGCACGGGTCTGCACGGGCGACAGCGGGTGGCAACGTGTATGACGTGCTCCTTCCGGGGGTAGGCTGAGCGACCGGCTGCGGAGCAGCGGGGTCCGCCGGTACCCTGGCGTTGGGTTCCACGACGGCGTACCGGGCCACTCATCCAGGAAGGAAGCGATGTCGGACACGCGCTCCGAGCCACGACCGGACGACCCCGGCGTGTCCGGCCTTGCCGCTGGCGCGCTTTCGTCGGCCCACGTGGGGGTGGTCCTCGCCGCGGGGCGCTCCGAACGGCTGGCGAGCGTGACGGGCGGTGGATCGAAGGCGTTGGTCCGCGTGGGCGGCCTGCCGTTGGTCGAGCGTGCCGTCCAGTGCCTGCTGCGCCTCGGGCTCGATGAGGTCGTCGTCGTCGTGGGGTACGAAGCCGGCCCCGTTGCCGCCGTCGTCAACCGGATCGCCCCCGGACGCGTGCGCGCCGTTCTCGCGGAACGCTGGGAAGAGGGGAACGGCGCGTCGCTCTCGGCGGCGGAGCCGATCTTGGCCGATGAGCCGCTCTTCATCGTCGTCACCGCGGACCACGTGTTCGGCGACGGGTCCCTGACTCCGCTGATGCAGGCGGGTCGCCCCGCTGCTCTCGTGGACCACGCGCCGGAACCGTCGGCGTGGGCAGAGGGGACACGCGTTCGGCTCCACGAGGAACACGCGATCGCGTTCTCGAAGGACCTCGGCGATCCGTCGATCGACTGCGGCGCGTTCCTGTTGACGCCGGCCGTGTTCGCTGCCCAACGCGAAGCCGCTTCACGTGCGGATCACAGCCTCTCCGAAGCGGTGACCACCTTCGCCGCTTCGCGGCCCCTCGCGGCGATCCCACTGCCGCCCGGTGCCTGGTGGCTCGATATCGACACCCCGGAGGATCTACGGGCGGCGTCGCGGACCATGCGGCGGGCGCTCGCGAAGCCCGACGACGGACCGATCTCCCGCTACCTCAACCGACCGGTGTCGACCCGGCTGTCGATGGCCATCGCACCCCTGCGGATCCACCCCGACGTCATATCGGCGGTTGCGGCCGTGACAGGGATCGTCGCGGCATCGCTGCTCGGGATGGGCGCTGGCGTCGTGGGCGCGACCTTCGCCTACCTGACCTCGATCCTGGACGGGACGGACGGTGAGGTAGCGAGGTTGCAGGACCGGGCGACGCCCGGTGGAGCGCTGCTCGATGGCGTGCTCGACCGCCTGTCCGACGCCGCGATCGTTGCCGGTCTGTCCGTGTGGGCGATCGGAAAGGGGATGGTGTCGCCGACGGCTGCGGTGATCCTCGCGGTCGCTGCCACCGCAGCGTCCCTGCTGTCGATGGCCACGAAGGACAGGATCGCGGCGCTGGGCTTGCCAGCCGCCCCCGAACGTGGGATCGGCTTCTTGCTTGGCGGACGCGACGGCCGACTCCTGCTCATCACGGCGTGCGCGCTCGTGGGTCGGCCAGCCTGGGCACTCGTCGCCGTGACGGCGACGGCAGGTGCGGCGCTCGTGATCAGACTGGTGCTCGTGCGCGCCCGTGTCGTCGCCGACAGGTCGCAGCGCGCATCGAAGGAGGGATCGTGATGACTCGGATCTGGGGGTTGTCGAAGGAAGCGGCAGGCTATCGTCCTGCGCCGCAGCCGGAGGTCAGGTGCGAGGTGTGCGAGTACATGTTCCCGCGGCTCGCCGTGGGCAGCTGCAAGTACGTGCGGGGCGTGATCCACGCCCCTGACACCTGCAACGAGTTCGCTCCACGTCGGGACACGAAGCAGCCACGCGGCGACTAAGCTGCGACACGGCATGTGAGCGGCACCGGCCTTCCCCTTCGATCTCGATCGAAAGTCCAGGCGCGCTAGCCGCCCGGGTAACCAAGCTCTTCGTCGACCGCGTATCCGATTCGCCACGACCACTCCTCGTAGTCGATGAGCCAGTTCTTCCCCTGGGTCCAGTCGTGGAACTCGGCCTCGAGGTATGCCGCTTTCGCATCGGATTCGAGGAGTTCGTAGAACGTATGCGTCGCAGGGTAATCAGGCGTTCCGGGGCTTGCGTCCCCCACCTTCTCGGCGAGGAACATGGCCAGCTCCTCACCCTGCGCACTACCGCTCTTGTAGAAGACCCTGGTGCCGCGACCCACGCCCCCACACTGTTCATTTCCACTGGCGTTCGAGTGCAGTGCGATATGCCGGTCCGCGGCCCACGCATTCGAGGAATCTACGTTGTCGTCGGGATCCCCTCGTCCCACATGAACCCTGTAGCCTCGACCCACCAGGCTAAGGTTGGCCCGCGGCGTGGGAGAGAACGTTGCAGCGGCGATCGCCACGAGCGGCATGTTGTCGTCTTCGACGTATGACCCGCAGCCGTGCTTTGGGCCGGTCCAATGGTGAGCGGGCGACAGGTAGATCTTCCACCCGTTCCAGTTGCCCGCGCCCGGGCCGTACGAGTAGTCGTTGGGATGGTTGTCGGAATCGTGTGCGACCGAAACCTGCACGTCGAGCAAGATGACGCTGAGACAGCAAATGAAAACCAAGACGCTTCGTCGCAACTCATCCCCCCGACTGCTTCGGCCGCTGGATCGACTGACACGACATCTCGAGCAACCGCCAGAACGCATCACAGTCGCCGTCGACCTGGATAACCACTTCCTTCACCTCGGGGAACTGGAACGCGGTCGCCTGCATCTCCAACAGGAACACCTGCGACGCCGTCGCAGTCCCGATGTTCCCGAGGTGATCCACGACCTTCGAGGAGAAGTCGATCCGCGCCGTGCCTCGTGTGATCTCAGCGGTGGTCAGCAGATCAGCGAGGGGAGCGGCACCCGCGCTGAAGTACCCGCGGTCGACTTCGTTAGGTCGTGGACCCGCGAGGTAGGCGCTGAGGGCTGCCTCGAGGCGTTCATCGGACGTATCGGTCATGGATGACGGGATCTCGCGGACGAACATGTACAAGGGCTGAGCCGACGTCCCGAGGAACGCGAAGTCGCCCTCGCATGAGAAGTAGACGGAGACGTACCTGGGATCGTCGACGATCGCGGGAGCGTTCCGCCTCTGATCGTCCCCGCTACACGCCGACACCGGCCCCGGAGCGATGCTGGGGACGGTCGTACCGAGGCCCTCGCATTCAGCCCGAGCGGCATCCGCGAGGCGCCGGGCCTCACCGGAGGTCACTCCCGATGCAACGCTCGTGTCGTAGACCTCGACCCAGAGGTCGACGCACGAGAGCGTCGACGGAGATGGCAGGCTCGAGGTGGCTGCGCCCGTGCCACCTTCGGCGCATGCGACCAGCGTAAAGACGAGGGCAAGCGCGGGTGTCAGCACGTGCATCGCCAAGCCTAGCCATGCTCCGCGATCGCTGTTCACGGTGCATCTCCTTCACTCTGCACGTTGTACCTCATGGATACTCTCTCTCTCTCTCTCTCTGTCAACCGCTCGAAGGCCGAACGGAGAGGTGGGACCGGCTATCCCGGGTGGGCTCCGGGCCGGCACGCGTATCGTGTGCGAGCCATGGCCCCCGACGCCGTCGAACCGACCGCCGATGCCGACGCTCGCGCGTGGCCGGACGCCGACGAACGGCTCCGCACGCTCATCGAACGCCTCCCGGTGGTGGTCTACGAAGACCAGCTGGCGCCGCAGGCCCGAACGCTGGCGATCAACGCCCAGGTGGAAGGGCTGACCGGCTACCCGCCCGAGGCCTTCCTGCGTGATCCGGCCCTGTGGGATTCCCTCGTGCACGAAGACGACCAGGTGTGGGTGCTCGCAGCATGGGCGAAAGCGCTCGAGCGTCGCGAGCCGATCGAAACGACCTACCGGATCAAGACGCGCGACGGTCAGGTGCGCTGGGTGCACGACAGCGCCGCGGCGCTCGTCGGCGACGACGGCGCCGCGGTCGCCTGGCAGGGCATCATGGTCGACGCCACGCCGCTCGTGACGGCCCGCGACGAGGCGGCGGCCACGGAATCGCGGTACCGGTCGCTCGTCGACCAGATGCCGGTCGTGGTCTACCGCGACTCCGACGAGGAAGACCCCCGGACCCTCTACGTCAGCGCGAACGTCGAGCGGGTCTTGGGCCATACCGTCGACCACTACCTCGCGGCCGACGCGAACGAAGGCTGGCTCAACCTCGTGCACCCCGACGATCGCGTGCGCGTGCACGGGGCCTGGCGCCAGCAGGTCGCGACCGACGGGCCGTTCGACCTGGAGTACCGCTTCGTCAAAGGCGACGGCACGGTCGTGTGGGTCCACGACCACTGCGCGTTGGTGCGCGACGCCGGTGGGCGCAGGCTGCACTGGCAGGGTGTGATCGTCGACATCACGGCGAGGGTCGAGGCTGAGAGCGCTCTCCAGATGGCGCGGGCCCGCCAGCGCGCATTGGTCGAGAACGTCCCGGTCGTGGTCTACGAGATGGGGCCTGACGATGAACGGCGGACCCTGTTCGTCAGCAACCAGATCGAGCAGCTGTTGGGCTACTCGCGGCAGGAATGGCTCGACCAGCCCGACATCTGGTCGGAGCTGCTGCACCCCGATGACCGGGAACGAGAGCTGGCGGCCCACGACGAACTCACGGCCACCGGCCGAGCGTGGTCGCGTGGATACCGCCTGATCGCCGCCGATGGGCGCGTCGTATGGGTCCGCGACCAGGCGACGTTCGTGCGCGACGGCGGCGGCGGGAGCTGGCAGGGAGTGTTGCTCGACATCACGGCCCAACGCGAGGCAGAAGAGCTGCTCCGCCTGTCCAACGAAGGCCTCGAGCTGCGGGTGGCCGACCGCACCACCGAGCTCAAGGAGGCGAACGAGCTGATGGAGCTCGAGATCGGCGAGCGACGCCGGACCGAACGCGAGCTGCGGGCGGCCCAGCAACGGTTCCAGACGTTGCTCGAGGAGCTGCCCGCCATCATCTACTCGTGGCAGATCCAGCACGACGATGATGATCCGGCGTTCACGGCGTACGTCAGCTCTCGCATCGAAGACGTGCTGGGTTACACCCCCGACGAGTGGCATTCATCGTGGAAAGTGTGGGAGGAGCGGGTCCACCCCCACGACCACGACGCCGTGATCGCGGCGGCTCGTCACAGCGCGCGCACGGGTGAGCCCTTCGAGATGGAGTACCGGTACCTCGCCAAAGATGGCCGTGTGGTGTGGGTCTACGACCGCTCGGCCCTCTTGCAGCGCACGCCGGGCGGCGATCCGCTCCTGTTCCACGGCACCATGATCGACATCACGTCGAAGAAGGAGGCGGAGCACAAGGCCAACGAAGCCGAGGACCGTTTCCGCGAGATCTTGGAGCAGGGACCGGTGGTGAGCTATTCGTTCCGGGTCGACAGCGACGACGGCGGTGACGGTGAGCTGCGCGTCGACTACGTGAGCCCGCAGATCGCCACGATCCTCGGCTACCCCGACACCTCGTGGATCACGGTCCCCGAGAACTGGAACACGCAGCTGCATCCGCACGACCGCGACCGGGTGCAGACGGTGTTGGCGAGGCTCGCGTCGGGCGAGCCGTGGGATCACCACTACCGGATGATCGCCGCCGACGGACAGCTCCGGTGGCTGCACGACCGCGCGCGGTGCGTCGAACGCGGCGACGACGGCCGGCCGCGCCGCTTCTTGGGAACCATAGCCGACGAGACCGACGCCATGGTGGCCCGCTCCGCAGCGAGCAACCAGCACGACCAGCTCCGCGACCTCGTCGCCAACCTGCCGGCCATCACGTGGACCGAGACCGTCGATCTTGAGACCGGCCGAGCGCGGTACACCTTCATCTCGCCCCAGGTTGCAGACGTGCTGGGCTACTCCCCCGACGAGCTTTCGGCCGAACGCGATCACTTCCCTCGGCTCGTGCACCCCGACGACCTCGAACGGGTCACGGCTCGGTCGGATGCCGCTGACCGCGGCCCCTCCGGCGAGTGGGAGGACACGTACAGGGTCATCCACCGCGACGGACGCGTCGTCACGCTGCACGCGCGCGCCACACGGGTGACCCCGCTCGACCAGAACCCGGCGGTGTGGCACGGCATCTCGTTCGATGTCACGCCGGAGGCCGAAGCACGCGAGCGCGCTCGGGCAGGTACCGCCACAGGTGCTCCGGGATCTCGACGCTCCCGTCGCGCTGCTGGTGGTTCTCGACGATCGCGATGAGCGTGCGGCCGATCGCCGTCGCCGTGCCGTTCAACGTGTGCAGGGTCTCGAGCGAACCGTCCTCGCGCCGAACGCGCGTCTGCATGCGGCGCGCCTGATAGTCCGTGGTGTTCGAGCAGCTCGTCAGCTCGCGGTAACGCTGCTGGCCGGGGAGCCACGCCTCGATGTCGTACTTCTTCGCGGCGGCGCCGCCCAGGTCGCCCGCGGCGCAGTTCACCACGCGGTAAGGGATCTCGAGGGTCGCCATGATCCTTTCTTCGATCCCCAGGAGACGCTCGTGCTCGTCCCAGCTGGTCTCGGGCGTGGTGAAGGCGAACATCTCGATCTTGTCGAACTGGTGCAGGCGGAACATGCCGCCGAGGTCCTTGCCGTAGGAGCCGGCTTCGCGCCGGAAGCACGTGGAGTACCCGGCGTAGCGGATCGGCAGGTCTGCTTCGTCGACGATCTCGCCCATGTGGAGCGCGGCGAGGGGTACTTCGGCGGTCCCCACCAGGTAGAGGTCGTCTTCATCGGTGCGGTAGATGTTGACCGCGTCCGACGGCAAGAACCCCGTCCCGTACATCGCTTCTTCTCGGACGAGCACCGGCGGGATCACCGGCGTGAAGCCTTCGTCGACCAGCACGTCCATGGCGCTTCGCATCAGGGCGAACTGCAGCAACACGATGTCACCCAAGAGGTAGACGAACCGTGAGCCGCTCGTGCGGGCCCCGCGTTCGGTGTCGAGCACGCCGAGCAGCTCCCCGAGCGCGGCGTGATCGAGCACCTCGAAGTCGAACACCGGCGGCTCGTCGTGGTTGCGACGAACCTCGACCGCGTCGTCCTCGGTGAAGCCGTCTGGGGAGCTTGGGTGGGGCAGGTTCGGGGTGGCCGCCAGGAGCGTCGCCAGGGCCGCCTCGGCGTCGGCGAGCTGCGGTTCCTGATCCTTGAGCTTGGCGCTCACGTCGGCGACGGCGGCGATCAACACCGGCTTCTCGTCCCCCGTCGCCCCGCCGATCGCCTTCGACGCCTTGTTCTGCTCGGCGCGGAGCCCCTCGACCGAGGTCGTCAACCGGCGACGGAGCTCGTCGGCGGCCAGCAGCTCGTCGACACGCTCCTCGAGGTCGCGGCGGGCGAGCGCGGTCCTGAAAGGCTCCGGGTCATCCCGGATGAGCTTGATATCGAGCATCGAACCTCACACCTTCGCTTGATCGGGTTCCTTCTTCGGCTGATCGGCCGCGCCCTGCGACGACGCGGCCTGCGCCGACCCGCTCTGCGCCGACGCGGCTTGCGTCGACGAACCCGACGAAGTGCCGGTGTCCATGATGCTCTGCCCGTGGAAGACGCCGCCTTCTTCGACGACGAGCGTCTTCGAGGTGATGTTGCCGTCGATGCGGCCACCCCGGGCGAGATGCGCCTTCCCCTTCACGATGACGTTGCCTTTGAACCGGCCCGCGATGCTCACGTTCTGGGCGCGGATGTCGGCCTCGACCTGGCTCTGCGCGGACAGGGCGACGTCACCGTCAGCGTTGATCTGCCCTTTCACCTGCCCGTCGATGCGGAGCGATCCGGCCGACACGACGTTGCCCTCGAGCCGCGCACCCGCGCCGACGATCGTGACCTCACCGTTCTCCGTCATGTCCGTGTCCTTCCGGTCGTCGGCTGGCCGCTCGCTCGCCGGCTCGCCATCTTCTCGTCGCCACATCATCCGGCAGACACCGCCTGCTGGTCATCGGCCATGGCCTGCCGGATCGCCTCGGCCTCTTCGCTCGACAGGTTGTAGGGGCTGGTACCGCCGCTGATGGGCTTCGCGTACACGCGGGTCTCCTGTCGCCCGTTGATCGAGGTCAGCACCAAACCGTTGCCGTGTTCGTCGAGCATCGCGCAGCTGAACGAGAGCCGTCCACCGACGTCTTCGAACGCGTCGTACCTGAGCAACCCGACCCGGCGAACGCCCGCCTCGATCTGGAGCTGCTGTCGCTGGTCGGTCGTGTGCATCGTTCGCGCCGCATGTTCGAGCCGTTCGATCCGCTGCAGCAGCGCCCCCACTGCCTCGTCGGCGGGCACGGCGGTCTCGGCGGCGCCGCGACGGCGGCCGCCAGCCCCGGCGATGGCGTACAGCAGGGCCAACACCGACAAACCGGTGGCTACCAAGGCCAGCAGGGTGAGCGTGCGATCGGAGAAGGTCATGATCGCCCTCAGGTTACGTCGCGCGTCCGGAACCACGCCGCCGCCAGAACGAGACCGATGCCCGCGTAGACGAGCAAGGTCACGAGCGCGGCGGTCGGTGAGACGTACGAGATCACCTGGCGCGTCTGCTGGTTGATGATGGCGAAGGGCTGGTCGCTGACCCACGAGGTGGCGTTCTGCACCAGCACCCACCGTTCGATCGACGGGCGGAGGCCCCGCAGGAACCCCTCGATGACGACCAGCTCGACGAACAAGATGCCGAGGCCGCCCGCTGTCGAACGGGCGATCATGGTGGTGGCGTATGCGAACAACGACCAGATCGCGGCCAGCACCGCGATGCGCCCGATCACGCCACCGGTCTGGCCGAGCCAATCGTCGGCCCCCGTCGTAACCCCCTTCAGGGAGACACCGAGCCGGTAAGTGAGGCCCAGCAACACCGATGCGAACACGGCCATCGCCACCGCGACGACCACCACGACCGCGGCGCGGACCGCGAACAGACGGATGCGGCGTGGCTCCCATGCCAGCACGGTGGCCATGCTCCCCGCCGACCACTCGGCACCGACCAGGCTGGCGCCGAGCAGCGCTGCGAGGAGCAACACGACGGTCGACGTGCCTCGCAACAGCTCGGGCAGCTGCGACAGCTCCATGACCCCCGAGAGGTAGGACTGCGGGGTGACCTGGTCGTTGCAGAACTCCTCGAGCGAGGTGTAGCCCTCGGGCAGGGGCTCGTCGGGCGGGAACCATTGCCCGTCGAGGCACTGGCGCAGGTCGCGTTCGTACAGCCGTTGTGCGCGATCGAGCTGCTCCTGTGTGGGCCGATCGGTGTTCGCCACGGCGATGGACATACCCACCACGATGCCGAGCGCGATGGCGACGACCGCCACCCACAGCAGCCGGCGCGACCGGGCGCGTAGCAGCTCCGATGCCAGCAGCCGGATCACGAGCCCAGCCCCTCGTCTTTCGTGAGCTCGAGGAAGACCGTCTCGAGGTCGACCGCATCGGGGCGCAGCTCGGACAGGTAGATGCCGCGCTCCGCGAGCGCGCGGGTGATGCTCGCGGCATCTTCGGGCGGTACGGCCACGCGGAGCGCGTCACCCGCGCGCTCGCTGCCCAGCCCAGCTTCGCGGAGTGCGCGCTCGGCGGCACCGAGGTCGGCGGCCCGCACCACGACACCGGTCGCACCGCCCGCCGCCAGCACCTCGTCGACAGCGCCGGCCTTGATGGTTCTGCCGCGAGCGATGATGGCGACCCGGTCGGCCACCTGTTGCACCTCCGACAAGATGTGGCTCGAGATGAACACCGTGCGCCCTTCGGCGCCGAGTGACCGGATGAGCTCGCGCACCTCGACGATGCCCGCGGGGTCGAGCCCGTTCGCCGGCTCGTCCAAGATCAACAGCGATGGATCTTTGAGCAAGGCGGCGGCTATGCCCAGCCGCTGCTTCATCCCGAGCGAATAGGTCTTCACCACGTCCTTCTGCCGGTCGGTCAACGCGACCCTGGCCAGGACCCTGTCGACGTCGGCTGACTTCGCGCCCTGCAGGCGCGCGAGTATCTCGAGGTTGCGGCGCCCCGAGAACCGCGGGAACAACGCGGGTTGCTCGACGATGGAGCCGACGTCACCTATCGCGCGGCTGAGACCCCTGGGCACGTCGGCATCCAGCATCCGAAGCGACCCGTCCGAGGCCCGGACGAGCCCCAGCAGGCACCGGATGGTCGTGGTCTTGCCGGCGCCGTTCGGCCCCAGGAAGCCGAAGACACCGCCCTCCGGGACCTCGAGGTCGAGACCGTCGACGGCCATGACCACGCCGCCTCGGAGCCGGCGATACGTCTTGCGGAGCCCGTGGACCTCGATGACGGCCATCGGCGCACCCTAACCCCGGAGGCGGGTGCGCCGCAGCCTCAGCCGTATCCCCAGCCGCTCTCCGTGTCGATGCCGCGCCACGGCGGCACGCGCACGGTCCTGGCCCCGGGCTCGCCGCCCAAGATCACCCTGCGCAGGCGGACGTCGTTGTCGCGGCTCGCGTCGAACAAGACGCCTTCGGGGTTCGCCGCCACCTCGATCCAATACGTCCCGTTCGGCAGGTTCGTGATGTTGAAGCCCTGCCCGAATAGGCTCTGGTAGTAGGTGTCGCCCCACCCGACAGGCAACGTCTCACGGATCCACAGCGAATCGGGCGAACCACACCGGCTGAACCCGAGGTCTTCGAACCGCCAGGCCGCGTTCGGCACCAGGAGGTCGATGGGGTCGGTCGGCGCGAGGCAGAACGCCTGCTTGCGGCTGCGCACCGTCTCGGTGCGATCGCCGTCGAGCAGGCTGTAACGGGCGAACTGCGTGAAGTGCCAGTGGGCATGATCGTCGTGGTGGTCGAACTCGAAGGTGCCGACCGGTGCCCGGCCAACGATGTCGTCGCCGTCGAAGAAGTACTGGAACGCGTCCATGACCTCTTCGCCGTCGCGACGGAACCCTTCGACCACGAGCGGCGACGGACCCCGGTTCCACACGTTCGCGGCGAAGCTCAAGACGTCGCGGTTGCGGACATGGTCGACGGTGATGCTCCACGCGGGAAGCGCGACCAGGTCGGACACGACGTCTGCGGTCGGGATGATGTCGGGCGCCGCTGTCAGCCGTCCTCTGCGGGCGAACGTGCCGCGACGATCGATGGGGCAACCCTCGAAGCAGCCGTCACCCGGGATGACCTCGACGTCGACCCAGCGCTCGGCGTCGGCATCAGCGATCTGGAACAGCTCGGTATAGACGGGCGCGATCGACAACCGCACCCGGTACGAGCCGTCGGCCAGGCGGATGGGCCTGTCGCCCCAGGTAGGTACGCGCGTGCTCCAGCCTTGGTCGATGCCCCATACGGTGCCGAGCAAGAACATGAACGACGAGCAGTCCGAGGGGAACGTTGGTTCGCGGGGCCCTTCGTCGTTGACGCGCTGCTGGTCGTAGCCGTTCGGACAGAACGTCAGCGAGCGGTGACGGATGGGCTCGGTCCCGTCGGGAAGGTAGACGTCGAGGTCGAAGAAGCCGTCGAGGCCCAACCACCCGTCGAGCAAGGCGGGGTCGATCGGCACGTCGGGCGCGCCCGCCACCACCTGCTCGGCGTGGATGGGCTGCTCGTAGCCGTCGCGGCCGGCGTCGATGCGCCAGTCGCCGCGGAGCGCGGCGACGTACATGCCGAGCTCGAGGTAGATGCCCCCACGGCCGTAGCGCATGGTCTCGACGTGGTCGGCCGTGCCGGTGAGCTTGAGCGCGGGGGCGGTGGCGGGGGCTGCGGTGGCGGGGAGCGCCGCGGTGAGCGCGATCGTCGCCACGGTCACAGCGAGGACCGGTCGCCGCATCGCACGGATCGGTCGGTACATCGGAGCCCCTTCCCTCTGCGGATGCATCCAGGTATGACCCGGGTCCGACGACGACGCACCCGACGCCGGTTCCCGAGCCTGGTGCAAAGCCCGGACGGATGCAAGGGAGGCCGCGGGACCCACGACCGGGGGGGCCGGCGCGAAGCGGGGGCCGGCGCGAAGCG
>Ga0247727_10005313_pt1 | contig 26308 bp, 27 predicted proteins | sample WisWelCaveWW1625_FD_202498 | JGI IMG/M metagenome (GOLD analysis project Ga0247727, IMG submission 202498) | Biofilm microbial communities from Wishing Well Cave, Virginia, United States - WW16-25 | ecosystem: Environmental > Aquatic > Deep subsurface > Groundwater > Cave microbial mat | place...
CAACGGATCGTTGGGGCGCGGCCCGCCGGGGCCTTGGGCGGGTTGGGCCAGCGCCGCTTCCAGCAGCGGGCGGAAGCTCTCCCAGTCGATCGCCGCATCCAAGCGGCGCAACGGGTTCGCCTTGGCCCGGAGCCATTGGACGCGCCGTTCCACGTCAAAGAAACCGGGAGTTTGGGAGGCTTGACAGGTCTTCATGCGGCAAATTCTATCAGCACCTTTTTCCCAGGCGCCTGGTTTCGTTCTTCTCCGTCATTTTTTGCTGAGTTACCGGAGGTGCCCTACAGACGGATTTCGCCACCGAGGATGGATTCCACCACGTCCAGCACCCGCGGATGAAAAAACACATCAAACAGCCCTAGCAAATGCAATTCCTGCCGGAACTGCGTCGGTGCTTCATCCAAGTCATGCTCATACAGCCGGTAGAACCGTGTCTCGAACGGCTCGTGCGGGAGGGGATCGCTGATCTTGCCGGCCGCCAGCAACCTGGCCGCGTGTAGGTCCACGAGTTTGTCCAACTCGGCCCGTGCCCCGGCGACGACGTGCGGTTCGAGCACGCCACGCAGGGTCACGTAGCCTTGTTCCTCAAATGTTGCAATCATAGTTTTCATAGGTACAGCGGAAACCGCACGCGTCGCCCGCGCCGCTGTCTCCGCGCGGCGGCTGGGTCTTGCAGGACAACGCCAAGTCGTTAAAGACGCCGGATGATGTCATGAGCCTTGTTTTCGTAGAGCCGTTGCCATTGCGGGGCCAACAGGCACTCGGTGACTTCGTAGCCGCCTTTGTTGTAGTCGGCGGCTGGCGGGCCGTAGTGAAGGTAGCCGTTGGAAAAGGCCGCCACAAACGTGTGTTCATACGGTGAGGCCTTCTTGATGTTCAGGCCAACTTCGACGAGCAGTTCGGCGGGCGAGCTGATCAGCACGCAGTCGCCGATCTTGATCCCTTGCACCTCCGCCGCTATGGTTGCCGTGCCGGATTCCTGGTTGATCGCCTGATGCTTTTGCAACGTCGCGATGTCCTCCTGAATCTTCACCAGTTTCTCCATGGCGTTAATGTTCTTGAGGTATTTCTCGATGTTCTTCCGGTTGAAAGCATCCATGGCGGCAAACTCATCGCTGCCGATTTGTTTGGCCTGGAGATACCGGTAGGAATCATCCGCCGGGCAGCCGGGACTGAGGACCTGCTTGAGGTACAGGGGCAGGAAGCTCTTGAAATTCAAGCTGGTGGAACGCAGGGATTCGAGTAGCGCGGTCTGCTGGCGCTCAAGCGCGGCGAGGCGTCGCGGGATGTCGGTGCGACGGGGGAGTTCGATGGTTTCGGAAATGACGCGGAGGGTGGCGGCGGGGGTGGTGGTGATTTTTCGGAACGCTTTCAGCGTGCTGAGGCCGAGCCTGACACCGAGCGGTTCAATGTCGCGGGGACGGGAGAAGTCTTTGAACTGCACGTCCACCACATCGCCGGCGGCGCCCTGCAGAAACAACACCGTGACCCCGTGGCCGAGGGTCTCTTCGATCAGGCGGGAGGCGACGCCGGGAAAGTCGGCGGTGATCCGTCCATGCAGGTCGGCGAACAGCAAATGTGAGGCGAAGTTGTAGAGCACCGCCAGCGGCCGGCCATCCAGCCGGTCAATGCGCAAGATGCCGATTTCCGGGTCAATCGGCCCGACCCCGGCCACTTCGTCATCCGGCGGGCAAGGGTAGGCGTGGCGGACGGTCCAGTGTTGGCCGTTCTTGAGGCGGAGCGCGCGATTCATGGTGATGCGGCCTTCGTGTCCGCTCCCCGCGCCGACTGTAACTTCTGTCATGCTGCGCACGGCGCGGCGGACGGCGTCGAAGGTTCGGTCCACCTGCTCCTTGTCGGAGCACAGCATCCGCCCGGGCGGATGGGTGTGCGAAGCATTGACCAGGACGTTGGCGGCTGGGATGTTCAACTCCTTCTGAAGGCGGCGCCGCAGCTTCGGCAGAAAATCCTCACCCACATCCGGCAGCATTCCTCGGGTAATTCGTCGCGCCCCGATCGCCGTGACATCCATGGTGATAATGGCGGCTCGGATGCGACCGTCGTCCAAGACCAACGTTTTGGCGTACAACGGGTCTTTGATCCTCGCTTTGTTCGCGCGGATCGTGATCTCGCTTTTGGCAACGCCGGCTTTCATCGTGGCGAATCCTTAACGGAAGGAAACGTCAGCCTCCAATTCGTAGATGTACACGTACGGGTCGCGCTCGTTCGGGAAATGCGGCATCTCAAACGCCAGGGTGTTCTCACCGTCGCGCAGCGCGCGGCCCGAGACGCGCAGTTCGACGATCTCGTGTGCTTTCAACAGGAATCCCGAAGGGATCCGCCCGGCGGGCGCGCGGGTCTTTTTCAACTCGCGCCCGGCGAGCTTGCGGTCGTTCAGATAGTTTTGGAGGAGACCGGGTGGCACGATCGGGTTCTGCCGGTAATTCCCGTCGGCGTGCGGATTGCGCTCGGCGATCTGGCGAAAGCGCAGCGTCACCTTGGCCGCGCGGATGTCCTGGCCGCGGATGGTGAACGGAATGGTCTGATGAAACCGGCGCGGGCGGTTGGCTTCGACGTAGATCGGCAGATCCTTGTAGAAGGTGTAGCGTTTTTCCTTTCGGGCGAGCGTCTTGAGGCGGCCCATTTCCCGCAGCACCGACGTGACCCGGCGAAACGCGGCCTGATCCGTGTGCATGATATTTTTTTCTTCCGCCAGCCGGATCGGAAAGTTGAACAGATAAATACCGTCGGGTTGCTGCGCCAGGAGATTCTGGGCCGCCGCCCGCTGCATCCGGAGGTTCTCATCGAGCGTGAGAGGAATGTTTCCGTCGTGCCGCGGGGCCAACGGATTGCGGACGAGCGGTGAATAGAAATCCGCCTTCATGTACGCTGGGCCGACCTCGACCGCGGGATAGAGCAACACCCCCGCCTGCCGGCAAAGCGTCCGCCACGGTTCGATGTTCTGGTTGTAGTTGTTGACCAGTTCGCTGATGACCAGAATGGGCGCCAACTGCTCCTTGATCCACTGCTTGGCGTCGATCCCCGCGGTGACGAGGGCGCGTTCCAAGCAGGGGATGCGCAGGATGAGTGTCAGCGGCCGCTTCCGCCGCGCGCCAATCCGTTCCAAGGTATCGCGAATGTCCCGCACGAAGCGGGTCAGGATCGCGCGTTTGCGCCAGGCCTCGGATGGCTGGAAAAAATACGGACTGCGGGTGAAATCCAATTCGATTCCGTCCACGTCGTACTCGGTGGCGACCTCGGCAATCGCGTCCCGGTAGTGGTTGCGGACTTCGGGGTGCGAGTAATCAAGGGCGGCGTTGTAGTAGCTCTTGGCGTCGGTGGCATCCCAGAGGCGGTAGTGTTGGTGCGTTTTCCAAAACTCGGGCGCAAGCATGCCGTTGGGGTAGGACTTGACGTGGGTGTCGTTCATGCGGAAACTGGCGAGGAACATCAGCCCCTGGGCGTGCGCCTGCCGGATCAGCAAAGGCAGATAATCAATGCCCTGCCGGTGCAGGCTGTGCATGATATCTCTGGCTCCGTCCCAACCGGCGTCAAGGGAGCGGCCTTTGGCCAGCAGGTCGTAAATATTCTCGATCACCTTTGACGGCCAGGAATAGGCGAACTGCATGCCCACGCACCAGCACAAGCAATCCACCTGCGCGCCCTTGAGGTAGTCCAAGGCACAGGAGAGGGACTCCACGGTGTGCGGCGGCGGGGCGGTGCGCAGGGTGCAACTGTCATCATTGTAAATGATCCGCGGAACCGGGTATGTCCCAGCGATCTTCGTTAAACGGGAACCTCCGGTAACTGGTTCCCGGGGTTGAGTTGAGAATTTTTCGCGCATAGCTTTCGTCAACCACTTTTTTGGGTTTTTTTACGAGCCTCGCTTCCACCGTTCCGCGAAGGCGAGCCTTCCTTTTCCCATCCTCCAAGAGAAAATCAGCCTGCGCTTCGTTTTTTCATTGATTAGGGGTGAGTTTCCGGAGGCGCCAGTTGGTATCTTCATAGTCATTTCCTCAGCAGACGCCAGGCTTACTCAGCAGGGAGAATTCAGGATTTGCCGCTCGATGTTCACGCCTGCCAGTTGACTCCAAGCATCGATTATCTTGCGGAAAACTGGACCGGGTTTCCCGCTACCGATGGGAGCGCCGTTGATCTTCGTACAGGGAGCTACGCAGTAGGGCGTCGTGGTCAGCCAGGCCTCGTCGGCGTTGGCCACATCGTAGAGCTGAAAGTCTCTTTCAATGAACTCCAGACCGAGGGTCGGCGCCAGCTCCTTGACCGTCTGGAGCGTCACGCCCCAAAGGATGTTTCGGCGCGTGGGCGAGATGATCGCATGACCGTTTACGATGACAAAGTTCGAGCCGGCGCATTCGGTGACGTTCCCCTCCAGGTCGAGCAGCAAGGTAATGGCCTGCGGATCCACGGCATGGGTCTGGTTGTCCGCCAGGAACCAGTGCAGGCGGCTGCGGTTCTTCATCTTCGGCTCGAGGCACTGGGGCGGGATGTGGCGGATCGACGGCGTCACCACATGCGCGCCTTCCACGAATAGATGCCGCCACGCCTTAAACGGCAATGGAAAGGAATGAATGCAGATGGTCGGCTGCAACGGCCCGCTTGCGGCTGCGCTGCCGGCGTACATCCGATTCGCGCCCGGCGTGATGAAGTGGATCACCCCTAAATCACCATTCTCCCCCAGCAACCGGCAATTCATTTCGGCCAGTTCACGCGTCCTGCCCAGCATCTCTGGCGGAGTCAACGGGATGGAAATCCCCGCAAATTTCAGAGAGCGATAGAGCCGCGCCACGTGATCTTCCTCCTTGAACAGTGAGTGACGGAACGTCCTGGTCATTTCTGTGAGCGTGGCTCCGAGGACGATTCCAAGGTCGTAGATATCGATCTTGGCCTGCGAAGCGGGCACGAATCGGTCGTTTAGATAGACAACCACTTCATTCATCCTTAAAAAGGCGCGAAGCGCATGATACGGCAAACTTCATCGAGGGGTGATGCTTTCCTCAAATGGGATTGCCTGGCGGTTATTTATGATTCTGCAGTTTGAGGATTTCTGTGGCGATCCGCGCGCGCCAATGATCGGCGCGGGTGGTATCGGCGGGGTGGCTTGTCACGTCGGCGACTGCCTCCTGGATCAATTGATTCGTTCTTTTGATCGCCCGGGCGTTTTTAGCCTTCGCCGTTTCTTGCAATTTCCAGATGTAGCGGTAGTCGTCCATGCCTTCGCGGAGGAATTCGAACCGGCGGGAGTGGACGACCTGGTCGCGGTCGGCGTGTTTGTAAACCATGATGCAGCCCCAGCCTGGTTGAGTGGCAGCCTGTGTGCAGTAGGTCCAGATTCCGATGCCGGTGATGCCGTATTGAACCATCTCCCAGCCGTAAACGCGGTAGTATTCGTAGGTGTTCTTGCCGGGGGCGCCCCAGTCGACGAGGCATTTGTAGGTCCAGATTGGTTTGCCGGCTTGTTCGATCCAGGCCCGCAGCGGCGGTCGGGACTTGAACTCGGGCAGGTGCGGCTGAAGGATGTCGAACGCTTTGTAAAACCGTCGGGTCATGGCCGGATCGCTGAGGAATGTGGAGGTGTTGTTGATCGTGCGGACGTTCGGGTCGGCCGTTTTAAGGCCCTCGGCGGCCGGGATCTCCTGATTGATCAGGGCGGCTTCGTTGGCCTCGTCACCGAGGGCGAAGAACCAGTCGGCATAGGTCAGGTCGTATTTCTTCAGGGTCGCGGTGAAGGCGTTAAGCCACTGGGCGAGAGCTTTTTGCCATCGAGCATTCGGCAGCGGTTGGTCGAGACCTTTGACGCCGAGGTCGTACATTCCGTAGAACGCGAACAGGAATTGCGGCTTCTCCCGGCCGGGGGCGGCCTGCCAGGCCTTGAGGATCTGGGAGAGATGCCTTTCGAAGGCCGTGGAGTCGATCTTCGTGACGTTGCCCTCGGCGTCTATTTCGGCGACCTTCGGCATGTAAACCTCGCGGATGGTGACGATGTTCATGCCGAAGGTCTTCATGTCCGCCACGGCGAGGGGCAGCAAGTTGCCTCGGTGAAATTCCGATGAATTCAGCTCGGCATAACCGTTGCATGGCAGAATGTCGTAGTCGGGCAGGGCGAAGTCCCAGACATCGAGGCGGCCCGGGATGATCTTTTCCGTTCCCGCGTCCAGGTCGCGGAGGATGACTTTGAAGGCGTGTGACCCGGGCGAGATGCTCTGCGTGCGGGTGTTGAACCGGATGGTGATCTGTCGGCTTTCCTGGTTGAGAATCGTCAGCGGGCTGTCCAGCGGGTAGAGCGGCTCGCCGGTTTCTTGGTTCTTACGATTCTTCAGGTACCGCGTCTCGAAGACCTCGACGGCCGCCGGCGGCAGGCCCGCGCTGGTCTCGACGCTCACGGCCAGCTTCAAGTCCCTGCCACAGGCGCTCGCCATCAACACGCCGTTGCGGAATTCATTGAGCGCCATGCCCGCCTCCATTTTCTCAACGGGTTTCATGTCCAGATCGGGCAGTTCGTTCCTCAGGATGTTGACGTAGGGGTCGATTTCCCAGACGTACAACCCCTGCTTGTCCGCCATGCTCAACTGGCGGAGCTGTTGGCGAGAGGCGTCATAATCCCCCTGCAATTGGTGGAAGGAGATTTCGCGTTGTGGCGTTCCCATGGTTCGCGCTGCTTCATCCATGGTCTGCATTCGTGTACCGATGGCCGCCAAATCGCCCTCCACTTTCGACCGCGCATCTTCCGCCAACGACTCCAGCCGGATCGTCCGCTTCAGCCGCTGGAACTGCCGGGTGAGCGCGGTGAGGTCCTTGATCAGCGTCTCGGCCGGTGAACCCCCCGCCTTGTCATAAACGGCCTCCACGGGCTCGACCCGGAAAACACTTTCCGTTTCGGTGGGGCGGAATTGAAGATGAAACCAGTTCAACGCCGAAGGATCATTGGTAACAAACATGCTCATGGGCAGCTCACAGGTCATGGCCGTTCCACCGGGAATCAGAAACGCTTTCCCCTCCACATTGCGCCCATGATCGTTCGGAAGGGTGCTACCATAGAGTTCGATCGTCGCAGACGTCTCCGTGACTCGATGGACTCTCATGGAAATCCTGGAGTAGTTGCTGAAGTCGCCGGATTCGCAAAACCCATTCCGCTTGAAAACCACATAGGGCCACTTGTTCTCGTGCTCGGAAAACGGTCGAATCCGAACCTCCAACATCCTGGGTTTCCTCTGGTCGCCATCCACAACCTTGACGCTGACCCCTTCATTGGTGGTGATGTTTTTCACAACATCGGGCCCCGAAAAATCAATGATCGTTTTCTGCCGGGGAGAAGGTTCCGCGTGAACCAGTTGCGCGCATGAAAGCAGGATGAAAATCACGCTTGCCGCGCCCGTCCCGAGCGAAGTCGAGAGGCCGCGCGTCGGGAGTGATGCCAATCGGCTTTGAGTTGTGGGCATGGATAAGATTTCATCGGGTGTTGAGAGGGAGGAAAAATCTCGCGATCGCCGGGATTCTATCGTCTTTCCAGATGATGGGTTCATGAAGATTGTACGCTGCGATGTTGAAATGAGTCACTTGCTCTGAGGTGGGAACGCGCCTTTGTTGGTCCATCGGAAACTTCTCCACTCTGAAACACCTCCGATTCCAGCGCTTCCATCCCCGAAATAGATAAAATTCTTCCGGTTCTCCAATGCATGATCCGATTCCGGTGCAAACTGGCTACCACCCGAAACCGAGAAAGTATCAGGCTGATCATCCACGCACAACCGGGCCATGCCGTCACTCAGGGTTACGCGATAGGTGTGCCACGAATCGTCGTCGAACGGAAAATGATAATATTTCTTGCCGTCAGCTATTACAATGTGCGCAGCCTTGTCCGAACCCTCCGCTTTCTTTGTAACTCGCATCTTAAATTCGACCGTGCTGGGTTTGCTCCCATCCCAGGTTGAATCGCCGGCAACTCCATCGAGTTGCCAGTATTCAATTCCTTGTGTTGTAGAAGTAAGCACGAGCACCCCATTTGTGATTACTGAAGAGCCAGAATCGTTGCTGTGATGCTTCCAACCTGATTCGTCATCGCTTGGAAGCATTTTGGCTTCGTAAACGTAACTCCATTTCACGACCTCACTTTCTGGCGTCGAATCGCCGCCAAGCATGGTGGTCACAGTCGTCAGCAACAAAAGAGCGTAGAGAGAAATGGTAAGGCAACTATTGATTATTTTCATAAGAATAATCTGAGTTTGTGGTTCTTCATGGAAATCGCCTGAGACTACCACTCTCCACTCAGGTTCTCCCAGACACCGCTCCGCGACCATTTGCTATTGTCTGCCGCCTGGTCGCTGGTCAGCCAACGCACGCTTCCATCAGCGAAAGCGTAATTGCCTGAATACACGTCACCGGCCGCAGCGTGGGCTGATGATGTGATCCCATAGTCGATGGAGGCAGTCGCCATGACAGTCAGGATATTGGCACCGAGATAGTCAACCTCGCCCAGCAGGATAAATTCGGACGGATTGACGATGCGGTTGAATCGGCAGGTCTTGTAGTACGTCCCAATCCAACCGCACAAGAAACTCCAATGGCCGCGATTGCCGGAGTAGGAACGGCGCTGCGCGCCCCAAGGCTGGGGCACGGTATCGCTCGGACAGAGAAAAACCGGGCACTTGGTGGTTGCGAAGGGACTAAAGCCAACCGGAGTCACACCGGTGGCTTTCAGGTAACCGGCTCTCATCAGGGTCAAGTCCCACCCTTCGTCCACCCAGATGTCGCCGTTCACGTAGCGGTTCGCCGGTAGATAATCATTCTGATCGTGGCCGTACATCTGCATCGCCAGCGCGATCTGATGCAGATTGCTCACACAGGCGGCCCGCCGCCCTGATTCCTTGGCCTTGCTCAGCGCCGGCAACAGCAGTGCCGCCAACAGCGCGATGATGGCGATCACAACCAATAACTCGATGAGCGTGAATCCCGCGCCGCAACGGAGCGACTTCTTGTGCAAGCTTTGTCTCCTCTCGCAATTCCTCTCGACGGCTGGGGCCGAGCGCAGCGAACAGCCCACCGCAGCCCGTCCTGTAGGACCCGGTCAGTGTTTCCGATGCCGACGCAGTGCCAGCAGCCCACCCAAGCCCAAGAGGGTTAAACTCGTCGGCTCAGGGATCGCGTTGTAGAGCAAGTGCACACGGCCTTCGATTTCCAGACCGTCCGCAAACCAAAGGCTACCAAGGGGGATGATGTCGAAGGTCCGCGTGAACGAGTCGTTGAGCAAGGCCAGTGAGGTATCGTAGTCGGCAGGATCCCACACGAGATGTTTGTAAGAAGCCAGACTGGTGTGGAGACCGACTGGAAGCAACGAGATCGACGGGGACGTTTGCAAATGCCCCGCAGTGAGTTCGTCCCAAGCCATATCGGTTCCACCAGTATTTGATGGATGGACTCCGCCGTAGATGCTGAGGCTGGTGATTTCGATCATCAGCCTGTAGTCAGGAATGGCGGCGGCATCGCCCGGCGCGGCGCCGTTGTAACTGGCCGTCAGCAGCACGAAAAACGGGGCCGAAATGTGAGCCGCATCAACGGCCGTTCCGGCGCCTAGCACGCGACCGGCGAAGCCCACCCCCGCCGCGCTAAGTAATGGACCAAACGGCGCCGGCGTGAACGAGAAATCGCCCAGCGTCGTGGCGGTGTTCGCTCCCGCGGTTTCGATGGTGTTCCAGTGACCGCCAACATTCGCAAAAGCGCCATATCCAAGACTGAACGGGGCGCTGGTGATGACGGCCGCCGGCGTCACCGGCACGGCCATCAGCAAGGCCACGACACTCACCATTGTTGTTGCCATCGCCTTCATCGGACAGCTCATCGAACTGTTCTGTTTCGTTTTCATTTGTTCTTTCCTTTCCGCCACATTGTCATGGGAACCTCCGGTAACCGTTTTGCGGAACCGTGTTGAGGGTTGAGGATCGGTTTTTTGTTTGGTTTCGGTCATCGCGACTCCTTTCGGGGTTGGTTGCATTGGTTGGCCTCTCTGATGTTGTTTCGTTTTCTCGCTGCCGATGGTTTTCTGTTTCCTTTTCAGGCGGCGCGCAGCGGTCACAACTTCAACCGCACGATCTGTTCATAGCGAGCCAGATTGTCGATCAAGTTGCTTGTGGCTTGGCTCGCCAAGCCGGTTAATAAAGGACGCACCGCGATGACCAGTGCGGATTCTCCCTCCGTTGACGCCCCGCGGCTACCAGCCGCGAGCCGCTCTGCTTCAACGGAAATTCCGATCGCGTTGCGATTTCTACTTTGCGTCTTCACAGGTTTCATTTCTGTTCTGGGTCGTGGGAACATTCGTTAACCCGCCGTTAAAACGCCTGCCTGCCAGCTCGTTTCTGGACTTCCACTCTCGGTCTGCAAACTGGTCATTTCGTAAATCCGGGTGCTGGGTTTGACCTCCCAGTGCGGGTTCTTCACCGTCTCACCCCGCATCAAGCGCAATGCCATGTCCGCGACCGCCGCCCCCACCGGCTCGGAATCAAGCTCCAGCGCGATCACTGGCAGCGGGAACACCAGCCCCGAGCCGCGATTCGTCAGCACCATCACCGTCAGATCCCGGGGCGGCTGCAATCCCAGTTCCACCATCGCCTGCGTCGCTCCCAGCGCCATGAAATCGTCACAGATCAACACCGCTTCGGGCCGGTCATCCATCGCCCACAAGCGGCGGAACTGCTCGTAGCCGGCCTTGGGCGACGGTTCCAAATCCGCCCGAATCCAACCCGGCCGAATTGAGAGGCGGTTTTCCTCTAACACTCGCAGGTAGGCTTCCACCCGGTTGTTCACGGTTGCGTACATCTGTTTGCCCGTGATCAGCGCGATCTTTTGTAACCCGCGTTTCAACAGACCACCGATGCCCTCCGCCGTCACCGCCTTGTTGTCGTCACCGACGTTATACGTGCTGAACCTTGTCTCCTCCGTGTAGGAACCGATCACATAGACTCCCCAGCGGGCAACCGCGGCTTGCACCTCGTTCACGTTGTAGTCCCAAGACACGATCAGGCATCGCAGCCGCCCCCGCGCACAATGCTCGAGTACCTTCTGACCGTGCGCGTGAATGTTCCCGATCACTTCCATTCCGTAGGTGCTGTACAAGCGCGGCTCGCTGCCCAACTCACACAGGCGATTCACCACCGACCGCAACAAGTTCTGCGGATACACCGAATGATCCGTACTCGCCCGATTCAGATACGTCAGAATCCCCACCTCACCCTGTGATTTCGACTGGTTGACGAAGGTCCCCTTCCCGTGTTCGCGACGGACGATCCCCTCGGCGCGCAGCTCGTGCAGCGCACGGATGACAGTCTGCCGACAGACTCCGAGTTGACGCATCAACTGGCGATCCGAAGGTAACAGCCCACCCGGAGTGAAATCGCGGCGGGTGATTTTCTCCCGCAGTGATTGCTTCACCCGTGCATACTTGGCGACTTTGTCGGCTCCGGTCTTCATTGGTTCTAAACTGGTACGTATTACACAACAGAATAATACCAGTTGCAAGAGAAAAACTAATCTTCTCTACATTGACGATATTACTTAGTAAAATGCACGAAATCAGGCATCATCGCAGCGCAGATGCCGACCCGGGCACTTACCTTGTCACGTCCGCGTGTTGAGTTTCAATGGTTCGGGTACTTCCGAGTGAATGCTCCGTACAACTCATCGAGCGCCTTCGGCGTCGCACAGCGCCAGCACCTCTTTCGCTTAAATCCTCATCACCTTAATGCATCGCATCGGGTTCAGAGTCCCCCCGCGCTCGCCATCGAGGCGCAGCAAGACAGTCACGTGGAGCGTTGAGTTTTGCGGCCCGGTTTGCCAGACTCACCGGGAAATGAAAATCCGCTCCCTGAAACTCAAGAACCGGCACTTTGGCGATGCGTGGCGCGCACAGGTAGAAGATCGCTGGGATTACGACGACTTCCTGAAGAACGAGGCGTGGCGAAAGGATTGGATCAGCTTCGATGGCGTCGTCTATCACCCCGGCACGCAGCGCTGATTGCGAAGCCGGGCATCAATACCGATATTCAAACACGGCTTCGCGCAACGCGAGGAAATTTTCCAGCGGGACTTCGTCGTTCAACTCCGTGGACGAGCCGACCATCAGCCGGCCTTCGGCGGCGTCGAGGGCGCGGTGGACGGCGTCTTTGACTTCTTGCGGCTTGCCGTAGGGCAGGAGTTGCGAAACGTCGATCCCGCCGGCAAGAAAGAGGCGCGGATAGCGGCGATGGATGTCGCCCACCTCCATGCCGGCCAGCACTTCGAGGGGATTCAAGCCGTCGATGCCGGCTTCGACAAGGCCGTCGAGAATCGGGTTCAGATTGCCGTCGGAATGGAACATGACTTTGATGCCCTTGCGGTGATAGGCGGCGCAGATGCGCGCCAGGCGATGGAAGTAATGTTCTTTGAACCACGCCGGGGACAGCAACGGGCCGCTTTTGAAGGCGATGTCGTCGCCGCAATAGACGGCTTCGATACCGTGATGCGGCGGCAAGTGCTCGATCCAGGCCACGGATTGCTGGGTGCGCAACTCCAACAAGTCCTCCATCAGACCGGGAGCATCCGCGAGGTAGTAGCAAAACTGTTCCAGCCCGACTGTGCCGTACAGCCCCATCAGGCTCATGCCGGGACCGCTGGGGAAGAAGAATACCTCGCCGAGTTTGCGCCGGTGCTCGGCAGCCGACTTCAGGAAATGGTCCATCTCGGCCTGTCGCTTCGGTGTCCACTCCAACTCGGTCTCGGCGCGTTTGGCGGCGGCATACGCCTCGGCATTGGCGTAGGTGGCGTGGGAAGTCCAGATCGTCCAGCGAAACGTGTGTTGCTCGCGTCCGTCCGGCAGGACTTCCTTCTTCTCCGGCAGCGGCAGACGCACCATCGGCCGCGTGGCGTCCACCGCCGGTGCGAACGCGCGGAAGACGACCTCGGGCGCGTTCTCGATGGTCAACCTCTCGCCGGCGAAATGACTGATGACCGCATCGTTGCGGAGGAGTTCATAAAGCGGGGGCCGGTCCGGCGTCTGTCCACGCAGGACCGCGCGCACCCGCTCGATTGAACCTTGCATGTCTCTGTAGCCGCGGCGCCCTGCCGCCGCGCTCGATGCTCGCCCCGACAGAGCGGGGCGGCTACAGTCCTAAAATGAATCGCTCGAACTCTTCACACAGCCGGGATGCGTCCGGCCGCAGACGAGGAAATAGCGCTCACGCGTGCGAAACTTGTCGCGCTGTGTGGACTGGGCGCTCATGAACGAGGTGATGAACGCGCGGCGCGATTTGTCGCTGCGGTTCGGTTCGCTGCCGTGCAACAACCGGCTGTGGAAGAAGAGACTGCTGCCGGGTTTCAGCGGCACATCCACGACCCGGTTGAAGTCGATCTGTTCGTCGAGTAAAAACGTCGCGCCCTGCTGCTTGGGCGTGATGAGGTCCAGCTTGTGGCTGCCCGGCACGACGCGCATGCAGCCGTTCTCGAGCGTCGCTTCGTCGAGGGCCGTCCACACCGAACACAGGTCGGTGGGCCGGATCGGCCAGTAGTTGGAGTCCTGATGCCACGGCATTTTCGAGCCAATCTTGGCCGGCTTCATCATCAGAATGTCCCGGAACAGCAGAAGGTCCGGCCCGAGAAGGTCGCGGATGACGTTGACCAGTTTCTCCTTGAGCAGGTACTTGCGGAAGATGACGCTGCGCTCGACCACCGCGCTGAACTTGCGCGCCAGCTTGGCCACTTCGGGATCCTTCTTCGCCGCCTCGGCAAACTCCGGCTCGATTTGCGCCGACCCCTGAAACAGCTCGCCGTAATCGCCCCGGTGAATCGCATCGCATTCCGCCAGCATCTCGCGCACTTCGCTGGGCGCGAACAGATCGCGCACGATGATGTAGCCCTGCTCCTGATAATGCTCGGACTGCTCGGGCGTGATCGCCCGGAACGTCTTCGGTCGTTCGACCGCTTCCATGGTTGTGCTCATGCCGGCATCATACGAGACGCGGCCCAGATTGGAATGGACAGAACCTCGGACTTGTTGGACGATCCGTGGAGTGGATAGTGAGAGTCCTTGTAGCCGCCCCGCTCTGTCGGGGCGCGGGTCCGGGGGCACGGCGATAGAGCGCCGTGGCTACATCCACATCGCCGAGAAATGAAACCGACCGCCTCCTGGGAAAACCTGCTCGCTCAACTGAGAATTGAATTCGGCACCGCCATCTTCTACCGTTGCGGTCCGGAATGGCGACCCGTCCCCCGCGTGATGCCGGATGAGCAACTCCACCTCATCCAGGCCGGCGAACTGGAATACATCATCGGCGGCAAGCTGTACCGGGCCAGGTCTCGCCAAATCGCCTTCTGCCCCCCCGGCATCGAGTGGAACGTTAAGCGTGTCTCCCGCGAATACGTCCAGCTCACCGTCATCCATTTCCAGGCCCGGTTTCCCGGTGGGCGTCGTTACCTGGACGCGTTCGGGTTCCAACCCATCCTGATTCCCCGCGCACCAGTTTGGTCCAAACTCGCACGCATCGGTCGCGAACTGTGCGCGCTCTACAAACCGAAACCATCCGGCCACGCGCTGAAGGAATTGGCGCTGCTGCACGAATTCTTCCACGCGTTCTTCCCGATGCGCGGCCAGACCGCGGCGGTCGATCGCGACGGCGAACGAGTCTTCAAACTGATCGCCTTCATGCGCCAACATTACCGGGAACGCATTACGCTGAAGGTGCTGAGCCAACTGGTTTTCCTCAGCCCCAACCATCTCGCCACCGTCTTCCGCGACTACACCGGCCGCAGCCCGATTGATTACCTCATCCAATTACGACTCGAAGAAGCCCGGCAGCTTTTGCAACTACCCGAGCGCACCATCGCGGAAATCACCGAGCACGTCGGCTACGATGACCCCGCCTACTTCAGCCGCCTGTTTCGCACGCACATCGGCATGTCCCCCGCCGAGTTCCGCCGTCACCAGCAATCGTTGATCTAACACGGTAGTCAACCGCGAATGGACGCTAATTGGCGCGAATCATTCGCGTGGATTCGGGTGCATTCGTGGTGGAAACCGGCGTCACAATCAGCTTGACCGGGCCGCGCTTCGGCGCATCATCGACAGCGGAACTCAACCTTGCGATCACCGGCAGATGCATCGTCTGGATCAATGACACCTTCCTCTCAATGAAGCTGCTGAAGAGGCCGTCGTGGATGTGCGCGATGACACATGCTGCAGCTCAAATAGGCAGTGAGTGCTCACACTGGTTGGACCGGATGAGTCGCAGCCACTCCAGCATTTTCGTAATGGCTCTGGTTCTTCTTCATCTGTCCTGCATTGAAGCTTACGCACCGATCTTCGGAGAGTTCCCGGGTTTGGAAAAGTTGATTAGCAGAGCCGAGGCGATCGCCGTTGTCCGCATTAAGAGGAGGCCGGGGTTCGTTTCGCCCGCCATGGGCTACGGCGACTACAAAATCCTCGTCGAAAAGAACCTGAAAGGATCCCTGCCCGAGGGAAAGTGTATCACTGCTGCGCTTCGTACTTTGGCATACGGAGATACGTGGGGTGACCCCTTCCGCTATAACTCTCGCCACATTGTTTTCTTTGAGAGGCAGAGTCACCCGGCATCTCAAGCGTCGTGGTGGAGCTTGAACTGTGTTGGTTCACATCTCGGCGTGTCCTCTTGGGAAAATCTAGAGCGCTTTGATCGCACATCGCTTGAGGAGTCGATCCGTCCGTTCGTGAGGGCCTACGGCCCGAACGAGCCTTTGCCGTTACCGTCCCCTTGGGCTGGCCTCCTGGGATTGCTTGGAGCCGTCCTCATCAAACTCAAGCGATCTCGCTCACCACTGTTCAACAAGCAGTTCCTCCTGTGGCTCGTACTTGGGTTTGTATCAGGCACGCTGGTATATGCATCGGTCTTGACCGTGTACTCCCGGGACCTTGGGGTGTTGGCAAGCGCTTGGTTGTTCATCGGCACCGTGCTGCTCGTCGTGACAGGTCTGACTGTTTACTTGGGAATGATGATTGGATTCCCGATTTGGATAGTGAAACGACTTTTTCGTAGCCGGGTCGGTGCAACCTCACGTTGGCGTCTGATGAAGCAATTCATCCTTGTCTTGGCGCTCGTGATGTTACTGGACGGGATCAAGAGTTTCGTTGTGGCAAGGTCGGACGTTTCACGCGACGTGTCAGGATATGGGAAAGTGCACCTAAACCTTTCGGGGTTGTATTTTGATGGCCTCTGGCAGGTGCAATTCACCATGGAGACTTCAGGAGCGCGGAGGGTATTTCACTACGGAGTGCTGCCTCTGCTACCCCTCGTCAACGACATGACATCGGTCGAAATGTGACCCGCCGAGTTCCGCCGTCACCGGCAATCGTTGATCTGACGAGCACGGCTACGGATTCACGAGCGCGCCGGTGGGACGGCTGTTGGGGAAGGCGGCGACGTGGCCGTCCACGAAGAAGATGTTGCCGCTGCTGTTGTGGATGAACCCCATCATGTTCCACGCGTGCGTGGCGTCGAGGTTGTCCTGATAGACGAACATCGGCCACCAGTTCGGCATTCCCGTCCATCCGATGACGGTGATGATCGAAGGCGAATGGGTGGACGGCGATACCGTGCGTCGAGTGAGCGCAGGGAGTAGGGGCGCAATGCAGTGACCGGAGATGTCAGACTTCTACCCGACTACACCTTCTTCGGGAAGCAGTGGAGGATGTCGTAGGGCTTGACCTCGCGCGGGTCGGGGCCGCCGACGAGGTAGATGGTGTCGGTGAGCCGTTCGAGGCTGCGATGGTAATCCCAGCGCAACAGCGCGGTGTGTTGGACGACGAACCGCGGGTCCTGATCGCGGAAGCAGGAGACGCAACTCGGGTCGGGCAGGCCGACGAGGAATTCTTTCGTACCAAGGTTGTGGGCAGTGGTCTCGTAGAAATCTTCAAACAGGATGAACGACGCGCTGAACGGATGGTCCACGTAACTGATGGCCTGGTGTTCGCCGTGCTCGTTGCGGATCCCGCGCGGGGAGATCGGCGGGATGGCGTACAGGTTGTCCATCAGGTCGTCCATGATGTCATGCAGGCTTTTCTTACCCCAATGGGCGAGCCGCTCGGTGTTGACGCCGTAGGAGAAGACCCGGCCCTGGACGACGGCGCCGATGGCCAACCCCGGCCAGAACGCCGCGCGATGGGCGGGCAGGCCGCGGGTGGTGTTGGCGCGGAAAATTTTCGGGAACAACAGTTTCTTGATCGCCCGGTAGTTCTTCAGGTCCGGCACGTCGTCGCCGCAGTAGTCCAGGCGCTGGATGTGGGTCTCGATCAATTCGTCGAGGCGTTGCGTTTCGAGCAGGTAGTGATGGTAGAGATGCTCGAGGGAAATCGTCTGCCCGTCCGCGAGCGTCAGCGTCAAACCTTCCGGCGGCTGCACCTCCAGGTGCGGCCGGCGATGTTTGAGCAGGCTGAAATAGTACTTGGTGAAGTCTGCCGGGCCAATGTGCGCGTGCTCGCTGATGACCAACGAGTTGACGATGGACTCGAGTTCCTCGTCGTCCACACCCTCGTCGTCCGTCCGGCAGCGGTACAGGCAGCGCACCTGGACGGTGCCGCGGCTGAAGACCCAGGCGCGGGTGTGACCGAAATCGGAGTTGTCGTCGCCGATGGCTTCGCGGCGGGTGTAGGTGGCGTAGGCCATGGCGCTGCCGTTGGCGTGACCGACTTCGACCTCGGGCGCGCCGATCTCGGGCCAGCAACGGCGTTCGCAGTCGAGCAGCGCCCGCATGGTGCGGTCGGGCCGCAATTTGTCCTGCTCCGGTCGCTCAAATTCGTAACACTCGACCTTGAGGTAGCCGCCCGTCGTCAGGCTGGCCAGACGGACATGGGGCGAGCCTTCATGAGTCAGCGGCAACCACCCCTCGGGATAGTCGAGCGCGAAGTTGTTTTCCGGGTCGCGGTACTCGCACATGCCTCGTGTTTAAGCAGCCCCCTTGCCAGTGGTCGGTGCGCGGCCCGGACGCTTGATTCGCTGCGGGCTTTCGCATAGGCTGGCCGGCCATGAGCAAGACTGTCCGTGGAACAGCCTACGTCGTGCGGGACAATATCGACACCGACCAGATCATTCCCGCACAGTACCTGAACCTCGTCCCCACCATCCCCGAAGAGTACGAAAAGCTGGGCGGCTTTGCCCTTTGCGGCCTGCCCAAGGACCAGTATCCCGCCCGCTACGTGCCGGCCGACCAGGCCAAAACGCCGTACGTGATTGTCATTGCGGGTCGCAATTTTGGGTGCGGCAGTTCCCGCGAGCACGCCCCGATTGCATTGGGCGCGGCGGGTTGTGACGCGGTCGTGGCCGAGAGCTTTGCCCGGATTTTTTTCCGCAATTGCGTCGCGACCGGCGAACTTTATCCCGTCGAAACCACCACCCGGTTGTGTGACACCGTCCGGACCGGCGACGAGGTGGAACTCGACCTCGACCGCCACACGTTGACCGTGCGGCGCACCGGCCAGACGTACACCACCAAACCGCTGGGCGACGCCCGCCCGGTGATCGATGCCGGCGGCATCTTCGAGTTCGCCCGCCAGACCGGCATGATCCAGGCCCAAGGCAATCATTCCGAGAAAACCGAGCGCCTCGCCGCCAAAGAACCGGCGGATGATTGAGTCGCCCGCTACTTCGACAGCCTGCGGGTCAACACCCATAAGCCCAACGCGACAATGACCGCGGCCGCCACCCAATACCGCTGGATGAACCGCCACATGTTCTGGAGCAACGACGGATTGCTCCAGTCCTCCTTATCCGCCGGCACCGAAACGTAATGCGGCGAGTGCGGCCCGACCGTTGCCGGTCCCGGTTTGCCCGTCGCGGCGGCCACCAGGCCCGTGGCGCCGGACCAAGCCTGGACGCGGACCAGTTCCCGCTCGGCGGCGGTCAGCCGCGCCTGGGCCAGGCTCAAATCTCGCGTGGCGTTGGCGGCTTCCTGTTGCGCTTTGTTGTACGCAATCACGTCGCGGCCCTTCTCGCCCAAGCGCTGCTCGGCGAGGTCTTTGGCAGCACCGAGCGTGGCCCGTGGCGGCTTGCTGCCGGCGACGGACTGGGCGCGGTTGACGCGCTCCTGCGCCGATTGCACTTGTTGCGCGGCCAGTTGTTGCTCGGCTTCCAGCGCGGGCACCCACTGCCGGTAGGCTTCGGCCTTGAGGCTACGCGCTTCGGGGGTGTCGAGTGCCTCCAGCCGGCCGATCGCCTTGGCGTACTGCTTCTGTGTGATCAGGGTCTGGGCTTGCCGGAGGACCTGCTCGGAGTTTTCCTGACTGTAGAGCCGCGTGGCCGCGTCGGCGTCCATCCACGTCCCGCGGTACTTGACCTGGCCCGTGCGCACCCGGTCGAACTCCGCCCGCCACGCGTCCACCTGCGCGCTGACTTCCGCCGCGTGCGGCGAATCCGGGTACCGCTCCAGAAACGGCCGGAACACCCGTTCCACCACCTGGGTGTAATACGCCGCCTCGTAACTGTTGGCGGCGATGAGTTGGTAGCGCTGCACCTCGTCGTACGCCTGTTGATGCGCCCGCTGCTGCAATTCCGCCGCGCCCAATTCGGTCAACTCGGCGATGTCCCGGCGCGCGATCGTGCGGGTCTGACGGATCGTGCCGCCCGCCCGCGCCTCCATGATGACGATGCGCGCATCATCTTCGCTGACGACCGCGCCTTCGGCCTTCGTGCCATCCTTGAGCGTGAGACGGACGACCCGTTCCCCGGCACCGACCGGGCTGGCCCACGTCAGCATCAACACCACCAGCGGGTAAAGCCATCGCCTCATGTTTGTTTCCGGGTCATGATCACCGACACGTACTGCGAACGCGGGATCGAAAACTTCTTCGCTTCCACCGTCACCTGCAGCGCCAGCCGATGACCCAGGATCGTCTCCGCGATGTCGTGCGCCACCGCTTCCAGCAGTTTGCGCGGCCGCTCCGCCACCGTGCGCCGGACCATGTTGACCACCATCTCGTAATCCGTCGTCGCCGCTTCCTGGTCGGTGTGTCCGGCCAGACTCAGATCCAACTCCATATCGATCGTGACCAGCACCTTCTGCGGATGTTCCTGCTCGGCCTCCGTGACCCCGACGCGGGTGTCCACCTCGAGGTCCTTGATCACGATCCGGTCCAGCCGGTCAAACGGTTGCTGGGGATATCGAGCAGCCAACGTTTGATCCTCCTCGCGCCAGAATCTCCTGCAACTCGCCCAGATGGGCGCACATCAAATCGGGCGCCATCGCGCGCAACTTCTCCACGTGATTGTACCCGCTGAGTACCGCGCAGGTGTGCACCCCGCCGGCCTTGCCCGCCTCGATGTCGTGCTCCATGTCGCCCACGAACAACGTCCGCCGCCCCTCCAACCGGTTTTCCTCGAGGATGTGATGAATCTTCTGCGTCTTATCCTCAATCCCGATGTACGCCTGGGTGATGAACCCATCCAACTCAAACCGCGCCGCCAGCGACTCGTAGGTTTCCGTGTCCACCGTGCTCGCGATGAACACCGGCCACCGCGCCTGCCGGCAGAACTCCAAGAACGCCCGCGTGTGCGGCAACACGGTGATTTCGTGATGATGCTGGCGGTACTCGGCCAGAAACATCTCCTCCAACTTCGCCTGCGACACGTGCGGCACGCGCGGCGCATAGAACTTCTTCACGGGCAAACAAAACTCCCGGCGAAAATCCTCCAGTGAAATGGCCGGCAATCCGCACGCTGCGAACACGTGATTGGTCGTCCGCCACACCGGCGGCAAATCATCCACCATCGTTCCCGACCAATCCAGAATCAGCGCCTGGATTCTCACGCCCGCCATCCTAACATACTCCCCCGCCCTTGTCAGCCCCGCCGGTAGTCTGCTACAGTTTCCGCAGGAGGACTTATGGCGACGAATCTGCCCAAACTTTCGGAAGAGGAAATCACCCGCAAACTGGCCGGCCTGAAAGGCTGGCAACGCGAAGGCAACGCGATCACCAAGGAGATCGTCTGCGGCGGCTTCACGCCCGCCACGGCGTTCGTGGCGAAGATCGCGCCGCTGGCCGACGGGATGGACCACCATCCCGACGTGCTGATCCACAAATACAAACGGGTCAAGATCACGCTGTGGACGCATTCGGCCGGTGGACTCACCCAAAACGATTTCGACCTCGCCGCGAAGATCGACGCGCTGGCCGGCTGAGATGCACGTCGTCATCACCAAACACGCGCGGACGCTGGTGTTGTACGACGGCGACGAGGCGGTGCTGCACATCCCGGTGGTGCTCGGCCAGAATCCGGGCAACAAACGGCGCGAGGGCGACCTTTGCACGCCGGAGGGCGAGTTCTACGTGTGCTACAAAAATCCGGCCAGCCAGTATCACCGATTTATCGGGATCAGCTATCCGAACGTCGAAGACGCCGAGCGCGGGTTGCGCAATCAGCTGATCTCGCCCGCGGAAGCCGGCCAGATCCGGCAGGCGATCGCGCGCCGGGAATGTCCTCCGTGGAAAACCGCGCTCGGCGGTGAGATTGGATTGCACGGGCCGTGTCCGAACGTGACGTGGACGCATGGCTGCATCGCGATGAGCGTGGACCACATCCAGCGGCTGTACGATCTCCTCGAACCCGGTGACGCCGCGACGATCCAACCGTGACAGAGCGCTATCTCGTCTATCCGCTGGTGCTGGTCGCGCTGGGCCAGTTGATCGGACTGTGGCGCACGGACGCGCGTTGGTACGCGGCGCAAATCGGGCAGCGCCTCGTGATCCTGTCGGTGGCGGTGTGCGCGTTGATTTTTCCGGGCGGTGAACCGCTGACCAGCGCGGCGTGGTTGCTCTTCGCCGTGTTCGCCGGCGGGCCACGCTGGCTGCTGGCCCTGTCCACCCGGCAGCGGCAGGCCGGCAACTGGGCGCGGGCGGCCCACTGGGAGGACCTCGCCGGTCGCCTGATCATGGGTCAACTCGGTCAGTTGCACCGGCAGCATGCCCAGGCGCTCCGCCACCTGGCGTGGGATGAAACCGACGAGGCCGAGGCGTTGCTCGTGCGGCTCGCCGCCGATTCGTTGCCGTCGGCCGCCCGCGGGTTGGTCAATCTGTGGCGGTTGATGTTGCTGGCCGAGCAGCGCGCGTGGGCGCGGGTCGTGACCGGTTTTGAGGAGGTGGACGATTGGGGGACGTTGTGGTTCGCGACGCGGGCGCGGTTGCTCGCCGCGCGCGCGTACGCTGAAACGGGCGCAATGTTGCGGGCGTTGCGGTGCGCGCAGATGGTGGTGCTCTCCCCCGCCGTGGTGCGACTCGGGCAGGGGTACTGGCAACTGCGCGTCCGACTGGCGGCGATGGCGGGCGACGCGGGCGAACTCGAGTATCTGCTCGGCCAGCGTCCGCTGTGGCGGTCGGGGTTTCAACAATTGGCCGCGTATTGGCGGGGCCGGTGCGCGCTGGCGCTCGGCGACCGTGGCGGCGCGATCAAGTTGCTCACGCGCGCGTATGCGCTCACGCATCCCCGCGACCGGGGCTGGCGCGAAGCTCTCCGGCATCATCTCGCGCGGGCCGAAGCGAGCGCGCCGGCGGTTCTGCCACCGGCGCACTGGCCCGGCTACACGGAAGCCCTCGCCGCCGTGCGCCATGCGGAGGAACAAGCGGCGCCGTGGCGGGCGCTGATGCAGTTCAGCTTGCCGGCCCCCGCGACGTTGATCGTGCTTGGTGAGATCGCCCTGGTCTTCATCGCGTGGACGACCCTGCCGGCCGACTGGGAGGACCGGGTGATCGCCGTGGCCGGCAACGGTGCGGTGACGATCCGGCTCAACGAATGGTGGCGGCTGGTCACGACGCTGTTCTTGCACGCCACCTGGCTGCACCTTGGGCTGAACGGGTTGGCGTTGTGGATGTTTGGGTCGGCGGTCGAACGCGCCTACGGCTGGGTGCGGTGGCTGGTGATCTTTTTCCTCGGTGGCGCGCTCGGCAACCTGCTCAGCGCGGCGCTGGCCCGCTACGAGTTGGCCATCGGCGCGAGTGCCGGGGTGTTCGCGTTGCTCGGAGCCTACACGGTGGCGGTGAGCCGGCTCCGGACCCCGCCCTACGCCGGTTTGCGCCCGCGACTGCTCGGCATGTTGCTGATGCTGATTGCCGCCGATTTCCTGATCGGCTGGCGCGAGCCGCAAGTGGATAACCTCGCGCACATTGGAGGGTTTGTGGCGGGGATCATCCTCGGCCTTCTCGTGAATTGCATTCACGGCCGGTCGCGATTACAAATCGCTCCCACCAAATGAGGAAACTGGTGATCATCGTCGTCGTGCTGGCGGCGGGTGCGGTTGTGTGGTGGAACGGACGCGGCCTGACAAAGAACGACCGCGCGGCGACGGACCTCCCCCGCACGGCCAAGGTCGAGCGCCGCACGTTGGACGTGGTGGTGACGGCAGTCGGCGAGGTCAACCCCGGCACGCAGGTCTTTGTGAAGTCCGAAGTCGGCGGTCGCATCAAGGAAATCCACGTCGGCACGGGACGGTTCGTGCACAAAGGCGACCCGATGGTGTCGCTCGACGACACCGATCTGCTCACGGAGCGCGATGCGGTAAAGACCGAGATTGCCGGCGCCGAGGTGCAACTGACAAAAGCCCAGCGCGATTTCGACCGGCTGCAGAATCTGTTCGGCAGCAAACTCGTGTCGCAAGAGTCGCTCGATGACGCGCGCACCACGCTCGACCTGGCCCGCAACGATTTCGAGAAGGCGCAGAAGAAGTTGCAGGGCGTCGAGGACAAGCTGAAGAAAATCCGCATCGACGCGCCCTTTGACGGCACGGTGCTTAACGTCTTCGTCAGCGACGGCCAGGTCGTCTCCAGCGCCACCGGCGTCTCGCAGGGCACGGACTTGATGACGTTGGCCGATCTGAAACAGTTGGTGATCCGCGCGCACATCAATCAGGTGGACGTGACGAAAGTTCAACCCAAGCAGGCGGTCGAGATCACCGTCGATTCGCTGCCGGGCGTTACGCTGGCCGGCAACGTCGTGCTCATCGCCCCGGTCGCCACCGTGAAAAACGGCGTGAAAGGTTTCAGCGTGGACGTGCTCATGACCGCGGACGACCCGGGCGTGCGCCCCGGCATGAATGCCAACCTGCGTTTCCCCGTGGCGCACGTGGCCGACGCGCTCAGCGTGCCCGTCGCGGCAGTCTTCGCAGAGGAAAAAGAGAAACTCGTGTACGTCCAAAAGCCGGGCGGCCACGAACGCCGCGTCGTCACCATCGGCGTCACCGATTTCCATCACGCGCAGGTTCTGACGGGGTTGGAAGAAGGCGAGACGGTGCTGCTGGAGCGGCCGAAATAGTTCCGCACGTGGGAGCGGCATTCCTGCCGCGACCGATCGCGACAAGAATGTCGCTCCCACCACGATGTTCCAAAATGCCCCTCATCGAACTCCACAACGTCACGAAGATCTACGACCTCGGCGAGGCGCAGGTGCGGGCGCTGGACGGGGTCGATCTGTGCATCGAGCCGGGCGAGTTTCTCGCCATCATCGGCCCCTCCGGCAGCGGCAAATCCACCCTGATGCACATCGTCGGCTGCCTCGACACGCCGACCACTGGCGCGGTGATCCTGGACGGACTGACCATCAGCAGCGCCTCTGCGCGCGAACTGCCGGCCATCCGCAACCAGAAAATCGGGTTCGTCTTCCAATTCTTCAATCTGCTGCCGAAACTCAACGTCCTGCAAAACGTCGAGCTTCCCATGATCTATGCGGGCTGGCCAGCCGCCAAACGATTGGCGCGCGCACAAGCGGCCTTGGAGGCAGTGGGCTTGACCGACCGCGCCCGCCACCGGCCCGGCCAGCTTTCCGGCGGCCAGGCCCAACGCGCCGCCATCGCCCGCGCCTTGGTCAACGACCCGAAGATCATTCTCGCCGACGAACCGACCGGCAACCTCGACACCGCCACGGGCGAAGCGATCCTCGAACTGTTTCACGAACTCCACCGCCAAGGCCGCACCATCGCGATCGTGACGCACGACCCCCAGATCGCCGGGATCGCCCAACGCCAGATTGAGATTCGGGATGGGAAGATCGTGCGGGATACGAGAGTCGATCCCCTGTAGCGCGCTCGACATGTCTCGCCGAAGCCTTGACTCAGGCAGGTGAGCGGGGCGGGTGGGGGGCAAGACAGCCAAGCCAGAGGGAAGTTCGGCGGCGGTGTGTTAGTCACTCATTTATCACGTACTTTTTTACGTCGTTCACGACTCGGTCGTATTCTTGCTTCAAGTCATCCGGTGCATTGCTCGGAAAAGTAATGTACCCGACGGCGTGAGTCGGTCGAACCTTTGATTCCTTCAACTCCTTGAACAACTGTCTTGCCCCGTCATGGTTTCCAAGAAAAGCCAAAGCAAGACCCTCATAGAGTAGAGCCTCTGGCTCGATCATCCTAAACTGCCGCCACTTAGCGAACAACGCGGCGGCCAGTTGCATCTCGCTCGCCTCGCCAGTGCTGAGAGCGAGCCAAAAATGTACATAGGGCCAGTGCGGCACCTTCGATTCAATTTCCCCGAATCTCTTCGTCGCATCCTCTCGGTTCCCCTTTGACAACGCGTCAAACGCTGGCCCAAGTTCCATTGAGATTTTTGACGGTACCGAGGTATCAATAGCCCCCATGTCGCCCTGTGACCGCTCGACCTTTCTGCCATCTGGAAAAATTCCACGCATCTCTTGCATGATCGGGAAGGTGGCATTTTCAATGATCATCACATGCCAAGCCGTGATGCCGCCGGACTGATTGTAGGAGTTAACACTGCCGGCAGGCGGATTGGTCTGCGCACCGGCAAGGACTGCTCCAAACAATGTTACCAATAGTGTCAGCAGTTTCATTGTTCGCTCTTGCGGTTCACTTGGTTGGTCTGTGCTGGCGCGCCGATTATCACGTCCCTTGCCGTGATGCCGCCGGATTGGTTATGGGAGGTGATGGCAGTTTTGCTGTTGTCTGTTGACGTGACGTCGTTTGTTGAGGGTTTGGCAGTCGGCTGGTTCGCTCTGCTAATCAGGGCAACAATGATATAGCCTGCTGCCACTATGATTGCCGCCGCCAGCGTACCCAGAAGCCATCGACGAGAGACTTCCTTCGTCGCATCCGCAGCGATCTTCGCCGCAGCTACTTCTTTAGGATCACGGGCCATCTCGCACCTCCTACCAATACCGCCCCGCATCTCCTTGAATGCAAAGGCGGTCTTAGAGCGTGTTTTGAAAGGTGTGATTACGGGTGCAGCCGCTTCAACATGAGCCGAATCATCGCCACGTGAATCATCGTTTCACTGGTCGTCAGAAGTTGTTCGTAGTCACAGCGCAACCGG